>NBJMR02800__coassemble_1511_pt1 | contig 34080 bp, 32 predicted proteins | sample NBJMR02800__metabat2_high_PE_046 | metagenome-assembled genome bin NBJMR02800
GCCTACCCGGACGGGAAGGGCTATCCGTTCATCGTCGAAGCCGGTACGGAGGAGTACGACGCCCTGCTGGAGCTGCTGGACGGGTACTCCTGGCACGAGCAGATCAACACCCTGGGCGGGGACGGGACGATCAACGGCACGGGCCGGGGCGATCCGGAGGTAAATCTGGGCGCCAGCGTTTATTCCCTGTCGCCGAAGTGCGCACCGTCACGGGGCGTCCTTCTTATCAACAATTACAAGGGAGCGCCCAATGCCAGGGTGGACGGAAACGTCTGCCAGCTCGGCTGGGGAGACGCCAACGGGGAACTGCTGTTGGCGCTGGCGGAGCTGTTCGGGGTCACGAACCCGCAAGCCAGCCCTTGAACTCATCCAGCAGCTCGATGGCCCGGAATTTCACCACATAGCCCTGGTCCTCGCCGGTGATCAGGGACACCTGGCCCTCCGTCAGCCCCGCATCGGCGGCGGTCTCCTCCACCGTCTCGGTGACCGAGCCCAGGCACAGGGGCGGGAACACCACGCACCACCAGTTCTGCCCCGCCCCCTCGCCGATCTCGATGCGCAGGGCGGTGTACTGCCCCGCCGGGAGGGCGAAATCGGCGTAGCTCTTGGTGGGGAACCAGTAGTTGTGTACCAGGGAGGCGGTCACCGGGTAGTCGTACCCCGCCGCCCCCACCACCTCCGCCCCGGCGGCGGCCAGGTCGTACAGGTGGGCGCGGAGGAGTTCCTCCGTCTCGTCCCGGGTGATGCCCGGGGTGAGGTAGGTCTCCGCCTCCGCCAGAATCCGGTCCCGCACCTGGAGCTTGAGGGCCTGATCCTCCGCCGAGTCGGAGTTGGCCAGCACGTGGAGGCGGATCACCTGGTCGGCCAGGGCGGCCTGGGCCCCGTCCAGCCGGGCCCCCAGCAGGGCGGCCAGGGCCACGCCGATGAGCAGCGCCAGCTCCCACCGGCGCAGGGTTTTGGAAGAAGTCATAAAAGATCACCGTCCACTATGTAGTGCCTACATTGTGGACGGTGATTTCTCATTTTATACCAGTTTTCCGGTGGTCCGCGCCAAAAAGCAGGTGGGACACAGCTGGGAGAGGGCGGTCTTTGCGCGCCTGGCCGCCCCCTCGGAATTGAACAGCCCGAATACGGCGGAGCCGGTGCCGCTCATGGAGGCCCCCAGGGCCCCCTGCTGAATCAGCTCGGTCTTAAGCCGCTGGATCTCAGCCGCCCGCCGGGGGGGCAGGGCGTCCTCAAACACGTTGTACATCCGCCGGGCCGCGCCGCCCAGATCCCCCGCCGCCAGCGCGGAGACCAGGCCCGCCGTGTCCGGCCGGCGGCGGATGCGGATGCCGTCCAGCCGGGCAAAGAGCTCCGGCGTGGGCACCGAAAAGGCGGGCTTGCAGAGCACCACATGGCAGGAGGGCAGAGGGGGCAGATCGGTGAGCACCTCGCCCCGGCCCTCGGCCAGGGCGGTGCCCCCCCGGACGCAGTAGGGCACGTCGGAACCCACCTTTGCCCCAATTTCCTCCAGCCGCTCCGGCGGCAGATGGAGCCCGGCCAGATGGTTCAGCCCCCGGAGCACGGCGGCGGCATCGGCGCTGCCCCCGGCCAGCCCGGCGCAGACGGGGATGGTCTTGTCCAGGGTGATGGACAGCCCGCCACAGTCCGCCCCGGTATCCTCCGCCAGGCGGAGGGCCGCGGCGGCGGCCAGGTTGCGCTCGTTCCCGGGGAGGAAGCCCAGATTGCTGCGCATGGACAGGGGCTTGCCCGTGCCGGTCTCCAGCCGGAGCCGGTCGCAGAGATCCACGGTCTGCATCACCATGCGCATCTCGTGATACCCGTCGGGCCGCTTCTCCAGCACATCCAGGGAGAGATTCAGTTTGGCGTAGGCCAGCACATCCAGCGCGGGCATGGCAGTCGCCTCCTGATGCAATGATAAGATGATGGCGCGCCGGGTCGTCGCGCCCCACGGATGGAGCCCTTTTCTTGATTACCTGATTTTCCGGGCCTCCAGATAGAACCGCTTGTCGTGGGCCTCCCCCATGGAGAAGGTCTTGCGGGGGAGGACGCCGTCGTGGATGACGGTGGGGAAGAGCTGCTCCTTGCCCATGGCGGGCAGGAGGAAGGCGATGTTGCCGGGGCGGGCGGCCAGCTCCCGGGCCACGTCCGCGCCGTGGATGTAGTCGATGCTGCCGCCGTGTTCCTTGACGTACTGGTCCAGCACGGGCTGGAGGGTGCCCACCTCCAGCTGGGCGTCGGGATGGGGCACGGTGACGGCGCCCTTCCTGTCCTGGGCGTACCAGCGCAGGACATGGCCGTCCCCCTCGCCGGCATAGGCGCCGGGACAGGCGTTCAGCAGGGCCTCCACCACTTTTTCCGGCTCCACGCCGAACACCACCCGGTGGATGGGCTCGAACTCCAGGGAGGCGTCGTGGAGGTTCACCAGCTCGCACAGGGCGTACCGGGCGGGCAGAGCGTCCCAGTGCTCCGGCGGGGTGAGCTTCTTCTGCCGCTCGTAGCACTCCTTGGCGGTAGCCAGGGAGTGGTTGCCGTCCCCCACGGCGAAGAGCATCACCGGCTTGTCCACGGTGCCGTACTTGGCGTTGAAGGCGGCGGGGTCGGCCAGGGCCCGCAGGGCGGAGGCCACCAGGGCCATGCTCTCCCCGTCCAGCTTCCAGCCGGCGATATGGCCGCCCCGCTCCATGAGGTCGAAGTCGTAGACCTTCTCCATCTGCTCCTTGCGCCCGGAGAGGGGCTCGATCACCGTTTTCTCCGGATCGTCGGCCAGGAGCATCACGTGGGGCAGCTCCAGGGGGGCGTTTTTGCGCACCGCCACCCGGGGCGGGATGCGGGACATGACCGTGCCCTCGGTGGCCCGCACCAGGGCGGACGAGCCGGGCTCGTAGTCGTACTGCTCCAGATCCACCATGCCCACCAGGCCCCGGCGCAGCCGCAGGTTGTCCAGCCGCCGCTCCACATAGATGAGGGAGGCGGGCAGGGTGCGGAACCGGTCTTCCCGCAGGTAGCGGGTCATGGTGTTGTTGATCTCCATGATGTCGGTCTCCACGTTGGGGCCGTCCAGGCAGCTCTCCGGCAGGATCAGCCGCAGGGCGGAGGGGGCGGAGCCCACATACTCCTCCACCCGCTGCCAGTACTCCGGCTGGGAGGTATACTGGTCGCAGGCCACCACCGACCACTTGGCGTATTCGCAGTCCTGGGGCAGCAGGATATCCGCCGGGGTAAAGGGCAGGCCGTCAAACAGGTTTGTCATTGTACTCACTCCCCGCTCTCGTTTTGAGAGCTCTCTATTGGGCCATGGCCCCCCGGATGGCCGCCAGCAGATCGTCAAACTGGTCGAAGGCGGGCAGCTCCGGGTGCTCGGCCTTGATGGCGTCGGTGCTGCGGAACAGGAAGCCGGCCTTGCTGGCCTGGATCATGCCCAGGTCGTTGTGGCTGTCCCCGGCGGCGATGGTCTGGAAGCCGGCGGACTGGAGGGCCTTCACCGTGGTCAGCTTGGACTGGGGGCAGCGCATGCGGTAGCCGGTGATGGCCCCGTCGGGTGCCACCTCCAGGGTGTTGCAGAACAGGGTGGGCCAGTTGAGCTTGCGCATCAGGGGCTGGGCGAACTGCTCAAAGGTGTCGCTGAGGATGATCACCTGGGTCTCCTCCCGCAGCTGGTCCAGGAACTCCCGGGCCCCGGGCAGGGGGTCGATTTTGGCGATGGTGGCCTGGATCTCCTTCAGCCCCAGATGGTGCTCCTTGAGAATGTCCAGGCGGTAGCGCATGAGCTTGTCGTAGTCGGGCTCGTCCCGGGTGGTGCGCTTCAGCTCCGGGATGCCGCTGGCCTCGGCAAAGGCGATCCAGATCTCCGGGACCAGGACACCCTCCATATCCAGGCAGGTGATGTACATATCGGTTCCCCCTTTTCTGTTCTGTTGTGTATGTCGGTGTGCCCGGCGGGAATTACCCCTCCCGGGCCTGCTTCTTGCGCAGGTTGGTCAGGAAGTTGTCCATGCGGGTCAGGGCCTCGGCGATGTCCTTCATGCTGGTGGCGTAGCAGCAGCGGACAAAGCCCTCGCCGCCGGCGCCGAAGGCGGAGCCGGAGATGACGGCTACCTTCTCCTCCATCAGGAAGCGCTCGCAGAAGTCGTCGGAGCTGAGGCCGGTGCCCCGGATGTCGGGGAACACGTAGAAGGCCCCCTTGGGCTCAAAGCAGGGCAGGCCGATGCGGCGCAGGCCCTCCACCAGATAGCGGCGGCGGCCGTCGTACTCGTCCCGCATCTTCTCGATGTCCCCGTCGCCGTTGCGCATGGCCTCGATGGCGGCGTACTGGCTGGTGGTGGGGGCGGACATAATGCCGAACTGGTGGAGCTTGAGCATCTGCTGGATCACCGGCGCGGGCCCGCAGACGTAGCCCATGCGCCAGCCGGTCATGGCGTGGCTCTTGGAGAAGCCGTTGACCACGATGGTGCGGTCGTACATCTCGGGCAGGTTGGCGATGGAAACGTGCTTCTGGCCGTAGGTCAGTTCGGCATAGATCTCGTCGGAGAGCACCATGATGTTGGTGTCCTTCAGCACCTGGGCGATGGCCTCCAGATCGGCCCGCTCCATGATGCCGCCGGTGGGGTTGGAAGGGAAGGGGAGCACCAGCACCTTGGTGCGGGGGGTGATGGCGGCGCGCAGCTGCTCAGGGGTGAGGCGGAACTCATTCTCCGCCTTCAGCTCCACGTACACCGGGGTGCCGCCGGCCATGGAGGCCAGGGGCCCGTAGCACACGAAGGAGGGTACGGGGACGATCACCTCGTCGCCGGGGTTGAGCAGGCACCGCAGGGCCAGGTCGATGGCCTCGCTGCCGCCCACGGTGACCACGATCTGGTGGGCGAAGTCGTACTGCAGGTTGAAGCGGCGGTTTAAGTAGGCGGCGATCTCCCGGCGCAGCTCCGCCATGCCGGCGTTGCCGGTGTACTTGGTGAAGCCCTTCTCCAGGGAGTAGATGCCCGCGTCCCGGATGTGCCAGGGGGTGACGAAGTCGGGCTCGCCGATGCCCAGGGAGATGGCGTCCTTCATCTCCTCCAGAATGTCGAAAAAGCGCCGGATGCCCGAGGGCTTGACCTCCTGAATGCGCTTACAGAGGATCTCGTCGTAATTCATGAGAAAATCCACTCCCTCTCCTGCTTTTCCTGCTTTTCAAAGATCAGATGCTTCTCCTTGTACTTGTGCAGGATGAAATGGGTGGCGGTGCCCGTCACGTCCTCCAGAGTGGACAGGCGCTCCCCCACAAACTGGGCCACCTCTTTCAGCGTGCGCCCGGAGATGATGACGGTGAGATCAAAGGCCCCGCTCATCAGATAGACGCTCTCCACCTCGTCGTACTGGTAGATGCGCTCGGCCACCCGGTCGAAGCCGTCTCCCCGCTGGGGGGTTACCTTCACCTCAATGAGGGCGGTGACCGCCTCCCGCTGGGTGCGGTCCCAGTCCACAATGGCCTGGTAGCCCAGGATCACCTTATCCTCCTCATACCGCTTGATGGCGGCCTTGACTTCCTCCACGGTCATATCGGTCATGGATGCAAGCTGTTCCGGCGTCAGGGTGCAGTCCTGTTCCAGGAGCTGAAGCAGCTTTGCCATAGCAATTCCTCCTATCTGCTGGCCCGCCATGGGGCGGACGGATATATTTTATTATTATAAACGCCCCCGCGAGGGATTACAAGGCCCTGCGGACGCATCCGTACAGTTTTCCTTTCCGCCTGCGGTGAGACATAAAATTTCTCTGGTTTGACCAAATTTCTGTGGCATTCTGCCGCCCGGCATGGTATGATAAATATGATATGCTGGCCCTGATTAGGGCCGAAGCGGAGGTGTTAGCATGGACTATGCCGAGATGGTCAGCCAGATCATGGCCGCCGAGCAGGGGGCGAAAGCCCTGGCCGACGAGGCCAGGGAGAAGCGCCAGCAGATGCAGGCCGGCCTGGAGAAGGAGGTCTCCGCCCTGCGGGAGGACTATATGGACCGGGCCAACCACCGGCTGGAGGAGGTTCAGCAGACCGAGGATGCCGCCGCCCAGGAGGCTCTCACGCGCCTGGACGAGCGCCTGGATCGCACCATGAAGGCGGTGGAGGCGTCCTATGAGAAGAACAAGGAGCGCTGGGTGGACGCCCTGTTCTCCATGATTGTGGGCGTGGAGCCGTCATGACCGCGGAGATGGCTTACGGCGCGCTGTCCGCCAAGGTGCGCGCCCTGTACGGAAAGCGGCTGCGCTCCGACGACTTCGCCCGGCTGGCCGCCCGGCGCAGCGAGGCGGAGATCCTGGACGAGCTGCGCCAGCACCCGGGCTGGAGCCGGGCCCTGGCCCTGGTGCCCCCGGGCGCCTGGGGCTATGTGGGCCGGGTGGAGGTGGAGCGGGCCCTCCAGGAGGAGCTGCGGCTGGAGTATCAGAGCCTGGCCTACTACGTCCCCCGGGAGGACAAGCCCCTGATGCAGTTCCAGCTCCGGGCCGCCGAGCGGTCGGCCATTCTGTCCGCCCTGCGCCGGCTGAAGGCCGGCCTGTCCCCCCGGGAGGCCCCGCCGCCCCCCCGCATCGCCCTCCACAGCAGGCTAGACGAGGCGGCCGCAGCCGCCTGCACCACCTACGACCAGCTGACGGAGGCCGCCAGGGACACCATCTACTATTCCGCCCTGCGGCAGCTGCGGCCGCCCCGGACGGACGAGCTGCCCGATTTCACCCGGGCCGACGCGGTCCTGCGGACGGCCTACTACGCCCATCTGCTGCGCATCGTCCGCTCCCAGTACCAGGGCCGCACCCAGAAGGTGCTGCTGCGGGCCATCGGGGAGCAGATCGACCTGCTGAATATCCTGCACATCCTCCGCCTCAAGACCTACTTCCCACAGACCTCCCGGGAGGATTACGCCGGCGTGCTGTTCCCCTTCCAGTACCGGCTGACGATGGATTTTCTCCGCCGGCTGTGCGAGGCACCGGGGGCGGAGGGCGCCTATGAGCTGCTGCGGGAGTCCCCCTACGGGGACTGCTTCGACGAGACGGCGGTGGACGCGGTGGAGGAGTACTATCAGCGGGCGGTCTTCCGCTTCAACAAGCGGCAGCTCTCCGCCGTGCCCCCCTCCATCTACACCGCCATCGCCTACCTGGAGCTCAAGGAGCTGGAGCTGGGTGTGCTGGTCAACGTGATCGAGTCGGTGAAGTACGGCGTGCCCTATCACGCGGAATTTGCCAATCTGGTGGGCGGTTAGCGCCTGTATTCCATAGAATCTGAAAGGAAGGAGATACCGCGATGTCCGTTGTCCCGATGAAGCTGCTCACCATCGCCGGGCCCCTGGATCGGTTTGACGATGTGGTGCGCACCTGCGTCATCGACCAGGAGTTCCATCCGGAGAATGCGCTCCAGCTCATGCGCGGGGTGGGCGGCCTGCGCCCGCTGGAGTTGGAGAACCCCTACGCCGCCCTGCTCCGCCGCTCCATAGAGGTGGCCGACGAGGCGGGGATTCCCCTGGACTACGCCCCCTTTGATCCCACGGCCTCTCTGGAGGAGATGGCCGGCTACTTTGACAGCCTGGCCGACCAGGCCTCCGCCCTCCACAGGAAGCAGGAGGAGCTGGAGCACCAGATGGACGAGGCCCGCAGCATGGTGGATCAGCTGCAGAACCTGCGGGGCCTCGACGTGAAGCTGGACGAGCTGTGGGGCCTGGATCACGCCCGGTTCCGCTACGGCTATCTGCCCCGGGAGACCTATGACGGTTTCCGGGACGCCCTGGACGCGGAGGAGGATCTCTTCTTCGTGCCCACCACCGTGGGCCGCCGGCGGGTGTACGGGGTGTACTTCACCACCAAGGAGTCCCACCACAAGGTGGACTCCCTCATGAACTCCCTCCACTTCACCCGCATCCACCTGGAGGAGCCCCCCCACGGCACGGTGGACGCGGCCACGGCGGAGCTCAACGCCAGAACCGCGGATATCCGTAAGGCGGTGGAGGCGGTGGGGACGGAGCTGCAGGAGCTGCGCGACCAGGAGAAGGAGCACATCCTGTCCAGCTATTCCTGCCTGCGCTACCACAGCGCCTGCTGTGAGCTGCGCCAGTACGCCTGCCGCAGCCGCAACACCTTCTACCTCACCGGCTGGGTGCCGGCGGCGTCGGTGCGGGAGGTGGAGAAAAAGCTGGCCCAGATCCCCGAGCTGTCCTGCGTGGCCGACGCCGCCGACGATGTGGAGCACGCCAAGCCCCCCACCAAGCTGAAAAACTCCTTCCTGGGCCGGGTGTTCCAGCCCTTCCTGGAGATGTACGGCCTGCCCGCCTATAACGAGAAGGATCCCTCCCTGTTCATGGCGCTCACTTACTGCCTCTTCTTCGGCATCATGTTCGGCGATCTGGGGCAGGGCCTTTGCCTGGCCCTCATCGGCTTTGTGCTGGCCAAGTGGAAGCACATGTGGCTGGGCGGCATCATCACCTGCTGCGGCCTGTCCGGCGCCCTGTTCGGCTGCGTCTACGGCTCGGTGTTCGGCTTTGAGGAGCTCATCCCCGGCTTCAAGATCATGGAGGAGACCACCTTCGCCGGCATGGGCACCGTCAGCAACGTGCTGCTCCTGCTGGTCATGTCCATCTGCCTGGGCGTGTTCATGCTGCTGCTGGTGATGGTGGTCAACATCCTCAACGGCGTGCGCCAGCGGAATTTTGAGAAGATCCTCTTCGGCCCCAACGGCGCGGCGGGCATCCTCTTCTACGGCGGGCTGATCCTGGCCGCTGTGGCCACCGCGGCCTTCGGCGTCAACCTGTTCGTCCCGGCCTATGTGCTGCCGGTGCTGATCCTGCCGCTGGTGCTCATGCTCCTGCGGGAGCCCCTGTCCCGCCTGCTCTCCGGCGATCCGGACTGGAGGCACTTCTCGGTGGGGGAGGTGCTGGGCACCGGGTTCTTCGAGCTGTTCGAGACCCTGCTGAGCTACCTGACCAACACCCTGTCCTTCATGCGTGTGGGCGCCTACGCCATCACCCACGTGGGCCTGATGCTGGTGGTCCATATGCTGGCCGACCTGGCCGGCGGCGTGGGGGGGCCGGTGGGCATCCTCATCCTGGTGCTGGGCAACGGGTTCGTCATGGGCTTTGAGGGCCTGCTGGTGGGCATTCAGGTGCTCCGTCTGGAGTTCTACGAGCTCTTCGGCCGCTTCTACGACGACGGCGGCGTCCCCTTTGTCCCGAAAAAAATCGATTACGCCGCCCGCATCAACGGGTGAGCGGAGGAGGTAGTCATCATGCTGAAATTCATCGTCCTGTTCTTTGCCGCCTTTGCGGTGTTCTCCCCCCTGTTCCTCATCGGCATCCGCAAATACACCGGCCAGAAGGCCAAGCGGGCCCTGGGCGCCAACATCGCCTCCTTCTTCGCCTTCCTGGTGCTGGCCAGCGTGGTGGGCATCGGCGGCAGCGCCTCCGCCGCCGGCGCTGAGGCCGCCGCGGCCGCCGGAGGCATGGCCGAGGGCCTGAAGTACGTTGGCGCCGCCCTGGCCGTGGGTCTGTCCGGCATCGGCGGCGGCATCGCCGTGGCCTCCTCCGCCTCCGCCGCCCTGGGCGCCATCTCCGAGAACGACAAGGCCTTCGGTAAGGCCCTGATCTTCGTGGGCCTGGCCGAGGGCGTGGCCCTGTACGGCCTGATTGTGGCGCTGCTGCTGCTCTTCGTCTAACGAGTCCAGGGGGGATTTCATCCCCCCTAGATACGCGGTCACCGCGCCGCCCAAGGGGCGGCACAATGACCGCGATACCCCCCTCACCCGCGCCCGCGCGGGTGGCCCTGGCCGCCGCGGCCAGGGGTATCGGTGTGCTGCGCAGGCGCATGTCCTGCTCCGCACGGATTTTGATTTGATTTCGCCCGCAGGGCGGGCGAAACTCTGCGAGGGCGGGCGATTGGAAATCGCCCCTACATGGGAGCAGCCGGTTGTGGACTGTGTGTAGGGGCGGCTATCAGCCGCCCGTCGGCGGGTGGCCTGCGCGGCCCCTACGAACACGAGGAATCATGTTATGAAATACTTTGTCATCACCGACAGCACGGATACCCAGGTGGGTCTGCGCCTGGCGGGCATCGAGGGCGTGGTGGTGCGGGAGGAGGCCCTGGCACGGGCCGCCATCCAGACCGCCGCCGCCGACCCGGACATCGCCGTGCTGCTCATTACCGAACATCTGGCCGACCAGTGCCGGGACGTGATCGCCCCGCTCAAACTCACCGCCCAGCGGCCCCTGGTGGTGGAGATCCCAGACCGGCACAGCACGGGCCGCGCCCCCGACTCCATCACCCGGTACATCCGGGAGGCCATCGGGGTCAAGCTCTGATCCCGCGAGGAGGAACAAGTATGCCTGATATCAACCAGAAGCTGGATCGCTTCACCGCCAAAATCCTGGCCGAGGCCGCCGCGGAGAGCCGGCGGGCCATGGAGGAGGTGCAGCGCCGCCGGGAGCAGCGCATCCAGGAGGCGGAGGACGAGGTGCTCAAGGAGGCCTATGACTACATCCACACCGAGGTCTCCCGCATCCAGGCCGAGGCGGGCCGGGGCGTGTCCCGGCACATGCTGGACAACAAGCGCACCCTGTCCCTGCGGCGCAAGGAGATGGCCCAGGAGGTCTTTGCCCTGGTGCGGGCCAAAATCGCCGCCTTCACCCGCACCGACGCCTACACCCGGCGGATGGCCGCGCTGATGACGGAGGCGGCGGGATACCTCGACGGCGCCAAGGAGGTGCTGGTCACCCTGCGGGAGGAGGACATGGGCCTGCGCCAGCTCCTGACCGACTCGGTTCCGCTGATGCACCTGACCTTCCAGCCCGGCGACTTCCGCATGGGCGGGCTGGTGGCCGAGTCCCCGGATCTGGGCCTGCGGGTGGACGCCTCCTTTGACAGCGCCGCCGAGGAGCTGTCCGGCCACTTTGCCGAGCTCTTCGGCCTGTCTCTCTCTGATGAATCCGAAAGGACGGTACTTCCAGAATGAAGCAAGCGCAGTACACGATCCACGGCATCAACGGCCCCGTGGTCAAGGTGGTTGGCGGCAAGGGCCTGGCCATGATGGACATGGTCAGCGTGGGCGACGAGGGCCTCATCGGCGAGGTGGTGGGCGTGGATCTGGACGCCGCCACCGTCCAGGTCTACGAGGACACCGCCGGACTCAAGCCCGGCCAGCCCGCGGTGGGGCAGGGGGCTCCCATGGCCATCACCCTGGGGCCCGGCATGCTCACCAACATCTTCGACGGCATCGCCCGCCCCCTCAAGGTCATTGAGGAGAAGAGCGGGCCCTTCATCGCCCGGGGACTCAACCTGCCCTCCCTGGATCAGGAGAAGAAATGGGACACCACCCTCCACGTGAAGGTGGGGGATACCCTTGCGCCGGGGCAGATGTACGCCTCCTGCCCGGAGACGCCGCTGATCCTCCACCGCTGCCTGGTGCCCGCCGGCCTGTCCGGCAAGGTCACCCGGGTGGTTCCCGACGGGGCCTACAACGTGACCGAGACCCTGGTGGAGCTCACCGACGACCACGGCGGGGTGCACCCGCTGCGCCTGGCCCAGGAGTGGCCCATCCGCACCCCCCGGCCCATGGCCGACCGCCTGCCCATCGACCGGCCCCTGGTCACCGGCCAGCGGATCATCGACACCCTGTTCCCCATCGGCAAGGGGGGCGCCGCCGCCATCCCCGGCCCCTTCGGCGCCGGCAAGACCATGACCCAGCACCAGCTGGCCAAGTGGTCGGACGCGGACATCATCGTCTACCTGGGCTGCGGCGAGCGGGGCAACGAGATGACCCAGGCCCTGGAGGAGTTCTCCGAGCTGCTGGATCCCAAGAGCCAGCAGCCCCTGATGAACCGCACCATCCTGATTGCCAACACCTCCAACATGCCGGTGGCCGCCCGCGAGGCGTCGGTGTACACCGGCATGACCATCGCCGAGTACTACCGGGACATGGGCTACCACGTGGCCCTCATGGCCGACTCCACCTCCCGCTGGGCGGAGGCCCTGCGGGAGATCTCCGGCCGCCTGGAGGAGATGCCCGCCGAGGAGGGCTTCCCCGCCTACCTGGCCTCCCGCCTGGCGGAGTTCTATGAGCGGGCGGGCTATGTGAAGACCCTGGAGGGGAAGGAGGGGAGCGTCACCGTCATCGGCGCCGTCTCCCCCCAGGGCGGCGACTTCTCCGAGCCCGTCACCCAGAACACCAAGCGCTATGTGCGCACGTTCTGGGGCCTGGATCGGGCCCTGGCCTATGCCCGCCACTTCCCCTCCATCAACTGGCTCACCTCCTACTCGGAGTATGCCGACGATCTCAAGCCCTGGTATGACGAGCACGTGGGGCCGGAGTTTGTCAACAGCCGCCACCAGATCGCCCACCTGCTCCAGAAGGAGTCGGAGCTGATGGAGATCGTCAAGCTCATCGGCGCGGACATTCTGCCCGAGGATCAGAAGCTGGTGATGGAGACCGCCAGGCTCATCCGGGTGGGCTTCCTCCAGCAGAACGCCTATCACGCCATCGACACCTACGTGCCCCTGGACAAGCAGCTGCGCATGATGGAGCTGATTCTCAAGCTCTACCACGGGGCCAGGGACATCGTCTCCCGGGCCATCCCCCTGTCCCAGCTGAAAGCCACGGGGATCTTCGAGTCCCTGGCCAAAATGAAGTACGAGGTGCCCAACGACCACCAGGAGAAGTTTGACGAGTACGACAAGGCCATTGACGAGGCCCTCCGCCAGGTCAACGAGGCCAACCGGTAGCGCGGCACAGATTGAGGTGAATCACTGACATGAGACTGGAATACATCGGCCTGTCGGAGCTGTCCGGCTCCCTGATCGCCCTCCGGGGCGTCAAGGACGTGGCCTTTGACGAGATGGCGGAGATCACCCTGGAGAACGGGGAGCGCCGCTATGGGCGGGTGATCCTCATCGACGGAGACCGGGTGGTGCTCCAGGTGTTCGAGGGAACCCGGGGCATCTCCCTGGAGAACGCCTCCACCCACTTTGTGGGCAAGAGCATGGACATCGCCCTGTCCAGGGAGATGCTGGGCCGGGTGTTTGACGGGGCGGGCCGACCCATCGACGGCCTGGGGGAGATCTACCCCGAGGAGCGGCGGAACATCAACGGCTCCGCCATCAACCCCGTCTCCCGCAAGTACCCCCGCAGCTGCATCTACACCGGCATTTCCGCCATCGACGGCTGCGCCACCCTGATCCGGGGGCAGAAGCTGCCCATCTTCTCCGGCTCGGGCATGAAGCACAACGAGCTGGCCGCCCAGATCGTGCGGCAGGCCAGGGTGCCCAACCAGGACGGGGAGTTCGCCATCGTCTTCGCCGCCATGGGCGTGAAGAACGACACCGCCGAGTTCTTCCGCCGCTCCTTTGAGGAGGCCGGCGCCCTGAGCCGGGTGGTCATGTTCCTCAACCTGGCCTCCGACCCCATCATCGAGCGCATCCTCACCCCCCGCTGCGCCCTGACGGCGGCGGAGTTCCTGGCCTTCGAGCACGGCTACCACGTGCTGGTGGTGCTCACCGACATGACCTCCTACTGCGAGGCGCTGCGGGAGTTCTCCTCCTCCAAGGGGGAGATCCCCTCCCGGAAGGGCTTCCCCGCCTATCTGTACTCCGACCTGGCCTCCCTGTACGAGCGGGCGGGCATGATCCACGGCAAGCCCGGCTCGGTGACCCAGGTGCCGGTGCTCACCATGCCCAACGACGACATCACCCACCCCATCCCCGACCTGACCGGCTACATCACCGAGGGGCAGATCGTGCTCAACCGGGAGCTGGATCAGAAGGGCATCTATCCCCCCATCGCCATCCTTCCCTCCCTGTCCCGCCTGATGAAGGACGGCGTGGGCAAGGGCTTCACCCGGGAGGATCACTACGACCTGTCCAACCAGCTGTTCGCCTCCTACTCCAAGGTGCAGGACGCCCGCAGCCTGGCCAGCGTCATCGGCGAGGACGAGCTCAGCGAGCTGGACAAGCAGTACCTGGCCTTTGGCAGCGCCTTTGAGGAGAAATATATTAACCAGAATCTGACGGACAACCGCAGCATTCAGGACACCCTGGAGCTGGGGTGGAAGCTGCTCTCCATGCTGCCCAAGAGCGAGCTGGACCGCATCGACGCCAAGACCATCGAGGCCCACTACCGGGAGGGCGCGTGGAAGGAGCTCTTCGCCCGCAAGCAGTGAGAGGGCCGTGGAAAGGAGCTGAACCGCCGTGCCCAACAACCTTCTGCCCACCAAGGGCAACCTGATCGCCGCCAAGCACTCCCGCGGCCTGGCCCAGACCGGCTTTGAGCTGATGGATCGCAAGCGCAACATCCTCATCCGGGAGCTCATGGGCATGATGGACACCGCAAAAGAGCTCCAGGGGCAGATTGACACCGTCTTTACCGAAGCCTATGCCGCCCTCCAGGCGGCCAACATCCGCCTGGGCATCTGCGACCGCATCGCCGAGGCGGTGGAGGTGGACGACTCCCTGACCCTCCGGTACCGCTCGGTGATGGGGGTGGAGCTGCCCCGCATCCCCGGACAGACTCCGCCCCCCCGGCCGGAGTACGGCCTGGGGGAGACCTGCTCGGAGCTGGACGAGTGCTATTTGAAGTTCCACAAGGTCAAGGAGCTCACCCGGCGGCTGGCGGAGGTGGAGACCTCCATCTACCGCCTGGCCGACGCCATCAAAAAGACCCAGAAGCGGGCCAATGCCCTGGAGAATATCGTCATACCCGGCCTGGACGAGACCATCCGCTTCATCACCGACGCCCTGGAGGAGAAGGAGCGGGAGGAGTTTGCCCGGCTGAAGGTCATCAAGCGGGTAACCACAAAAGGGAAGTGAGACAGGCGTCTCACTTCCCTTTTTCTATGGACTGTATGCTGGACAGGATGCCCTCCAGCTCCGCTGGGGAGAGGCCGCCGCTGGCGGAGAGGGAGCAGCTGTATCCGTCCGCCGTCCACACGGCGGTGTAGATCATGCCGCCCTCCCCCCGGCACTGCACCGACCGGGTTCCCACGGCACGGGTGGATATCTCACTGTACTGGGTGTAGTCCCCGCTGATGTCCTCCGAGCCGGGGGCCATGCGGTAGCAGAGGGTGTCCGTCCCGTCCGACCAGCGCAGCTCCGCCAGCTCCCCCGGGAGGCTCTGAGCCAGCAGGAGGCTGTACCCCTCCGGCAGGGCTGTGGGGATTGCCAGGGGCCAGGACAGGGCCTCCGCCAGGGCCCGGGGGCTGTCGTATTCCACCGAGCCATAGCCGCCCTGCACCAACGGGGGGGTAGATATTGGGAACACCCCCCCGTAGGCCGGCTTTATGACCAGAACGGCGCAGCAGATTGCCGCGACGAGGGCCGCCAGGCGGAGCCGCCGCACGGACGGAATAAAGCGTCTCCGGTCTGCACGCTGTGTTACCGCTGCCAGCACCCGCTCCTCCAGCTCCGGCGTCACTACCACGGCGTCCATGAGACGCCGGTAGGCGCTTCTATTCTTCAAAGTCATACCCCTCCTTCAGCACGGCCCGCAGCTTTTCCCGGCCCCGGGCCAGCAGGGAGCGGACGGTGGACTCCCGGGCCCCCAGAATCCGGGCGATCTCCACGGTGGTGTAGCCCTCGTAATAGTACAGGTGGATCACACCCCGGTAGCGGGCCGGCAGGGCCCCCACCGCGTCCCACACCGCCGACAGCTCCGGCTCCGGCGCCCGGCCGGGCAGAAGGTCGCTCAGCTCCTCCTGGGGGTGCCGCTTCCAGTAGCTCAGTCGGTTTTTGCACAGGTTGGCCGCCACCCGCAGCAGCCAGGCCCTCTCGTGCTCCTCGCCGGAAAAGGGCGGGGCCTTCTGGAGATACTGGAGCAGGGTGTCCTGAAGCACGTCCTCCGCCTCCGGGCGCTGGTGGAGGTAGGAGCAGGCCAGGCGGAGCACCGCATCTCCGTGCTGCCGCAGGGCCCGGGCCGCGTCAGGGGCCAGCCGGGCCTCTCCTTCCTCCGGCCCGCCGGCCAGCAGCGCCCGCAGCCGGGCCAGCAGGCCGGGCCGGGGCCGCAGTATGCCTTCCATTCCCTCACTCCCTTCACCTGGAATACAAACGGCGGGCCCGATCCGCTGCAAAAAAATTTTTTCTTTTTTGCAGCGATTTCCCTGGCCCGTTTGTGTATGGGGCAGAGCGGGCCGCGAGCCCGCCAAACGGAAAGGATGATTCTGATGAAGAAACTGCACAGCCGGGGGCTGGCCCTGCTCACCGCCGCCGCCCTGTCCCTGTCTGCCCTGGGCACCGCCGCCGGAGCCGCGGGGGAGGGGGCCCTGCCCCTCACCGTCAACGGCGCGGAGACCGGCATCACCGTCACGGAGGAGAACGGCGGCTATATCGTCCCCCTCCGGGCCCTGGCGGAGTATCTGGGCTATACCGTGGCATGGCACGGGGAGGACAGCACCGTCACCCTGGACAGCGGCTCCATGCACGCCACGGTGACCTTGGGTGTGAACCGCTACCAGGCCGTCACCAGCCTGGAGGGCATGGTGGGCATGACGGCCCCCTTCTCCCTGGCCGCCGCCCCCTACGCCGTGGACGGCACCACCTATGTGCCCCTGGAGCTCTTTGTGGTGCTCATGGGCAACCCGGCGGACGCGGTTACCGCCGATGACGGCGCGGTGGAGCTGACGGCGGAGGCCGCGGGCAGCGGCGCCCAGATCCCCAGCCCCTGGGAAGAGTACGGCTCCCTCTCCGGGCTGGAGCAGGCCGCCGGGTTCCCCGTGCCCCTGCCCGTCCTTCCGGAGGGGTATGAGGCCGTCCTGTATCAAGCCATCCCCGGCCGGCTGGCGGAGGTGCGCTTCTCCGGCGGCGGGGACACCCTGATCTACCGGGCGGGCCTTGGCACGGAGGATATGAGCGGGGATTACAACGTCTATCCCGCCGTGCAGACGGTGGAGGAGGGCGGCGTATCCGTCACCTGCAAGGGGGGCGGGGACACCGTGTCCCTGGCCCTGTGGAGCCGGGACGGGTACAGCTTCTCCCTCGCCTCGGAGCGGGGGCTGGATATGGCCGCCGTGAGGGCCGCCGTCTCCGGCACGCTGTAAGGCAAGGGGCCCGGCGCTCTGCCGGGCCCCTCTGGGTCAATAGGTATGGGTGCAGATCTCCCTGATCTTGGCCTGGAGGATCTTCAAATCCTCAAAGGTCTCCGGCCGCTTGCGGGGATCCCGCAGCAGGGCGGAGGGGTGGTACATGGCCATCATCCACACCCCGGCCTTCTCCAGCCACTGGCCGTGCTCCCGGGTGATCTTGAAGTCCTCCCGGATCAGCTTCATGGCGGCGATGCGCCCCAGGCACACGATGATCTTGGGCCTGAGCAGGGCCACCTGGTTGCGCAGGTAGCCGATGCAGGCGTCCTGCTCGATGTTCAGCGGATCCCGGTTCTGGGGCGGGCGGCACTTGACCATGTTGCCGATGAATACCTTGTCCCGCTTCAGGTCGATCATGGCCAGCATGTCGTCCAGAAACTGGCCCGCCCGGCCCACAAAGGGGCGGCCGGTGAGATCCTCCTGCTCCCCGGGGCCCTCCCCGATGAACATGACCTCCGCGTCCCGGGGCCCCTCCCCGAACACCACGTTGTGCCGCGTCTCCGCCAGGCCGCACTTCTGACAGCTCATACACGCCTCATAGAGGGCGTCCCAATCCATCATATGGTTTCACCTCAGTTGATTTGCTCATTTCTGACATTGTACCACAGGAATGGCCGGGATACAACTTGTGAAAATTTGTGGTTGACATTTTTGCAGGAAGCGGTTATACTACATGCAACAAAAGCGATGAGAACGACCGCCGCCCGTGAGGGCCGCCAGAGAATCCGGGTCACCGACTGAGAGCCCGGTTCGGCAGGATGGGATGGCGCAACACGTTTGAGCCGGCGCTCTGAGCCCTGATGTCAGGGGGTAGGGGCGCACGTCCGCCCGCGTTAGGGGCTGTGAGCGGCCGCGCCAAGGAGGGCGCGGCAATCACCGGGTGGTACCGCGGAGTTTTTCCGTCCCGAAGCTGCATGCAGCTTCGGGACTTTTTTTATTCTTTTTCATCGAAAGGTTGTGAACGGCATGGAATTTCTGACCAGTCAAACGCGCGCGACGGAGGGGGCCCGGAATAACCAGGCCGTCACCCTTCACGGGGCGGTTCACGCCCTGCGGGATCTGGGCGGGGTCACCTTCCTGACCCTGCGCACCAGAGAGGGATTGATCCAGTGTGTATGCACCGGCCGGGAGGCCCTGGACGGGGCCACCGAGGAGTGCACCGTCACAGTCACCGGCGTGCTGCGGGCAGAGTCCCGGGCCCCCGGCGGGGTGGAGCTGTCCGAGGCGAGGATCACGGTGCTCACCCGGCCCGCCGCGCCCCCGCCGGTGCCCCTGGCCAAGAAGAAGCTGGACCTGAACCTGGACACGGAGCTGTCCCTGCGGCCGGTGGTGCTCCGCGCCCCCAGGGAGCGGGCGGTGTTCCGCATCCAGGCCGCCGTCTGCCGGGCCTTCCGGGCGTACCTGGACGGGGAGGGCTTTACCGAGATCCACACCCCCAAGATTGTCCACGCCGGGGCGGAGGGGGGCGCCAATATCTTCCGGCTGGACTACTTCGGCAAGAAAGCCTTCCTGGCCCAGTCCCCCCAGTTCTACAAGCAGACCATGGTGGGGGTGTTCGAGCGGGTGTACGAGGTGGCCCCCGTGTTCCGGGCGGAGAAGCACGCCACCCAGCGGCATCTCAACGAGTACACCTCCCTGGACTTTGAGATGGGCTATATCGACTCCTTTGCCGACGTGATGGAGATGGAGCAGGGCTTCCTCCGGTACCTGATGGAGCTGCTCCGCACGGAGTACGCCGCCGAGCTGGCCCTGCTGGGGGTGGAGCTGCCCGACGTGACGTGCATCCCCGCCGTCCGCTTCGACGAGGTCAAGCGGCTGGCCGCCGAGAAGTACGGCTACCAGATCCGGGACCCCTACGACCTGGAGCCGGAGGAGGAGCACCACATCGGCCGGTATGCCAAGGAGGAGTGGGGCAGCGACTTCGTGTTCGTCACCCACTACCCCAGCAGGAAGCGGCCCTTCTACGCCATGGACGACCCGGCCGATCCCAGGTTCACCCTGTCCTTCGATTTGCTGTTCCGGGGGCTGGAGGTCACCACCGGCGGCCAGCGCATCCACGACTACGCCCAGCAGGTGGCCAAGATGGAGGATCGTGGCATGGATCCGGCGGAGTTCGAGAGCTATCTCATGATCCACAAGCACGGCATGCCTCCCCACGGCGGCCTGGGCATCGGCCTGGAGCGGCTGACCATGCAGCTGTGCGGGCTGGATAACGTACGCAAGGCGTGTTTGTTCCCGAGAGACCGCACCCGGCTGGAACCATGAGAACGCGGGCGAACACAGTTCGCCCCTGCGGAAGGATAACGGAAGGAGAAAACGATTCCCGTGAAAATTACCGAAGAACTGGTGGACTATGTGTCCGAGCTGTCCCGGCTGAAGCTGCCGGAGGCGGAGAAGGCCGCCATGGCGGCAGAGCTGGAAAAGATTGTGGACTATATGGACGTGCTCAGCGGGCTGGACACCACCGGCGTGGAGCCGCTGAGCCACGTGTTCCCCGTGAAGAACGTGCTGCGGGCCGACGAGATTCAGCCCTCCTGTGGCCGGGATGCCCTGCTGGCCGGGGCCCCGTCCTCCGACGGGGAGGCCTTCCTGGTGCCCAGGGCTGTGGAGTGAGGTGAGGACGATGGAACTGTATGAACTGACTGCCCTGGAGCTGGGAGAACAGCTCCGCGCCGGGGCCGTGACCCAGGACGAGGCCATCGCCGCCTCCGCCGCCCGGATCGCCGCCGCCCAGCCGGACAACAACGCCTTTGTCACCGTGGCGGATGCCCCCGCCCCGGCCCCTGATCTGTCCGCCTCCCCCCTGGCAGGGGTGCCCATGGCCTACAAGGACAACATCTGCACCAGGGGGGTGCGCACCACCTGCGCCTCCAAAATCCTGGGGGACTTCGCCCCATGCTATGACGCCACCGTGGCGGAGCGTTTGACCGCCGCCGGGGCGGTGTCCATGGGCAAGCTGAACATGGACGAGTTCGCCATGGGCTCCACCTCTGAGACCTCCTTCTACGGCCCGGTGCGCAACCCCTGGGATCTGAGCCGGGCCCCTGGCGGCTCCTCCGGCGGGGCGGCCGCCGCTGTGGCGGCCGGGGAGGTGTGGTACGCCATCGGCTCAGACACCGGCGGCTCCATCCGGCAGCCCGCCGCCTACTGCGGCGTCACCGGCATGAAGCCCACCTACGGCACCGTGTCCCGGTACGGGCTGATCGCCTACGCCTCCTCCCTGGACCAGATGGGCCCCATCGCCCGCTCCGCCGCCGACTGCGCCGCGGTGCTGGATCTGATCCAGGGGAAGGACCCCCGGGACGGCACCAGCCTGGACGCCCCCGCCGGGCGCCTGCTGTCCTCTCTCACCGGCGACGTGCGGGGGAAACGCATCGGCCTGCCGGTGGACTGCTTCGGGGAGGGGCTGGAGCCCGAAATCCGCGCCGCCGTCCTGGCCGCCGCCGACGTGCTGAAGGCCCGGGGGGCCGTGGTGGAGGAGTTCGCCCTCCCCGTCATGGAATACGTGGTGCCCGCCTACTATATCATCGCCTGTGCCGAGGCCTCCTCCAACCTGTCCCGGTTCGACGGGGTGAAGTACGGCTGGCGGGCCGAGGGCTATGAGGATCTGGGGGAGCTCTACCGCAAGACCCGCACCGAGGGCTTCGGCGCCGAGGTAAAGCGGCGCATCCTGCTGGGCACCTTTGTGCTGTCCTCCGGCTACTACGACGCCTACTACAAAAAAGCCCTCCAGGTGAAGGCGGTCATCAAGGGGGCCTTTGACGAGGCCTTCCAGAAGTACGACCTGCTGCTCACCCCGGTGTCCCCCACCACCGCCCCAAAGCTGGGGGAGAGTCTCAGCGACCCGCTGAAGATGTACCTCAGCGACATCTACACCGTCTCCGTCAACCTGGCGGGCCTGCCCGGCCTGTCCATGCCCTGCGGCTTCGACTCCAACGGCCTGCCCATCGGGGCCCAGCTCATCGGCCCCGCCCTGGGGGATCTGGCGGTGCTGGACGCCGCCCACGCCTACCAGCAGGAGACCGACTGGCACCGAAGGGCCCCCTCATCCGGCCCTTCGGGCCACCTTCCCCCCTGTGGGGGGAAGGCCGCAAAGGAAGGGGTGATCTGAATGACCTGGGAGACCATCATCGGCCTGGAGACCCACGTGGAGCTGGCCACCAAGACCAAGATTTTCTGTTCCTGCACCACCGAGTTCGGCGGCGCGCCCAACACCCACTGCTGTCCGGTGTGTACCGGCATGCCGGGCACCCTGCCGGTGCTCAACCAGCAGGTGGTGGAGCTGGCCGTCAAGGCGGGCCTGGCCCTGAACTGTGAGATCACCCGGTCCAGCAGGTTCGACCGGAAGAACTACTTCTACCCCGACCTGCCCAAGGCGTACCAGATCTCCCAGCTCTACGCCCCCATCGCCCGCGACGGCGCGGTGGACATCGGGGAGGGCAAGACCATCCGCATCCACGAGATGCACATGGAGGAGGACGCGGGCAAGCTGGTTCACGACCCCTGGCTGGATCAGACCAAGGCGGACTACAACCGCTGCGGCGTGCCCCTCATTGAGATCGTCACCGAGCCCGACTTCCGCTCCGCCGACGAGGTGATCGCCTACCTGGAGAAGCTGAAGGAGACCCTGCAGTACCTGGGCGTGTCCGACTGCAAGATGCAGGAGGGCTCCCTCCGGTGCGACGTGAACCTGTCGGTGCGGCCCATGGGCTCCCGGGAGCTGGGCACCCGCACCGAGATGAAGAACCTGAACTCCTTCAAGGCCATCTCCCGGGCCATCCAGTACGAGGCCCGGCGGCAGATCGAGCTCATCGAAGAGGGCAAGCGGGTGGTGCAGGAGACCCGGCGGTGGGACGAGAACAAGGACGCCACCTACGCCATGCGCTCCAAGGAAAATGCCCAGGACTACCGCTACTTCCCCGAGCCGGACATCCCGCCCCTGGAGCTGAGCGAGGAGTATCTGGAGCGCCTGCGGGCCGAGCAGCCCGAGCTGGCCGAGGCCAAGCGGGCCCGGTATCAGGCGGATTGGGGTCTGCCTGTTTACGACACGGAGATGATCACCTCCCAGAAGGCCCTGGCCGGCTTCTTCGAGGCGGTGGTGGCCCTGGGGGCCGAGCCCAAGCAGGCCGCCAACTGGATCATGGGGGAGGTGCTGGGGGCCCTCTCCGTCCACGGCCTGGAGGCCAGGGACATGAAGCTGACGCCCCCCACCCTGGCCCGGCTGATCCAGCTGGTGAAGGAGGGCAAGCTGAACCGCAACACCGCTGTCAAGGTGTTCGAGGCTATTTTCGAGACCGACGGCGACGTGGATACCTATGTAAAGGAGCACGGCCTGGAGCAGGTGTCCGACGCCGGTCTGGTGTCCAGGGTGGTGGACGAGGTTCTGGCCGCCAACGAGAAATCGGTGGCCGACTACCGAGCGGGCAAGGCGAAGGCCTTCGGCTTCCTGGTGGGCCAGGTCATGCGCCAGCTCAAGGGCCAGGCGTCCCCGGCGGTGGTGAACCAGGTGCTGCGGGAGAGGCTGACAGAGGAATGAGCCGGAAACAGACCGGGCAGCCATAGGACCCCGGGAGGGCAGAACGCGCGTGTAAAAAAGAAACCGGCAGACAACAGACAGATGAAGGCGCGGGCCGGTCTGATTGACCGGCCCGCGCGTGATTGTCGGTTCTAGGAGAAGTCTGTGCGGGAGTACAGCACCTGCCCGCCCTGGAGCAGCTCCAGCTTCTCCAACTCCGGACTCCCATCCAGCAGGAGGTGGAAGGACTGGCCCGCGTAGGCCTCCAGCCTGCACCGCGCCGTCTGCCCGCCGCCGTAGGTGAGCCGGACGGTGCAGGCCGTCGATTCCCTGATCTGGCCGAACAGCAGGGTGCTGCCCCGGGTTTTCAGCACGGCGGCAGAGAGGGGCTCCGCCCCCGGCGGCGGGCACTCCGCCTGCTGGAGCTCCCCCCAGCCCGCGTCCCCGCGCACCAGATAGCTGGCCCGGAGGCTCCCGTCCTCCCCGGCCCGGGACAGGACGACATAGCCGCCCGCCTCAGCCGGGAGGATCGTCTCAACCATGCAGCCGGGATTTGCCGCCTCGAAGTCCGCCAGGGGATCATTGGACAGGGGGCCGAAGCCGGCGTTTCTCACGCAGTCCTGCCCTGCCGCGCTCAGCATGAACGCCGCCAGGCGGCGGGCCGGGGAGTCCTCCGGCTCGTCGGCCCGGAACACCGCGTAGTTATACCCCGCCAGGGGATAGCTGCCGTCGGCGATGGTCTCGTCGGAGGGAAGCACCCCGTCCACCGCCAGCAGCTTCAGCTCCCCGCCGCCGTTCACGTCCCCCAGCAGCCAGTAGCTGTTGACATAGTAGTAATAGACGCTGTAGCCCATGGCGTAGGCGGGCGGGTCGGTGCGCAGGGCCTGGGCCACGTCGGTGAGGGCGGAGGACATGGCGTAGGAGGTGAGGACGTTGTGCACGTCCGGGCTCAGGGACAGCTTCCCTCCCTCCAGGAAATACTGCTCCATCAGGGCGTGGGAGCCGCTGTCCGCGTTGCGGCGGTAGGGCAGCAGCTCCGCGTCCGGGCCGCCCACCTGGTTCCAGTTGGCATACTTCCCGTAGACGTAGATGTCCTGGATCTGCTGCTGGCTCAGCCCGTCGATGGCGTTCTCCGCATTGGTGAAGAACACCATGGCGTCGTAGGCGATGGGGACACACTCCAGCTCCACCCCGGCGGCCTCCGTCTGGGCCTTCAGCTCCTCCGAGGGCAGGGTGGCGGCAAAGAGGAAGTCTACCTCGCCGCTGATGAGCCGCTCATAGGACTCATGGCTCTTGGAGTGGCTCTCCGGGAACTGGGGGTGGTTCCGATAGTTGCTGAAGAGGGCCCCGTACACCGCCGTGGTGTAGGGGTAGGTGGAGGTGGAGCCGTCCACCTCCGGCATCTCTCGGTCAAAGCCCCAGTCGATGGCCGCCTGGGAGGGGTACCAGGGCAGCAGGACCCGGGCGTTATCCAGGAAGGTGATCACCTCGCCCCGGGTGGCCGGTTTGTCCCACTCCGCCAGGCGCTCCACCTCCGGCTCCCCATAGTTCGGATCGGTCTCGCCGGTGGGCCGCCAGGTGACAATGCTCAGACCCTGCCCGTCAAAGGCCTGGTAGGCCCCCAGGGCCCAGCCGGGGAGGTCCCCGGCGTCGGCCAGGCCCATTGCGCCGGCGCTCCCGGTCTCGGGGATGGTGAGCCAGCCCACATACTCCATGGCCCGGGCCAGCATGACGGTGAACTCCCCCCGGGTCACGGTGCGGGCGGGGTTGAAGCGGGTGTCCGCCGCGGCGATCCCCGCCGCCCGGGCGGCGGAGGCCGTCTCATAGTACCAGTCGCCCGGGGACACGTCGGCATAGCCCGGATCGCCGCCGGGCTCTAAGGACAGCAGGCGGCAGATCAGGGCAAAGGCCTCCGCCCGGGTGAGCGCCGCATCGGGGTTCAGATTGCCCGTCTGGTCCCCCTGAATGACCCCCCGGAGGTACAGTTCCTCGGTGCCGCCGGGTTCGTCGTAGTATGCATGTCCCTGCCACACGGTGGTGCAGTCGGGGAAGTGGTGCTCCTCCCCTTGGAAGGCCTCCAGGGGCCGGTTCGCGTCCTCCGCCGGGACGGTGGCAAAGAGGAAGCCCCTCTGGTAGTCGCTGGTGAGGGGAACCGGCTCCCCGGTGTCGGCGTACCGCACCGCCAGCCATTGCCGCTCCGACCAGTCCAGCTCCTCCCCCTGGGGGCAGGGAAGCCGGATGGTCACATAGCTTCCGTCCCCCTCGGTCCGGGTCCACAGGGCCTCTTCCCCCTCCGCCGCGGCGGCGGCGGGGCACAGCAGCGCCAGGCACAGCGCCAGCGTCAGCAGCCGTTTCATCGGTTCACACGCCCTTTCCCTGTAGTTCTGCCTTCATTTTATACCTGTCGTTATCACTCGGGCAAGTTACAGTGCGGCAACAAGGGATTCCAAATCATAACAAACGGCTCCGGAAGCAGGCTTCCGGAGCCGTTTTGTGCTGTGCCGCCTATACCTGGGCCAGGGCCTGCTCCACATCCTCCAGGATGTCGTTGACGTCCTCAATGCCCACGGACAGGCGCACCAGGTCGGGGGAGACGCCTGCGGCGCGGAGCTCCTCGTCGGTCATCTGCCGGTGGGTGGTGGTGGCGGGGTGGAGTACGCAGGTCTTGGCGTCGGCCACGTGGGTGGCGATGGAGGCCAGCCTGAGGCCCGCCATGAACCTGGAGGCCCCCTCCCGGCCGCCCTTCACGCCGAAGGACACCACGCCGCAGGTGCCGTGGGGCAGGTACTTCCGGGCCCGCTCGTAATAGGGGTCACCCTCCAGCCCGGGATAGCGCACCCAGGACACCTTGGGGTGGTTTTTCAGGAATTGGGCCACGGCCAGGGCGTTTTCACAGTGCTTTGCCATGCGCAGGGGCAGGGTCTCCAGCCCGATGTTCAGGTAGTAGCAGTTCTGGGGGGAGGGAATGGCTCCCAGATCCCGCATGAGCTGGGCGGTGGCCTTGGTGATGTAGGCCCCCTCCAGGCCGAACTTCTCGGTGTAGGTGATGCCGTGGTAGCTCTCGTCCGGGGTGGTCAGGCCGGGGAACTTGCCGGCGTGGGCCGTCCAGTCAAATTTGCCGGAGTCCACGATGGCGCCGCCCACGGCGTTGGCGTGGCCGTCCATGTACTTGGTGGTGGAGTGGGTGACGATGTCCGCCCCCCATTCGAAGGGCCGGCAGTTCACCGGGGTGGCGAAGGTGTTGTCCACAATCAGGGGCACACCGTGGGCATGGGCGGCCCTGGCAAACTTCTCGATGTCCAGCACGGTGAGGGCGGGGTTGGCGATGGTCTCCCCGAACACCGCCCGGGTCTCGGGCCGGAAGGCGGCCTCCAGCTCCGCCTCCGAGCAGTCGGGATCCACGAAGGTGAAGTCGATGCCCATCCGCTTCATGGTGACGGCGAAGAGGTTGAAGGTGCCGCCGTAGATGGAGGAGGAGCATACCACGTGCTCCCCGCAGGAGACGATGTTGAAGATGGCAAAGAAGGAAGCCGCCTGCCCCGAGGAGGTGAGCATGGCCGCCGTGCCCCCCTCCAGGGCGCAGATCTTGGCGGCCACGTGGTCGTTGGTGGGGTTCTGGAGGCGGGTGTAGAAGTAGCCGCTGGCCTCTAAATCGAAGAGCTTGCCCATCTCCTCGCCGGTGGCGTAGCGGAAGGTGGTGGACTGGACGATGGGGATGTTGCGGGGCTCCCCGCTGCCGGGGGTATAGCCGGCGTGGAGGCACTGGGTGCTGATGCGGTGGCTCATGGGCAGGACTTCCTTTCTCTTTGGGTATGCTCAATATCCTACATCCTCACTATGGATGTGTCAAGGGGTCTGGTCCGGGGCGGCCAGGGAGTCGTCGGGGGAGAGGGGCTGGCCCAGGGCGTCCCCCTCCACCAGCAGCTGCACCTGCTCCACCCCATCCACCCCCGCCAGGGTGTTCACCAGGGCGTACACCGCCAGCCGGGCCTGGCCGCTGTCGGCGGGCAGGCCGTCCAGAAAGGCCTGGGACAGATCCACCGTGCAAAGGCCGTCCTCCAGGGTCACGGAGCGCACCTCCGCCCCCTGGGGCAGGGCGGCCTCCAGCTCCTGACCGGAAGGGCCGTCTGCCCAGCTGGTGAGCACATCCTGGAGCAGGGTGTCCCCAGCGGCCAGCTCCCGGGTCTCGGCGGCCAGGCCGGTGCCGTCGGCGCGGGGATACCAGAAGAGGAGGGCGACCGAGGCGGGGGCGTCCATGCCGTCGGAGAGGAACAGCTCCTCCGGGGTCAGGGCCTGGACGGGGCGGTAGGGGATCTCCCGGCCCTCCACGGTGACGTACACCGCGTCCACCCCCTCCACCTGGCAGAGGGTGAGGGTGAGGCAGGCGTCCGCCACGGTGAGATTCACTCCTGACAGGCCGCCGTACTGCTCGGACAGATCCAGGTGGAGCACCCCATCCTCCAGCTCCCAGCCCAGCAGGCGCACCCCGTCGGGAAAGGGGGAGGTCAGGTCGGGGGAGTCCGGCCCGTCCAGCAGGGCAGCCACCAGATCGGGTATGGGCTCCTTCGGCGGGGCGGAGCCGTAGGGCTCGCTGGCCAGGGCCTGCTGAGCATAGCGATCCTCCAGCGCGGAGTAATACACCTGATAGCCGTCCTCCGCCTCCTCCGGCGGGGCGGAGCACCCCGCCGCCAGGAGCAGCAGCCCCGCCAGGGCCGCGATTCGGATGCGATTCACCGCTGCGTCCCTCCCTTCTCCGCCAGACGGGGGAAGACCACCTCAAAGCAGGTGCCCTCCGGCTCCCGCCGCCGGGCCGTCACCGTGCCGCCGTAGCGGCGCACCGTGTCCCACACGATGGACAGGCCCAGACCGGTGCCGCCGGCGGCCCGGGAGCGGGCCTTGTCCACCCGGTAGAAGCGGTCGAAGATCTTGGGCAGATCCTCCTCCGGAATGCCCACGCCGGTGTCCTCCACCCGCAGGCGCACCTGGCGGGCGTCCCCCTGGAGGGTGACATAGACCTTCCCGCCGGGCAGGTTGTACTTCACCGCGTTCTCCATCAGGTTGAAGGCGATCTGGTACAGCTCGTCCTCCGTGGCCGCGATCAGGCAGCCGGGCTGGAGACGCAGCTCCAGCTCCACCTCCACCGCCCGGGCCAGGGGGGTGAGCATGTGCTCCACCCGCTCCACCACCGCCCCCACGTCCACGGGGACGGCGGCCGCCGCCGGGGCGGTGTCCAGGCGGGTGAGGGTGAGCAGCTTCTCGGTGATGCGGGTGAGGCGCTCGGCCTCGTCCCCGATGTCGGTGAGGAATTCCCGGGCGGTCTCGCTGTCCATGTGGTCGGCCTGGAGAATGGAGTCGGTGAGCAGCCGGATGGAGGCCAGGGGGGTCTTGAGCTCGTGGGAGGCGTCGGAGACGAAGCGGCGGCGCACCTCCTCGGTGGTCTGGAGGCGGCCGGTGAGCTCATTGAACTCGTCGGCCAGGCGGCTGAGCTCATCCCCGCCGCCCATGGACACCCGGTGGCTGTACTCGCCCTCCCGCACGGTGCGGATGGCCCCCAGCAGCAGGGCGATGCGCCGGGTGAGGGCCTTGGCAAACACCACGCCCATCACCAGGGTCACCAGACAGATGACCAGGGAGATGAAGCGCAGGTTGGTCTGGATGCCCTGGAGCATGGCGCCCTGCTCGGCGTCGTACTCGTAGAGATACACCGCTCCCTGGGTCATGGAGCGGTAGGTGACCGGCACCGCCGCCCGGCTGTGGAACACGCCGTCGGCGTAGTCGGAGCGGAACACGTCGTTGCCCTGCAGGGCGGTGACCAGCTCCCAGAACAGGGCGTACTGGCCCGTGGTGTCGGTGCGGGCCGTGCCCTCCTGAAAATCGCAGAGCACCAGGCCGTTGGGATCGGTGACCACGATCCTCGTCACCCCCAGGGAGCCCAGCAGCAGCTCCACCGTCCGGGCGGCGCCCTCGGCGGTGAGGGCCTCCGGCCCGGTGGCCAGGGCGGAGGCCAGCACGGCGGCCTGGTTCTGCATGGAGGTCTCCTTGGAGCGGTAGGCCAGATCCTGGGACACCATCACCGGATAGGTGTTGAGCAGGATCAGCACCGCCGCCACGATGAGGATATAGGTCATGGCGAACTTGGTCTGGAGGGAGCGCCAAAAGGGCACCTTTTTGGATTGCGGCAAGAAAACACCCCCCGAGCAATGAATAGTGAACAGTGAGGGGGTCAGTTCCCCTTCAGGTAGTAGCCCACGCCCCACTTGGTGAGGATATACTGGGGGCTGGCGGGATCCAGCTCCAGCTTCTCCCGCAGGCGGCGGATGTGCACGTCCACCGTCCGGTAGTCCCCGGCATACTCATAGCCCCACACCACGTTGAGCAGGTTTTCCCGGGAGTACACCCGGCCGGGGTTGCGCAGCAGCAGCTCCATCAGGTCGAACTCCTTGGCGGTGAGCTCCACGCTCTGCCCGTCCTTCCAGGCGGACCGCGCGTCCGCGTCCAGGGTGATGTGGCCCATGGTGAGGCGGCCGCCCCCGCCGTTCTGCTGGGCGGCCATGCCCGCCCGGCGGAGCAGGGCCCGCACCCGGGCCTTCAGCTCCAGAATGTTGAAGGGCTTGGTGATATAGTCGTCCGCCCCGCACTCGAAGCCGATGATCTTGTCCGTGTCCTCGCTGCGGGCGGTGAGCATGATGACGGGCACGTTGGAGAACTCCCGGATGCGCATGCAGGCCTGCAGCCCGTCGATCTTGGGCATCATCAGATCCAGGATGATCAGGTCGAAATTGCCGCTGCGGGCCAGCTCCACGGCCTCCTCGCCGTCATAGCCGGTCTCTACCTGGTAGCCCTCGCTCTCCAGATTGAACTTAATGCCCTTGACCAGCACCTTTTCGTCGTCCACGACCAGTATTTTCACGGTTTGCCTCCTATTCCACGGTTACATAGTCGATCAGGCCCGCCAGGATCCCCTCGCCGATACCGGGCACGTCGGTGAGCTGCTCCACCATGCGGAAGGGGCCGTTGGCCTGCCGGTAGGCGATGATGTCCGCCGCCCGGGTCTCCCCGATGCCGGGGAGGGTCATCAGGGTCTCGGCGTCGGCGGTGTTGATGTTCACCGGAGCGGCCGGGGCATCGCTCTCCGCCGCCTCCGGAGTGGGGGAGGGCAGGGCGATGGGGGTCTCCTGCACCAGGGTGCGCTCCACCTCCACCCGCACGGGCTGGGGGCTGGCCTGCCCCCGGAGGAACCAGCCCGCCGCAAAGGCGGCGGCCGCCACGGCCAGCACGATAGCCAGCCACTCCACTCTGGAAATCTTCACAATTCACCACCGCCTTTCCCGTTGCGTCCCGGGATCCGGTTTGCTATAATAGAAACAGACGCCGCGGCCCTGCCGCGGGCACTTTCTGACATTATATCATAGATCACGGGAGTTTCCTATGAAAAAATCACGACTGCTTTCCGCCCTGCTGCTCCTGGCCCTGCTGGCCGGCCTGCTGACCACCGGGGCCTCCGCCGAGGAGGCCGCGGAGCCGGCCGACGGCGGCAGCGGCAGCGCCATCCTGGACGCCATGGACGTGGATGCCACCGCCGCCATCCTGGTGGATCCCGACTCGGGGGAGATCCTCTACGAGAAGAACGCCCATGAAAAGCGCTATCCCGCCTCCATCACCAAGGTGATGACCTGCCTGCTCACCCTGGAGGCAGTGGATCGGGGAGAGCTGAGCCTGGAGCAGGTGGTCACCGCCAGTGAGAACATCTACACCGGCATCGGGGAAAACGCCTCCACCGCCGACATCAAGGTGGGGGAGCAGGTGCGCATCATCGACCTGCTCTATGCCGCCCTGATCCCCTCGGCCAACGAGGCGTGCAACATCATGGCCGAGGCGGTGAGCGGCGACGTGGCCTCCTTTGTGGAGCTGATGAACCAGCGGGCTGGGGAGCTGGGCATGGAGGGCACCCACTTCGCCAACGCCCACGGCTACCACGACGACAACCACTACACCACCGCCTACGACATCTATCTGATGTGCAGGGAGGCCATGACCCATGAGACCTTCCGCACCATCGTGGGCTCCCTGAACTACACCATGCCCGCCACCAACATGCACGCCGAGCCCCGCATCGTCCGCTCCACCAACGCCCTGATCTCCAATTTCCGCATCCTCGGCTATCTCTACGAGTACGCCACCGGCATCAAGACCGGCTCCACGCCGGAGGCTGGCTACTGCCTGGCCGCCTCCGCCACCAAGAACGACCGGAACCTGATCTCCGTGGTGATGGGGTGCGAGCGGGTGCCCGGCTCCACCGGCAGCCAGGGCCACACCTATTTCAGCGAGACCATCCGCCTGTTTGACTGGGGCTTTGACAATTTCTCCACCCAGACCATGCTGGACAGCAGCAAGCGGGACATCCCGGAGGTGGAGGTGAGCCTGGGGAAGCAGCCCAGCGTCACCCTCATGCCGGAGGGGGAGATCTCCGCCCTGCTGCCCAACGACGTGTCGGAGGAGAACTTTACCTACCAGTACACCATCGACTCCCCCGTGGTGGAGGCCCCGGTGGAGGCCGGGCAGGAGCTGGGCCGCATCACCGTGTCCTTCAACGGGCAGGAGTACGGCATCCTCCCCCTGGTGGCCACCTCCTCGGTGGAGCGGGACAATTTCCTCTACTACCTGGACCGGGTGCAGCGGTTCTTTGACAACCTGCTGGTGCGTATCCTGCTGGTGGTCATTCTGGCGGTGCTGGTCATCCTCATCGTCCGCCACATGCTCTGGGGCGGGCGGAAGGGCGGCCGCAGAAGCTATGCCTACAGCGGCCGGGGCCGCTATACCGGCAGCCGTCGCCGCCGCCGCTGAGACAGCACTACATAAAAAGGGCCCTCCGCGCCGCAGGCGCGGAGGGCCCTTTGTGTCTACAGCAGCTCAATACCCAGCAGGGGCATCAGCTCCGCCGCCTGGGCGGGGTTGAGCTTCATCCCCCGCAGCTCCCGCAGGCTCTCGGACACGGTGAGGCCGCCGATGGAGCAGTCGGAGAGATCCAGGCCGGACAGGCTGGTACGGAAAAAATCCGCCCCCTGGAAGTCCACCCGGCGGGGGAGCAGGCCGGACACGTCCGCCTGGGCCAGCACCGCCCCGCCCAGGCGGCAGTCCTCCAGCCTGGTGTTCCGCCAGCGGGTCTGGCTGAAATTGGCGCAGCGGAAGGAGCTGTCCGTCAGCGTGCAGTCCCGCCAGCGGCTGCCGGTGAACTGCCCGCCGTCCCCCTTGCAGCCGTCCACCGACACCTGCCGCCACACGCTGCCCCCGAAGCGGCAGTTGGAGAAGTCGCAGCCCTGCCAGGCCGCCTGCTCGAACACCGCGCCGCTGAAATCGCAGTCCACGAACCGGCACTTGCGCAGCGTGCACCGCCGCAGCTCCAGCCCGGCGCAGTCCAGTCCGGTGAGCACCTCGCCGGACGCCTCCAGCGCCTCCAGCTCCCGCTCCTCCCGCAGGGTCAGGATGATTTCCGCCTCCAGCATGGCACCGCCCCCCTACATCAGAAGAAGGGAGAGCAGCACGGTGACGATGCCGCACACGCCGATGGCCAGGCCGCTCATGGCCCCCTCGGTCTCGCCCAGCTCCAGGGCACGGGAGGTGCCCACCGCGTGGGAGCAGGCGCCGATGGCCAGCCCGGCGGCCAGGGGCTCCCTGACCCGGAACAGCCTGATGAGCAGCGGGGCGGTGATGGAGCCAAAGATGCCGGTGAGCACCACCGCCACCACGGTGATGGAGCCGATGCCGCCGTGGGCCTCGGACACGCTGATGGCGATGGGGGTGGTGACCGACTTGGGCAGCAGGGAGGCGGTCATGGCCTCGTCCAGGCCGAACAGGCGGCAGAGCAGGAGGACGCTGCCCACGGATACCACGGAGCCCACCGTGCACCCCACCAGAATGGGCAGCCAGTTGCGCCGCAGCAGGGGGAGCTTGCCGTAGATTGCCACGGCCAGGCAGGCGGTGGCGGGGGAGAGGAACAGGCTGATGAATTCCGCGCCCTGGTCGTAGGCCTCATAGGGGATGCGGAAGAGGAGCAGCACACCGATGGTCAGCACCACCCCGATGAGCAGGGGATTGCAGACCACCAGGCCGGTCTTTTTCTGAATGCGCACCCCCACCCAGAAGGTAAAGATGCTCAGGGCGACGCCGAAGAAGGGGGAGTAGAACAGCTCAGACACGGTTTTTCCTCCTCTCCAGCAGGCGCAGGGTGAGGCGGATGCTCCAGGCCGTGGCGGCGAAGGTGACCACCGTGGTCACCAGGCAGATGACCACCAGGGCGACGGCGGAGGAGCGCAGCAGGTCAAAGTAGTTCATGATGCTGACGCCGGCGGGCAGGAAAAAGAACGCCATATTGGCCAGCAGGAAATCGGCCTTCTCCTGGATGTGCTCCACCCTCAGCAGGCCGGAGGCCAGCAGGAGCAGCAGCAGGATCATGCCGATGACGCTGGCCGGGAAGGGGAAGGGCAGCGCGGCCTCGATGAGCTGGCTGACCCAGCACACGGCGAAGACCACGCCGATCTGACAGATGATTTTCATGGGTGCGCCTCCTGGTTTGCAAGTAGATAACCCCAAAATTGTACTCCTCCGGCCATCCGCCTGTCAACCGCCGGCCGGACTCTTTCCCCTGTCGATCTCTCCAAAATTTGGCCCGGCTGCAGGCCGTTTTTCCGCAGGGGGGAAAAGGGGGCGGATGAACAGTTGATGAACAGATCCTTACGAAAGGCAGAAGATTCTGGAGAAAGCTGAAAGCCTTTCTTACAGAGCCGTGAAACCGCGCCGACTCCCCTTGCCCTGCCCGGAGATTCGTGCTATCTTGTGTCCACCACTTGAAAAGGAGGCGTTTCTCATGCAGCACCGCAAACTGTTTCTTGCCGCGGCGGGTGCGGCCCTGGCCATCGCCCTGACCGCCTGCTCCGGCACAGGCGCGCCCGCCGGCACCCCTGCCGGCACGGCATCCGCACCTCAGGAATCCGCCGTGGTGGAGACCCAGACCCCCGCGCCGGAGGCGGAGAGCCACACCCTCCAGGCCACCCTCAATTCTGTGGATACGGGCCTGGACTTCCTGGTGGCGGTGGACGAGAATGGAAATTACTGCCGCTTCAATCTGGGCGGCGTGGACGCCGACGGCCTGGAGCCCGGCGACAGCATCCAGATCACCTATACCGGGACGCTGTCTGACGGCGAGGGAGAGCCCACCGCCACCATCACCGCCCTGGAAAAGACATCCTGAACAGATACTGATGAAGCAAGACGGGGGCCGGCACAGATGCGCCGGCCCCCGTCTGCCTATTTCTGCTTGCGCTGGAGCTGGAGCCCGTCGGCGATCATGGCGATGAACTCCGAATTGGTGGGCTTGCCCTTGGCGTTGCTCACCGTGTAGCCGAAGTATTTCTGCAGGGTCTCCAGATCGCCCCGATCCCACGCCACCTCGATGGCGTGGCGGATGGCCCGCTCCACCCGGGAGGCGGTGGTGCCGAA
>NBJMR02800__coassemble_1512_pt1 | contig 33718 bp, 35 predicted proteins | sample NBJMR02800__metabat2_high_PE_046 | metagenome-assembled genome bin NBJMR02800
GTCGGAAACGTTCTAAAAACGTTTCCGACAGGCTGTTGGACTTTTTGAAACTTTAAAAAGTTCCAAAAAGTCGTTTGATCAAACGTGAAAGACAACCCTGACGGTTTTCTTTCACACTATCTTTCCCTCCGAATCCATTTCTCCGGAGAGAGTTCTGTAGCCTGACGCCCGGCAGGTGGCCCTGCCGGGCGCGTCACATTACCTTATTATACCCGCTAAAGCTCAGTTTGTATAGCTGTTAAATGCGGAAACCGCCTGGTCGGCGTGCTCGCTGATGGCAAAGAGGATGTAGTTGCCGCTGGTCACCAGCTGGTAGTTCTCCACCAGCTCCAGCTGCTCGGGCAGGTACTGAGACCACTGCTGCACCAGATCGGCCTGCCGCTTCTCCACGGCGGCCTTCACCGCGTCCATCTTGCCCTCCTTCACCTCGGCGATGAAGAACTCGGTGGCCTGGACGCTGATGGCGGGCATCTTGCAGACATAGGACACCAGATCATCGGTGCTGATGCCGTACAGGGCGGAGAGGGTCTCCGCATCCACGTCGGACAGGGAGGGGATGTCCAGCTGGGAGATGGCGTTCCAGGTGGACTGCACCACGTCCACCGTGGGCTCCGGCTCCACGGGAGCGGGGGTGGGAGTGGGCTGGGTGGAGGGGGCGGAGGAGGGAGGCGTGGAGGGTTGGGTGGAGGGCTTGGCACTGGGGGTGTCGGAGGGCTCCTCCGAGGGGCTCTCCTCCGCCGGCGGGGTGGTCTCGGGCAGGACGGTCTCCTCCGGTGTGGGGGTGGGCTCGGTCTCCGGCGTGCCGGTGGGGCTCTCCACCGCGGGGGTATCGGTCTCGGGGGCGGGCTCCTGATTGCCGCCGCAGGCGGTGAGCAGGCCCAGGCTCAGAACCCCGGCCAGGGCCAGGGAGAGGATTCGCTTGTTCATGGATCATTCTCCTTTTTTCTTGGTTTGCCCTTTCTTGGACGGCACTCTCCGGAAAAAAGTTCCCTCTATTCCACAAATTTTTACAGGGGAATCCGCACCACGCCCAGCACGCCCCGCGCTCCGGCGCGCAGCTCCAGCCCGCCGCCGTGGGATTTTGCGATCTGCTCCACCAGCTTCAGCCCCGTGCCGTGGGCCGCCCCGCCGTCGGCGGCCAGGGTGGTGCGTCCGCTGGAGGGGGCGGGAACCGTCCCGCCCCCGTCGTCCTCCACCCACAGGGCGCAGAACTTCCCCTCGGCCCGGGCCCCCAGGGTGATGGAGCACCCCTCCGGGTTGTGGCTGACGCAGTTGTTCACCAGGTTGAGCAGGGCCCGGCGGAGCAGGGGGCCGTCGGCCTCCAGGGTGAGGGCCTCCGCCTCGGGGGGCAGATCCACCTCCAGGGCGTACCTCTCCTCCAGCCCGCCGTTGAGCACGTCGGCCGCCACCTGCCGCACCAGGGCGGCGGGGTGGAGCGTGCCCCGGCGGAGGGGCTGCATCTCATAGTCCAGGCGCATGGTCAGGTTGAGGTCGTTGACCAGCTCCCGCAGGGTCTGGCTCTGGCGGCGGATTACCGCCGCCTGCTCCCGCCGGGGGGCGGGCAGGTCGGGGGCGGTCTCCAGCTGCCCGGCGTAGCCCATGATCATGGACAGGGGGGTGCGGATGTCGTGGGACACGCCGTTGATCCAGTCGGAGCGGGCGGTGTCCCGCTCCCGCTGCTCCCGGCGGAACTGGCGGCTCAGCACCAGGGCGGTGAGGCCCAGCACGCACAGCAGGGCCAGCAGGAACAGCCCCGCGAACCACAGCGGCACGGTGGCCAGCACCTCGGTGTCCAGGATGAAGGGGTGCTTCCAGGTGCTGCCCTTGGGGCTCCCCGCCACCAGCAGGCCGTCGGGCCGGATGCGCACCTGCACCGGGTAGTCGTTGAGGTACCACCGGGTGAAGGAGGCCACGTCGGCGAGGGTGTAGTGGTTTGGCACGTCGTCGGGCTTGCCCTGCTGCCACACCACGTCGCCGTTCTCGTCGATGAGCATGGCCCACAGCTCCTTCTCCGCCAGGTAATCGGCGGCGGTGAAGGTATATCCGTCCTCCGTCTCGGTCAGGGCGGCGGACAGATCCGCCACCGAGGCGTTCCACGAGCTGCTCACCCCGGCGGAGGCCACGATAAAGGCCAGCAGGCCCCCCAGGGCCAGGATCAGCACCAGCACCGCCGAGGCGGCCACCAGCCCCGCCGCCACCAGGGTGCGGCGGAGGTTGCGGCCCCTCACGGCCGCTCCTCCCGGGCCAGGCGGTAGCCCAGCCCCCGAACGGTGAGCAGGTATTTGGGGTGGGAGGGGTCGGCCTCCAGCTTCTCCCGCAGGCGGCGTATGTGCACCATCAGGGTGTTCTCATAGCCCACCATGGGCCCCTCCCACAATGCCTCGCACAGGGCGTCGATGGTGACGATGTTCCCCCGGTTGGCCGCCAGCTTTTTCAGCAGGGCGTACTCCTTGGCGGTGAGGGTGGCCTCGCTGCCGTCGGCCCGGCGCACCGTGCCGGGGCCCCAGCGCACCTCCGTGTCCCCCAGGCGGAGCACCTCCCGGGCCGGGCCGCCGTACACCCGGCGGAGCACCGCCCCCAGCCGGAGCAGCAGCTCCTGGGGCAGGAAGGGCTTGGTGATGTAGTCGTCCGCCCCCAGGCCAAGGCCCTGGAGCCGGGCCTCGTCCTCGTCCCGGGCGGAGAGAAAGAGCACCGGCACGTCGCCCCCGTCCCGCCGCAGCTCCCCCAGCAGGGCAAACCCGTCCCCGTCGGGGAGCATCACGTCCAGCAGGGCCGCGTCCGGCCGCTGCCGGGCCCAGGCGGCCCGGGCCTGGGCACAGTCGGCGGCCAGGGTGACGGCATACCCCGCCCCCTCCAGCAGCTCCCCCACCATGCGCCGCAGCTCCGGCGCGTCGTCCACCAGTAAAATGTGATAGGCCATGTGATCTCCTCCTGCGGCGGCTTCGCCCGCCGTCCCTCCTATTATATCTTACTTGTCCACCCTTTGCACCCGCCCTGTGGAAAACGTAAGGTAACCGTAAGGCTGGCTTCATGGGGACGTAAGGGAGGGACGCTATCCTTGTCCTGTAACAAGGAGGTGTCCCTTATGAACATCGTGGAGACCCGGGGCCTGTGCAAGCAGTACGGCCAGGCCATGCGGGTGAAGCAGCTGAACCTCTCCGTGCCCGAGGGCGCGGTGTACGGCTTTTTGGGCCCCAACGGGGCGGGCAAGTCCACCACCCTGAAGATGGTGCTGGGTCTGGCCAGACCCACGGCGGGGGAGATCACCGTATTCGGCAAGCCGGTGAACCCCCGCAACCGCATCGCCATTCTGAAACAGGTGGGCAGCCTGATCGAGAGCCCCAGCTACTACGGCCACCTGACGGGGGAGGAGAACCTGCGCATTGTCCAGACCCTCCGGGGGGCGCCGGAGAGGGACATCAAAGAGGTGCTGTCCATCGTCCGGCTGGACGGGCAGAAGGGCAAGCAGGTGGCCCACTACTCCCTGGGCATGAAGCAGCGGCTGGGCCTGGCCGCCGCCCTGCTGGGCTTCCCAAAGCTGCTGATTCTGGATGAGCCCACCAACGGCCTGGATCCGGCGGGCATTCAGGAGATGCGGGAGCTGATCTGCTCCCTGCCCGGCCAGTTCGGCATGACGGTGCTGGTGTCCAGCCATCTGCTCTCCGAGATCGACCAGATGGCCGACCACGTGGGCATCATCCGGGAGGGGGAGCTGGTGTTCCAAGACACCCTAGCCGCCCTCCACGCCCGCAGCCGCCACCACCTGGCCCTGCGCACCACCGACAACGGGGAGGCCGCCCGCCTGCTGGGGGAGAGCAAAATCCCCTGCACCCTGGAGGACGGCTATCTGATCCTCCCCCTGCTCACCGACGCCGACGCGGCTAAGCTGTCCCGCTTCCTGGCCGCCCACCGGGTGGATCTGCTCCGCATGGAGGAGCGGCAGAAGAGCCTGGAGGACATCTTCCTGGAGCTCACGGGAAAGGCGGCGAGCCTGTGAAGCTGCTGAGACTGGAGTTCTACAAGTGCCGCCGCCGGAGGATCACCCTGATCTGCGCCGGCATCCTGGCGGCCCAGCTGCTGTGGTTCGGGGCCTACCTGACCCGGCAGGATCCGGAGGATCTGGCCCAGGGGTGGATGCTCATGCTCTACAACCTGGCCCTGGTGGACGCCATCCTCCTGCCCGTGGGCACGGCGGCGGTGGCCAGCCGCAACTGCGAGATCGAGCACAAGGGGGCCACCCTCAAGCTGCTGGAGACCGCCGTCACCCCCGGCCGGCTCTACGACGCCAAGCTGGTCTGGGGGGCCCTGGTGCTGCTGGCCCTGATGGCCGTGCGCACCGCGCTGTTCACCGCCCTGGGCGTGTGGATGGACTTCCCCGGCGGGGTGCCCTGGGGGCGTTTGGGGGTGTTCACCGGCATCTCCTGGGCGGTGTCCATGATGCTCTACGCCCTCCAGCAGGGGCTGTCCCTCCGCTTTGCCAACCAGGCGGTGGCCCTGGTGTGCGGCATCTTCGGCAGCTTTGTGGGCCTCATGTCCATGCTGTTCCCCGTGTGGGTGCAGCGGTGCGCCCCCTGGGGGTACTACGGCCTGCTCTCCCTGGCCCGGATGAACTGGGACGAGGCCACCCGGATCACCGACTTCTACTGGCGGTGGCCGGAGCCGGTGGACGTGGTGCTGCTCTGCCTGTGGGCGGCGGTCTTTCTGACGGTGGGACGAACCCTGTTCGTCCGGAAGGAGGTGTGAGCCATGCTGCTGCGCGCGATCAAGGCCGAGGTGCTGAAGTGCCGCCGGGCGCCGGTGTGGCTGGCCTTCCTGGTGCTGCCCGTCTTTCCGGCGGTGCTGGGTACCTTCAACTATCTGGGCAACCTGGGGGTGCTGGAGGACCAGTGGTACAGCCTGTGGAGCCAGCACACCCTGTTCTCCTCCATGTTCTTCCTGCCCGCCCTGTTCGGGGTGTTCTGCGCCTGGCAGTGGCGGCTGGAGCACACCGACCACAACTGGAACGCCGTCCTCACCGCCCCCGTCCCGGCGGGCACCCTCTACCTGGCCAAGCTGGCGGTGGACGCGGCGGTCTCCCTGCTGGCCATGGCCTTCATCGGGGTGCTGTTTGTGCTCAGCGGGAAGCTGGCCGGCATCACCGCCCCCCTGCCGCCGGAGCTGCCCCGGTGGCTGCTCTTGGGGGCCCTGGGTGGCGTGGTGGTGTGCGCCGTGCAGCTCTTTTTCAGCCTGGCCATCCGGGCCTTCGCCCCGCCGGTGGCCATGGCCCTGGTGGGGGGCATCTTGGGCCTGATGGTCACCAGCCAGGGCTGGGGCACCGCCTTCCCCTACTCCCTGCTGGCCCTGGGCATGGCGGCCAACAACCCCCGGATGGAGCTGCCTCTGCCCCCCTTCCTGACCGGCTGCGCCGGATATCTGGTGCTGGCCGCCGTTCTGTCCATCCGCTGGCTGTCCCGCCGGGACGCCAGCACCGCCTGAGCACTCCATCTATGCAATACGTCCCCGCGGGATCTCCCGCGGGGACGTATTGTGGTGTTACAGCTTCTTCTCAAACCAGGCCAGGGCGGCCAGCTCCGTGACAAAGAGAATCAGGTACATGAGGCCGAAGGCGATGGTGAGGGCGGCGCAGATCTCCTCCCCGAACAGCCCCACGGGCAGGCGGCTGAGAATCAGCAGGGCCAGACAGAGCCACTGGCTCCAGGTGAGGGCGGCGCTCTTGCTGCGAAGCTTCACCAGCCGGTTGCGCTCGTCCAGCTCGGCCAGCTTATCCTCCCGGCTCATGGCGTGGGAGAGGCTGCGCCCCAGAAAGGTGGCGCCCAGCACCAGGCAGGCCGCCATGAGGATGGTGCCCTTGACGTCGAAGCCCGTCCAGATGCTGGTGGCCAGCATGGCCAGGCCGATGGCGGTGAGGAAGAGCCCCCAGCCGAAGCCGCTCTTGTTATAGATTTTCATACATGCGATCCTCCAGTTCCTTGTTTTCCTCCAGGCAGCACAGCTCCTCCACCGTGGTGTGAAACACCAGGGCGATGCGGTAGGCCAGCATCAGGGAGGGGCTGTACTGCCCCTTCTCCAGGGAGATGATGGTGCGGGATGACACGTGGACCAGGTCGGCCAGCTGCTGCTGGGTCAGGCCGGCGGCCTGGCGCAGCTGGCGCACACGGGTTTTCAAGAGATCACCTCCGGGTTGAAATATGAAGCATACTTCATGAAGCTGACTTCATATTACACGATGCGCATGGGCCTGTCAAGGGGGGAAGCAAAATTTTATGGGAGGAGCGGAACAGACAGAGCGCCCGCCTTCCGAGGAAGGCGGGCGCTCCGCGTGTCGAAAAAGCGGCTTTGCAGTTTTTTCGACATGTTCAGAATGTTCAGAGGGTGAGGCCCCGGTGGAGGATGACGGCCATCTCTGCCCGGGTGAGGGTGCCCTGGGGGTTGAGCCGGCCCACCTGATCCCCCTTGATGACGCCGGCCTGGGCCATGGCGGCCACGGCGGGCCGGGCGGCGGCGGACACGGCCGCGCCGTCGGGGAAGCGGGTGAGGAAGCTGTCCTGGGCGGAGGAGATCCCCCTGCCCGCCTTCTGCATGGCCCGGTAGAGGAACACCATGGCGTCCTCCCGGGTTACCGGGGCGGTGGGGCGGAAGGTGTTGCCGGCCTCCGCCTGGGCAATGCCCAGGGCCTTGGCGGTGGCCAGGGCGGAGGCGTAGTAGCTGCCGGCGGGCACGTCGGAGAAGTTGTCGGTGCCGGCGGCGGTGAAGCCGAAGGTGCGCACCAGCATGAGCAGATAATCACAGCGGGTGAGCTGGTCGGCGGGGGAGAAGGTAGCGCCGGTGCCGGTGCCGGTGGTAATGCCGTAGTGGGCCAGGAACTCCACCCCGGGGGCGGCCCAGCCGTAATTGCCCATATCGCTGAAGCGGGGGGCGGAGGCGGGCGGAGTGACGGTGATCTGCACCACGCCCTGGTAGGTGGTGCCGGTGGAGTCAGTACCCATGTAGGGGATCACCACTGTGCCGCTGAACTCGGCCTTGGGCTGGAAGGACACCTTGTCCAGGGGGTAGACGCCGCTGGCGGCATAGTCCAGATTGGCGTCCACGGTGCCCCGGTACCGGGCGGGGCCGGTGTAGTCAAAGTACAGCCGGCCGCCGTTGAGGTTGGGGGTGGAGAAGCGGACGGAGCGCAGGGTCCGGCCGCCACGGGCGGCGCAGGCGGCGGCAAAGTCGCCGGAGCGGAGATTCACAGCGGTGCCGTCGGAGGTGTAGCGGATCGCGTCGGGCTCCCGCAGGGCGGTGTACTGAATCACCAGCGCGCCGGAGAAGGTCTTGCCGCCGGTGTTCCGGCCGGTGAAGGGGATGGTCACCCGGTTCTCCGTGGCGGAGCCGGGCACAAAGGTCAGGTCAGACAGGCTGGGGGAACCACTGCGATAATATTTGGCGGTGCCCGCAGCCTTTTCACCGGTCCGGTCGTACAGGTAGTAGAGCTGGCCCATCCGGCCCGAGCCGCCCCAGTCAAAGGTGAGGTAGTCCAGCCGGTCGCCGGTCTCGTCCCGGCAGAAGCGGTCCAGTTTCTCGGCGTCCAGACGCACCGGCTGGCCGGCGGCGCCCTCCAGAGTCAGGCTGGCGGAGACGCCGGAGCCAACCTTGAAGGCCAGGGTGCCGTTGAACTCCTTGCCAGCGGTGTTCCGTCCGGTGAAGCTCAGGGAGACGGTGCCTTCATAGTCCTTGGCGGGGACGAAGGTCAGCTCGTCCAGATAGGGTGCGGCGGAGCGGTAGTATTTGGTGTTCCGGGTGGCCTCCCGCTGGCCGGACTTGTTGTACTGATGGTACAGGGTGCCCTTGGCGGAGGAAGGCAGGTCGTTGAAGCGGATGTAGTCCAGGGTGCCGCCCGCTGTGTCCCGGCACAGGTCGTTGAAGTCCCGGTCGTCCAGCGCCACGGAGCCGTTGACCGGCACCTTGTAGGTCACGTCGCCCTTGCCGGCGGTGCCCACGGTGAGCTCCACCGAGCCGGAGAAGGTCTTGCCGCTGGTGTTCCGGCCGGTGAAGGGGATGGAGACCGTGCCCTCGAATTTCCGGTCGGGGACAAAGGCGACGGTGTCCAGGTCGATCTGCCTGCGGCTGGGGCTGTAGTAGCAGGCGTCCTTGTCACGCAGGGCCGTGCCATCCCCGGTACGGCTGTTGAAGTCGCAGTACAGGGTGCCCTTGGAGGAGGCGGGACGGCTGAAGGTGACGAAGTCCAGGGTGCCGCCCACGGCATTCCGGCAGGCGGACTGGAAGTCGTTCCGGTTGAACAGGGCGGCCCCACCGGTGGGGGCGGCGTATTTGATGACGCTGCCAGCGGCAGACAGGGTGAGCTTGACTGTGCCGGAGTAGCGGTTGCTGTCGGTATCCACGGCGTCGTAATTCACGGTGACTGCACCGGAGCTCCCAGACGCGACCTGGATGGAGACACGGTTCAGCTCAGCGGTATCAAAGGTACTGGTGGACAGGGAGAGTGCCTTGCCGTTGTAAAACAGCTCTCCGCCGCTCACCTTCCGGAAGGTGACGGACTTCAGATCATAGCCGTATACAGCCCGGCACACGCTCTGGAAGTCCTGCTGACGAAGGGCCTGCTCGCCGCCGGCCTGGGTGTTTTTGTAAGTGATGTCCTGGACAGAGCCGGGATTCACCGTCACCTGGCAGGTGAGGCGGGTGCGCTGGCCGCCGTAGCTCACGTCGGCGGTCACCGCCACCACCGTGGATTTGCCGGACAGCCGGCCGCCGGTGGCGGTGACGGTGGATCCGGAGGAGCCGGACAGGCGGAGAGCGGCGTTTCCGCCAGACCAGGACACGGTAGCCCCGGCGGGCAGACCGCTGACGGTCAGGTTGACGCTCTGGCCCACCCGCACGGCGGCGGACTGGGGCAGGGTGGGGACAGAGGCAGGGGTAACGGTGACGGTGCAGGTGTCCCGGTAATTGGTTCCGTTGTAATTGAAGGTGGCGGTGATGACGGCGGTGCTCTGGCGGGCAGGGGTCTTGGCGGTCACCCGGCCGGTGGAGGGATCCACCTCCGCCACGCTGGAGTCACTGGTGCTCCAGGTGACCTCCTGGCCCTGGGGCACGGTGACGGCGGAGAGGGTGATGGTCTGCCCGGGGGCCAGGGTCTGGCTCTTGGGGGAGACGGTCACGCCGGCCTGCTGGGCATCCCGGACAGTGACCTGGCAGCGGTCGGTCTTGCCGCCGTCCCGGGTGGTGACGGTGATGAACGCGATGCCTGCTTTGACGGCGGTGACGCGGCCGTCCCGGACCTGGGCCACCTGTTCGTTGTCACTGCTCCAGATGACGGTCTGGTCAGCGGCATCCCTGGGCTCTACTGAGGCGTTCAGAGAGGTGGACTCCCCCGCGTTCAGGGCAAGCTCGTGTTGATTCAGGCGCACGCCGGTGACGGGGACGGACTCGGGGCCTGTGACGGTCACTGTGATGGGATTGGAGGTCACGCCGCCGCACTGGGCGGTGATCTGTGCCTTCCCTTTGCTTCTGCCGGTGACCACGCCGTTGTTGTCCACGGAGGCTATGCCGGGAGAATCGGAGTCCCAGGTCACCGGATTTCCGGTATCGTCGGGCTGAACCTGGGCGGCCAGCCGGAGGGTCTGGCCCACCTCCATGGCATCTCCGTTGGGGGCGGAAATATTGACATTGGTAACGGTCTTGCCTGCCTCGGTGAGGACTCCCGGTTCCGCTGCCAGGGCGGCGGGAACCAGCCCCACCACCAAGAGCAGAGCCAGACAGGCCGACAGGAGCCGTTTTGCAGCATGCTTCATAGGAACATCTCCTTTTCTGGATATTCGCGCCGTTCGGCGCGGGGGTTGTTCAGGGCTCCATGATACCCCGGCGGAGGGAAACAAATCCAGCTTAAAAGTTACAAAACATCTTACGTTATTCTTACGCGGCCGATGTAAAATGTAAGGAATGTTACGGGAAATGAAAAAAGAACATAAAACTCCAAGGGGGTGTGTGCCGGCGGCGGACAGGGAGGTGACAGCCGCCGGGGGCTGGCAAAATGGGGCGGGCTGTGCTATGATGGGGGCAAATACAGCCCGCAGGGGGAAAAGGAGGCGCGGTATGCGTATTCTGGTGGTGGAAGACGAGGCGGATCTGAACCTGCTGCTGTGCAAGGTGCTGACCCGCGCCGGGTACACGGTGGACGGCTGCATGGACGGGGAGGAGGCGGAGCTCCACCTGATGGGGGCGGAGTACGACGGCATCCTGCTGGACGTGATGCTGCCCAAGAAGGACGGGTATACCCTGGTGCAGGAGCTGCGGGCCAAGGGGGCGGACACACCGGTGCTCTTCCTCACCGCCCGCGACAGCGTGGCCGACCGGGTGCGCGGCCTGGATCTGGGGGGCGACGACTACCTGGTGAAGCCCTTCGACTTTGACGAGCTGCTGGCCCGCATCCGGGCCATGACCCGCAAGCACGCGGGCCAGCGCACCAACCGCTTCACCGCGGGCGACCTGGTGCTGGATGTGGAGGCACGGCGGGTGACCCGGGGCGGGGAGGAGATCCCCCTGCTGCCCAAGGAGTTCTCCATCCTGGAGTACCTGATGCGCAACAAGGAGAAGGTGGTCTCCCGGGAGCAGATTGAAGACCGCATCTGGAACTACGAGTTCACAGGCAGCTCCAACAACGTGGACGGGTACATGAGCCGCCTGCGCAAAAAGATCGACGAGGACCGGCCCCACAGGCTCATCCACACCCTGCGGGGGGTGGGCTGGGTGCTGCGGGAGCCGCCCGAGGACGGGGAGGGCACACCGTGAAGCGGATGAGCGTCAAGGTTAAAATCACCGTCTGGTATGTGCTCCTCATGGCACTGATGGCCGGGCTGCTGCTGGCCTTCCTGCTGGGCATCAGCGGCTCGGTGTCCTCTCAGACCGCCGTGAACCAGCTGGATGCCGCGGTGCGGGCCAATCTGACCCAGGTGGAGGTGGCCGACGACGGCTCCCTCCGGCTGGGTGAGGGCTTCCAGTTCTATGTCAACGGGGTGTACACCCTGGTATACAGCCAGGGGGAGTCCCTGCTGGCCGGGCAGGTGCCCGTGTCCTTCACCGCCCAGGAGCCCTTTCAGAACGGCCTGACCCGTGCGGTGGACACCGCCGCCGGCCGTTATTACGTGCTGGACTTCTGGGTACCCTCCGGCTGGGACGGGGGCGTGTGGGTGCGGGGCCTGCTGGAGGCCCCGGACAATCCCCAGGCCATCACCAACCTGCTGCTCATGGCGGTGGTGACCATGCCCCTGTTCATCCTGCTGGCCGCCCTGGGGGGTTACCTCATCGCCCGGCGGGCCTTCCGGCCCCTGGAGCAGCTCACCGCCACCGCCGACGCCATCAACGAGGCCGCCGATCTGTCCCGTCGGGTGGAGGTGCCGCCGGGCAGCAACGAGTTCTCCCGGCTGGCGGGCACCTTCAACGGCATGTTTGCCAGGCTGGAGCGGGCCTTTGAGGCGGAGGCCCAGTTCACCGCCGACGCCTCCCACGAGCTGCGCACACCCGTGTCCGTGATCAAGAGCGCCTGCGAGTACGCCGAGAAGTACGGCGACACCCCGGAGGAGCAGCGGGAGACCATCGCCATGATCCACCGGCAGGCCGACCGCATGTCCGCCCTCATCGGCCAGCTGCTGAGTATCACCCGGCTGGATCAGGGCACCGAGCAGGCCAAGCTGACCCGGCTGAACCTGTCGGAGCTGGTGGAGCAGGTGTGCGCCGAGCAGCCCTATCCCCGGGAGCGGCTGCTGACAGAGGCGGAGCCCGGCATATTCGTCCAGGGGGACGGAGCCCTGCTCACCCGCCTGCTCCAGAACCTGATCGACAACGGCTTCAAGTACGGCAGGCCGGAGGGCCATGTGTGGGTGGAGCTGCGCCGGGGAGAGGACGAGGTGCGCCTGCGGGTGCGGGACGACGGCATCGGCATTGAAAAGGAGGCTCAGGAGAAGGTGTGGCAGCGGTTCTTCCAGGCCGAGCCCTCCCGCACCGGGGCCTCCGGCGCGGGGCTGGGCCTGTCCATGGTGCAGAAGATCGCCCAGCTCCACGGCGGGCACATGACCCTGGAGAGCGTCCCCGGCCTGGGCAGCGCCTTCACCCTCCACCTGCCCCCGGAAAAAAAGTAGAAATTGTTTTTCCATTTCATGTTCATTTCATGTTTCTCTGCTAGGATATCACCAGCAAGAGAAAAGGAGGCTTACAGATATGAAGCGCAAAGCCATTCCCGCCCTGTGCGCGGCCGGCCTGCTGGCCCTGGCCCTCACCGGCTGCGGCGGCGGCACCGCCGGCGGCCAGGCGGAGTATATCGGCATCGACGCGGCCAAGGCCGTTGCCCTGGAGGCCGCCGGCGTGGCGGAGGATGACGCCGTCTTCTCCACCGCCGGCCTGGACAAACGCAACGGCATGGACTACTACGCGGTGGACTTCACCGCCGGCGGACAGAGCTACGAGTACGACATCGACGCCGTCACCGGCGTGGTGATCGACAGCAGCAGCGGCGGCGGCACCGCCGAGACCCCCGCCGCCGGAGACGACGACGGCACGGCGTCCGCCCCGGCGGCCGCCAGCCCCAGCCCCTCTGCCGGGCAGACCACCGGGGGCCAGGCCGCGGCCACGGCCGTCACCGAGGAGCAGGCCAGAGAGGCCGCCCTGAGCCACGCGGGCCTCACCGCCGACCAGGTCACCTTCGTCCGCAGCAAGCTGGATCGGGACGACGGCCGGCTGATGTACGACGTGGAGTTCTACACCAGCGACTACAAGGAGTATGACTATGAGATCGACGCCTCCACCGGCGAGATCCTCTCCTACGATTACGACGCGGAGGGCTACAGCTATCAGCCCAACGCCACCCCCGGCACCGCCATCACGGCGGAGCAGGCCCGGGCCATCGCCCTGGCGGAGGTGCCCGGTGCCGCGGAGAGCGACATCTATGAGTTCGAGACCGACCGGGATGACGGCCGCCTGGAGTACGAGGGCAAGATCATCTACAACAACACGGAGTATGAGTTCACCATCGACGGCTACAGCGGCGCCATCCGGGAGTGGGACGCCGAGCCCTTCCATTGGTAACCCCGCAGCAGCCTGAAACAAGATCTTTCACTGTTCAGAAACAAGGAGGAAAGAAATTATGAAGAGAAATTCCATCGCCAAGCGGGCGGGCGCCCTGGTGCTCTGCGCAGCCCTGACCGCCGGCTCCATGGCCGTCGCCGCCGGCGCCGCCCAGTCCAGCAGCGTCACCGCCCAGCTCTCCCCCAACATCTCCATCGTGGTGGACGGCACGGAGCGCACCTTTTACAATGTCTCCGGCCAGGAGGTTCACCCCATCACCTACAACGGCACCACCTATCTGCCCATCCGCTCCATCGGCGAGCTCATGGGCAAGAACGTGAACTGGGATCAGTCCACCCTCACCGTCTCCCTGACCAGCCCCCGCACCGCCGACGCCGCCTCCGGCACCCCGGACGGCTTCGCCTCTGCCCGGCAGATCGCCGCTGAGCTCCACCCCGAGTACACCATCACGGTGGACGGCACCGCCCGCACCTTCAGCGACGCCAACGGAAAGGCCGTCTATCCCCTGCTCTATAACGGCTCCATCTACCTGCCCATCCGCGCCATCGGCCAGCTCATGGGCAAGACCGTGAACTGGAACGGCACCTCCAGCACCGTCACCCTCACCGGCGGAAGCGACGTCACCGACGCCGACAGCTTCAACCAGAGCGGCACCGGCAGCACCACCGCCTCCATCACCGCAGAGCGGGCCAGGGAGATCGCCCTGAACCACGCGGGCCTCACCGCAAGCCAGGTAACCTTCGCCCGTGCCGATCTGGATCGGGACGACGGACGGCTGGTATACGACGTGGAGTTCTACACCAGCGACTACAAAGAGTACGACTACGAGATCGACGCCTCCACCGGCGCGGTGCTCTCCTACGACTATGACGCCGAGCATTACAGCCGCCCCTCCAACGGCGGCAGCACCAGCACCGGCGCCGCCATCAGCGAGGCCCGGGCCCGGGAGATCGCCCTGGCCCAGGTGTCCGGCGCCGCCGACAGCAACATCCGGAAGGTGGAGCTGGATCGGGACGACGGACGGCTGCAGTACGAGGTGAAGATCGTCTACAACAACATGGAGTACGACTTTGACATCGACGCCTCCACCGGCAGCATCCTCTCCCGGGACGTGGAGTCCGTCTGGGACTGAGCCAACCAATGTTCCGGCCCCGGCACACCGCCGGGGCCGGAGATCTGAAACGGAGGGAATCATGAAACAGAAACAGAGCTGGTTTCAGCTGTATCCGGAGAGCAATCGGGCCTCCAACCTGTCCATCGCCGGCGGCGCGGTGCGCCTGCTCTCCCTGCTGCTCCTGATCGCCGCCATCGGCGCTACCCTGGTGCTCCTGCTGGCCGGGGCGCGGCTGACCGCGGCCGCCGGAGTGGGCACCGCCCTGATCTTCCTGCTGGATGAGCTGGGGGAGGGCATGTTCCTGGCCTTCTTCCTGTGGGGCGCGGTGCTGGTGTGCCGCTACGCCGCCTGCGTGCTCCAGAGCAAGGCCGAGCTGCTGGCCCGGCCCCGGGAGGCCGCCGCGGAGCCCGCCGCAGACACGGCCCCGGCGGAATGACAGCGCGAAAGAGCCGAAGGCCGGGAGGGGATTTCCCTCCCGGCCTTCGGCTCTCTATGCAGATGGAATCCACTCCCGCCGGCTCTGCCGGATTCTCCCGGACGGCCGGAAAGCGCCACGGCGCATGGAAAACGTATCATGCCCCTGCGGAGCAAAAAAATAACCACACCAAACGGTGTGGTTATTTTTGGTGGAGACGACAGAACTCGAATCTGTGACCCCTTGCGTGTGAAGCAAGTGCTCTACCGGCTGAGCTACGCCTCCATATTGGTGACCCGTACGGGACTCGAACCCGTGTTACCGCCGTGAAAGGGCGGTGTCTTAACCACTTGACCAACGGGCCAGGTTGCCCAAGCGGGGTGGAACCGCTGAAAGGGAAGTCCCAAAAGACGGCGGCGCCGTCTTTTGGGTTCTGGTAGCGGCACCTGGATTTGAACCGGGGACACTGCGGGTATGAACCGCATGCTCTAGCCAACTGAGCTATGCCGCCGTGTTACCCCTGCCGAACAGGTCAAGAATTAGTATACTCGATGATTCCGCCTTTGTCAACACTTTTTTTCAAATTCTAATCAATTTTATATCCCACGCCCCAGACGGTCTTGATAAACCGGGGGTTGCGGGAGGGCTCTCAAGCGCGGAGACTTCCTGCGGGAAGTCTGGCGCTGCCGCGCCAGCGCCGCGCTCGCGGGCGGGAACCAGTTCCCCCCGCGATCCCCCCTCCGCTCTCCGAGGGGGACGGGGGATTCAGTCGATCTTATACCCCACGCCCCAGACGGTCTTAATAAACCGGGGGTTGCGGGAGGGCTCTCCCATCTTTTCCCGCAGGCGGCGGATGTGCACCATGACGGTGTTGTTCCGATCCAGATACTTCTCCCCCCACACGCTCTCAAAGAGCCGCTCGGCGGAGATCACCTGCCCCCGGTTTTCGCAGAGCATCCACAGGATGTCGAACTCGATGGGGGTGAGGTTCAGCTCCTGGTCGTAGAGGGAGCACTCATGGGTGGCCCGGTTGATCACCAGGCCGTTGAAGTCGATGATGTCCCGGCTGTCCACGGCCTTGTCCGGCTCGTTGTACCGGGTGTACCGCCGCAGCTGGGCCTTCACCCGGGCCATGAGCTCCAGGGGATTGAAGGGCTTGGTCATATAGTCGTCCGCCCCGATGGTCAGGCCGGTGATCTTGTCCATGTCGTCGGCCTTGGCGGTGAGCATGAGCACGGGGAAGTGGTGCTCCTTCCGGATCTCCCCGCACAGGGTCAGGCCGCTGATGTCGGGCAGCATCACGTCCAGAATGGCCAGATCCAGCGGCTGCTCCCGCACCACGGCCAGGGCCTCGGTGCCGGTGCCGCACTTGAACACGGTGCAGCCCTCGCTTTTCAGATAGACCTCTACCAGATCGGCGATCTCCGGCTCGTCGTCCACCACCAGGATCCGCGCGTCCATGGCATCCACTCCCTTCTTTCGCCCATTATAGCCGCCGGGGGGAGGGCAAGTCAAGAGCGGGGCGAAAACGTAAGAAAACCGTCACAACTGCGGGGGCCCGGGCGGGCCCCCGCGGCGGTCATGCGCCCGCCTGCCGCAGCCTCTGGAGGGTCACGGTGGTGGTCACCGAGGAGGAGGAAGTGCTGCTGTTGTAGGTCAGGGAGAAGGCGCCCCCGGAGGGCAGGCAGAAGGCGAAGGTGCGGGAGCCCCCAGCGGAGGCGTTCCCCGCGGCAGTGCGGAAATAGACCCCCAGGGCCACCTGGGCCTGGCCGCCCACAGAGGGGGTGACCTGGAGGTAGCCAGGCGCGGCCAGGACGGCGGACACGTCAAAGGTGGCCAGGTAGCACCCGGGCTGGAGCTGGAGGGACTGGTAGTCCGCTGCCGGGGTGATGGCCCCGGTAGGGTCGGCCAGCAGGGGATAGAGGGGGATGGCGGAGCCGTTGGGCAGGGTGCGCACGTCGGAGTAGAACGAGGCGAAGGCGTCCGTCCCCGGGCCGGCAGAGCCCTGGGGGCCCGTGGCCCCGGTGGGGCCTGTGGGGCCGTCCCGGCCTGGAACGCCCTGGGGCCCGGTGGGGCCGGGGATGCCCTGGGGGCCCGCTTCACCGGCGGGGCCTGTCGCGCCGGCGGCTCCGGGGACACCCTGGGGGCCGGTAGGCCCTGTGGCACCGGCAGAACCGGCCGCTCCGGCGGGCCCGGTGGGGCCCCGCTCCCCCGCAGGGCCGGTGGAACCCGGTGCGCCGGCAGGGCCCTGCGGGCCTGCGGCACCGGCAGGGCCGGGCAGTCCCTGGGGCCCCGGCTCTCCCTGGGGCCCCGTGGGCCCTGTGGGGCCGGTTGCGCCGCCGGTGGGCAGACAGGGGGGTGGACAGAGACAGAAGGGATGATAGGTGTGCATGGCAATAACCTCCCGGGCCATGCTATGCGGGGGCAACCGGCCTGGAGCCTGTTTGAAAACTAGAGATGTGCCCAGCGGCGAGGGATTTTGAACCGCTGGCAAACAATGTTTTCGCAGGAATCCTGACGGATTTCGAGAAAAAATTGTGCCGTCCAGCGGGCAAAAGGCCCGCCGATTGGGTATGTTGACAGTTTTAAAACAGGCTCTAGTGACTTTTTGGAAAAAGGGTGGTACAATCATGGAGATCCCGGATTGGAGGCATCCTGATGAATGACTTTGACGCGCTGCTGGCGCGGGTGGCCGGCCAGGCCAGGGCGCTGGGCCTGCCGGTGTCGCGCCGCATCGACCCCCATGTGGCAGTGAACCGCCGGGCGGTGACCCGCTTCGGCTGCTGCATCCAGAGGGGGAAGGGCTACACCATTGAGCTGTCCGAGCGGCTGCTCACCGCCCCGGAGGGGGCCTGCCTCCAGACCCTGGCCCACGAGGTGCTCCACACCTGCCCCGGCTGCCGCAACCACGGGGCGCGGTGGAAGGAGTACGCCCGGCGGATGAACGAGGCCTACGGCTATGCCATCTCCCGCACCGGCAGCTGTGAGGCCCTGGGGGTGGCGGACACCCGGCCGGTGCGCCACCTGGTGGTGTGCACCCGCTGCGGCATGGAGTTCCCCCGCAGCCGGCGCTCGCCCCTGGTAGACCACCCGGAGCGCTACCGCTGCCGCTGCGGCGGGGCACTCCAGCGGAAATTCTGAGACGGGAGTGGGGTTTTTACGGAAAAGCAGAGGAAAAGGGCCCTGTTCAACCGCATTTTCTCCCTGGCTGGGCTGGGCATCGGCGGGGGGATCCTGGCTGCGCTGTGCGTCTATGTGGGGCGCACCATGGATCTGCGTGCCCTGCTGGCCCAGCTCCAGCCCGCCTGGCTGGTGTGCGCGGCCCTGTGTGTGCCCTTCGCCGAGAGCGTGGACGCGCTGATCTTCTACGGCATGGGGCGGGCCGCCGGCTGCCCCGTGAAGCTGGCCGGGTGCTTCGACGCAGCCTATATCGGGGAGTTCTACTACAAGCTGGGCCCCGCCGGGGCACCGGTGCAGCTCAAGCTCATGTATGACGCGGGGATGAGCGCCACCTACACCGCCTCCATCTATATCTGGAAGGCGGTGGCCAACACCCTGGTGTACACCGGCTACGCCGTGGCCGCCCTGCTGTTCGAGCTTCTGTGGCGTCAGGAGGGCCTGGGCCCCGCCGTGGCCGGGGCGGGCGTGCTCATCGCCCTGTACGTGTTCCTGTGCGGCCTGGCCTTCTTCACCGCCGTCCGCCCGGCACCCATCCAGCGGCTCATCCGGCGCATCCTCACCTTCCTGTCCCGCCGCTGGAAGGTGATGGCCAGGCCCGGCATGGTGGACAAGGGCATGGCCAAGGTGGAGGAGTTCTGCCGACAGCTGGCCGCCCTCAAGGACAACAAAAGGATGCTGGCCGGGGTGTTCGCCGGCATGTTTGTGGAGCTCACCGCCCTGTACGCCATCCCCTGGTTCCTCTACCGGGGGCTGGGGCTGACGGGGACGCCCTTCTGGGAGCTGCTGCTGGTGCAGTGCCTGGTGCTGGTGCTCTCCCGCGTCATCATGCTCCCCGGCAACGCCGGGGGCGCGGAGGGCAGCTTCTTCCTGTTCATGGGGCCCATATTCGGAGGGCACCTGGCGGTGGGGCTGGTGCTGTGGCGGTTCGCCGCCTTTCTGGAGGTGCTGCTGCTGGGCGGCGCCTGGTCGGTGCTCCGCTTTGCCCGGCGGTCTGCCGCCGCACGTCTGACATAGGGGGGAAGGCCGTGGACGGGAAATACACCCGGTTAAAGCTGAAAATGCTCCTGCTGGTGGTGCTGGGCACCGTGATCGCCGGGGCGGTGGGCATCTTCCTGCTGGAGGTGGTCATCGACGGGGTGCTGCAGGATCCCTTCGCCCGCTTTTTCCAGTGGGCGGCCATCACCCTGTTCGGCCAGAGCGAGGAGAGCGCCCTGGAGCTCTACGACCGCTATATCCGGGCCAACAAGCAGGAGATCCTCACGGTGGCCACCATGGTGCTCATGCTCATCGCCTTCTATCTGGCCATGGGCCGGTTCACCCGCTGGCTGGACGACATCCGCACCGCCACCCGCCGGGTGGTGGAGGATCACGAGCAGCCGGTGGTGCTGCCCCGGGAGCTCGCCCCCATCCAGGAGGATCTCAACGTCATCCAGCGGCAGCTCCGGGCCCGGGAGGAGGCCGCCCGGGAGAGCGAGCAGCGCCGGGGGGATCTGGTGGCCTTCCTGGCCCACGATCTCAAGACCCCGCTGACCTCGGTGATGGGCTACCTGACCCTGCTGAAGGACGACCCGGGCCTGACGCCGGAGCAGCGGGCCAAGTACACCGGCATCGCTCTGGACAAGGCCCGGCGGCTGGAGGAGCTGCTGGGGGAGTTCTTCGACATCACCCGCATGGATCTGGACAGCACGCCGGAGCAGCGCCAGCCCATCCAGCTGTCCATGCTGCTGGAGCAGCTCTCCGACGAATTCTATCCCCTCTTCGCGGAGAAGGAGCTCCAGTGCAGCGTGGAAATCCAGCACCACCTGGTGGTGCCCGGAGACCCGGACAAACTTGCCCGGGTCTTCGATAACGTACTGAGAAACGCCGTCAGCTACAGCGCCCCCGGCGGCCGGGTGGACATCCACGCCCGCTCAGTGGGCCGGCAGGCGGAGATCACCATCCGCAACGAGGGGCTGGAGATCCCCGAGGGGGAGCTGGCCAACATCTTCCAGAAGTTCTACCGGCTGGACGCCGCCCGCTCCTCCCGCACCGGCGGGGCGGGACTGGGCCTGGCCATCGCCAAGGAGATTGTGGAGAGCCACGGGGGCACCATCCGGGCCGAGAGCAACGGCCGCCTGACCAGCTTTGTCATCTCTCTGCCCCTGTACCGGGAAAAGAAGGAGGAGCGACATGGAGGCAAACGAAACCGCGCTGACCTATCTCAACCAGAATAAGCTGCTGTATCTGAACATGCTGGAGGTGCTCCGGCGGGGGTCGGCAGAGCTGCTCTATGCCGGGGAGGACGGCGTGCTCCTCTACGACCGGGGGGCGGAGGCCCACATGCTTTCCGCCCGGAACCGGGGCGCCCTGGAGAAGTTCCTCCCCTTCCTGGAGTGTAGCGATATTGTGGTGGGTCATGAGGACTGGTACCGGGAAGAGCTGACGCAGCGGCTGGGGATGTGGCAGGAGACGCCCTGCTACCAGGCGGCCTGGCTGGCGGAGGAGTCGCCGGAGCTGCCCCCCTTTGACGGGAAGCTGCGCCCCCTGGGCCTGGAGTGGGCCCCCTTCATCTTTGCCCACTACGGCAAGAGCGATATCGGCGGCCTGCCCCACATTGAGGAGGCCGTCAGGCAGGGGATGCTGGGGGCCTTCGTGGACGGGGAACTGGCCGGCTTTGTGGGATTCCACCCGGAGGGGAGCATCGGCCTGCTGGAGGTGCTGCCTCCCTACCGGCGCCGGGGGCTGGGTGAGGTGCTGCTGCTGGGGGCGGTGCGCCTGGCCCTGGAGCGGGGGCAGTATGCCTTCGGCCAGGTGCTTGTGGACAACGCCCCCTCCCTGGCTCTGCAGAAAAAGGCGGGCCTCACCGTCTCAGAGGACACCCTCTACTGGCTGTTCCGCCCGGAGAGCTGAAACAACAAGGCCGGCGGCCCGAAAACGGGCCGCCGGCCTTCCTGCCGGTTCTCGGTCTATCTCTGATCCAGGGGCACGAAGGTGCGCATGGGGGCCACGGCCTTGTAGGCCGGGCGGATGATGCGGTTGCCGGGCTGATAGACCTCTTCGATGCGGTGGGCGCACCAGCCTACCATCCGGGCCACGGCGAAGAGAGGGGTATACAGCTCCATGGGGATGCCCATCATCTTGTACACCAGGCCGGAGTAGAAGTCCACATTGGCGCAGACCACCTTTTCCTCCCCCTTGACGGAGAGGAGCACCTCCGGAGCCAGCCGCTCCACCCGCTCAAACAGCTCGAACTCCTCCAGCATGCCCTTGCTCTCGGCCAGCTTGCGGGCGAAGCGCTTGAGCACCACCGCCCGGGGGTCGGACAGGGTATAGATGGCGTGGCCGATGCCGTAGATGAGCCCCGAGCGGTCCCCCGCCTCCTTCCGCAGCAGGCGGGCCAGGTAGTCCCGCACCGCGTCGTCGTCGGCCCAGTCCTTCACGTCCGCCTCCAGGCCGCCGAACATCTCCATGACCTTCTTGTTGGCGCCACCGTGGCGGGGACCCTTCAGGGAGCCCACTGCCGCCGCGATGGCGGAGTAGAAGTCGGTGCCCGAGGAGGAAAGCACCCGGCAGGTGAAAGCGGAGTTGTTGCCGCCGCCGTGCTCGGCGTGGAGCACCAGGCACAGATCCAGCAGCCGGGCCTCCTCGGCGGTGTACTGGTTGTCGTGGCGGACGGAGTAGAGGAAGTTCTCCGCCACGCTCAGCCCCTCCTGGGGCCGGTGGAGGTAGAGGGACTCGTTGTCATAGTAGTGCCGCTTCACCGCAAAGGCGTGGGCCACGATGGTGGGCACCCGGGCGATGAGGCCAACCGCCTGCCGCAGCTGGTTGGCCAGGGACAGGTCGTCGGGGTTGTCGTCGTAGGAGTACAGGGCCAGCACCGAGCGGGCCAGCTTGTTCATCACGTCGGGGCTGGGGGCCTTGATGATCATGTCCTCGGTGAACATGGGGGGGAGGGCGTGGTGATGGTTCAGCAGGGCCTGGAAGCCCTCCAGCTGCGCCCGGGTGGGCAGGGAGCCCATGAGCAGCAGGTAGGCCGTCTCCTCAAAGCCGAAGCGGCCCTCCCCCACAAAGCCGTCGATAAGGGCCTCCACGTCGATGCCCCGGTAGATCAGCTTGCCGGGGGCGGGCACCCGCTCCCCGTCCTGGACATAGTAGCCCATGACGCTGCCGATCTGGGTCACCCCGGCCATGACGCCGGTGCCGTCCGGGTTGCGCAGACCCCGCTTGACCTGGTAGCGCTCATAGTCCGCCGGGTCGATCTGGTTATGCCTGCGGTATTCGCCGCATAGACTGTCCATAAAGGCGGTGTCCGCCGCCCATACCTCATTCTGCATGTTCTGTCACTCCTTTGCCCAATTTCGTTGTGTATTATTGTAGCCTTTTTTGCGGCCGCAGTCAATCTAAAATACAAAGCTGGGGGAAACCTGCATGGCAGTGAAGAAAAACTTGCAAAAAGGCGGCCTGCGTATGCGGCAGGTGGTGGCCACCGCCCTGGCCCTGCTGCTCACTCTGTTTCTCCTCCCCCTGCTCCTGCTGGGGGAGGGGGAGGCGCCGGAGGAGATCCCCACCGGCACCCTGCCCATCGACCGCACGGTAGTCACCCCCGGCGTGACGGCGGACAGCCGGGTTTCGGTGAAGGTGCAGGTGGGGGAGGGGGAGGTGCTCACCCTGTCCATGGACAAGTATCTGTGGCGGGTGGTGGCCGCCGAGATGCCCGCCTCCTTCGAGCCGGAGGCCCTCAAGGCCCAGACAGTGGCCGCCCGCACCTATACCCTGTCCAAGCTGGCGCGCACCTCGGAGAAACATCCGGACGCAGACGTGTGCACAGACATCACCTGCTGCCAGGCCTACATCACCCCCGAGGAGGCCGCCGTCAACTGGGGGGACAACGCCCGGGCCTACACCGACAAGATTGCCGCCGCCGTGGCGGACACTGACGGCCTGGCCGCCCTCTGGCAGGGACAGCCCATCCAGGCCCTGTTCTTCTCCTCCGCCGTGGGGAAGACGGTGGACGCGGTGGAGGTGTGGGGCAACTCGGTGCCCTATCTCACCAGCGTGGACAGCCCGGAGGGGGAGGAGGTGCCCAACTACCACACCACCGTCACCGTGCCGGTGGAGGAGTTCAGGGCAAAGCTGCTGGAGCAGTATCCCGACGCCGATCTCTCCGGGGAGCCGTCCGGCTGGTTTACCAATCTGACCAACCGCTCCGGCGGCGGGGTGGAGAGCGTGGACGTGGGGGGCGTCCCCGTGACAGGCGCCGCCCTGCGCACCCTCTTTTCCCTGCGTTCCACCAGCTTTACCGTCACCGCCGACGCCGCGAACGTCACCTTTTCCGTCACCGGCTACGGCCACGGGGTGGGCATGAGCCAGTACGGGGCCAACGCCCTGGCCAAGGAGGGAAAGAGCTTCGAGGAGATCCTCAAGTGGTACTACACCGGCATCGACGTGGCCCCCTACACCCCGGAGGAATAGGGGATAGGCATAAAAAGGTTCCGGCCCAGCGGGCCGGAACCTTTCTCTGTGTCATGTTAGAAGAAGCCGCTCAGCGCCGGCCGCCCCTGCGTGAGCTGCGGCGCTCCGACTGGCGCAGCTCAGACAGCTTGCTGTCGGAGGAGGCCATGAACTGCTTGAGACGGTCCTCAAAGGTGGTGGGCTCCGCCGGGGCGGGCTTGCCCCGGAAGCCGCCGCCGCTGTGCCCGCCGGGCCGGCCGCCGGGCCTGCCCTGTCCCGCGGGGCGGGGCGGGGGATCCATGGCCTTTTTGATGGAGAGGTTGATGCGGCCGTTCTCGTCGATGCCGATGACCTTGACCTTGACCTCCTGCCCTTCCTTCAAATGATCCTTCACGTCGTTGACGTAGGAGTAGGCGATCTCAGAGATGTGCACCAGACCCGACTTGCCTTCCGGCAAGGAGACGAACGCGCCGAACTTTGTGATGCCTGTGACTTTTCCTTCCAGAATCGAACCAACACCAAACTCCATAGCTGCCTGTAAAATCCCCTCTCAAAAGTTTCAGTCAGTGAAACGGAAGATGTACTCGCCCGGCTCCACCAGGCCCAGCTTGCTCCGGGCCAGGTCGGCCTGCCGCTCGGGATCACCGCTGTTTTCCACGGCGTCGGCCAGCTCGGCGTTGACCTGCTTCTGCTCGGCCACCCGGGACTGGGCCTCGGTCAGATCCGCCTCGGCGGTGAGGATCTGCTGGCGCAGATTCAGCAGCCCGGTGGCGGCGCCGATGAGCAGAGCCAGAACCACCAGCTTGGTCAGAAGGGACGCTTTCTTGAGTTTCATGATCCGGCCCTCCCTCCGCCGCCGGTTGATCCGAACGGTGCAGTCCATCCATTTCCCTGTGTAGTACACCTATTTTATACCACTTGCGGCGATAATGGAAGGATTTTTTTGCTTTTTTTTCGATTTTTTTACCCAGGCGGGCCAGAAGCACAAGGGGTAGTGTCACCAGCCCCCACACAAGCCCAAGAAAATCCGCCAGGCGGTAGCCCAGCCAGAGAAACCACCGGCTGAGCAGCCAGAAATAGGCCGCCGCCCCGCCCAGCACGGCCAGCACCAGGTAGCCCCGCACCTCTCCGCTGCCGGCGGTGACGGTGTAGAGGAACAGGGCGGCGGTGACCACCAGCCAGAACAGCAGATCCAGAATCCCCCCCAGCAGGGGCAGGCGCAGACGCACCCGCAGGATGCGGAATATGTCGTAGAGCACCCCCACTGCCACACCCAGGCCCAGCGCGCCGGTGAAAAACAGCACCTGGGCCGCCATGGATACCGTCATCTCAGCCGAAGAGGCGGGAGAACAGGCCGCCCCGCTCCCGCCCGCCATCCTCATAGGTCAGGGAGTCGATGGAGCCCTCCACCCGGAGGTCGCCGCCGTCCAGGCTCAGCTTCTCGATGTGCAGCTCCTCCCCCCGCACCACCAGGGTGCCCCGGCTGGTGAGCATGACGATGGTGTTCTCGTCAAAGCTCTCCACCTCCTCCACCCCGGAGACCGAGAGCTGCTCCCGCTCCTCCAGAATGATGTGATGGGCCGCCTCCGGCCCCGGGCGCTTCTCCTCATAGGGCATACCCCACCCCGCCTTTCCATAGTCTTACCCCATGTATATGGGACAGGGGGGCGGCTTATGCCCGGGCGGCACGGGGCTACGCCGTGCGCCGGGCCAGGGCGGCAGCCAGCCGCCGGCTCAGGACGACGGCCAGGGCCAGCTTGGCCAGGTCGGGGAGGACGAAGGGGAACACGCACCACCCCAGCACGGTGACCAGCCCCACAGGGCCGGAGGCGGCGGCATACACCGCCGCGAACCACACCGAGCCGAACAGGTAGCACAGGGCCAGTCCCAGCAGGCAGGACACCAGGAACACCGGCGCGGACTTGCCCAGCCGCCGCTCCGCCCCCCACACCGTCAGCGCGGTGAGCAGGAAGCCGGCCAGGTAGCCGCCGGTGGTGCCCAGCAGGGCCCCCAGGCCGCCCTGGAACCCGGCGAACACCGGCAATCCCACCGCGCCCAGCAGCAGGTAGACCGCCACCGACAGGGTGCCCAGCTTTCCCCCCAGCACCCCCAGGGCCAGAAACACGGCGAAGGTCTGGAGGGTGAAGGGGACGGCGGTGGGGATGGAAATCCAGGAACAGATGGCAATGAGGGCGGCGAACAGGGCCGCCCGGGCAAGCTCTTGGGTGCGCATGGGTGGTTCCTCCTAATTGTAAACTTTATTTTGAGTATAGTTTACAATGTGCTGTTTGTCAACTTGATTTTTGAATCGGTTGACAAATAAAACCGGTACAGGTACAATGGAGGCAACCAATCAAGGAGGGATGTCCATGCTGCAGGACAAGGTGCTCTCCCTGCTGAAGTCGGGGGAGGAGCTGTCCGGGGAGACCATGAGCCAGACCCTGGGGGTGAGCCGGGCGGCGGTCTGGAAGGCCATCGAGACCCTGCGGGGGGAGGGGTACGCCATCTCCTCCGCCCCCCGGCGGGGCTACAGGCTGGAGGGCTCGCCGGATCTGCTCTCCGCCGGGGAGCTGGCGGCGGCGGTGGCCGGCCGCCGGGTGGGGAAGGAGCTGGTCTGCCTGGAGACGGTGGACTCCACCAACAACGAGGTCAAGCGCCGGGCGGTGGACGCCGTGCCCGACGGGCTGGTGGTGCTCGCCGGGGAGCAGACCGGGGGCCGGGGCCGCCGGGGCCGCTCCTTTGTCTCCCCGGCGGGGAAGGGGCTGTACCTGTCCGCCCTGCTGCGGCCGGACTGCCCCCTGGAGCAGGTGTCCGCCCTGACGGCGTGGACGGCGGTGGCGGTGTGCGACGCGGTGGAGGAGCTGTGCGGTATCCGCCCCGGCATCAAGTGGCCCAACGACGTGATCCTGGACGGCCGCAAGCTGTGCGGCATCCTCACCGAGCTAGAGCTGGAGGCGGAGACCGCCGCCCTGCGCTATGTGGTGGTGGGCCTGGGCCTCAACGTGAGCCAGACGGAGGCTGATTTCGGCCCGGAGGTGGCCCCGGTGGCGGTCTCTCTGGCCCAGGCCCTGGGGAAAGCCCCCCGCCGGGCGGAGGCGGCCGGGGCGGTGATCGCCGCCCTGGATCGGATGGCCGCCGACTTCCCCCAGCGGTGGGGGGAGTGGCTGGAGCGCTACCGGGCGGACTGCCTCACCCTGGGCAGACCCGTGCGGCTCCTCCGCGCCGGCGGGGAGGAGGCGGCCGTGGCCGAGGCCGTCGACGAAACCTTCGCCCTGGTGGTGCGCCGCCCCGACGGCCGGCGGGAGACGGTGTCCTCCGGCGAGGTGTCCGTCCGGGGCCTGCTGGGCTATGTATAGCTCCCGCGCGTGCGGGACAGAAAGCCGTGCTGACAGGAGGGAAACGCAGTGGATGAATCGTGGCTGAACTGGGCGGTGGAGCTGCAGAGCCTGGCCCAGGCCGGACTGACCTACGGAAAAGATGTGTACGACCGGGAGCGGTATGAGCGGATCCGGGAGATCGCCGCCGAGATGGTGGCCCACAGGACGGACATCCCCCTGGAGAAGGTGAAGGGCCTGTTCTGCAATGAGACGGGGTACCAGACCCCCAAGCTGGACACCCGGGCTGCCATCTTCCGGGACGGGAGGATCCTCCTGGTGCAGGAGCGGGACGGCCGGTGGGCCCTCCCCGGCGGCTGGGTGGAGGTGAACCTGTCCGTGGGGGAGAACACCGTCAAGGAGGTCAAGGAGGAGGCCGGCCTGGACGTGACCGCCGACCGGATTATCGCCGTCCAGGATCGGGCCAGGCACAACCAGCCCCGGTACGCTTACGGCGTGTGCAAGATCTTCGTGCTCTGCACCCTCCTGGGTGGGGCATTCCGGGAGAACAGCGAGACCCTGGGCTTTTCCTGGTTCTCCGAGGACAACCTTCCAGAACTGGCCGGGGAGAAGAACACCGCGGAGCAGGTGCGCCTGTGCTTTGCGGCCCACCGGGCGGAGCACTGGGTCACCCAGTTCGACTGACCGCCCTCCGCAACCCCCGGTTGCGGAAGTTCCAGCCACGGCTGGTTGCGCCGCAACCGGCCTCTGGGGTATGCTCATGGTGGAATCCAGACCAGATCACACCAGGAGGTGGCAGTGATGAAGCTGTCCGAGAAAATTCTCTACTACCGCAAAAAGGCCGGGCTGTCCCAGGAGGAGCTGGCCGGCCGGGTGGGGGTGTCCCGCCAGGCGGTGAGCAAGTGGGAGCTGGGCGACGCGGCGCCGGAGGTGGACAAGCTCCGTGCCCTGGCCCGGGAGTTCGGCGTCACGGTGGACGAGCTCCTCTCCGAGGAGGTGCCCAGGGAGCCGGAGCAGGCCCCGCCGCCCCAACATTCGCCCACGGCGGGCTGGCTGGGCCGCATGGTGGGCCGGTGGGGCTGGCTGGCCGGGGTGTACATCGCCCTCAGCGGGCTGGGGGTGGCCCTGGTGGGCGGCCTGGCCCGGTTCGCCTTCTCCCGGATGTTCCGGATGGTGTCCGCCGGGTGGGGCGCCATGGATCCCTTCGGCTCCGGCGGGTGGGAGCTCGTCCTCCCCGACGGCACGGTCACATCCGGCGGTATGTCCGGCATCTCCTCCATGGGGCAGGTCTTTGTCACCATCGCCACCGTCATCCTGGCGGTGGGGCTGGCCATCACCCTGGCCGGGGCGGTGCTGGCGGTGGTGCTCTACCGGAAGGGCCGCAAAAACCGCTGACCGCCCCCTCTCCCCGCGTCAAAAAAGCCGCAGGTCTGAAAAATTCAGGCTTGCGGCTTTTTGCCGTCTGTATTATAATAGGCCAAGTCATGTGTCAAGACACCTGTAAAGGGAGAGAAATTATGGGAAGCGTCAAGGAGTTCTGCAAACGGAAAAATATTGTCATCTCGGCCAAACGGTACGGGGTGGACGCCCTGGGGGCCATGGCCCAGGGGCTGTTCTGCTCCCTGCTCATCGGCACCATCCTCAACACCCTGGGCACCCAGCTGGGCCTGCCCTTTCTGGTGACGGTGGGGGGCTACGCCTCGGCCATGAGCGGCGCGGCCATGGCGGTGGCCATCGGCTACGCCCTCCAGGCCCCGCCCCTGGTGCTCTTCTCCCTGGTGACGGTGGGCTACGCCGCCAATGAGCTGGGCTCCACCACCCTCTCCGGCGGCAGCGGGGCCGGCGGCCCCCTGGCGGTGCTCTTTATCGCCGTCATCGCCGCCGAGCTGGGCAAGGCCGTGTCCAAGGAGACCAAGATCGACATCCTGGTCACCCCCCTGGTGACCATCTTAGTGGGGGTGGGCCTGTCCGCCCTGTGGGCCCCGGCCATCGGCACCGCCGCCTCCGCCGTGGGGGACTTCGTCCGCTGGGCCACCGTGCTCCAGCCCTTCTGGATGGGCATCCTGGTGTCGGTGGTCATCGGCATCGCCCTCACCCTGCCCATCTCTTCCGCGGCCATCTGCGCCGCCATCGGCCTCACCGGCCTGGCGGGCGGGGCGGCGGTGGCGGGCTGCTGCGCCAACATGGTGGGCTTCGCCGTCCTCTCCTTCAAGGAAAACCGCTGGGGCGGCCTGGTGAGCCAGGGCCTGGGCACCTCCATGCTCCAGATGGGCAACATCGTCAAGAACCCCCGCATCTGGCTGCCCGCCATCCTCACCTCCGCCGTCACCGGCCCCCTGGCCACCTGCGTGTTTCGCCTGGAGATGAACGACCCGGCCTCCGCCGTGGCCTCCGGCATGGGCACCTGCGGCATGGTGGGCCCCATCGGCGTCTACGCCGGGTGGGTCAATGACGTGGCCACCGGCATCAAGGCCGCCATCACCGGCTTTGACTGGCTGGGGCTGGTGCTCATCTGCTTTGTCCTCCCCGCCGTCCTCACCTGGCTGTTCGGCCTGTTCTTCCGGAAAATCGGCTGGATCAGGGAGGGGGATCTCACCTTGGAGTAGGGGCGTTTCCGAAAAGCGGCGGGGGCAAGCCCCCGCCCTACAGGGTATATCAACATGCGCACGGTGACTGCCGTGCGCATGTTTTTGCGGGGAAATTGACAGATCCGGCCCCGCTGTGTTGTTATTAGGGTGAAGGGGGTGAGGGCCGTGGAGAGCCAGCGGGCGGAATATCTGGTACAAACCTACGCCGACGCCATCCTCCGCATCGGCCATACCTGGCTGGGGGACATGGACGACGCCAAGGACATCTGCCAGACGGTGCTCATCGGCCTGCTGGAGGACGGCAGGACATTCCCCGACGTGGGACAGGAGCGGGCATGGGTGGTGCGGTGCACCATCAACGCCTGCAAGAACTGGAAGAAGAGCGCCTGGTTCCGCCGCCGGGCGCCCCTGGAGGAGGGGCTCCACCTGAGCGCGGAGATGCCGGAGCCGGGGGAGAGCCCCCTGCTGGAGCAGGTGAACGCCCTGCCCCCCAAGTACCGGCAGGTGCTCTACCTGCGGTATTATGAGGGATACCAGGTGAAGGAGATCGCGGAGCTGCTGGGCCAGAGCCCCGCCCTGGTGAGCACCCACCTGGCCCGGGCGAGAGCAAAGCTGCGGCAGCGGCTGGAAGGGAGCTGTTATGATGGATAACCGCTATCGGGAAGAGCTGGACCGGATCCGGCTGACCGACGAGAGCAAGGGGGCGCTGATTCACGCCCTGGCGGCGCGCCGGAGCGCGCCGGAGAGGCGGAGCCGTCGGACTCCCCTGCGGCGGCTGGCCGCCCTGGCGGCCTGTGTGTGCCTGGTACTGGGGCTGATGAACTACCCGGCGATAGCCGCCGGGGTGGAGCAGGTGTTCCGCTATATCCTCGGCGTGGGGGCGGCGGAGACCAGCGCCTCCCTGCTGGTGCAGGGGGAGGGGATCAGCCACGGGGACGGGGACTTCCTCTACCTCATCGACGGGGCCTACCAGCGGGACGGGGTGCTCACCGTGCCCCTGGACGTGGTGTCCCGGGAGGAGAGTCCCGACAGGGAGGCGGCCATGCGCTACCGCCTCACCGTGTACGACGCCGAGGGGGAGCGGCTGCCCCAGGTGTACCGCTGGGACGGGGAGCTCCGGGAATTTCGGGGCGCAGAGACTGTAAGGTTCCAGCCGCTGGACGCGTACTCCAACTGGCTGGCCTGGACCTGGCTGCCCCAGGGCTATGCGGGCGCCGCCAGCAATTGCTTCCTGATGGGGACAGAAGGGAGCGCCGGGGGGCCCTATACCTTTGACGTGGATCTCTACATCACAGGCAGGGGTTGGCAGCGCACTGTGTGGAGGGGCGGCACACTGGAGCTGGACACCCCCCAGGCCGTGGAGGCCACCGAGGCCAGCCGCACCTTTGCCGAGGGCACCGTCACCGCCCTGGTGGGGGCAGACGGGCGCAGCGTGTCCTTCTACGGGGAGCTGGCTCCCCGGCTTGCCCGGCAGGGGGAAACGCTGATTCAGCTGAGTGTGCCCACGGTCTGGTTTGTGGACGAGCGGGGGAACCGCTATCCCTGTGACCAGCTCCGGTGGTCTTTCTCGGAGGTGTTCTGGCCGGAGTTCCGGCTGGCGGAGCAGACGGAGGGGGAGATCGTGGCCATCGAGGTGAACGAAGTATACTTCAACATCGTTCGCACCGACCAGCCCCAGGACAGCCCCCAGCGCCAATATATGCCGGATTACAACGACCTGGGCTGGGTCATTGATCTGACCTGATGCAGATGCAAAAACCCGCGAAGGGAATCCCCTTCGCGGGTTTTTGGCGCTCCGGCGGCGGTCAGGAGATGGCCTCGGCCCCCACCGTATAGCTCCAGGTGCCGTCGGCGTTCTGAACGGCGGTGCAGTCGGAGAAGAGATAGGCCCCCAGGCCGGAGGCCCACTTCTGGGCGGTGAAGCCCTCCTCGGCGGAGCCGGTCAGGGAGAACAGGCAGCCGTTCTCCCAGCGGTAGAGGGCCACGCTGTCCTCCTGTCCCTCCGCCGGCTCCGTCATGGGGGTGAGGTAGCCCGCCTCCCAGATCTCCTCCAGGGTGCCGGTGATGGGCATCAGGCCGTGGGCATTGCCGAACACCCAGGCCAGGGCGGATTTCTCGCTCTCCGTCAGGTCGGTGAGGCCGGAGAAGTCCACCCCCAGCTCTTCCAGATCCGTGTTGAGGCCGGGATCCGCCTCCCACAAATCCTCCAGCACCTGGAGGTAGAGGCCGCAGCGGTCGTCCCGCTCCGTCCGGGTGTGCTCCACGGCGGTGACACCGCCGAACTGGGCCGGGTAGGTCTCCAACACAATCTCATAGTACACGTTGATGAGCTCCCCGTTTTCCACCGGGCGATCCAGGGATAGCCCCTCCGTGCTCAGGGTGTAGACCTCTCCGGCAGAGCCGCCGTTGGCCGCCAGCACAAGGTTCCCGGTCTCCGCGCCGGCGACCACCCGGAAGGTGGCGAACCAGGGGGCCTGATCCACCAGGACGGCGTCCACGGGCTCAGGGGCGGGCGAGTCCCCCGGGGCAAGGGTGGGCGGAGTGAGCACCTCCCCCGCCGGGGCGGCGGAGCACCCGGCCAGCAGGAGCGCCAGCGCCAGAACCAACAGGCTTTTTCTCATGGAAAATCCCTCCTTTACCCTGTTGGACGAGGAGGACGCAAAAAAGTTCCGAAAATGCACAGGTTCCTCTTGACAGAGGAGGGGGATAAGCATATGATTACAACATAAAGATTTGTTTAGGAGGCGAGGCCATGACCCAGCGGGAACGGCAGATTCTCCGGTGGATTGAGGAGAACCCCCTGATCTCCCAGCAGGAGCTGGCGGTCAAGGCGGGCATCACCCGCTCGTCGGTGGCGGTGCACATCTCCAATCTGATGAAGCAGGGCCACATCGCCGGCAAGGGCTACATCGTCCGCACATCTCCCTACGCGGTGGTGGTTGGCGGCGTCAACATGGACATTGGCGGCCGGCCCCACGGAAAGCTGGTGGGGGCGGACTCCAACCCCGGCCAGGTGCGTATGAGCCTGGGGGGCGTGGGGCGGAACATCGCCCACAACATGGCCCTGCTGGGGGTGGACGTGCGCATGCTCACCGCCTTCGGCGACGACATGAACGCCCAGCGCATCGCCGCCTCCTGCGGGGAGCTGGGCATCGACATCTCCCAGTGCCTGACGGTGCCCGGCGGAGCCACATCCACCTATCTGTTCATCGCCGACGAGCACGGGGACATGGCCCTGGCGGTCAGCGACATGGACATCTACGACCACGTGACCCCCGCCTTTCTCTCCGGCCGGGCCCGGCTGCTCCAGAACGCCCAGCTCATTGTGGTGGATACCAACATCCCGGCGGAGTCCATCGCCTGGCTGGCGGAGAACATCCGCCTGCCCATCTTCGCCGACCCGGTGTCCACCGCCAAGGCGGAGAAGCTGCGGCCCGTGCTGGGGAAGCTCCACACCCTCAAGCCAAACCGCATGGAGGCGGAGCTGCTCTCCGGCGTGGCCATCACCGACCAGGCCAGCCTGGACAGGGCGGCGGATGTCCTGCTCTCCACCGGCCTGCGGCGGGTGTTCATCAGCCTGGGGGGCGACGGCGTCTACGCCGCCGACCACCATGAGCGGCTCCACGTGCCCTGCTGCCCCGGTACCATGGTGAACACCACCGGCTGCGGCGACGCGGGTATGGCCGCCATCGCCTGGGCCTACCTGGAGGGCACCGATCTGGCGGGCACCGCCAGGGCGGCCATGGCCGCCGGGGCCATCGCCATGGAGAGTTCAGAAACGATTAACCCGTCCATGAGCGCGGAGCTGCTCCGCCGGCGGGCGGGCTTCCCCGGACCCGGCGGGGCGGAGATAGGAGGGAGCGCCACGTGAGCTTCTGGCTGGCACAAGTGCTGGGGCTCATCGGCTCCCTGATCTCCTTCACCTCCGTCCAGACCGGCAGCCGGAGGAAGATCCTCCTGCTCCAGCTGCTCTGCTGCGTGCTGTGGATCGTCCAGTACAGCCTGCTGGGGGCGTGGACGGGTGTGCTCATCAACCTGCTGGGCCTGGCCCGCGGGACGGTGTGCGCCTGCAACGACCGGCCCTGGGCCTCCGGCCGGGGGTGGCTGGCCCTGTTCCTGGTGTGCTACGGGGTGTCCCCCCTGCTGACCTGGGACGGCCCCTACTGTCTGCTGCTGGGCCTGGCCATGATGCTCACCACCGTGGCCCTGTGGAGCCGGAACATGCGCCTGACCCGGCTGCTGTTCCTCCTCAACTCCCCGCCGGTGTTCCTCTACAACCTGATCGCCGGGTCCTACACCAGTGCCGCCATCGAGGTGGCCGCCTTCTGCTCCTTCGTGTTGGCGGTCTGGCGCTTCGACATCCGCCCCGGCCTGGCCCGCCCCCGCCGGGAATCCTGAGTTTTCCGATTTTGAAGTGTATATAACAATATCTTGATTACAGGAGGTAAACAACCATGAATCTCGCCAAGTATCTGGACGTGGCCCCCGAGGTGGCCCAGGCCGTCGCCGCCGGCAAGCCCGTGGTGGCCCTGGAGTCCACCATCATCTCCCACGGCATGCCCTATCCCCAGAACGTGGAGAC
>NBJMR02800__coassemble_1519_pt1 | contig 33135 bp, 28 predicted proteins | sample NBJMR02800__metabat2_high_PE_046 | metagenome-assembled genome bin NBJMR02800
TCGACGGGGAGGTCAAGGCGCGGGCCAACTGGGCCGGCTACGGCCTCACCTGGGATACAGGCCCCGACATCCGCATGGAGGTGGTGCCGGGGGCCAAGGCGGGGCGGAGCTATCTGTCCGGCGTGGAGCTGCTTACCCCCACCAGAGGGCCGGAGGAGCCCGCCAGCTACTCCGCCGGGTACGGCGGGAAGCGGGGACGCTCGGCGGCCCTGCTGGCCGGGGAGTACCTGATCCTGTACTGCTCCGGCGACGGCACGGCGGACGCCAAGACCCCGGACGCCATGCGGGACGAGCTGGTGGAGCTGGGCGGCCGGTACACCAACACCGCCAGCCTGCGGCTGCTGGGCCTGGACTCCGGCGGCTCCAGCCAGTGCGATTTTGACGGCCTGGGCAAAATCTACAGCTCCCGGCGGGTGGCCGGATATCTGTGCGTCTGGACATCCAAGGAGGAAACACCTCCCGACAATACGGAGGAGAAGCCCATGGGAAAGAAAACGGTCTGCCTTGACCCCGGGCACGGCCCCGGCTGTGTCAACGGCGCGCCGGATGGCAGCTACAAGGAGTATGAGTTCACCTGGGATATGTATACCCGCCTCTCCAAGATTCTGGAGGCCCACGGAGTGCACACTATCTGTACCCGCACAGAGGACGTGGACGTGTCCCTGACGGAGCGGGCTAACGTGTCCAACAAAGCGGGGGCCACCTGCTACGTCTCCCTGCACTCCAACGCCGCGGGGAACGACGGTTGGTATAATGCCTCTGGTCTTGAAATCTACACCTCTGCCGGGCCGGAGACCGCCCAGCGGAACGTGCTGGCCACTGCCTTGGCGGATGCATTCCGCGCCGCCGGGGTGGCCCTGCGCAGCTCCCCCATCAAGCACCGGATGTATACCGTGCTGGCCAAGACCGACGCCCCCGCCTGCCTCATCGAGTACGGCTTCCACACCTCGAAGGAGGATGTGGAAAAGCTGAAGGACTCCGGCTGCCGGGACAGGCTGGCAGAGGCCACCGCCCGGGGGCTCTGCGCCTGGCTGGGGGCGGCGTGGCAGGAGCCGGCAGAGGATGCCTCCGGGCTGGACGCCGACGTGGATACGCTGGCAGAGGCCGGGGTGATCAGCAACGCCGGCTACTGGAAAGCGGGCCGGTACGCGGCGGACACGGTGGCGGCCCTGATCGGCAGGATGGCCGAATTTGTGAGAGGAGTGGCGTGATGGAGCACATCAACAGAATCAAGGCCGCGGCGGTGGGGGTTCTGGGGTGCCTCACCGCCCTGTGGGGGTGGTTCGGCTGGCTGGTGGTGGCCTGGATCGGCTGCATGGTGCTGGACTACGCCACCGGCTCCGCCGCCGCCCTGCGCTCCGGGGAGTGGTCGTCCAAGATCGCCCGGGACGGCCTGTGGCACAAGCTGGGGTCTATGGTGGCCGTGCTGGTGGCCGCCATTTTGGACGGGGTGATCCGGCTGGCGCTGGCGCACATTCCCGCCCTGGAGCTGCCCTTTGAGTACACCGTGTTCGTCAGCGTCCTGGTGCTGGTGTGGTACATCCTCACCGAGCTGGGCTCCGTGGTGGAAAACGCGGGAGCCCTGGGGGCGCCTGTCCCCGCCTGGCTGGCCCGCATGCTGGCCGCCCTGGAGAGCGGCGTGGACAGGACGGGCTCCGCCATGGGCGGGGACGGGGAGGAATGAGGGCGGCGGGCCCTTACCCCACCCGGTTGCGCAGGGGCTCCCCCCGCAGATAGCGGCCCAGGTTGTCCAGGGCGATGGCGGCAATGCGGCGGGCGGTGTCGGGCAGGTGGTCGCCGCCGGCGGCGTGGGGGGTGATCAGGGCCCGGGGCTGGCGCCAGAGGGGGTGCTCCGGCGGCAGGGGCTCCGGATCGGTCACGTCCAGTCCGGCCCCCCACAGGCGGCCGGACTCCAGCACCTCCGCCAGGGCGGCGCAGTCCACCACGCTCCCCCGGCCGCCGTTGAGGAGGATGGCGTCCTCCTTCAGGCGCAGCAGCCGCTCCCGGCCGAACAGGCCCGCCGTCTCCGGCGACTGGGGCAGGGTCAGGGCCACCACGTCGGCCCGGGGCAGCAGCTCGTCCAGCTCGGAGAAGCCGTACATGCGCTGGATGCCGTCGGCGGGGCGGGCGGGATTCCGGCGCACGCCGGCGGTATGGGCCCCCAGGGCCAGGCACAGCCGGGCGAAGGAGGCGCCCAGATCCCCGGTGCCCACCACCAGCACCTGGGCGTCCAGCAGGGTGCGGGCCCGGCCCAGATCCTGCCACCGGGCCTGCATCTGCTGATCCCGGTACTGGGGCAGGCGCTTCATGAGGGCGAGCAGCATGGCAAACAGGTGCTCCGACACCGAGTGGCCGTAGGCCCCGGTGGAGCAGGTCAGCAGAACCCCCTCCGGCAGGACGCCGGGGGCGGTGTAGGCGTCCACCCCGGCGCTGCGGGTGTGGAGCCAGCGCAGGCCCGCCGCCCCCTTCAGGGCGGCGGGGGGCGGGTTGCCCAGGATCACCTCGGCCCCGGCATAGTCGGCGGTGTCCAGATCTCCGGCGGCGGCGAAGCGCTGGGAGACGCCGGGGGCGGCGGCCAGGAAGGCCTCCTTCTCCGCCGGCGTGAGGCTGAGCAGGTTGAGAATCTTGTCCATGGTTTGGTTCGCTCCTTTCAGGGGTATGGTACCACCCTTTGGGGCGGGGGGCAACTTCGGAAAACTGAACCTCGACGGGGGATCCATAAGCGGGAATATGAGAAAGCCCGCCATGGATCAGTTCTTTTAAGTCTTTCTTCAGTTTATCCAATTTGATTTCTGTTCCATCCCGTGGTACAATGCTTTCACAATCCATTGCAGATGCGTTCCCTTTGCAAAGGAAGCTTTCGGAGCCGCTCACTGCCAACAGCCATCCGAGGCCATCCATTTGAAACAAAAAGGAGTGCATTGCTATGTCCAATACCCCGAAGGTTGCCGCCATGGAGGTCTTTCCCGTGGCGGGCAAGGATTGCATGGAGCTGAACCTCTCCGGCGCCCACGCCCCCTATTTCACCCGCAACGTGGTGGTGCTCACCGACGACCGGGGCAACACCGGCATCGGCGAGGTGCCCGGCGGCCAGAAGATCACCAAGGCGCTGGAGGATGTGAAGCACCTGGTGGAGGGCACCAGCGTGGCCGACTACAAGATGACCCTGCGCAGGATCAACGAGTGGCTCTCCGCCAACATCAAGGACGACGTGCGGGGACAGCAGACCTTCGACCTGCGCACCGGCGTCCACGTGGTCACCGCCGTGGAGACCCCCCTGCTGGATCTGCTGGGCCAGTACCTGGAGGTGCCCATGGCCGCCCTGCTGGGCGACGGCATCCAGCGGGAGCGGGTGCGCTTCCTGAGCTACCTGTTCTACGTGGGCGACCGGAAGAAGACCGACCTGCCCTACTACTCCGAGCCGGACTCCGACTGCGCCTGGTACCGCCTGCGCCACGAGGAGGCCCTCACCCCCGACGCCATCGTGGCGCTGGCCAAGGCCACCTACGACAAGTACGGCTTTGAGGACTTCAAGCTCAAGGGCGGCGTGCTGGAGGGCAAGGAGGAGCTGAAGGCCGTCCAGGCCCTGAAGGAGGCCTTCCCCAAGGCCCGCATCACCCTGGATCCCAACGGCGGCTGGCTGCTGAAGGACGCGCTGGCCCTGGCGCCCGAGCTGAAAAAGGTCCTGGCCTACTGCGAGGATCCCTGCGGCGCCGAGGGCGGCTTCTCCGGCCGGGAGATCATGGCCGAGTTCCGCCAGGAGAGCGGCATGCCCACCGCCACCAACATGATCGACACCGACTGGCGGCAGATGCGCCACTGCATCGCCCTGCACAGCGTGGACATCCCCCTGGCCGACCCCCACTTCTGGACGATGGCCGGCTCCGTCCGGGTGGGCCAGATGTGCAACGACTTCGGCCTGATGTGGGGCTGCCACTCCAACAACCACTTCGACATCTCCCTGGCCATGATGACCCAGTGCGCCGCCGCCGTGCCCGGCAAGCTCAACGGCATCGACACCCACTGGATCTGGCAGGAGGGGCTGGAGCGCCTCACCAAGGCGCCCCTGCAGATCGTGGACGGCTGCATCGACCTGCCGGAGCGGCCCGGCTTGGGCGTGGAGCTGGATCGGGAGCAGCTGATGAAGGCCCACCAGCTCTATCTGGACAACTGCCTGGGCGGCCGGGACGACGCCGTGGGCATGCAGTATCTCATCCCCGGCTGGAAGTTCGACCCCAAGCGGCCCTGCCTGGTGCGCTGAGGGTCAACGGCAGAGTTTAGACGGCGGCGCCGCCCGGGATTTCCCAGGCGGCGCCGCTTTTTTGACAACCCGGGCCGCGCGGCGGCCGGAAGGAGGCACCTTATGGCAAAATTCGGACTTCTCCTCCCCCGGATGGAGATGGTGGAGCCCGCCGGGCGCATCGCCCGGGAGCTGGGGATGGACGTGGTGCTCAACCAGTCCACCAGCACCGAGCAGGTGCTGGAGGTGGCCGCCGAGGCCCGGCGGCTGGGGGCGGACATTCTGGTGGCCCGGGGGCGGCAGGCCTCCATCCTGCGGGCCCACACCGACTTCCCCCTGGTGGAGATCCAGCTCACCGGCCTGGAGATCGCCCGGCTCCTCCACCGGGCCCGCCGCTTGGCCCCCCAGGGGGCCCGGCCCCGCATCGGCGTGGTGACCATCCCCAACATGGTGGGCAGCATCCAGGGGTTTGAGGATATCCTGGACATCGAGCTGCGCACCTACTTTGTGGAGGGCAACGAGGAGATGGAGCGGGGGGCCCAGCAGGCTATCGCCGACGGGATGGACGTGATTCTGGGGGGCGACTTCGTCAACGCCTACTGCCGCCGGCTGGGCAAGCGCACCCTGTTCTTCGAGGGTACCGAGGACTCCCTGCGCACCAGCCTGCTCCACGCCCGCAGCGTGGGGCTCATCACCGACGCCGAGCGGCGCAACACCGCCCACCTCCAGGCCCTGCTGGACTACTCCTTCAACGGGATCCTGGAGCTGGATCCCGACGGGGTGGTGGTGCGGAGCAACGACGTGGCCTGCAAGATCCTGGAGCTGGAACGGGACAAGCTGGAGGGCCAGCCCCTGGCCTCCCTCATGCCCCGGGAGGACGCCGAGCTGTGGCTGGACGCCCTGACCCAGCGGCGGGAGCTCTACGCCTCGGTGCTCAACGTGGCGGGGGTGTACGTGGTGGCCAACGCCGCGCCGGTGGCGGATCTGGACGCGGTGGAGGGGATGGTCTTCTCCTTCTATGAGATGCAGCAGATGGAGCGGCAGGGCGAGCGGGCCCTGCGGGAGCGGTACCGCCTCCAGCGCTATCTGGCCCACGGCCGCTTCGAGGACGTGAGCCACACCAGCCGGGAGATGTCCCGGCTGGTCAAGCTGGCCCGCTCCTTCGCCGAGACCGGGCAGCCCATCCTCCTCTGGGGGGAGGTGGGCAGCGGCAAGTCCCTCTTCGCCCAGAGCATCCACAACACCAGCCCCTGCGCCCGGGGGCCCTTTGTCACCTTCGACTGCGCCGCCCGGGAGGCGGATCAGCGGGCCCTCCTGGCCCAGGCGGGCAGGGCGGCGGACGGCGGCACCCTCTACCTGGACAACCTGGAGCATCTGACCCAGGGGGGCCAGCGGGTGCTGTGCCGCCTGCTGCGGGAGGGAGTGGTCCACCTCCCCGAAGAGGCGGCCCCCACCCCGTCCGCCGTGCGGGTGATCGCCTCCACCACCGGGGATCTGGCCCGGCTGGTGGAGGAGGGCGCCTTCCAGGCGGAGCTGTACTACCTGCTCATCCCCCTGCGGCTGGCCCTGCCGCCCCTGCGCACCCGGCCGGAGGATCTCAACCAGGCCATCGACATGTGCCTGGACGACTGCGTGGTGAAGTTCAAGCGCTACGTGGTGCTCACCAAGGAGGCCCGCAAGCGGCTCAACGACTACTCCTGGCCGGGCAATTACATCCAGCTGCGGGCCTTCCTGGAGCGGATGGTGCTCACCGCCCCCTCCCGGACGGTGAACGCCAGCTATGTGATGGGCCTGCTCCAGGAGCTCTACCCCGTCTCCACCGCCCGCAGCGAGGGGGCCCAGACCCAGGAGCTGCCGGACTCCGAGGGGGCCCGCCTGGCGGAGGTTCTCTCCCGCAACGGGGGAAACCGCGCCGCCGCGGCCGCCGAGCTGGGCATCAGCAAGACCACCCTGTGGCGGCGGATGAAGCAGTACGGCGTCAAGGATCACTACGGCACGTGAATGAAAAAGGCGCGCCGCCCGTATGGGCGGCGCGCCTTGCTCAGCGTGTCGAAAAAGTCTCGCAGAGTTCGCGCCCGCAGGCGCGCCTTTGCGTGTCTGCCTTATTTCGCCAGGGTGTCGGAGAGCCTGAGGATCCCGTCCAGCTCAGGCAGGAAGTCCACCCGGGCCACCGCGTCGGTGGGGGCGATGCGGCTGGACACCTTCTGCCCCAGAATCCGGTTGGTGACGAACACGTGGAGCCGGTCTCCCTGGACGCACACGGCCAGGGGCCGGTCGGTGCCCTCGGCCAGCTTGCGCAGGGCGGCCAGGAACTCGTGCCCCGGCACGTCGGGGGTGCCCTCCGGCCGGAGGGTGTACCAGGTGCCGTCCTCCATCCAGTCCGGGCCGAAGCCCACCACCCGCTTCAGGCCGGACTCCCGGCGGAACCAGGCGTCCCGGGAGGGCTTCATCATCACCCGCTCCTGGATGAGCCGCCAGTCCAGGCCGGTGTCCCGGCCCAGCTCCACCGTCACCCAGGTGCCCACCACGAACTCGTGGTGGGTTTTTCCGTCCATGGGGAAGGCGTTGGTAAAGCCCGCGTCCCCCAGGCGCACCGGCCGGTTCCGCCAGCGGCCGGCGCCCCCCTCCTTGATCAGGACGGAGCCCTTGGCCTCGCTGGCGGCCACCAGCCTGGCCCGGCGCAGCTCCTCCTCGGTCAGGGTGGGCTCCGCCGTGTGGCGGGGCTCCTCCAGCCGGCGGGCCAGGGTGTACTGCCCGCAGGCGTGGATGAAGGCGCGCTGATAGGCCCTGCCGGCGGGGCGCACCACCACCAGGTGGTAGATCAGGCTGGCCGCCACCAGGACAAGGGTCACCCGCCTGTCCACAAAGAAAAAGATAAGCGCCAGCACCGCCGCGGCCAGGTAGGCCAGATAGAGCAGCCGCAGCCGCCGGTATTGACGGCGCAGGCCGTCCACCAGTTCCAGGTTTTCCGCTTTCATCGCCAGACGCTCCTTTTATGATACGAATTGAAATACTGCGGGGCCCGGCCGTCGGGCCGCCAGATTCAGTGTATCAGAGTTCTCCGCCGGAGACAAGGGATTGTGCGCCAAACCGGAGCCCGGTGCGGATTGTATGTTTTAACCAAAAAATATTTCTGATTTTATTGCAGACTATCAAAAACAACGGGAAGATCCCAGGATTTTACAAAAAATGGAGAAATAATGATTTCACGAATGAAACGATTTCCGGGGTAATTTGAAAAATCCCGTTCAATTTGATGAACTGGCGACAGACTTTACAATTTTTTCACCGCGATTCAAGGCTATTTGCGAATAGAAATCCGGCCTTCCATCCTGCTATGATATGCACGGTAGTGAAGCGGTTCCCAGTTCAGCAACTCATTTCAGTAACCCAAAACCCATGCAAGCAGCGACAAATTTGAGAGAATGAAAGGAAGGAATGAACAATGAAGTTCAAAAAACTGATTGCTCTGCTTCTGTCCGCGTCCATGGCGGTGGGCCTGCTGGCCGGCTGCGGCGGCACCGGCGGCACCAGCAGCACCCCCAGCGGCAGCGAGACCGGCTCCGGCACCGAGGAGAGCAGCGCCCCCGCTGACAACGCCTCCGGCGAGAGCAGCCTGAAGGGCAAGCGCGTGCGCGTGGTCATCGGCTCCACCTCCACCGGCGGTGACTCCTACATGATCGCCGACATGGTGACCCGCTATCTGGGCGAGGAGATGGGCTTCAACGGCAAGGTGGACGCCATCGGCAACGCCCAGGCTCTGGACACCATCTCCAAGGCCAAGGGCGACGGCACCACCATCATGATGTTCCACGACATGGCCTACCTGAGCGTCCTGTTCGGCGCCGTGGGTGAGCAGTACGCCCTGGAGAACCTGACCGTGGGTCCCCGCATCGGCATCAACCCCGGCGGCTGCTTCGTGGCCCCCGCCGACGCCCCCTACAACAACCTGAGCGAGGCCGCCCAGTGGCTGGCTGACAACCCGGACGCCACCATCACCGTGAACATCGAGTCCGGCTCCGCCTCCCACCTGGACTTCGTGGTGTGGTACATGTGGGTGAAGGAGCAGTACGGCGACGAGGTCGCCTCCCGCGTCCGCGCCCTGGTGGGCGGCACCACCGACGAGAAGAAGCAGCGCCTGTGGGACGGCAACGCCGACATCATCTACGCCGACTACTCCTCCTGCGTGGAGTTCACCAAGGAGGGCGTGGACGCCCAGCTGGCCATGAAGCTCTTCGACACCTGCGGCGACCTGGAGGGCTCCGGCGTCATCTCCATGGAGGAGGACGGCATCACCTTCAACGGCGAGCCCTTCGTGTTCGACAAGGACTTCTTCATGCTCTTCCCCCAGGATATGGACGAGGGCATCCTGAGCGAGATCACCGCCGCAATGCAGAAGGTCTCCGAGAACCCCGAGTTCCAGGCTGAGATGGCCAACCTGCTGTACAGCAACGTGACCGCCGAGGACGCCGACCTGGAGGCCTCCCGCGCCTTCATCCAGGACAAGGCCGCCACTGCCCAGGAGATCATCGACGTGGCCCCCACCCTGGACGAGCTGACCTGATCTCTCCCCCGCGTTTCCTTTGTGGAATCCGGAGCCCCGCCGAAGCCAGCCGAGGGCTGTCCCCTTCGGCGGGGCGCCCTTTATTCCAACTGAAAGAGAGGTAACGAGATGCGTATCAACGTAGAGTACTCCACCCAGCACTGGATCTTCCCCATCATCACCATCGGCGTGCTGGTGCTCCTGGGCATCCTCCTCATCATCCTGGAGGGCCGGGCCCGGGTGAAGGCGGGCGGCAGCTTCTTTGCCAAGCCCGGCCGCTTCTTCGCCGAGAACTATGACAAGTTCAAGTTCTGGGGCTGCATCGTGCTGATGATCGTCTATTTCTTCCTTCTGGACAAACTGGGCTTCACCTTCTGGTCCATGATCTGCCTGTATCTGTTCAACACCCTGTTTGCCAACAAGGCCCAGCTGAAGAGCGCCAAGTACCATGTGATCAGCGTGATCATCTCTGTGGTGGCCTGCCTGCTCATCAGCATCGTGTTCGGCACCCTGTTCGCAATCACCCTGCCCTCCGGACTCTTCACCATCGAGATTCCGTCCCTGGGCTTCATCCTGTACTGAGAAAGGCTGGTGAACGTTTATGCCATTCGCTTTTGGCCCTGAATATCTGGCCGTGGCGCTGTTCGGCGTCGTGATCGGCATCATCTTCGGCGCAATCCCCGGCATGACGGCCACCATGGCCGTGGCCGTGTTCCTCCCCCTGACCTACGCCTACTCCATGGAGATGGCCCTCTACCTGCTGCTGGGCCTCTACGTGGGCGGCATCTCCGGCGGCCTGGTTCCCGCCATTCTCATCAACATCCCCGGCACCCCCTCGTCGGTGTGCACCACCTTTGACGGACACCCAATGGCCCTGAAGGGCCAGGGCGAGCGGGCCCTGAAGGTCGGCATCACCTCCTCCTTCATCGGCGGCATGATCTCCCTGGTGGTGCTGGCCCTGTTCACCCCCGTGCTGGCCGCCTGGGCCATCAAGTTCTCCGCCGTGGAGAAGTTCCTCATCATCCTCTTCGCCCTCACCGTCATCGCCGCCCTGTCCCGGGGCCAGATGCTCCGCGGCATCTGGATCGGCATGCTGGGCGTGCTCATCGCCCTGATGAACCAGTTCTCCGTGAACAACATGTACCGCATGGTGCCCAAGTTCCTGGAGAGCCAGATGCAGAGCGGCTTCCAGCTCTTCCCCGTGCTCATCGGCCTGTTCGCCGTCTCCGAGATGCTGGAGCAGTGCGAGACGGGCATGCACGCCTCCTACAGCAAGGAGGACACCCTGGAGATCAAGAACGACGTGAAGTTCAACTTCTTCCGGGACTTCAAGGGCCAGGTGATCAACGTCATCCGCTCCGCCCTGCTGGGCACCTTCATGGGCATCCTCCCCGGCGTGGGCGGCTCCGCGGCCTCCCTCATCGCCTACTCCCAGGCCAAGAGCTGGTCCAAGCACCCCGAGCTGCTGGGCACCGGCGTGCCTGAGGGCCTGATCGCCTCCGAGACCTCCAACAACGGCCTGACCGGCGGCGCCCTGGTGCCCCTGCTGAGCCTGGGCATCCCCGGCGACTCCACCACCGCCGTGCTCATCGGCGCCTTCATGCTCCAGGGCATCCAGGTGGGCCCCCTGTTCATCACCAACAACCCGGAGATCTGGAACACCATCCTGGTGGCCCTGCTGTGCTGCAACATCCTGATGTACCTGGTCATGTTCTTCCCGGTGAAGCTGCTGGCCAAGATCATCCTGATCCCCCAGGAGCGGCTCTATCCCGTGGTGCTGATGATGTGCACCGTGGGTGCCTACGCCACCCTCAACGGCCGCATGTTCGACGTGTGGTGCCTGCTGGTCTTCGGCATCGTGGGCCTGCTCATCAAGAAGTTCCACTTCCCCGTGTCCTGCTTCCTCATCGGCTTCATCCTGGGCGGCGATCTGGAGGACTACTTCATCCAGGTGCTCACCACCTACAACGGCTCCCTCACCGGCCTGTTCGTGCGGCCCATGAGCTGGGTCATCTGGGCCCTGATCATCCTGTCCATCGTCTACGCCGTGCTGGACAACCGCAAGGCCAAGCGGCAGGCTGCGGAAGGGGCCGCCGCCAAGAAGTAAGAAGGGAAGGTTTGCTATGGCTGCACCGCTGTACATCAAGGTCAAGGACGAGGACAACGTGGCCATCGCCGTGGAGGACATCGCCGCGGGCACCCAGGTGATGCCCGGCGTGATCACCCGGCAGGACATCCCCCAGGCCCACAAGATCGCCCTGACCGACATCCCCAAGGGGGGAGAGATCATCCGCTACGGGGTGGTTCTGGGCTACGCCAAGGATCCCATCCCCGTGGGGGCCTGGATCAACGAGCACATGCTGGATCTGCCCCAGTCCCCCGGCCTGGACGACATGCCCTACGGCACCAACATCGTCCCACCGGAGAAGCTGCCCGACCCGCCCCGCACCACCTGGCTGGGCTACCGCAATGAACACGGCCCCGCCGGCACCCGCAACCTGCTGGGCATCGTCACCACCGTCCAGTGCGCCGCCGGCGTGGTCAACGTGGCGGTGGAGCGCATCAAGCGCGAGCTGCTGCCCAAGTACCCCAACGTGGACGGCGTGGTGGCGGTAAACCACCCCTACGGCTGCGGCGTGGCCATCAAGGCCCGGGAGGCCCACATCCCCATCCGGGCGGTGACCAACCTCATCCGCCACCCCAACTTCGGCGGGGAGCTGATGGTGGTGGGCCTGGGCTGCGAAAAGCTCACCTACGACATGGTGCTGCCCCCCGAGGACATCACCCCTGAGAACACCCTCACCCTCCAGGACTACCCCGGCCACGACGCCATGATGGACGCCCTGATGGCCATGGCGGAGAAGAAGCTGGAGAAGCTCAACCGGCGCCGCCGGGAGGAGTTGCCCCTCAGCGAGCTGCTCATCGGCATGCAGTGCGGCGGCAGCGACGCCTTCTCCGGCCTCACCGCCAACCCCAGCGCCGGCTACGCCGCCGACATGCTGGTGAAGGGCGGGGCCACCGTGCTGTTCAGCGAGGTCACCGAGGTGCGGGACGGCGTCCACCTGCTGGCCGCCCGCTGCCGCGACGCGGCCGCCCGCGACAAGCTGGCCGCCGAGATGAAGTGGTACGACGACTACCTGGACGCCGGCGGGGTGGATCGGGACGCCAACCCCACCCCCGGCAACAAGAAGGGCGGCCTGGCCAACATCGTGGAGAAGGCCATGGGCTCCATCGCCAAGTCGGGCACCGCCCCCATCGAGGAGGTGCTCTCCCCCGCGGAGAAGCCCCACAAGCACGGCCTGATCTACGCCGCCACCCCCGCCAGCGACATCGTCTGCGGCCCCTCCCAGCTGGCCAGCGGCATCGGCCTGCAGGTCTTCATGACCGGCCGGGGCACCCCCTACGGCCTGGCCGCCGCGCCGGTGATCAAGGTCTGCTCCCGCAATGAGATGAAGGAGCACTGGTTCGACCTCATCGACGTGAACGCCGGCCCCATCGCCACCGGGGAGAAGACCATCGCCGACGTGGGCACCGAGCTGTTCCACCTGATCCTGGACGTGGCCAGCGGCATCAAGCAGCCCTACTCCGACCAGTACGGGTTCCACAACGACCTGTGCATCTTCAACCCCGCGCCCATTACTTAAATACGGAAAGGTTTGTTTCGCATGGAAATCAGACAGGGGGGCGTGGTCTCGCGCCTGCTGGCCGATGTGGCCATTCCCCGCATGTTCCGGGCGGAACAGGTATTTCCCCGGGAGCATATCGCACCCGGGGAAATACCCTCTGTGGTGGAGCGTGAGCTCTCCAGAGAGCCCTTCCGCTCCAAAATCCGGCCCGGCATGACCGTGGCCGTCACCGCCGGCAGCCGGGGCATCGCCAACGTGGACATCATCACCCGGGCCGTGGTGGACTTTGTCAAGGCCCGGGGGGCCGTCCCCTTCCTCGTGCCCGCCATGGGCAGCCACGGCGGCGCCACCGCCCAGGGCCAGCTGGACATCCTGGCCGGCTACGGCATCACCCCCGACACCATGGGCTGCGAGATCCGCAGCAGCATGGAGGTGGTGGAGCTGGGCGTCTCCGGCACCGGCATGCCGGTGTACCTGGACAAAAACGCCTACAGCGCCGACGGCATCATCCTGTCCTGCCGCCTCAAGCCCCACAATGCCTTCCGGGGCCCCTACGAGAGCGGCCCCTGCAAGATGATGACCGTGGGCCTGGGCAAGCAGAGGGGGGCCGAGCGGGTTCACGCCGCCGGCATGGATAAGATCGGCAAAAACATCCCCTCCATGGCCAAAGTGGTGCTGGAAAAGGCCCCCATCCTCTTCGCCATCCCCTGCATCGAGAACGCCTACGACGAGACCTGGCGCATCGAGGCCATCGCCCCGGAGGACATCCTCACCCGGGAGCCGGAGCTGCTGAAGGAGGCCTTCGCCCATATGCCCTCCCTGCTGGTGGGGGAGGGGGACGTGCTGGTGGTGGACGAGACGGGGAAGAACTACTCCGGCACCGGGGTGGACCCCAACATCACCGGCACCTTCTCCACCCCCTACGCCCACGGCGGCGTGCAGGTCCAGCGCACCTGCTTCCTGGATCTCAGCGCCGCCAGCCACGGCAACGCCCTGGGGGTGGGCCTGGCCAACGTGATCACCAGGCGGTTTTTCGACAAGATCGACCCGGAGATGATGTACCCCAACTGCATCACCTCCACCGTCCTCACCTCCGCCCGCATCCCCTGCGTGGTGGCCACCGACAGGGAGGCCATCCAGATGTGCATCCGCACCTGCAACGGCATCGATCCCGCCCGGGTTCGGGTGATCCGCATCCCCAACAGCCTGCACATCGGCCATATCATGCTCAGCGAGGCCTACTATCGGGACGTGCTGGCCGGGCGGTGGCCGGGCCTGATCGCCCGGTCGGAGCCGGAGGCGCTGGAATTCGACGGGACCGGGGCCCTGGTCACCCCCATCGGGGGGTAGCCCATGGAGAGCTTCTTCAACATGGTGGACGTGCAGACCGTCCTGTTCATCTACATGGCGGTGGGCTTCTTCTGCCGCAAGGTCCGCATCTTCACCGACGAGGCCCGGGACAAGCTCACCGACTTCGTGGTGCTGGTCACCCTGCCCTGCATGATCTTCGAGTCCTTCCACATGGCCTTCAGCCTGGAGACCCTGAAGCAGGGGGCCGCGTCGGTGGCCATCGCCCTGGTCATGGCCTGCGTGGCCCTGCTGCTGGGCAAGGTGCTCTACAACCGCTTCCCCTATGAGGAGAAGAGCATCCTCCAGTACGGCACCCTGGTGAGCAACTCCGGCTTCGCCGGGCTGCCGGTGGTCAGCGGGGCCTACGGGGACCAGGGGCTCTTCCTGGGCTCCCTGTTCATCATCCCCACCCGCATCCTCATGTGGAGCGCCGGCATCTCCCTGTTCACCCAGGCCGACCCCAAGAACGCCTTCAAGAAGGTCATGACCAACCCGGGCATCATCGCCGTGGAGATCGGCCTGGTGCGGATGTTCCTCCAGCTCCCCCTGCCCCACTTTGTGGACACGGCGGTGGACAACCTGGGGGCCTGCACCTCCCCGGTGGCCATGGCCCTGGTGGGGGCCATCCTGGCGGACGTGCCCCTGAAGACGGTGGTCGACCCCCGGGGCTTCTATCTGGTGGCGGTGCGGCAGCTGCTGCTGCCCGGCCTGTGCCTGGCCGGCCTGACCCTGCTGAATGTGGACCCCCTGACCACCGGGGTGGCCGTGGCCCTCACCGGCATGCCCATCGGCTCCACCACCGCCATCCTGGCCCAGAAGTATGGGGCCAACGCCCAGTTCGCGTCCAAGTGCGTGTTTCTCTCCACCCTCACCAGCCTGGTCACCGTCCCCATACTCACCCTGTTCCTGTAAAAACGCGAAAGGAGGAACGCCTATGCAGCAGTCCTACGACGTGGTCGTCATCGGCGGCGGCGTGGTGGGCAGCGCCATTGCCCGGGAGCTGTCCCGGTACAAGCTGCGCATCGCCGTGCTGGAAAAGGAGAGCGACGTGTGCACCCAGACCAGCGGCCGCAACACCGGCATGCTCCACGCCGGGTTCCTCTACAAAACCGGCTCCCTCAAGGCCATCTGCGCCGTGGAGGGCAACCAGGAGTTCGATTCCGTGGCCGGGGAGCTGGACGTGCCCTTTAAGCGCACCGGCAAGCTCATCGTGGGCTTCACCGACGAGCACCGGCAGCGGCTGGAGCACTTCATGGCCCGGGGCGAGGCCAACGGCGTGAAGGGCCTGGAGCTCATCGACCGGAAGCGGATGGACGAGCTGGACCCCAGCGCCGGCGGCAACTTCGCCATGTGGTGCCCCGCCAGCGGCATTCTGGACCCCTTTGCCTACACCATCGCCCTGGCGGAGAACGCCGTGCGCAACGGCGTGGACTATTTCCTCAACTGCGCGTTCCTCGGGGAGGAGCGCCAGCCGGACGGCACCCACCTGCTCCACACGGAGAAGGGGGACTTCCGCACCCGGTGGGTGGTCAACAGCGCGGGGCTTCACTCCGCCGCCGTCAGCGCCCGGCTGGGCATCCCCGGCTACGTGATCAAGCCCGTGAAGGGCGAGTACTTCGTGCTGGATAAGCTGGCCGGGCAGTTTGCCAGAATCCCCGTCTACCCCGCCCCCAACCCGGACAACACCTTCGACACCCACGCCACCCCCACGGTGGACGGCAACGTGCTCATCGGCCCGGACAGCCAGCTGGCCCGGGACGACCAGGACTACGAGTCCACCCAGGCCGCCATGGACGGCCTGATCGAGAGCGGCTCCCGCATGTTCCACCACATGGACCGGGCCTATTTCATCCGCAACTTCGCCGGCATCCGGCCCAAGCGCATCGACCCGGCCACCGGGGCGGTGCAGGACTTCGTGCTGGAGTGCCGGGACGAGGTCCCCGGCGTGGTGAACCTGGTGGGCATCGAGTCCCCCGGGCTCACCTCCGCCCTGCCCCTGGCCCGCCGGGCCGTGGCCCTGATCAGGGCCCAAGAGGAGCTGGTTCCCAACCCCGGCTTCGACCCCCGCCGCAAGGGCATCCGCCGCTTCATCGACATGGGCGACGGGGAGCGGGAGGCCGCCATCGCGGCCAACCCCGACTACGGCGAGATCTTCTGCCGCTGCGAGCAGGTGACAAAGGCCGAAATTCTCCAGGCCATCCACAACCCCCTGGGCGTCCACACCGTCAACGGCGTGAAGGTGCGCACCCGGGCCACCATGGGCCGGTGCCAGGGGGGCTACTGCGAGACCCGTATCACCGAGGCCCTCCAGCAGGAGCTGGGGCTGGACTGCCGGGACATCGAGCTGGGGCCCGCCGGCTCCTGGATGTTCACCGGAAGCGTGAAGGGAGGCGGCGAGGCATGAACCTGGAACACCATCAGGCAGTGATCATCGGCGGCGGCCCCGCCGGCCTGGCGGCGGCCATCCGCCTGCGGGAGAAGGGCGTGGAGGACGTGGTGGTGCTGGAGCGGGAGGGCCAGACCGGCGGCATCCTCCGCCAGTGCATCCACGACGGCTTCGGCCTCACCCGCTTCGGAGAGAGCCTGTCCGGCCCTGAGTACGCCCAGCGGTTTGTGGACGAGGCCCAGGCCCTGGGCATCCCCTGCCTCACCGACACCACCGTCCTCAAGCTGGACGGGGACCGGACGGTCACCGCCTCCGGCCCCGCGGGTCTGCGGCACATTCAGGGGGACGCGGTGCTCCTCACCATGGGCTGCCGGGAGCGCACCCGGGGGGCCCTGGCCATCCCGGGCAGCCGCCCGGCGGGCATCTACACCGCCGGCGTAGCCCAGGAGTACATCAACCTGCGCAACCGGATGGTGGGCCGGGAGGTGGTCATCCTGGGCAGCGGCGACATCGGCATGATCATGGCCCGCCGCCTCACCCTGGAGGGGGCCCATGTAAAGGGCGTGTACGAGGTGCAGCCCTACCCCAGCGGCCTGCCCCGCAACATCGAGCAGTGCCTCAACGACTACAGCATCCCCCTGCACCTCAGCCACACCGTCACCGACATCCACGGCCGGGCGCGGTTGGAGGGGGTCACCATCTCCCGGGTGGATGAGCACTTCCGCCCCATCCCCAGCACGGAGGAGCGGGTGGACTGCGATACCCTGATCCTCTCGGTGGGCCTGATCCCCGCCGGGGACATCGCCAACGGCTCCGGCCTGGCGGTGGACGGCCGCACCAGGGGCGCCTTTGTGGATGAGCACTACCAGACCAGCATACCCGGCGTGTTCGCCGCGGGCAACGTGCTCCATGTCCACGATCTGGTGGACTTCGTCTCCCTGGAGGCGGAGGCCCTGGCCGACGCGGCGGCGGAGTACCTGAGAAACGGTGCCCTGCCCCCCTGCCCCCTGGCGGTGCGCGCCGGGGACAACGTGGGCCACGTGCTGCCCCAGCGCGTCAGCGGCACCCGGGACTTCACCCTCTCCCTGCGGGTGAGCCGGCCGCTGAAAAAGGTCACCCTGACGGTGCGCCAGAACGGCCGGGAGGTGCTGCGGCGGGTGCTGCCCAAGGCCCTGCCCGCCGAGATGCTCCAGCTGCCCGTCAAGGCGGAGCGGCTGGACACGTCCGGCGATCTGGAGGTGAGCGTATCGTGACACGAACCTTTACCTGCATCGTCTGCCCCAACGGCTGTGAGATCACCGCCGAATACGAGGGCGCCCGGGTGGGAGCCATCACCGGGGCCACCTGCCCCAAGGGGGAGGACTACGTCCGCCAGGAGCTCACCGACCCCCGGCGCACCATCGCCACCAGCGTCCCCGTGGACGGGGGCGAGCTGCCCCTGGTCAGCGTGCGCCTCAACCGCCCCGTCCCCAAGAAGGACATCTTCCGGGTGATGGAGGCCGTCAATGCCGTCCGGCTCCAGGCCCCCGTCTCCATCGGTCAGGTGGTTCTGGCCGACGTGTGCGGCCTGGGCGCCGACGTAATCGTCACCAAAAACGTGCCCCGCGCCTGACGCGGGACCGTTTGGATAGTCCCAATCAAACTTTTTATGGTATACTGTTAAGGAGGAATTTCTTATGAAAATCGGACTCATCGGCCTTGGCATCATGGGCAAGCCCATGGCGAAGAACCTGCTCAAGGCGGGCTATGATCTGACCGTCAGCGATCTGAACCAGGCCGCCGTGGACGAGGTGGTGGCCGCCGGCGCCAAGGCCGCCACCAACGCGGTCATCGGCGAGACCTGCGACGTGGTGCTCACCATGGTGCCCAACAGCCCCCAGGTGAAGGCCGTCATGCTGGGCGAGGACGGCGTGGCCGCCCACATGAAGCCCGGCAGCGTGTTCATCGACATGAGCTCCATCAACCCCGTGGCCTCCAAGGAGATCGCCGCCGAGCTGGCCAAGAAGGGCATCGAGATGCTGGACGCCCCCGTGTCCGGCGGCGAGCCCAAGGCCATCGACGGCACTCTGTCCTTCATGGTGGGCGGCAAGCAGGAGGTCTTTGACAAGTACAAGGATCTGCTGGGCGCCATGGGCGCCTCCGTGGTGCGCTGCGGCGACGTGGGCGCCGGCAACACCACCAAGCTGGCCAACCAGATCATCGTGGCCTGCAACATCCAGGCCCTGTCCGAGGCCCTGACTCTGGCCAAGATGGCGGGCGTGGACCCCGAGCTGGTCTTCCAGGCCATCAAGGGCGGCCTGGCCGGCTCCACCGTCATGAACGCCAAGGCCCCCATGATGATCGAGGGCAACGACAAGCCCGGCTTCAAGATCGACCTGCACATCAAGGATCTGAACAACGCCCTGGACTGCGCCCACACCGTGGGCTCCCCCCTGCCCATGACCGCCGCGGTGCAGGAGATCTTCCAGTGGCTGCACAACAACGGCTGCGGCCAGGACGACCACAGCTCCATCATCAAGTACTACAAGAAGCTCACCGGCATCGAGTCCCTGTGAGGCCCGACGACGAGAGGTGACTTTGCCATGAATACGGATTTTATCAAGGGCGTTGTGGTGCCCATACTCACCCCCATTGACGCCGACGAGCGCATCGACGAGGCCAGGCTCCGCGCCCAGGTGGACTACGTCATCGACGGCGGCGTGTCCGGTATCCTGGCCTTCGGCAGCAACGGCGAGTTCTACATGGTGGAGGAGGACGAGATGGAGCGGGGCCTGAAGCTCATGGTGGATCAGGCCGCGGGCCGCGTCCCCGTCTACTTCGGCATCGGCGCCATCAGCACCAGGAAGTGCTGCCGCCTGGCCCAAATGGCGGCGGCCAACGGGGCTGCGGGCATCAGCGTGCTCCAGCCCATGTTCCTCAAGCCCACCTATGCCGAGCTGCTGCGCCACTTCAAGACCATCGCCGAGAGCGTGCCCGGCGTGCCCATGCTGCTCTACAACAACCCCGGCCGGGTGGGGTACACCCTCACCGCCGACCTGGTGGATGAGCTGGCCCACACGGTGGACAACATCGTGGGCATGAAGGACACCAGCGGCGACATCACCCTCACCTCCGAGTTCATCCGCCGCACCCGGGACGTGGACTTCAAGGTGTTCGGCGGCAAGGATACCCTGCTCTATGCCAGCCTGTGCCACGGCGCCGTGGGCGGCGTGTGCACCGCGGCCAACTTCATGCCCGAGCTGATCACCGACGTGTACAACAAGTTCGCGGCCGGGGATCTCAAGGGCAGCCTGGAGGCCCAGTTCAAGCTCAACCCGGTGCGCCTGTCCATGGACGCGGCCAGCTTCCCCGTGGCGGCCAAGGACATGGCCAACCTGCGGGGCCGGGACGTGGGCGAGCCCTATCTGCCCAACCTCCCCACCCCGGAGGGGGCGGCCAGGGAGGGCTTCCGCCGCACCATGGCGGCCGCCGGCCTGATTTAACCCCATCCGTGGGGCTGTGTGGGAGGATAGCATGAAACTCAGACAAGACTGTGAGGAGATTGTCCGCCGGGCCATCGCCGCCGTCCAGCCGGACGCGGCGGTGCGCCGGGCCCTGGAGGGGAAGTCATTCCCCGCCGGCCGGCTGGTGCTGGTGGCGGCGGGCAAGGCGGCCTGGTCCATGGCCCGCGCCGCCCACGACTGCGTGGGGGAGCGGCTGGACGGCGGCATCGTCATCACCAAGCACGGCCACGCCCAGGGGCCCATCGGCTCCCTGCTCATCCGGGAGGCGGGCCACCCCGTCCCCGACCACGACACCTTCTCCGCCACCGAGGAGGCCCTGGCTCTCACCAGCGGCCTGACGGAGGCGGACACGGTGCTCTTCCTGCTCTCCGGCGGCGGCTCGGCCCTGTTTGAGGCCCCCCTGGTGCCTCCGGCGGAGCTCCAGGACATCACCCGGCAGCTGCTCTCCTGCGGGGCGGACATCGTGGAGATGAACACCATCCGCAAGCGGCTCTCCGCCGTCAAGGGCGGCCGCTTTGCCCGGCATTGCGCCCCGGCAAAGGTGTTCTCCATCGTCCTGTCCGACATCATCGGCGACCCCCTGGACATGATCGCCTCCGGCCCGGCCTATCCCGACTCGTCCACCTGTGACGACGCCCGGGCCATCGCCGCCAAGTACGGCCTGCACCTCTCCCTGGCGGCGGCGCGCTGCCTGGAGGAGGAGACCCCCAAGGCGCTGGACAACGTGGACACCGTGATCACCGGCAGCGTGCGGGAGCTGTGCGCCGCCGCCGCCGGGGCCTGCCGGGAGCTGGGGTATGAGCCGGTGGTGCTCACCGACAGCCTGGACTGCGAGGCCCGGGAGGCCGGGGCCTTCCTGGCCGCCATCGCCCGCAGCCACCAGGATACCGGCCGCTCCCTGGCCTTCCTGGCCGGAGGGGAGACGGTGGTGCACCTGACCGGCACCGGCCTGGGCGGGCGCAACCAGGAGCTGGCCCTGTCCGCCGCGGCGGGCATCGCCGGCCTGGCGGACACCGCCGTGTTCTCCGTGGGCAGTGACGGCACCGACGGCCCCACCGACGCCGCCGGCGGCTTCGTCACCGGCCAGACCCGGGACGCGCTGGCCGGGCAGGGCGTGCGCATCTTCGATGTTTTGAAGGATAACGACGCCTACCACGCCCTGGAGGCGTGCGGCGGCCTGCTGCGCACCGGCGCCACCGGAACCAATGTGAACGACGTGGCGGTTCTTCTGATCCGCCGCTGACCTTCTTCCCAACCCTTTCCAAGCGCCCCCGACCCCAGCCGGAGCCGGGGGCGCACCTTTTTGACGGCCAAGGAGTGAACCGGACATGGACGTGAAACAGATGCTCTATATGGTGACCATCGCCCAGGAGGGCGGCATCAGCAAGGCCGCCGCCAAGCTGTTCATCACCCAGTCCGCCCTGGATCAGCAGCTGCTCAAGCTGGAGCACGAGCTGGGCACCCCCCTGTTCTACCGCTCCCGCAGCAGCTTTTCCCTCACCGAGGCGGGCCGGGTGTACGTGGACTACGCCCAGCGGATGCTGGAGCTGAAAAACGAGGCCTACCGCATCATCCACGATCTGGCCGGCCAGCGGCGGGGCACCCTCACCCTGGCCTTCGCGCCGGAGCGGGGGATGGAGATGTTCATGGACGTGTACCCCCGCTTTTACCGGGATTACCCCCAGGTGAAGGTGGTGCCCCGGGAGATGGGGGTGCGCCGGCAGCTGGAGCTGCTGGGCGGGGACGGGCTGGATCTGGGCTTCATCTCCAAGAAGGACGGGCCCCTGCCCGGCATCGACCAGGTGACCCTGTGCCAGGAGGAGTTCCTCCTCATCACCCCGCCGGATCACCCCCTGGCCGCCCGGGCCGCCCCGCTGGGGGAGCCGCTGACGGTGCTGGACGTGTCCTGCCTGCGGGAGCTGACCTTCTGCCTGATCTACCGCCAGTCCACCCAGCGGGAGGTCATCGACCCCCTCTTTGACGCGGCGGGGTGCAAGGCCAACCTGTTCCTGGAGACCGGCAGCAACCGGGCCAACATCTCCATGGTGCGCCGGGGCCTGAGCTGCTCCATCCTGCCCGCCCACTACGTCCGGGGGGTGGAGGACGTGGCCCGCTTCCGCCTGTCCGCCCACCCCACCTGGACGGTGACCGCCTGCAGCCGCCGGGGCCGCTACCTGTCCCAGGCCGCCCGGCACTTCATCCGCCTGGCGGGGGAATACTTTCAGTCCGCCGGGGCCGCCCCCGGGGAAAAGGAGCTGAGCCAATGAGCACCATCTATGAGATCTTCGGCCGCGACGCCCACGCCATGACCATCGCCCTGATGGAGCGGGCGGCAGTGGCCGCCGCCATCCCCGCCGGGGCGTCCGTGGCCCTCAAGCCCAACCTGGTGGTGGCCGGCCGCCCGGAGGACGGCGCCACCACCCACGCCGGCGTCCTCTCCGGCGCCATCGAGTACCTGCGGGAGCACGGGGTGCGGGACATCTCCATCATCGAGGGCTCCTGGGTGGGGGACAGCACCGGCCGGGCCTTCCGTACCGCCGGGTACGACGCGGTGGGGCGGAAATACAACGTGCCCCTGTACGACCTCAAGGGGGACAAAACCCGCCGGGTGGACACCCCCCTGCGGCCCATGGACATCTGCTGCCGGGCCCTGGACGCGGGGTACCTCATCAACCTGCCGGTGCTCAAGGGCCACTGCCAGACCCGCATGACCTGCGCCCTCAAGAACTGCAAGGGCTGCCTGCCCGACCGGGAGAAGCGGCGCTTCCATGCCGAGGGCCTCATGGAGCCCATCGCCGCCCTGGCCGCCGCCCTGAGGCCGGCCCTCACCATCGTGGACAGCATCTGCGGCGATCTGGACTTCGAGGAGGGGGGCAACCCGGTGCCCACCGGCCGGATGCTGCTGGGCACCGACATGGTGCAGCTGGACGCCTACGGCTGCCGCCTCATGGGCCTGGAGCCGGCGCAGGTGCCCTACATCGGCCTGGCCGAGGGCTGGGGCGCGGGCAGCGCCGCCCTGGCGGAGGGGGATATCGTCCGCCTCAACACCCCCGCCGACGGGGCGGAGTACCCCGCCCCGTCGGGCACCGTGGCCGCCCTCACCCGCTCCGTCCAGGCCAAAAGCGCCTGCTCCGCCTGCTACGCCAGCCTGGTGCGGGCCCTGTACCGCCGGGGCGGCGGGAAGCGGGCCGTCGCCATCGGCCAGGGGTGGAAGGGCGTGCCCTTCGACGGGCTGGGCATAGGCGCCTGCTGCGACTGCGCCCGGGAGCAGGTGAAGGGCTGCCCGCCCTCCCCCGAGGACATCCTCCGCGCCCTGTGACGGCCCCGGAGACGGGAATGCGGGATTGTGCGCCCCGGCCTGGAAACAGGCCGGGGCGCCTCAGGCTGTCGATAAAGCCTCCCCGGAGGAAAGCCTCGCAGAGTTCCTGCGGCCATCTCGGCCTAAGCGCCGCCGCAAACGGCGGTTGGCCTCGAAACGCGCCTGCGGGCGCAGGCAGCCGCAGGAATCAAATCGAAATCCGTCATTTCCGGGGACATGCGCCTCGGAAATGACACTTCTCATGGCAGAAGGGGTGACTTTTTCGCAAGAAAACGAACCCCTTCCGCCATGTGATCTTTCTCGAAAAAGCGGCAAAGCCGCTTTTTCGACACGCTGCGGCGCCCCGGCCTGGAAACAGGCCGGGGCGCCTTTCTGCTCGGAAGCGGTTAGAATCCACAAATTCCGGGCAGCAGATCCAGCGAAATAGACAAATAAAGAAAAGCCCGGCGAATTTCTGTTGACTATTCTGTGAAATGTGATTACAATAATATCGTAGCAGTTGGAAACGTTTCCAGAAACGATTCCAGCCGCGCAATCTCATCAAGTTTTCTAGGAGGTCAATGGAAATGAAGAAGATTCTTGCACTGGGCCTCACTGCGGCCCTGTCCCTGTCTCTCCTGGCCGGCTGCGGCGGCGGCACAGGAACGCCCGCCGAGACCGGCTCCGCCGGAACGGATGCCCCTGCCGCTGAGACCGGCTCCGGCTCCGGCGGCTCCGTCTACTACCTGAACTTCAAGCCCGAGCAGGACGCTCAGTGGCAGGAGCTGGCGGAGATCTACACCGAGGAGACCGGCGTGCCCGTCAAGGTGGTCACCGCCGCCTCCGGCACCTACGAGACCATGCTGACCAGCGAGATGGCCAAGGACGACGCCCCCACCATGTTCCAGGTCAACGGCCCCGTGGGTCTGAACAGCTGGAAGGACTACTGCTACGACCTGTCCGGCTCCGCCCTCTACGGCGAGCTGACCAGCGACGACTACGCCCTGAAGAACGGGGACGAGGTGGCCGGCATCGCCTACGTCATCGAGTCCTACGGCATCATCGTCAACCAGACCCTGCTGCAGCAGGCCGGCTACACCGTGGAGGACATCCAGTCCTTTGACGATCTGAAGGCCGTGGCCGAGGACATCACCGCCCGCAAGGACGAGCTGGGCTTCTCCGCTTTCACCTCCGCCGGTATGGACAGCTCCTCCGACTGGCGCTTCAAGACCCACCTGGCCAACCTGCCCATCTACTTCGAGTACCAGGATAAGGGCATCACCTCCACCGACGCCATCGAGGGCACCTACCTGGACAACTACCGCAACATCTGGGATCTGTACATCAACAATTCCACCTGCGACCCCGCTGAGCTGACCGCCAAGACCGCCAACGACGCCGTCAACGAGTTCACCTCCGGCCAGGCCGTGTTCTATCAGAACGGCTCCTGGGAGTACGGCAACGTGGTGGGCGAGGGTAAGCTGTCCGACGCGGACGTGACCATGATCCCCATCTACATCGGCGTGGGCGACGAGGCCAACCAGGGCCTGTGCACCGGCTCCGAGAACTACTGGTGCGTCAACAAGAACGCCTCTGCTGAGGACATCCAGGCCACCCTGGACTTCATGTACTGGTGCGTCACCGACGAGACCGCCCTGCAGGCCATGACCGGCGGCGAGGGCGCCATGCCCTCCGGCGGGGCCGGTATGGCGTTCGCCATCCCCTTCCAGGCCGCTCCCGAGTCCAGCAACCCCTTCGTGGCCCTGGACGCTCAGATGACCGCCGACGGCAAGACCCCCGTGTCCTGGAACTTCACCACCATGCCCTCTGAGGAGTGGAAGAACGTGCTGGGTTCCGCCCTGGCCGTCTACGCCGCCGACCAGACCGACGCCAACTGGGACGCCGTGGTGTCCGCCTTCGTGGACAACTGGGCCGCCGAGTACGCCCTGGCCAACGGCTGAGGCTGTGTAAGCTGAACAAGAGAAAGCATTGGCTTTCCGGGGCCGCCGGAATGAGTCCGGCGGCCCCGGTTCTTAAACGCCGCCCGGGCAGGCCGCGCACCTGACTGGAGCGCGGTCTGCCCGGACGGCGCATTTTCAATCCTTTGAGGGGGGATCGGCTGTGCAAAAAGCCATCAGGAAATACTGGCCGATTTTTGTGCTGCCCACGCTGGCCGCCTTTACCATCGGCTTCATCATCCCGTTCATCCAGGGCGCCTATCTGGCCTTCTGTCAGTTCACCACCGTGCGGGACGCCACCTTCATCGGCATCTCCAACTTCGTCCGGGCCATCACCGACTCCACCTTTACCCACGCCTTCTGGTACAACTGCGCCTTCGTGGTGGTGAGCACCCTGGCCATCAACATCGGCGGCCTGGCCGTGGCCCTGATCCTCACCCGCGGCATCCGGGGCACCAACGCCTTCCGCACCGTGTTCTTCATGCCCAACCTGATCGGCGGCATCGTGCTGGGCTACATCTGGCAGATCCTGCTCAACTGCGTGCTCAGCCTGCTGGAGAAGCCCCTGCTCACCCTGGATGCCACCGCCGGCTTCTGGGGCCTGGTGATCCTCATGTGCTGGCAGCAGATCGGCTACATGATGATCATCTACGTGGCCGGGCTGCAGAGCGTGCCCGACACCCTGGTGGAGGCCGCGGAGATCGACGGCGCCACCCGCTGGCAGACCTTCTGGAAGGTGAAGCTGCCCATGCTCATGCCCTCCATCACCATCTGCCTCTTCCTGACCATCACCAACAGCTTCAAGCTCTTTGACCAGAACATGGCCCTCACCGGCGGCCAGCCCGCCCACCAGAGCGAGCTGCTGGCCTACAACATCTACTACACCTTCTACGGCCGCTCCGGGCCCCAGTGGCGCGGCATCGGCCAGGCCAAGGCGGTTATCTTCTGCGTGATCGTGGTGGCCATCGCCCTGATCCAGCTGCGGGCAACCCGCAAGAGGGAGGTACAGCAGTAATGAAACAGAAAGCTCTGCGCTCCAACCGGATCTGGAGCATTGTGATGACCATTGTGTGCGTCATCTATATGTACCCCATCTTCATGGTGCTCATGAACTCCCTGAAGGTGGAGGGCGCCATCAGCACCAGCACTGCCTTCGACCTGCCCAACGCGGAGACCTTCGCGGGCCTGGCCAACTATGAGAACGCCATCGGCTCCCAGGGCTTCCTGCTCAGCCTGTTCTACACCGCCTTCATCACCATCACCTCGGTGCTGGCCATTCTGATCTTCTGCTCCATGTTCGCCTGGTACATCACCCGGGTGAACAACCGCTTCACCAAGATCCTCTATCTGCTGTGCGCCTTCTCCATGGTGGTGCCCTTCCAGATGGTCATGTTCACCCTGTCCTCCCTGGCGGACACCCTCCACCTGAACACCCCCTGGGTGCTGTGGATCATCTACCTGGGCTTCGGCGCGGGCCTGGCGGTGTTCATGTTCTGCGGCTTCATGCGCAGCGTGCCCATCGACATGGAGGAGGCCTCCATGATCGACGGGTGCAGCCCCATCCAGACCTACTTCCACATCGTGTTCCCCCTGCTGCGCCCCACCATGATCTCCGTGGCCATCTTGGAGGCCATGTGGATCTGGAACGACTACCTGCTGCCCACCCTGATTCTGGACATCCAGAAGTACCGCACCATCTCCATGCTGATCCAGTTCTTCAAGGGCAGCTACGGCCGGGTGGAGATGGGCCCCATGATGGCGTGCATCATGCTGGCCATCCTGCCCATCATTGTGGTCTATCTGCTGGCCCAGAAGCACATCATCAAGGGCGTCGTGGCCGGCGCGGTCAAGGGCTGAGCCGCCTCCGGGGAGCGGCCCCGCCGCTCCCCTGTCCCCTTCGGCTGTGCATGGATTTTTGAGAGGGATTGGGGTGTGGTATGACCATCAAGGACATTGCCCGGCTGTCTGGATACAGCCTGGGCACCGTCTCCCGGGTGCTCAATGACCACCCGGACGTGAGCGAGCAGGCCCGGGAGCGGGTGCTGGCCGTGGTGCGGGAGCACGGCTTTCAGCCCAACTCCAACGCCCGCCATCTGAAAATGCAGGCCCAGTCGGCGGTGGCGGTGCTGGTGAAGGGCACCCAGAACCTGCTCTTCGCGGACATCCTGGAGCGGATCCAGTCCCGGCTTCAGGACAACGGCGAGGAGGTGTACGTGGCCTACCTGGACGAGGATGCCGACGAGGTGCAGTACGCCGTCCAGCTCGCCCGCCTGCGCCGGCCCAAGGGCTTTCTCTTCCTGGGGGGCGACCTGGAGTTCTTCCGCACGGAGTTCCGCCCCCTCACCGTGCCCTGCGTGCTGCTGACCAACAGCGCCCGGGGCCTGGGCTATGACAATCTGTCCAGCTTCACCACCGACGACGCGGCGGCGGCGGGCGAGGTGATCGACTATCTGTACGCCTGCGGCCACCGGCGCATCGGCGTGCTGGGGGGCAACCTGTCCGGGGAGCAGATCAGCTCCCAGCGCCTGCGGGGTGTCTACGCCGCCATGGCCCGCAACGGCCTGGACTTCGACCCGGCCCGGCAGTACGAGCCCTGCCGCTACTCCATGGCGGAGGGCTACCGGGCGGCCAGGCGCCTGCTGGAGCGGGAGCCGGGCCTGACCGCCCTCTTCGCACTGGGCGACGTGATCGCCCTGGGGGCCATGCGGGCCCTGGCCGACCAGGGCCTGTCCGTGCCCGGCGACATCTCGGTGGTGGGGTATGACGGCACCTCCTCCTCCGCCTACAGCGTGCCCCGCCTGACCACCATCCGGCAGGACACGGCCCAGTTGGCGGAGCGGGGGGTGCAGACCCTGCTGCGGGGCATCCACTATGCCCAGCCCCCCATCCACGAGGCGGTGCCCTTCACCCTCCTCCAGCGGGAGAGCGTGCGGGTGCTGGGCCCGGCCCCCTGAACGTCAAAACCAAGAAAGAGTGTGTTGTGATGATGCGAAGTGCCGGCATTCTGATGCCGCTCACCTCCCTGCCCTCCCCCTGGGGGGTGGGCACCCTGGGGGCGGAGGCCCGCGCCTTTGTGGATTTTCTGGCCCGGGCGGGCCAGACGTACTGGCAGGTGCTGCCCATCGGGCCCACCAGCTACGGCGACTCCCCCTATCAGTCCTTCTCCTCCTTCGCCGGCAGCCCCTACCTCATTGATCTGGACGATCTGTGCGCCGAGGGCCTGCTGAAGCCGGAGGAGTATCAGGGCCTGGACTGGGGGGAGGATCCGGAGCGGGTGGACTACGGCCTGCTGTACCGGCAGCGCTTCCCTGTGCTGCGCCAGGCGGTGCGCCGCCTGCGGGCCCGGCGGCTGGAGGAGCTGGCCGCCTTCTGCGCCCGGGAGGCGGACTGGCTGGACGACTACGCCCTGTTCATGGCCCTCAAGGGCCGCCATGACGGCGCGCCCTGGAGCCAGTGGCCCGCCCCCCTCCGCCGGCGGGAGCCGGCGGCCCTGGCCGCCGCGGCCCGGGAGCTGGACGGGGAGCTGTGGTTCTGGAAGGGCGTCCAGTTCCTGTTCTTCCGCCAGTGGGAGGCCCTGAAGGCCCGGGCGGCGGAGCAGGGGGTCGCCATCATCGGGGATCTTCCCATCTACGTGGCCGAGGACAGCGCCGATGTGTGGGCCGACCCGTCCCAGTTCCAGATGGACGAGGCCCTCCGCCCCACCGGCGTGGCGGGCTGTCCGCCGGACGGCTTCTCCGCCGACGGCCAGCGGTGGGGCAACCCCCTGTTCGACTGGGAGGCCATGAAGGCCGACGGCTACCGCTGGTGGCTCCGCCGCATCTCCTTCCAGTTCCGCTTCTACGACGTGCTGCGCATCGACCATTTCCGGGGGTTTGAGGCCTACTACACCATCCCCGCCGGGGCGGAGAACGCCAAAAAGGGCTTCTGGAAGCCGGGGCCGGGGCTGGACTTCTTCCGGGCCCTGGAGGCGGCCATCGGGAAGCGGCCCATCATCGCCGAGGATCTGGGCTTCCTCACCCCCGCCGTCCACCAGCTGCTCTCCGACACCGGCTTCCCCGGCATGAAGGTGCTCCAGTTCGCCTTCGACAGCCGGGACGGCGGCGGCCGGGCCTATCAGCCCCACAACTACCCCACCAACTGCGTGGCCTATGTGGGCACCCACGACAACGACACCGCCCTGGGCTGGCTGGCCGAGGCGGAGCCGGCGGACGTGGCCCTGGCCCGGGAGTACCTCCACCTGGATCCGGCGGAGGGGGAGAACTGGGGCATGATGCGGGCCGTCTGGGCCAGCACGGCGGACTGCGCCGTGGTACAGATGCAGGACGTGCTGGGCCTGGGCAACGAGGCCCGGATGAACACCCCCTCCACCCTGGGGGGCAACTGGCAGTGGCGGGCCCGGCCCGGCTTTGCCGCGCCGGAGCTGGCCGCCCGCCTCCACCGGCAGATGGAGCTCTATGAGCGCCTGCCGGCGGAAGCCGCTGAGTAAGGGCATCAAAAAAGCGCCTGATGGAACCATCAGGCGCTTTTTTCGCGCGGAGCCCCGAACGGGCCGTCTCAGTTGTCTATGTGGTCCAGATCCGCCGGGCCGACGGCGAAGAAGGTGTAGGTGCCGGAGGCCACCAGCCTGCCCGTCTCGTCGGTAAGGGCGGCATCGTAGACCTGGACAGTACGCCCCAGCTTCTTGGGGGTGGCGGTACAGAAAATCCGCGCGCCCTTGGCGGGGGCCAGGTACTGCATGGAGCAGTCCAGCGTGACACAGGTGCGGCCGGTACTAAAGGCGGCGGTGCCGCACACCGAGTCCGCCAGAGTTACCAAGGCGCCGCCGTGGACCATCCCTAGGGGGTTGAGGCTGGTGGGCTGGACCTCCAGCACACCCTCGGCGCTGTGATCCTCCCCCAGTCTGGTGACATACATATGGTTGGCGGGGCCAAAGCTGTTGCTGTGGTTGATGCGCTCCAGAATCTTATTGTAGGAATCCGTCAAGAATTTTCTCCTCCGCTTCCTGCTCCGTCAGGCCCAGTGTCATGAGCTTGAGGATCTGATCTCCGGCGATGCGGCCGATGGCCGCCTCATGGATGAGCTGGGCGTCCACGTGGTTGGCCACGATGGCGGGGATGGAGGAGATCTTCGCCTCCCCCATGATGATGGAGTCGCACTGGACGTGGCCGAAGCACTTGGCGTTGCCCGTCATCTTGGGGTAGAACACCTGCTGGGAGTGGTCCTGGGCCACAGACCGGGACACCACCCGGCCGCTGGCCCCCTCCCCGTCCAGGATGATCTCCATGTCGCTCTCGGCGGTCTGCTCCCCGTGGGTGAGCAGCTTTTCGGTGATCACAGCCTCCGCGTTGGGGCCCACCACCACCTTGGTCTCCCGCTTGGTGGAGTCCACGCCGCGGATCTGCACGCTCTCCATGTTGAGGGAGGCCCCCTCCTCCAGGTATACCACCGTCTGGGGGTTCATGATCCGCCTGCCGGTGCCGGGGCCCTCGCCGTAGTGCCGCTCCACATAGCGCACCTTGGAGTTCTTCCCGATGTGGAAGGTGTGCACGCCGTCGTGCTGGCTGGTCTCGCAGCCGGTGTTGTGGATGCCGCAGCCGGCCACGATGTCCACGTCGCAGTCGTCGCCGATGAAGAAGTCGTTGTACACCAGCTCGCTCAGGCCGGTCTGGCTGATGATCACCGGGATGTGCACCGACTCGTGTTTGGTGCCCGGCTTGACGTGGATGTCGATGCCAGACTTGCCCGGCTCGGTCTTGGTGGTGATCTCAATGTTGGCGGTGCTGTTCCGGGAGTCCAGCTGCCCGTTGCGGCGGATGTTGTAGGCCCCCTGGGGGGTCTTCTCCAGATCCGCGATCTCCTTCAGCAGCTTCCATTCCGCTTGATCCATGTTCAGTTCGCCCCCTCTGTCAGATAACTGCATCCAGAGGCCGTGTTGGCCAGGATCTCGGGGAAAATCTCCTCCCGGGGGCCCTGCTTCTGGATCTTGCCGTCGCCGATCATGACGATCTCGTCGGCCAGGTTGATGATGCGCTCCTGGTGGGAGATGATGATCAGGGTGTGCTCCCGCCGCTGGTGGATGGCCTGGAAGGTCTCGGTCAGCTTGGCAAAAGACCACAGGTCGATGCCCGCCTCCGGCTCGTCAAAGATCATGAGCCCGGCCTTGCGGGCCAGGATGGTGGCGATCTCGATGCGCTTGACCTCGCCGCCGGACAGGGAGGCGTCCACCTCCCGGTCGATATAGTCCCCGGCGCACAGGCCCACCTTGGTCAGGTACTGGCAGGCCTCCTCCCGCTTCAGGTTCTCCCTGCCGGAGGCCAGGGACAGGAGATCCCGCACCTTCAGCCCCTTGAACCGGGGGGGCTGCTGGAAGCCGTAGCTCACCCCAAGCCGGGCCCGCTGGGTGATGTCCAGGTCGGTGATGTCGGTGCCGTTCCAGGAGATGGTGCCCCCCGTGGGCCGCACCAGGCCCATGATGGCTTTGGCCAGAGTGGTCTTGCCGCCCCCGTTGGGGCCGGTGATCACCACGAATTGGTTGTCGGCTACGGTGAGGGATACGTCGTTGAGGATGCCCAGCTCCCCGCCGGTCTCGTCCTCCACCTGGTAGCTGAGATGCTTGATCTCCAGCATTGGCTGTCGCTCCTTTGTAACATGGCTTGCTTTACAGGGTGTTATTTTATCATGGCGTGCTGGAAAATACAACCCTGCCGGGGCAAAAATTACACTATTCGCATAGGATAAGGTGAATTCAAATCGTCAGGAGGCGCTGTCCATGGAACAAGAGCATCTTTCCAGCCAGTGTGATCAGGAGACCTTCGAGCGGGTGTGGCGGCGGGTCATGCCGGAGCCCCGCCCCGACTGCCCCATCGTCCTGCCGGCGGAGCCGGCCGCGTCCCCCGCCGTCCGGGAGGCCCCGCCGGCCCTGCCCGCCGTGGCCGCCTCCGCCCCGCCAGACCGACCCGTGGCGGGCGAGGAGCACAACGTGCCCTGCCTGGGGGCGGCCTCGGCCATCTACGGCGGCCAGCTCCAGCAGTTTGTGGACAGGACGCTGGCCGACTGGCGGAGCTATCAGGCCCTCTCTCGCCGGGCCCAGGGGAACAGCGGCCGGATCCTCTCCGCCATCGCCGCCGACCAGCGCCGCCATGCCAAGCGGCTGTCCACCGCCTACTTCCTGATCTCCGGCGTGCGCTACTGGCCCGCGGAGCGGCCCGCCGGGCCCGCCTCCCGCACCCCCTTCGCCGCCGCCCTGCGGGAGCGGTTCATGGCCGAGCAGCGGTCGGCCGCCGCCTATCAGGCCGCGGCGGCGGAGACCGCCGACCCCTGCCTGCGGCAGCTCTACGAGGAGCTGTCCGGGGAGGCGGACGCCCACGCCTGGCTGCTGCGGGGCATCCTGGAGGAGCTGTAGAACGGGTACCCGTCGCTGGACTTCTTTCTCCCTGCCGAAGCCGCGGCCTGTGCCCGGCCGCTCCGGGCGGATGATATCCGCCCCTACAGCGTCGGCCCAGGCTGCGGATCATTTGCTGGGCCTCCTGTTCCCCGCAGAATCTGCGGCTTGTGAGAAACGGGCGGCGGGGGCAAGCCCCCGCCCTACGGGTGTGCAGGGCCCAAACGTGCTGTGCGCCGCCGCACCCTCCAGAGTATTTCAGCGGCATGGCACCGGCGGCGGCCCGGCGGGCGCACCTGGTACAGCGCAGCCGCTGTCAGGGCCTGCCGGGTGATCGACGCGGGCAACCCAAGGCGCGGCAGCGCCTGTGACGGACACAAAAAAGGAACCGGGCGTGGATGTACGCCCGGTTTTTGTTTGGCCTGTACAGCGCATGCCGCCATGAGCCCCCGTACTGGGGGGCGCCGGGGGGAACTCCCCCGGCCCCTTCTTTTCCCCCATTTCTTCGGGAAGAAATGGGGGCGCCCGCCGCGCAGGCGCGCCCCCGGGGGGCCCCGATAACAGCGGGCGATCACAGGTCACCCCTACATCGTCGGCCCAAGCTGCGGATCATTCGCTTCCGCGTAAACGCGAAAGCTCATTCCCTCCGCTGGGCCTCCTCTCCCCACGACGACCACTCCGTTGGGTCGCCGCGGGGGCCCCATTGGGTGCGCCGAGTCGTACCCCAGGGCACCTTCTCTTGCCCCGTTGGGGCAATTCACCTTGTCGCGCCCCACCGGGCATGCGTCGCACGGCAATCAATACCCGTTGACCACCGCGTCCAGCACCTGGGCGGCCACGGAGCCGGCCA
>NBJMR02800__coassemble_1530_pt1 | contig 32361 bp, 47 predicted proteins | sample NBJMR02800__metabat2_high_PE_046 | metagenome-assembled genome bin NBJMR02800
GGCATAATAATTGCAGTTTTGGTGGCTTCCTCAGTCTGAATGGAGTCCTTCATGCTCTCCACACGCTTTGAAAACTGCTTCAGTTGATCGATAAAATCCATATCCATTCCCCTTTCCTCTTTTGGTGTCCAACTTGGACACTTTTTTATTGCCTCGTTTTCTTATGCGCAATTCATGAATTGTTTTGGCCTGTGGCAGCTGCGCGGAGAATTTCCAGAAAAGCCTCCTGTTGCTCGGATGGGAGAGAGCGGAACAGTTTGATCATAGAAAGTTCATCAGCGGAAAATGCGGCGGGGTCAGAAAGTCCTGCTTGCGTAGGCGTATTAGTTTTATCAAAATTCTGGAGCCGCGCCTCAATGAAAGCTGTGTATGGGCCTTTGCTACTTGCAGAAATGGGGGGATCCGTACTGTTGATATACGATTTGAAATCGTGGATCAACTTGGGCTGTATCATGTCAAGAATTTCGTAGACCTCTTCGATAGTATCCTTTGGGGGGACACTATACTGCATCACCACAAGGCTATTTCTTGCGTCGCCAATGAGCTGGCTGATCGTCACACCCAAATAGAGCGCCAGCTTTTCAAACTTGTCAATGGAGGGGATACGACCACGCTTGATGTCGGGGATAAAGCTGGTGCCGACGCCGCTCTCCTTGCAGGCGGCGGTGGGGCTGATCCCCCGCTCTGCACAGAGCTGTTTGACATTTTGCACAAAAAGATCGACATTCAAGGGAGGTCACTCCTCTATTAAAGAATTGGACAAGTACTACAAATATGCGCAATATCGAGTTATTTTATTGACAATGCGCAATATCGAGTTTATGATTATATCAGAAATTAACCAAGGGGCAATCAATGGAGAGGGGGTGATGGAGACCAATATGGCAGGGATTATATTGCTTGGCTTAAAAATTGCGCTGATATTATTCGAAACAGCAACAATCATCATGATGATGATTTGGCTTATAGAGGACTGGAAAAATCGACCTAAATAAGCCTCTCAGCAATGTCCTGCAAAGCATATTTGATTGCATCCTTACTGTTGGGCCGGCTAGATGCCGCACCAGTGACCATCGTGAGTTCGATGTTTTCTTTGTACACCTTTTTGCCTGCTATATATTCATAAGAAAACGAAACCTGTTCCGGCGTGCCAGGATTAGCGTCTCCCCAATAATAAAGCAAGCGTTGAGAAGGGGCCAGAAAGGCACCAGAAATTTTGCAAAATCTTCTTTGAAATTCCGGTGTGACATCCCCAGCACACGACATGCTGACAATTTTAGCTCCGGTTTGTCCATAGTTTTTTACGACAATATATCGCGCAATACCGCCAGGGATAATGACACGCTCATAAGTTATGACAATATATGGCCGAGTTGAATTTTCGATCATTTTGTGATTTTGCTTCAATGTTATAACAACGGTTATAACAGATATGAGTGCAAGCAGAAACGATAGGATACAGAGGATCACATTTATCCAGTCAGAGATTTCCACAAAGATCACCTCCTGGTTTAGGTATGCGCACAGAACTGGGCAATCAATCCCAACGAGGCCGTCTGGATGGAGGCCCGCCCCAACAGAAACTAATTGAATGTCTGCGGCTAATCTGACACGGTACAGATCAGGCAGAGAATGGACATGACGACATTCAAAACGGCGAAAGCAGTTTCGTAGGTCATCGGGCCACCCCCTTCTTGCTAAATGGCGCAAAGGCTCATTCGGCGCAAAGGCTCAAAAAGAAGGGCGGGCCTCCATCCAGGCGGCTTGGCCGCCATACTGTTGCTTGCTAGTTAATTCTACCACACGCAGCAGACCCGTACAAGGAAAAGTTGAAGGGAGGGAAACCGTTGAGAATCAGAGAACTGCGGCAGGCCAGGGGTCTGTCCCAGGCCCGGGTGGCCGAGGACGTAGGCGTCAGCAAGCCGGCCGTATGCAAGTGGGAAACAGGGGTATCCGTCCCCCGGACGGAGCTCCTGCCCCTGCTGGCCCGTGTGCTGGACTGCTCCATCGACGAGCTGTTTGGGGGAGAGCAGAAAGACACCCAGGGCGAGGCCGCTGGCTGACACCCCCTGTTATATCCATTTTACCCCGAAGGAGGAGGAAACACCATGCCGGAGGAATGCCGGAATATCTACAAAACCTGTCGCAAGGCGGCCGGTTTTACCCAGGAAGCGGCCGCAGAACGGCTGGGGATCAGTGTGGAGAGCCTGCGGGCTTATGAGAGCGGACAGCGCATCCCGCCCAATGAGGTGGTGGAGCTGATGGTCATCCTGTACAACGCCCAGCACCTGGCCTACCAGCATCTGCGGGAGACCAATGCCATGTATGGCCGCGTGGTGCCGGAGGTACCCCAGTGCTCCGTGCTGGAGGCGTCGGCCCGGCTGACTAATCGGATCTACGCCTTCGCCGACAGCCACGCCGACCGGCGGCTCATGCGGATGGCGGAGGACAACGTGATCGACCCGGTGGAGCGGCCGGAGTTTGACGCCATCCTGGAGGAGCTCCAGGAGATCGTGGAGGCCGCCCTGGCTCTGCGCTGCGCCAAGGACACCGAGAGGGCATAGGACAGCCCGACCCCTGAATAGGGTCTGGAAGGAGGTGGAGCACCATGGCAAAACGCAAGAGCAGCCCTGCCAGTACATACACAAGCGGCGAGCAGCTGACGCTGGAGATGGACATCGAGCCCCTGGAGGAGCTGGTGGTCACCGTCGAGTCCTTCGATGAGCAGATCGGGAACATGCTGCTCCACACCGACATGACCCGGCGGAGGGGGCTGCACTGGATCACCGACCGGCGGGGGGAGCGCGTCCTGGTGGACGAGTCCGCCGTCATGGACAGCGGGCCCAAGATGGGCACCACGCTGTGCTACACGCCCCACCCGGCCGTGGCGCCCACCGAGGAGGAGCGGGCCGCCAACCGGGCCGAGATTAAGCGAATTGCCGCCCAGGTCATGGTGGACATGGGCATCTGGTAACAACATGGCGGGCCCTGCCGGCCTGCCGGAGTACACAAAGGAGGATTTGAGATGCAACGCACCCGCAACGAGCGCCGCCTGCGGCGCAACAGAGCTATCGGCTCGGCGGTATTCTCCGCCTGCATCCTGTTCGCCCTGTTCGCGGACAGCTGGGTGGAGGTGATCCTGTGAACCGGGTGATCAACGCCCAGCGATATGGCAAGGGCTGGCGCGTGGAGGCTGTGACTCCTTCCGGCGAGCATGTGGTCGTGTTTGTCTGCGGATCCCTCTACGCCGCTGTGGAGCAGGCCATGCAGGCAGAGGCCGAGCTGGAGTGAGGGGGCGCGTCATGAGCAGAGTACAGCTTGTGTTGAGCGCCCGGGATATCGGCGTCATCGAGGAGGCCCTCCAGGACAGCGTGGTACACTGGCAGGGCGCGGCAGACCACAACGCCCATCTGGCCGGACTCCTGGCGTCCCTATGCAGCCCAAAGTATGACAGGAAGGTCAGCAGCCTGACCCGGGAGCGGGCCCGGCTGGAGCGGATCGTCAAGCAGCGCCGGGACACCCTGGCCCGGCTGCGGAAGGCAAAGGAGGCGGGAAAGATATGCTGACCGAGCGTTGGAGGCCGCTGGATCTGCGGCGGCGCGGTGAGCTGGGTCCGTATGACGGAGAGCTCATTGTCCTGCATATGGTTCCCAAGGGCCCGGGCCGTAGTGAGCGCTATATCGTCGGACGCCTTGAGGTCGAGGCTGGGCGCACCTGGATGGAAGGGGGCGGCAATGTCCTCTTGCCGGCGGAGATGCGCAAGCACTACGAGTTGCGGTGGGTCTACCTGCCGGAGGATGAGGGAAAAAAGGAGGCCAGGAAAACATGCTGATTGAGCTGGATTATGAGACCGTGTCGGCGCTGGAGTCGGCGCTGATCGTGGCGGAGGTCATCAGGGCACAGGACGCCCAGGATTGGGCCAAAATGGCCGGCTCCCAAGGGGCGGCGGAACGGCGCCAGACGGCGGAGGAACTGGCGGCGTTTTGCCGGAAACAGGCCAACAGCTACCGCAAGGCCATGGACGTCCTACAGACGGCAAAAAAGGAGGGCCCCCATGCCTGACGGAGCAGACACAGGGGCCCAGTGCATAAAAACCATGTTTATATTACCACAGATTTGAGAAATTGACAAGGGGGGTGGTACGCCGTTATGGGCAGCACAAAAGAGCGCCCGGGATATTGGGCGGTAATCCCCGCAGCGGTACGGTATGACAAGGATCTTCCGCCCAACGCCAAGCTACTCTATGGCGAGGTGACGGCCCTGTTGGATAAGCGCGGGTACTGCTACGCCCAAAACAGCTACTTCGCGGAGCTGTTTGGGCTGTCGGACCGGAGCGTGTCCCGCCTGCTGGCCGCGCTGGTGGAGCGGGGCTATCTGCGGATTGACGTGATTCGGGATCAGAGCACCCAGGAGGTGTTGGAGCGGCGCATTTATGCCGTCTACACGGCCAGGGTGGAGGAGCAGCCCCCTCCCGACAATTTTGTCGGGACCCCTCCTGACAAAAATAACGCGACCCCTCCCGACAAAAATGGCGGAGAGATCAATACAAGATCTGATCATAGATCCCCCCTACCCCCCAAGGGGGGCCGGAGGACAAAGCAGGAATTGGATGGGGCGGTGAAGTCCCTGCTGGTGGAGTACGCCGCCGGAGATGCGGAGCTGGCCCAGGCCCTGGATGACCTGATGGAGGTGCGGGAGGCCAAAAAAGCGGTGAATACCGCCCGGGCGGTGACCACCCTTCTGGGCCAGCTGGACCGGCTGGGCGGCGGCTCCAGGGAGCGGAAGCTCCAGATTGTGCGGCAGTCCGTGACCAACAGCTGGAAGAGCGTGTTTCCCATCAAGGGCGGACAAGCCCCGCCGAGAGAGGAGGAGCCCTATGTCGTCGAATAGCCCGGAGCTGGAGGACGTGCTCCTGTTCGACCCCCCGTTCATCGACCCTGGCCAGCCCACCGGCTTCTGGTTCTGCGCCGACCCGGAGGACGTGCTGGCGGTGCAGGTCAACGCCGGGTGCATCCGCTCCGATGCGGGGTGGGAGGCCCTGGGCCGGTTTGAGGCCTTCTTCCTCCGGTTTTGTCACGTGGTGGTGGTGTGCGCCGACCCGGACAGACGGGCGGTGATGGTGCGGGAGCTGCGCCAGCGGCTGCCCAATGTGATTCTGCTTGCGGTGGAGGACAGGGGATTTCACCGATGCAGGTCGGTGCGGGAGCTGCGGGATACATACGGCCTCAAAGAGGTGGACCGGATGCTGCTGGACACCGTGGAGATTCCGGCCTACGGCCTGCTGGATCTGGCGGACGTGGCCCCTCCGGACGTGTCCAAGCTGGACAAGGTCCTCTTCGGCATCCCAAAACTGGACGAGATTACCGGCGGGGCCGTCATGGGGGAGCTGTCTGTCTGGACGGGCAAGCGGGGAGAGGGCAAGAGCACCCTGCTGGACCAGTTTCTGCTGGAGGCCATCGACCAGCGGGAGACCGTGTGCGCCTACTCGGGGGAGCTGCCCGCCTGGAAATTCAAATACTGGGCCTCCCTCCAGGCGGCGGGGCCCCAGAACATCCGCGTCAGCCGGGACAAGCTCAGCGGCAAAGACATCCCCCAGCCCACACCCTTTGCCCAGCGGATGATTGACGAGTGGTGGCGGGGGAATTTCCTGCTCTACGACATCGGCACCAGCACCTACCACGACGCCGCCAGCATCCTGCGGGTGTTCCGGTACGCCCACCGGCGCTATGGGGCCAAGGTGTACCTGGTGGACAATCTAATGACCGCCCGCTTCCGGGGCAGTGACCGGGACTTCTACCGGGCGCAGTCGGAGTTTGTGGCCGAGCTGGCCTCCTTCGCCCACGACAACAACGTCCACGTCCACCTGGTGGCCCACCCCCGCAAGACCGACCGCATCGATGACTCCGACGAGGTGGCGGGCATCGGCGACGTGACCAACCTGGCGGACAACGTGTACGCCCTGGCCAAGGAGAACCGCCCCGACCGGCAGCAGGACTGTGTGCTGACCATCCTGAAGAACCGGTTTTTCGGGGAGCGCGGGCGCCATATCGGCCTGAACTTCGACCGGACAAGCAAGCGGTTTTACAAGTCCGGCACCGGAAACCCCAACAAGAGCTATGGGTGGGCGCTGGCCGGGCCTCAACAGGTGGTGGAGCTGCCCCGTCAGGATCCCGACGACCCGTTTGCCAAAAAGGAGGCGTGAGCATGCAGGTAGGAGACAGCTACACCTGGACGCCGATGGCGTTCGAGGGGGAGGCCAGCGGGGAGCGGGACAAGCGCCTGCGGCGGGCGCGCTCCGTCACCGGCCGGATTGTCTACATACACCCCCAGCGCCGCTATTTCCTGGCGGAGGCCAAGGTGGGAAACGCCATGATCCGGGAGTGCTTCCCGATGACACCAAAGTAACGGAGGATTTGTGCATGAAAACCATCGCCATTGTGAACCTGAAGGGCGGGGTGGGGAAAACCGTCACCGCCGTCAATGTGGCCGCCATCCTGGCCACCGAGTACGACCGGCGGGTGCTGCTCATCGATGCAGACCCCCAGGCCAACGCCACCCAGTCCCTGCTCCCGCCCGGGGAGTACAACACCCTGGCCGGGCTGCTCACCATCCCGGACGCCTACTACGACGATGTGCTGTATCACAGCAGCATCCGGGGCCTGGACGTGCTGCCGGCGGATGACGAGCTGCGCAACCTGGACGTGGATGTCCTCCAGGGGGAGCGGCCCAACCTGCGGGCCATCCGGGATCTGCGGGACGCGCTGGCGGAGGACGACGCCTATGACTGCATCGTCATCGACTGCCCGCCCGCCCTGTCCCCGGCCTGCGCGGCGGCCATCGCCGCCTCCACCGATGTGGTCATCCCCATCAAGGTGGACGCCTACTCCGTCCGGGGCATGAACGAGCTGACTGCCCAGATCGACCGGCTGCGGAGCATCTACCCCGACGTGCATGTGGCCGGCTGCCTGCCCACTATGTGGTATCGCTCGGACACGGTGGAGCAGGGGGAGCGGCTGCTCCAGGAGCAGGCCCCCGTCCACGTCTTTGCCAGCCACATCCGGCGCAGCCCCAAGGTGGACGAGTCCACCTGGACGGGGGAGCCGGTGGTGAGCTGGTCGCCCCGCTCCGCGGCGGCCCAGGATTACCGGGCCTTCGTGGCGGAGTTCCTGGGAGAGGGGGCCAGGTGATGGGCAAGTTTGACATCACGGCGGCCTTCCAGGCGGCGGTGGGGAATGTGTCCAAGTCGGACACAAACCGGGAGACCATCGAGTACATCGGCCTGGATCTGATCGACGACGACCCGGCCAACTTCTACCGCGTGGACGGTCTGGAGGAGCTGGCGGCCAACATTGAGCTGTGCGGCCTCCAGCAGCCCATCCGGCTGCGGCCGACAGAGGGCGGGCGGTATGTGATTGTCTCCGGCCACCGGCGGCGGGCGGCCCTGGCGCTGCTGGCCGAGGAGGATCCGGAGCAGTGGGGCAAGGCACCCTGCATCGTGGAGCGGGACGAGGCGTCCCCGGAGCTCCGGGAGCTGCGGCTGATCCTGGCCAACAGCTCCACACGGGTGCTCTCCCCGGCGGAGGTGTCCAGGCAGGCCCAGCGGGTGGAGCTGCTGCTCTACCAGCTCAAGGAGCAGGGCTATGAGTTCCCGGGCCGTATGCGGGACCAGGTGGCGGCGGCCTGTCAGGTGTCCGCCCCCAAGCTGGCCCGCCTCAAGGTGATCCGGGAGCACCTGATCCCGGCCTACCTGGAGCGGTTCGACCGGAACGAGCTTCCGGAACAGACGGCCTACGCCCTGGCCCGGATGGAGCCGGAACTGCAGGGCCGGCTGGCGGCCATGCTGCCGGCCATGCCCACCGGCGGCCGGGCGGAGGAGCTGCTGGCCCTGGCCCAAAACGGCACCAACTGGCGGCCCGCGTTCTCCTGCCCGGACGGATCCTCCTGCAAGCGGGGCGACGCCTTCCTCCGGCATGATGTGGACTGTGGATACGGTGAGACGTGCAAGGGAAAGACATGCTGCCTCCAGTGCCCACATGCCAAGGCAAAATATTACGCCTGTGACCGGGCCTGTTCCAAGGCCAAGGCCGCCCGGAAGGAGCAGAGAGACGAGGAGGCGGCCAGGGAGGCCAAACGCTTGGAGGAGGTCAAGCGTAAGGATGATCAGGAGCTCCAGGCCCGGGCGGCCCGACTGGCCGCCGCCGCGGATGCCTCCGGCCTGACGGATGACGCAACCCTCCACATCTCCGACTACGCGGCGCCCATGCAGGTGGGCAGGCTGCGGGCCTGGGCCCGGGGGGAGTTTGGCGACGACAGCCGCTACAGCGGTGATCTGACCGCCCGGTGTATCAGCGACCCGGCCAAACTGGCCGAGGAGCTGGGGTGCTCTACGGACTACCTGCTGGGCGTCACGGAGCAGCTGACACCAACGGCCCAGCCCACAGCCACAGAGGCAGAGCCGTCCGGCTCCTGGCACTGGTGGCCGGAGCAGCCCACGGAGTCGGGCCTGTACTGGTGCGTCTCCGGGCCGCTGAAATCCGGCGGAGGTCTGTATTGGTGGAACGCCGAGGCAGAGCAGTGGGAGCACTGGGGGATGTCCTTCCGCATGACGCCGGAGGTGGTGCTGTGGATGCGGTGCCCCGAGCTGCCGGAGAGCATGGCATGGGAGAGACAGGAGGTGCCCGATGGCGAAGCATAAGAAAGCCCACCGCCGGGCCGGACCCGGCAAGCCCCAGGGCATGAACTACGCCCAAGTGCTGGCCCGGAAAGCGGCCATACAGAAGGGCCTGGAGCAGGCCGCCCGGGACGCCACCGTCCAGGTGGAGGCGGACACCCACACCCAGCGGGCCATGTGGCTGATGGTGTGCTCCATCGCCGACGCCTACGGCTTCGGCCCGGAGCGGATGCAGAAATTCTTCGCCGCCCTCCAGGCCAACACCGACGAGCTGGAGCGGATGCGCGCCGAGGTGGATGAAGAATATGCCTTTGAAAAGCTCCGGCAGAAGGCGTCGGCCGTCACAGGCATGGAGGTGCACTATCTCTACGAGCAGACGGCCCTGCTGGAGGAGATGCAGAAGGCCAGGCAGGGAACGTGCATAAGTTCCTGAGCTCAGGAACATGATCAGGCGCTCCGGCCCCCTGCCGGGTGGGGCAGATCCACCCGGCCTCCTTTGCTTTGACCGGGGCCCATCCCTTGACGGATGGGCGCCCGGCAGAGGGCCGGAGCATCCCCAAACCCGTGGAAATGGAGAGATTGGAGGCGTTGAAAGATGGCAGTACGACCGATTGATGGGAACGCTCTTATTGAGTGGTTTCGCCCGCACTTACATTACGACGAACCTATTCCGGCGGATGTTGTAATTGAGGATATACGCTACATGCCAACCCTCACCCCGGCGAACGAGTGGGTGAGGGTGGAGGAGAGGCTGCCGGAGGAAAAGCAGAGGGTTATCGTGCGTTGCGAGCGAGTTGGAACGTCTGTGGGCTGGATTTTGTGGGGTAACTGGATGGCGGACATTGGGCCTGATGCGGGTAAAGTCACCCACTGGATGCCCTTGCCCGCACCGCCTGACCGCCGCCCGCCGGAGGGAGAGAAGGACAACAATGGGACTTAATCTGTGTGACCGGTGTGCTTCGGATTGCAGACACGAAAGAACCCCGTACGAGATCGTTGTTGAGTGCGGCATGTACAAGCCGCCCATGACCAACGCCGATCGCTTCCGGGCCATGAGCGACGAGGAGCTGGCCACCATGCTCAACCGCTTTGCGGTGGGCGAGAATGCGCCTCACTATTGCAGGAACTTGCCGGAGTGCGACGCAGATATGGAAGCGGATCGGCTGATCCCATTGGAGCGATGCCAAGCGTGCCTGCTCTGCTGGCTGCAGCAGCCGGCGGAGGGAGATGTAAGCGATGCCCGGTAATGTGGTAGATATCAATGCCTACCGGCGGAGCTGTGATAACTGCCTCTGGCATGATGATGCCCACGGGGCCTGTAAATGTCCAGGCGGCTGGGAGTGGGACAGGAAGTTTTCCCGCTGCATCTCATTCCGGTGGCGCAATGGACATCCGGCAATCAAAACGCAGGGAGGAGAGGAGCATGATACACTGCTATGAGGGTTTTGAGCGGACGCCGGCCGGGCCGGAGCTGGTGCCGGTGCTGGTGGTGCGGGTGCCGGTGATGAGCGCGGAACAGAAGGCCGGGCTCCGGGCGGAGATCGCGTCGTCCATCCTGGACGGCCTGCTCCTGATGGAGGACGGACTGAACTACAAGGTGGTAGACCTGCCGCTGCCCCGGGCGTGGACGCCGCTGCTCCAGGAGGACGTGCCGGAGCCCGAGCCGCCCCGGCCCACCGGCCGGAACGCGGCGGAGAAGCGGGAGATCCTGGAGCGGCTCCGGCGGTACCGGCGGGAGCATGGGCTGGGCTGCTTCGGGGCCTTGGCCAGGGCGTGCGGGCAGGGTGTGACCGAGACCACCCTCCGCAACCTGTACAGCGGGGATGAGGTGCAGCCCATCCAGGTGTGGCGGCAGGTGGGAGCCGGTCTGGAAAAACTGGGCGTGTCCAAGTCGGACACACGAAAAGAGGGGGATATTGATGGGAAATAAAAATCTGCGGCGGCTGCGCTGTCTGGTGACGGCGCCCACCATGTGCAACCTGGAGCGGCTGGCTCAGATGGAAGGCAGTCAGAGTGTGGGCAAGGTGGTGGACAAGCTGGTGCGGGAGAAGATGATATCCCTGCACCAGCCGCCCGGCCCATGGGGAGCCCATTACCTGACCAGGTTTAAGAGGGTGACCTGATGGCGAAGCGGCTGAAAACCATCACGGCGGGGCGGCTGGTGGTGGTGGGGTGCTACACCATCCCGTCGCCCCGCAGCTCACCGGAGGAACGGCGAGGCCTGCGGCAGATCTCCAGCGCGGCCCAGATGGAGCTCAACGCCAAGCGGGCGTGGCAGAAGCTGGAGCTGCTGCTGGCCGCCAACTTCGGGCGGCGGGATCTCCACGTGGTGCTCACCTATGACGATGAGCACCTGCCGGCCGACCGGACAGAGGCGGTAAAGAGGATCCGCAAACTGCTGCCCCAGCTCCGGGCAGTGCGGAAGTCCCGGGGGCAGGAGCTCAAGTATATCTACGTGACCGAGCAGCTCAGCGCCGAGGGCGGACGGCTCCACCACCACCTGGTGCTCAACGGTACCGGGGCGGATCTGGAGGTGCTCCGCTCCCTCTGGCCCTACGGGGAGGTGGAGCTGGAGCAGCTGGACACATGGCAGGGGTACGAGGCCCTGGCCAAGTACCTGACCAAGGAGCCCAGAGAGGTGGGCAGGCCGGAACCCGGGAAAAAGAGCTGGACAAGCTCCCTGAATCTGGTAAAACCGAAGGCGGAGAGCGAGACCGTCAAGGACAACCTGACGGTGGCCGCGCCGCCCGGAGCCATCATCCTCAGCGCGCCGCCGCCAGTGCGGAACCAGTTCGGCGAGTTCGTTATGCTGAAATACTATTTACCTATTAGGAAGGAGAAGAAAGGAACCAGGCCACCAGCCAGACGGAGAAGAGAATAGCCCTCGCGTCTTTATTCGGTCTGGAAACAGGGTGTAACATCTGGATCAGGGGGGAGAAATCGCGTGAAAAAGTTGCAAACGGAACCCGAGTGTGGTAAACTAATCGTGAAGGACGGATGGCTGATGTGCCCGTCCTGCCGACGGCGGAAGGTGCTCCAGGTGAGACCGGAAACCTCGGCGAAAAATCTCATCGTCTACTGCCGGGACTGCCGGACGGAGACGATGGTGGATATCGAACAGGGCCAGTGCTTTCAGAGCCGGTGCCGATGATCCAACCCGAGACGGGTGGACGTCGGTGCCGGCTTTTTGTTTTGCCCGGAGGTGACAGCCCGTGGCCATGAAGCCGCTCCGACCTTGCCGGCACCCGGGATGCCGGTCGCTCACCCGCGAGGGATACTGCCCCAAGCACAAGCCCAAGCGGGCGGAGCGCCGGGTGTCCGCCCAGTGGCACGGCTGGTACAGCCTGCCCATCTGGACGGACGACCTGCGGCCCAGTCAGCTCATGGCCGAGCCATGGTGCCGGGAGTGTGCTAGGCACGGCAGGCGTACCCGGGCCACGGTGGTGGACCACGTCCAGCCCCACCGGGGGGACTGGGCCCGCTTTATTGACCGGGGCAACCTGCAGAGCCTGTGTAAATCCTGCCACGACCGCAAGACGGCCCGGGAGATGGCCGAGGAAACGCGCAAAAACCAGCGGCCTTTTTGAGCGGCCGGACCGGGAAACCCGTGGAAGCCTTGGGCGCCCAGGCGCGGGCGCGGGCAGCCCCTGCGCCCGCACGGCAAGCCTGTGGCTTGCCAGAACCCTCCCCCCGCCCCGAGAAAGTTTTGGGCGAGGGGCGTAAGACCGCGCGGCCTCCTCGGAACGAAAAATTTTCCCCACGGCCGACTCAAGCGTGGCGGACGGAAAGGACATGATGCCATGGATGTGACCACTGAGCGGCGGATTCGTCTACATAACGGTGACTGTCTGGCTGGTATGAGCCGGATTGAGACGGGCACCGTGGATCTGGTGCTGTGCGACCTGCCATACGGGACGACAAAATGCCCGTGGGACCGGGTAATCCCCTTCGAGCCACTGTGGGAGCAGTACCGGCGGGTGCTCAAGCCTAGGGGAGCCCTGGCGCTCTTTGCAGCCCAGCCCTTCGCCACGGAGCTGATCAACAGCGCCCGGAAACTGTTCCGCTACGACCTGGTGTGGGAGAAGGGGACGGCAGTAGGCCATGCCAACGCTAACCGGATGCCCATGCGCTCCCATGAGTTGGTGCTGGTGTTCTACCAGCGCCTGCCAAAGTACCACCCCCAGGGACTGGTACCTCTGGAGAAGCCGGTGGTGCATCGGGCCAGCGGGAAGAAGGCGGGCAGCGTCTACGGTGGAATGAAGAACGCCAGTGTGCAGCAGTTCACCAACTACCCGCGCTCCGTCCTGCACTTTGCCAGCAGGGGGAAGCGGCTGCACCCCACCCAGAAGCCGGTCGAACTGCTGGAGTATCTGGTGCGCACCTACACCGACCCGGGCGACCTGGTGCTGGACAACTGCATGGGAAGCGGTAGCACCGCCGTGGCGGCCCTCCAGGCCGGGAGACGCTTTGTGGGGTTCGAAACTAATCCAGAGTATTTCGCGGCCGCCTGTCAACGTGTAGACGAGCGAGCCGCAGAACTTCGGGCCGGATGAAAGGAAGGAGGTATCGGCCATGCCGGGGCCCAGACAGCCCACCGACCTGGTGAAAGCCAACGGAAGAAAGCACCTGACCCAGGCGGAGGAGGACGCCCGCCGGGACCAGGAGGTACACGTACCGCCGCCCGAGCGGGCCGAGCCGCCCCGGTGGCTGGGCAAGAAGTTCCACCGGGAGTTCCGGGAGATCGGGGAGACCCTCCGCCTGGCCGGCCTCTACACGGAGCTAGACCGGGACGTGCTGGGCCAGTTCCTGGTGGCCCGGGAGCGGTGGCACCGCGCCGACCGGCTGGCCTCGGCCGCCATCCGGGCCAAGGACGAAAAGCTGGCCAAGGAGTGGACGGGCATACAGAGCACCTACTTCAAGCAGTGCCGCCAGTGCGCCGAGGTGATGGGCCTGTCCATCTCCTCCCGGTGCCGGCTGGTGGTGCCGGAGGTGCTGGCCACCGCAGCCAAGGAGGCCGACGAGACGGACGAGTTTACCCGCGCTCTGCGGGCCCGTCAGGCCCGGGCCATGGGGGAGTAGGCCATGGCGGTGCTGGACCGGGCGGCCGGGCAGTTCGTCTGCGACTTCGTGGAGCGGCTGCCCACCACCGACACGGGAAAGCCCTTCCGGCTCTATGGCTGGCAGCGGGATACCCTGATGGAGTTCTACTCTACCCTGGAACCGGACGGGGAGAGCGGGGAACTGCTCCGGCAGTATCAGTATCTCTACCTGGAGATCCCCAAGAAGAACGGCAAGAGCGAGCTGGCCGCCGCCCTGGGGCTCTATCACCTGTTCGGGGACGGGGAGCTCAACGCCGAGGTCTACCTGTGCGCGGCGGACAAGGACAATGCCAGCATCGTATTCCGGGCGGCGGTGTTCATGCTGGAGTCGGCCCCCTGGACGGCCAAAATGATCGCCCGGGGAGAGCTGAAGATCACCAAGTCCCAGAAGAAAATCGAGTACCGCCAGCAGCGGCGGGCGGAGAACGGCGGCACCCGCTGGGTGACCGTGGGGCTCATGGCGGTGCTGTCCGCCGAGGCCTTCTCCAAGCACGGCTACAAGCCCAGTTGCGTGATCTTCGACGAGTTGCACGCCCAGCCCAACCGGGACATGTGGGACGTGATGACCGGCGCGGCCGGCTCCGCCCACCAGCAGCCGGTGTGGATCGTGCTCACCACCGCGGGGGACGACCCGGACCGGAAGAGCATCGGCTGGGAGATCCACGAGAAGGCGGTGGCCATCCGGGACGCCCGGCAGCTCCGGGGCATCCTGGCCGAGGGAGGCGACCCCCGCCAGGTGCTCTCCCTGCGGGATGTGGAGGAAGGGGAGCTGCCCCGGGCCCAGGCGGCCCTGCTGGAGCGGGACGAGTCCAACTGGCTGCCGGTGCTGTACGGCCTGACGGCGATGTACGGGGACGATCCGGAGGTGCTGGAGGAGCTGGACATCTGGGACGAGGCCCTCTGGTACCGGTGCAACCCGTCCCTGGGCAAGCACCTGAAACTGCGCACCCTCCGTCTGGAGGCCCAGGCGGCCAAAAAGAGCCCGGCGGCGGAAAAGCTGTTCCGCTGGCTGCGGCTGAACCAGTGGATCAGCGTCAAGGCGGTGGGCTGGCTGCCCCTGACCCTCTACGACAAGACCCAGTGGAACCGGCCGGAGTGGAAGGCCCTCAGCGCGCCGCTCCGGCGGCAGGCGGCCCGGGACTACCTGGCCGGAAAGAAGTGCTTCGGAGGGCTGGATCTGTCCACCACCACCGACCTGACGGCCTTCACCCTGCTCTTCCCGCCCCAGGAGGGACTGGATACCTGGGCGGCCCTGTTCTGGGCGTGGCGGCCGGAGGACGGCGTGCTGGAGGCGGAACAGCGGGATCACGTACCATACCGGGACTGGGCCCGGGCAGGCTTCCTGGAGCTGTGTCCCGGCGACATGGTGGACTTCACCATGGTGGAGGACGCGGTGGCCTGGGCGGCGGAGGTGTTCGACCTGGACACGCTGGGGGTGGATCCCTACCTGTCCCGCACCCTGACGCCCCGGCTGATGGAGCGGGGCATCAACGTGGTGGAGATCCCCCAGGACATGCGCAACCTGAGCCCCGCCATGAAGGAGGCGGAGCGGCTTATCCGGGCCCACCAGATGCTCCACGAGCACAACACAGCGGCCCGCTGGTGCTTTGGCAACGTGCGCTGTGCCGTGGACGGAAATGAGAACATCAAGCCCATGAAGAACCGGAGCACCGGCCGCATTGACATGACGGTGGCATGGATTATCGCCATGGCGGTGGCGTTGCTGGCGGCGGCCCGGCCGCCGGATCTGGCCCAGGCATTGCGCCGGCCGGGATTCAGTCTGTAATGTGTCCGAGTCGGACACGGGAAGGAGGAGCGCGTGAGGCGACTTTGGAAGGCCCTGGCGAGGCGGGGCACGGATTTGGTGCTGGTGGTCGGCGCCGTGCTGGTGGCGGTGGGGGCGGGGCTGATCTACCTGCCCGCCGGGCTGATTGCAGGCGGCGCGCTGGCCATCGCCGGGGCGGTGCTGTCCAGCCTGGGAGGTGATGAGAAATGAGCATGAGCAAGGGCCTGCGGCACCTGGCGCGCTCACCCACCCGGAAGGCGGTGACGGCGGCGGGGGTGATCGCTGCCGGGTACCCGTCCGGCGGGGGTGAGGATCCGGAGACCTACGCCCGGAAACTGTCCGCCGTGGATCGGTGTATGAGTATCCTGGCCGGCTCCATGGCCAAGCTGCCCAGCTATATCTTCGACTCGAAAAGCCGGGAACGGCCGGGGCACCCCCTGCTCCACCTGCTGAATGTGCGCCCCAACGAGGCTATGACCCCCAGCGTCCGCAAGGAGGTGCTGGAAAACAGCCGGCTGGAGGGCGGAAACGGGTACGACTGGATCGTGCGGGATCCCCAAACCGGTCGGGTTGCGGAGCTGATCCCGGTGCCCTGGTATCTGGTACAGCCCTGGAAGGACACCGCCGGGCGGATCTGGTACACCGTGACCCACCCGTTCACCGGGGAGCCCATGGTACTGCCTCGGGAGGATGTGTGCCACTACAAGGGGGCCACCCGGGACGGGCTGACCGGCATCTCGGTGCTCCGCCGGGCGGCGGATACCCTGGCCTCCGCCCGGGCGGCCCAGGAGTACGAGCGGGCCTACTACGAGAGCGGCGGCCAGCCCTCCGGCGTGCTGAAAACAGACGCCGACCTGGGCGGCTGGGCCGAGGGGGCGGACGGGAAGCCCCTCCAGCGGGCGGACGGCTCACTGGTGAGCCTGAAGGATCAGCTCCGCAGCGAGTGGGAGAAGGTTCACGCGGGCCCCAAGAACGGCCACCGGGTGGCCATCCTGGATCTGGGCCTGGACTACAAGCCCATCGCCGCCAGCAACCAGGAGGCCCAGTTTATCGAGAGCAAGGAGGTCTCCATCCGGGACATCGCCAGGTACTTCGGCGTCCCCCTCTACAAGCTGGGGGAGGGTAAGGAGGCCTACAGCTCCAATGAGCAGAACGCCATCGAGTATGTGGTGGGCACCCTCCACCCCATCGTCACCCAGTACGAGGAGGAGCAGACCTGGAAACTGCTCACCGACCGGGAGATCGCGGCGGGGCTGGAGGTGCGGATCAATCTCATGGCGGAGCTCCGGGGGGACTCCAATGCCCGGATGCATGTCTATCAGACCATGCTCCAGGAGGGGGTTTACTCCGTGAACGATGTGCGGGCCCTGGAGGATCTGCCGGACATCCTGGGTGGGGGTGAGCACCGGGCCAGCCTGAACTATGTGCCCCTGTCCATGTGGCCGGAGCTGAGCCAGAAGCGGGCGGAGACCCGGCCGCCGGCGGAGTGAGGAGGAACTATGGAGGAGATTCTGAAGGAGGCCCGCCTGGTCAAGGCGGAGCTGGACGAGGGGGAGCTGGCGCTCATCAACCGGCAGACCCTTCGTCCCCTGGCGGCCGACGAGGTGTTTACCTTCCGGCTGGCCGCCTGTGACAACCAGGTGGATCGGGATCACGAGCGGTTCACCGAGGCCACCCTGGAGGAGCTGGCGGAACGGTTTGTGGGCCGGCCGGTGCTGCTGGATCACCGGTGGAGCGCCGGGTGCCAGACCGCCCGGGTGTACGCCGGAGCGGTGGAGCCGGGCCCGGACGAGGGTGTGCAGCGGCTGGTGCTGCGCTGTTACATGCCCAGGACGGCCCAGACGGAGGCCACCATCGCCGCCATTGAGAGCGGCATCCTGCGGGAGTGCTCCGTGGGGCTGGCCGTCCTGCGGGCCCTGTGCTCCACCTGTGGGGCCGACCAGACGGAGACCGTCTGCCAGCACATCCCGGGCCGCGAGTATGACGGCCAGCTGTGCCACATGGATCTGGACGGCGTGGCCGACGTGTACGAGGTTTCCCTGGTACCCGTCCCGGCCCAGCCGGCGGCCGGCGTCATCAAGAGTAAGCGGTATGGCGGCCAGGAGCCGCCCCCAGACAGTGACCCACCGGGGGAGCCCGGAGCAGATAGCCAGGACTGGCGGGATGAGGCCCGCCTGGAGCTGGAAAAACACCGATTTATGGAGGGAAGCGAAGTATGAGACGCAAGATGATTGACCTGATGCAGCAGCGGGCCCAGCTGGTGGAAAAGGCGGAGGCCCTGCTCAAGGACGGCCGGCGGGAGGAGTACCGGGCCGAGATGGACAAGGTGGCGGCCATGAACACCGAGATCCAGGATCTCCAGAAGCTGCTGGAGGAGCAGGATCGCAAGTTCATGGAGAAGCCCGCCGACCCCGCCGAGGAGAAGGACAAGGCCGCAGAGCGGGGCAGCGCCCTGATGAAGGGCCAGGAGGTGAAGTTCTCCGTCCAGGAGGTGCGCAAGGCCCTCTTTGTCCCCGGCGCGGTGGAGAAGTCCGTCACCCTGGCTACCGGCACCCTGGCCCAGCCCACCGGGGCGGGCACCAACATCCGGGATCCCCTGGGCAACGGCGTGGGCGCCATCATCGACCAGGTGTATGTCCAGGATCTCACCGGCATGGCCTCCTACCTGGAGCCCTATGTGATCAGCGAGTTCGACGCCAGCGGCGCGGACGTGGCCACCGCCGCCGGCACCGCCCGGACGGCCTCCAGCGACCCCACCTACGGCGTGGCGAAGATCAGCCCCTACGAGCTGACCACCACCAGCTACGTGGACCGCAACATTGCCCGCCTCACCCCGGCCAACTACTACGCCAAGACCTTCGCCATGGCCATGCGGGCTCTGCGGCGGGACACGGTGAAGATGATCTTCAACGGCGACGGCCAGTCCACCAACAACGACATGTTCGGCATCAAGACCGCCAAGAACGTGGCAGGCAGCACCATCTTTTCCACCCTGAACGTGACGGCGGTGGACGCCGACCTGCTCACCAATCTGATGTTTGCCTACGGCGGGGACGAGGAGCTGGGCGGCAACTGCCGCCTGTACCTGAACAAGGCCGATCTGCTGGCCCTGGGCAAGCTCCGCGGCACCAATGAGAAGCGCCGCCTGTTCGACATCGTGCCCGACGCGGGCAACCCCAACACCGGCACCATCCGGGAGGGCGGCACCATCGTGCCCTACTCCATCGCCTCTAACCTGACCGCCCTGTCCAGCTCCTCTGCGGGCTCCTCCGCCATCCAGACCATGGTGTACGGCGACCCCATGAACTATGAGCTGGGTCTCTTCGGCGACTACACCGTCCGGGTGGACGAGTCCGTCAAGGCGGTGGAGCGGATGCTCACCATCCTGGGCGACGCCATGGTGGGCGGCAACCTGATCGTGGACAAGGGCTTTGTGGTGGCCACGGTGGCCGCCACCGGCTGATCATGGCCCTGAGCGAGGAGCGGCGGGCCAGCCTGCTGGCCTACTGCCGGATTGAGGGGCCAACGGCGGAGGAGCTGCTCACCCTGGAGGGACTCTATGACGCGGCGGTGGGCTACCTGGAGCGGGCCGGTGTGGCCGAGCCAGCGGCGGGCACAACCCGCCGGGCCCAGTATGACCTGTGCGTCAATTTCATGGTGCTGCGGGATTTCGACCTCCGCGACGCTGAGGTGAGCGGCACCATCACCGACAACCCGGCCTTCCGGCGGCTGATCACCCAGCTCAAACTGTCCGAGCCGGTGTCCGACTCGGACACATCCGGGGAGGGGTAGCACGTGGTCGACCACATTGACGCCGGAAAACTGGACAAGCCCGCCCAGGTGCTGGAGCTGAAGGAGACCAGCGCCGGGGTGTGGGAGTGGACACCCATCCGCCGGGCCTGGGCGTCCATCACCTTCCAGCCCAAGACCAACCTGTTTTCCAAGGTAGGCATCGGGGCCAGGGACGCCGCTGTGGTGGTGCGGCGGCAGTCCCTCACCCTCCACAACGCCCTGCGCTGGGGGGATATCCACCTGTTTCTCACCGCCATCGTGCCCATGGGCCGCAACCACCTGGACGTGGACGCGGCGGTGGTGGAGGTGGCCCAGTGCCAGGCGGACATGGACGAGGGCGGCGGGGTAAAATTCCCCGGCGTGCTCACGGAGAAATACCTGAAATGGGAACAGCCAGAGCCCTACTCTGTCAACCGCCTGACCTATGTGCTGGTGACGCCAAAGCCCATTGTGCTGACAAGGGGCGGACTGGTATCGGTAAACGGCGTCAACTACGAGGTGCAGGTGGCCCACACACTGGATCCCTACAAAAATGAGTATGAGATTGTGCGGACGGAGGATCTGTGATGAGCCGGATTCAACTCAGTACGGTGGACTGGGATCGCTTCTGGAACAAGGCATGGGCTCATGTAACAGCGGAGGTGCCGGATGCCAAGCGCATGGCTATGCGCAACGCGGCGCTGGAGATGGCCAAAGTCCTGTATGGGCAGATCGGCCGAAGAGTCAACGACCTCCACGGCCATGTGATTCGATGGCAGGATCCGCGGGTCGGCTCCGGCGGCGGCTATGCGGCGGTTTCCCCTGTGAGTGAGCCTGTGGAGGACAGCAGCCTGGACAGCCGGGGGATCACCTATGCGCTGGAGTTCGGGCACGGTGTGCGCCTCCCCAGCGGGAAAGCGAAGCGATACACCTATCGCGGTACCGGCCGCAATTATGTGCCCGGCCGGCGGTTCTACAGCTATGCCAAGTCGGAAATCGCCAATGAGCGCATCGTGGAGAGGGCCGCGGAGCGGGTACTCGTGGAGCTGGAAAACGCATTTGACCTGTAGGAGGCAGACCATGCTCAAAATCAACGCAATTCTGGCCGCCGTGACCGAGCTTGTGTCACAGCGGTTCCCCCAGCTGACGCCGTATCAGAACGTAGTTCATAAGGGCTTCTCCCGACCTTCCTTCCTGGTGTCTGTGACCAAGCAGACCATGGAAGATGCCACCCGATGGGCGGTAGAGCGTACCGCCCAGGTAAAGGTGACATTCTTCGAGCCAGTGGACGACTACCACGACAGCCAGATCTCCGCCCTTGCGGAGCGTCTGACTTTGGCCCTGGAGCTGTTCAGCTGTGCCGCCATCCAGGTGGACGACCGGGCCTTGGACGTGTCGGCGGTGTCCGGGGACTATTACAACGACTACGCCGAGGTGACCTTCACCCTGTCCTGGCAGGACGACCGGGAGACCGGGCCGGTGGAGGGCGCCCTGGCCCAGTATTACGACATCACGGTGGATGTCAACAAAAAGGAGTGATTGCTATGGCAACCTTGGGAGCACCCACCCTGACCATCACCATCAAGAAGGCGGCGGACACGGTGGTCTACCGCCTGAAGCAGGGCATTGTGGCCATGATCGTGCGGGACGCCACGGCCACGGCCGGCCTGTATGTGCTGGGCGACGTGGCGGATATGCCCAGCGGCCTGGGCACCGACGTGGCGGACAGCGTCCGGCGGGCCTTTCTGGGCGGAGTCAACCGGCCCCAGAAGGTGCTGCTGAGCGTCATCGGCTCGGAGGCCGACCTGGTGACCGCCGGCGCCGCGGCCCTGGCCTCCAGCGACTTTGACTATCTGTCCTGTCCGGACGATGTGGACTCCACGGAGATGGAGGAGATCACCGACTGGCTGGACGATGTGCGGTCGAAGTATTGCATCGGCAAGCTGGTGCTGCCGGAGTACGCGGCGGACAACATGGCGGTGGTCAACTTCTCGGCCTCCGGCATTAAGGTGGGGGCCAAGACCTACACCGGAGCCCAGTATTGCAGCCGGATCGCCGGCCTGCTGGCCGGCACGCCCCTGTCCAACTCCGCCACCTCCGCGCCCCTGGACGAGGTGGAGGGAGTGACGGCGGTGGCCGACCCGGATGCGGCGGTGGCCGCCGGCAAGCTGATCCTGGTGCATGACGGCCGGAAGGTGAAGCTGAGCCGGGCGGTGAACAGCCTGGTCACCGTGCCCACCGACCAGTCGGAGGCGCTCAAGAAGATCAAGATCGTGGAGGCGGTGGATCTCATCCGCCGGGAGTCCAAGATCCTCATCGAGGATCAGTACGTGGGCCAGGGCAACAGCTACGACAACAAGATGGTGCTGGTGGCCGCCCTCCAGGACTTCCTCACCACCCTGGAGGCCGAGGGCGTGATCCTCTCCGGCAGCGGCTACGCCGAGCTGAACCTGGAGAAACAGCGGGCCTGGCTAAAGTCCCAGGGGGTGGATGTGGCCAACATGACGGACACGGAGATCCTCAAGGCGGACACCGGCTCCTATGTCTGGCTGAAGATGGGCGGCACCATCCTGGACGGCATGGAGGACTTCGATCTGGAGTTCTACATGGGCAATACGGTAGGAGGTAGTGCGGCATGAGCATTGACAGCGCCAAGCGGGTCATGAGCGGCACCTTCGGGGAGCTGTGGTGGGACGGGGAGCTGATCGCCGAGTGCGACAAGTTCGCCGCCAAGTACACCCAGTCCAAGGAGGCCGTCAACCTGGCCCGGCAGATGATTGAGGACAGCAAGGTCATGGGCAGCAAGGGCACCGGCTCGATGCGGCTGTACAAGGTATACAGCCGGTTCCAGCAGTTCGCCGACGCCGTGCTGGAGGGCAAGGACGTGCGGAGCACCCTGGTGTCCAAGCTGGACGACCCGGACGCCTACGGGGCGGAGCGGGTGGCTATCTACAACGTGAGCCTGGACGAGGTGCCCATCGTCAACTGGGAGCGCAAGACCATCCAGAAGGACGAGGTGCCCTTCACCTTCACCAGCCACAAGTTCCTGGAGACGGCGAACTGAGAGGAGTAAGACATGAGCAGACTGTTGGATCTGCTGCTGCGCCCGGAGACCCCGGACGTGCAGAAGCAGCTTCCCCGGGGCAGCTATGAGCTGCCCCGGCTGAGCGAGCTGTATGGGGAGCCCTTCGTGCTCCAGCTGAAGGCGGTGCCCTACGGCCGGGCCCTGGAGCTGAAGGACATGGCGGATATGGAGCTCCAGACCGTGCTGGCCGGCGACGACAGCGGGGTGTGGAAGAATCCGGAGCTGATGGAGCGGTTCGAGGCGGCCACACCGGCGGAGCTGGTGCGCGCCCTGCTGCTGCCCGGTGAGATCCGGGCGGTGGCCGTGGCGGTGGAGCAGCTGAGCGGCTACCGCAAGGCGGTGCTGCTGCCCTGGGCGCCCCCTGAGCGGGGCGTCCAGGCCGCCGTGGCGGAGGAAGTGGCAAAAAACTAGATGACGGCGGGGACGAGGAGCTGGTAATCCTGTACCGGCTCTTTGCCGACAAGGGGTGGCCGCCGGGCCGGTACTACGGCCTGAACGCCGGGGAGAAGGCCCTGGTGCGCTCATTCCTGCTCCGGGAGCAGGAGGATCGGCGGCCGCCGCGGCCCTAGTCCCCGCCGCGGAATGAGGGAGGTGGAGCTATGCCCAGCGAGGCCAGTATCCTGGTTACCCTGCGGGATCAGTACAGCGCCGGCATCAATACCATGCGGAGCGCAAACGACAACTTCGGCCGGAGCACAGACCAGGTATCCCAGCAGCTCCGCAGCTATCAGACCCGACTCAATGCCCTGGTGGAGCAGCAGGGCAAGCTGTCCGCCGAGCTCATCGATGCTCGGAAGGAGCTGAAAGAGGCCGAAAAGGCTTACCGGGACACTGGAGAGGCCGCTGATGCGGAGGCTCTGAACCAGGCCCGGCAGAAATATGAGGCCCTGAAAATTGTCATGAACGAGACCACCCAGGCCTCCCGCAATACGCAGAACGCCCTGCGGGAGCTGGACGGACAACAGCGGCGAAGTGGGGGCGGGTCAGGGAGCGGCGCAACCTCCGCCCTGGCCGCCCTGGGCAAGGCAGGGCTGGGGCAGATGGCCGGGGACGCGGCCCAGGAGATTGCCAACACCCTGATCGGCTCCAGCCTGGGCGACGCCGGCGGCGCCTTTCTCTCCTCCGGTCTGTCCGGGGCCATCTCCGGGGCGGCCATGGGCTCCCTGGCGGGCCCCATCGGCACCGCCATCGGGGCGGTCGTGGGAGGCACCATCGGCCTGGTACAGGGCGGCACCCAGATGTTCCAGGGCCAGGACGAGGCGTTCAAGAGCTACTATCAGGGCCTCTATGAGCAGGGCCAGACGGCGGCAGGTGAGAGCCTGTCGGCGGGCTCGGATACGGCGGCCCAGCGGGAGCTGGACGCCATCGCCTTCAACCGGCTGCTGGGGGAGGGCGTGGGCGACCAGTACCTGGAGCGGCTGCGCACCCTGGCGGCGGACACGCCCCTGGAGTACAGCGGCCTGACCTCCATGAGCCGAGCCCTGGCCACCGGCTTCGGCGACACCCCGGAGCGGATGCTGGAGCTGATCACCGCCATCGGCGACGCCGGCAGCGCCGTGGGCGTCACCGCCTCTGACATGGAGACCATGGCCCAGGCGCTCAGCCGGATGAACAGCTCCGGTAAGGCCACCCTGGAGTACCTGAACATCTTTCAGGATCGGGGCGTTGACGTGATCGGCATGCTGGGCGACGCCATGGGCAAGACCCAGGGCCAGATCTACGACATGATCTCCAAGGGGGAAATCAACGGCCAGGACGCGGCCAACATCATCCAGGCCGGGATGGAGAGCCTGTACGGCGGTGCCATGGAGACCATGGCCTCCACCTTCTCCGGCCTGACCTCCACCCTGGAGGACACCATGGCGGAGCTGGACAACGCCAGGGGCGAGGGCTACAACACGGAGCGCGCCGAAGGCCTCCAGGCGGAGATTGACGCCTATGGCGGCCAGCTGGGCCAGGCGGTGGAGGCCCTCAACACCATCGCCGGACAGAATGAGGCCTACATGGAGAACCTGTCCGAGCAGTACACCCGGGAGGCCCTCTCCGCCGTGCTGCTGGGCCAGCAGACCAGCGGCATCTTCGACGCCGACCAGCAGAAGGCCCTGGAGGAGATGCGCGACCAGTTCCTCCAGGCCAGCGCGGACTACGAAAACGGCAGCCAGGAGGCGGGGCTCAAGATGGAGAGTCTCCAGCGGGAGGCCGAAGCCCTGGCCACGGCGGCCTATGAGAGCTCCGAGCAGTACCAGACCATGCACGAGACCGAGCTGGATCTGATCGGGGCCATCCGGGAGAATACCGCCGCCCTGGACGGCTGGCGGAACAACTATGAGCTCCAGCAGGAACAGTCCAAGGGCCTGGGGGCGGCCAGCTACCTGGGCATCGGAACCTCCGGCTCCGGAGACACGGGAGACGCCTCGGATCCCCGGAAATACGGCAACTGGAGGCGGGGCGGCTACTATGACGACGCCGGGAAATGGCACAGCTACGCCAGCGGCCTGGGGCGGGTGCCCTATGACAACTATCCCGCCGTCCTCCACCAGGGGGAGCGGGTGTTGACGGCGGCCGAGGCCCGGAGCTACAACCGGGGCGGCGGCGGAACCATCCAGATCGTGATGAACGGCACGGTGATCCGGGAGGAGGCCGACGTGGAGCGCATCGGCGACGAGTTCCTCTCCCGGCTGATCCAGGCCAAGGTGGCGGGGGTGTATAAATGAGCCTGTCCTTTTCCTTCCTGGCGGACGGCGAGGAGCTGCGGCTCCCCGTGCCGCCCCTGCCCTTCGGGTGGGGCGCCGGCCAGAATGTGCGGGAGCTGACGGTCAACGGCGCCGGGACGGTCTACCTGCCCGGCGATCCGGCGGCCCACGCGGGCTCCCTGGAGGTGCTGCTCCCCGCCAGAGCATATCCCTTTGCCGCCGCCGGGGCCCAGACAGACCCGTACTACTACATCAACAAGCTGACCGGCTGGATGGCCGCCAAGAAGATTGTCCGCTATGTGGTGCCCGGCGTGGTCAATGAGCGGGTGGTCATCGAGGAGGTCACCTACGAGGAGCGGGACGGCACCGGCGACGTGTACGCCAAGATTTACCTCAAAGCGTCCCCCGCCCTGGAGGCCATAACCACAGAGTCCGGCAATGCAGGCGCGGGTACCGGCTCCGCCGCCAACAGTACGGGCCGGAGCGACCCGGAGACGGCCCAGCCTACCCAGACCTACACCGTGGTGGCCGGGGACTGCCTGTCGGTGATCTGCCGCCGGTTCTACGGCAACGGCACCGCGGCCTGCTACAACGCCCTGGCGGCCTACAACGGCATCAAGAACCCCCATCTCATCTACCCTGGGCAGGTGCTCACCATCCCGCCCAAGGCCCAGCTGGGGGTGAGCTGATGCGCATGTCAATCACCAGCGGCTCGGCCACAGTGGAGAACGCCTGGAACCTGGTGGGAAACGTGGTATGGAGCGGCGACAAGCAGCGGGCGGCCCGCACCCTGACCTTCGACCTGGCCGCCAGCCAGAACGACCCCAACCTGCCCGCCGTGGAGTGCCCGGTGGGCGCCGTGGTCAGCCTGTGGGGCGACGACGGCAGCCCCCTGTTCCAGGGGATGGTGGTGACCCGGGAGCTGGCGGACACCGACGCCATGATGCCGGTGACGGCCCACGACAACGGCCGCCTGCTGGCCAACAACGACGGCACCGAGAAGATCCGGGACGAGACGGCGGAGGCCGCCGTGAGCCGGATCTGCCGGTCTTACGGCATCCCGGTGGGGGCTCTGGCCGCCACCGGGGTGCCCCTCCGCCGGAAGTTCACCGCCACGCCCCTGTGGAACATCGTGGTCACCCTCTACACCCTGGCCGCTCAGCGCACCGGCAAGCAGTATATGGCCCGGTTCAGCTGGGACAAGCTGGAGGTCACGGAGCGGAGCGAGTCCGCCCAGAACCTGGTGATCCGGCCCCGCTCCAACCTGCTGACCTCCAGCACCACCGAGTCCATCGAGGATATGCGCAACAGCGTGGGCATCTACGATAAGGACGGCAACCGGCTGACCACGGTACAGGACAGCCAGGCCCGGGATTTATACGGCCTTATGGAGTCCCACATCACCGTACAGGAGGGGGCGGACGCCCAGGCCGAGGCCCGGCAGCTCCTGGAGGAGCGGGGCCTGAGCCGGAAGATTTCCGTCACCTGCCTGGGTGACCCAAGGCTGACCACCGGCAAGACGGTGGTGGTGCGCCAGCCGGTGACCGGCCTGTCCGGGGTGTTCTGGATTGAGAGCGACCGGCACAGCTGGAGCGGCGGGGACTACATCACCCGGCTGAGCCTGGAGCTGCGGAATCTCATGTACCAAACCGAGAGCGGGAGTGAGCTGACATGAATGAGCGAGGAGACCCCTTTGCCGGCCTCCTGCTGGAGATGCAGGAGCAGGGCAGGCGTGTCCAGCCGCCGGGCTGGTGCCTGGGCCGGGTGCTGGAGATTGGGGAGGGCAAGCTGAAAATCCTGGCCAACGGCCATGTGCTGGACGAGGAGGATCTGTGGGTGGCCCCCCAGCTCCTGGCCGGCTACGAGAAAGACGTGGAGCTGAAGCTGGAGCTGGAGGCTCCGGAGAGCGGGAAGGCCAACCTGAACATCGGCGGCGCGTCGGTGTCCACCCTGATTATGGTGGCGGGGGACATCATAAGCTCCATTCCCCTCTACAACCTGCCCGGTACCCTCACCGGCACCGTCCAGGGGAAGGTGACCCTGCTGACCGACCGCATCCAGAAAGACGACTGGGTGGTGCTGCTCCCGGATGTCAACGAGGAATTTTACTATGTGATGACAAAGGTGGTGAAGCCCCATGACCCTGCTGCCGCTGATTGAGGCCCCGGCGGCTGAAGCCGGGCAGAGCTCCGGCGTGCTGCCCCTCTACCGGGAGATCGCCTGGGACTTTGAGGCAGACCGGCCCCGCTGGCGCAACGGGAACCCGGTATGGGTGACCGGCGCGGAGGCGGTATCCACCTGGGTGTGGAATACCCTGCACTATATCCGCGCCTCTCTGGACATCTTCAGCTGGGACTGGGGCAACGAGCTTCAGAACCTGACCGGCCGGCCCTTCTCCCAGGCGGTGAAGGAGTCGGAGGCGGTGCGCTACATCCAGGACTGCCTGAGTATCAATCCATACATTACGGACGTGCGGCAGATCTCGGTGGACTTCGGCGGCTCCACCCTGTCCATCCGCTGTGTCGTCAATACCATCTATGGGGAGGTGGATGTCAATGCCGCTGGACTTTGACGAGCTGCTCCAGGAGGCCACCCCGGAGAGCCTGCGGGCCGCGATGATGGCCCGCCTGGCGGAAAAGGGGCTGGACGTGGACACCCGGGAGGGCTCCTACACCGACCTGCTCTATGCGGAGGCGGCCTATCAGATCTGGCGGGGGCTGGCCTATCACCCCACCCTGCTGGCTGCGGCGGTGCCCAGCCAGGAGTCCGGGCCCTACCTGGATCGCTTTGGGGAGATGTACGGCCTGCCCCGCACCCAGGCCACCACAGCCTTTGTGCGGCTGACCTTTACCGGCGACGACGGGGTGACCATCCCGGCTGGGACGGTGGCTGTCTCCACCGGCGGCCTGCGCTTTGCCACCGACCTGGATGTGACCATCTCCGGCGGAACGGCGGAGGTAACCGCCACAGCGGAGGCCCCGGGGGAGCAGTACAACGTGGCTGCCGGCACGGTAACCCGGCTGACCTCCAACTCGGCGGGCATCGACTCCGTAACCAACGAGGAGCCGGGGGAGGGCGGCGCCGACGCCGAGAGCGATGCCTCCTACTACGAGCGCATCCACACCTTCCTGTCCGAGCCGGTGGCTTCGGGCAATATCAACCATTACAAGCAGTGGGCCCGGTCGGTGTCCGGTGTGGGCAATGCGGCGGTGCTCCCCCTGTGGGACGGCAACGGCACCGTGAAGGTGGTGGTGGCCAGCGAGGAAAATGAGCCGCTGGACGAGGCCATCGTGTCCAAGGTGGCCCAGTACATCGAGTCCGTCCGCCCCATCGGCGCGGAGGTGACGGTGGTGTCGGCCACGGCGCTGACCATCACCATCGCCGCCACCTGCACCCTGGAGGGGGGCGTGCTCCCTACCGACGTGCAGCAGGAGCTGACGGACCAGGTCACAAAGATGTTTTTGGAGATGGAGATGGGAGCGGAGGAGCCGGTGCGCTACAACCGCATCCTGGCCATGCTGCTCAGCTGCACCGGCGTGGTGGACTGTACCTCCATGACGGTCAACGGCGGCACGGTCAACGTCCCGGTGGAGGCCGAGGAGGTGCCCGCCCTGGGGACGGTCTCCATCACCACGGGCTGAGGCAGGTGAACCATGGCAGATATATCGGCATTGAGCCTCCTGGAGCGGCTCCCCCAGCGGCTGCGGGACAGCCCCTACACCGTGGGGGTGGCGGAGCCTATGACGGAGCTGGCCGCCGCCTACAAGGAGGCCACCCTGGATCTGGCCGACCAGTTCTACGTGCCCACCGCCACCTGGGGCCTGGCCGAGTGGGAGCGGCTGGTGGGCATCACCCCGGCGGCCAGCCAGACCCTGGAGCAGAGGCGCAGCGCTGTGGTGGCCAAGCTGTGTTCCACCGGCACCACCAACGCGGAGATGATCCGGGCGCTGGCCGAGGCCCTCACCGGCTACGGCGCCAGCGTGACCGAGAATTTCGGGGATTATTCCTTCTCCCTGCGGTTTTATGGGGAAGAAAACGGGTTTATCAACATCGACGCGGATTTACTGGTGCGCACTGTGGAAGAAGTGAAGCCGGCCCACCTTAGATTCATCATCGAAAAGATCCGATGGGGGGACATTGAGACGGTCGGGATGACCTGGGCGGACATGGAGGCACGATTCCCCACCTGGGGCGACGTGGAAAGCGCCTTCTTCTGCCACGAGGAGGGGACGTAACATGACAATCAACGGCACCGACATCTCCATGCTGCGCGGAGACACGGAATGCCTGGTGGTGAACTGCCAGACGGAGGACGGACAGAGCCGGCCCTTTGCGGAAGGTGACAAGGTCACGTTCACGGTGGGCACATCCTTTGGGCGGGCCCTGCTGACCAAGGCGGTCACGGAATTTCCGGACGGAACGGCGGTGATTGTCATCGCTCACGAGGATACCAACGAGCTCACGCCTGGAGAATATGCCTACGACGTGCAGCTCACCGCCAGGGACGGGACAGTCAAGACCATCATTCCGCCCAGCCGGTTTGTTTTGGAAAGGGATGTGACCCGTGAATGAGCTGAGAGGAACGCTGTCGGCCGCCGGGGGGCTGACGGGTGCTTTAAGGGGCTCCGGAGCCCTGACGGGCCGTCTGGGCGGATCCGCCGGCGGCGGGTCGGTCCCCTACAAGATTGGAGCCGGCCTCAAGGTGGTGGAGGGGGAGCTGATGGTGGACACCGCCAACGCGGTGGAGCAGGACAACACCCGCCCCGTCACCTCGGCGGCGGTGTATGTGGAGATCGGCAATATAGAGGCCCTTCTGGCCGCACTATGAAAGGGGTAAGCGTATGAGTATCCAGACCGAAATTACCAGACTGCAGGGGCTGCGCAACGCCCTGCGGGCCGCTCTGGTGGCCCTGGGCCTGGCCCAGTCCTCCGCCGACCTGGAGGACTGCGTCACCGCCGTGGAGGGAATCACCAACAACGGGGCGGTGGCCGGGACGATTTCCAACGCGGCCACACCTTACACCGTCCCCGGCGGCTACCACAACGGCCAGGGCACGGTGGATATTGCGCCCACCGAGAAGGCCAAGCTGGTGGCCGGCAACATCAAGAGCGGCGTCACCATCTTGGGTGTGGAGGGCTCCTACAGCGGGGAGGCGTCCAAACTCCAGGCCAAGACCGTGACCCCCACCAAGAGCCAGCAGGATATCACCGCAGACGAGGGCTATGATGCCCTGTCAAAGGTCACCGTGGAGGCCATCCCGGCGGAATACGCCGAGGTTTCCGGCGTTACGGCGGCTGCGGCAGACGTACTGGCAAACAAGATCTTCGTGGGCGCCGACGGCGTGGAGACCGCCGGCACCATGGCCAACAACGGGGCGGTACAAGCCACCATCGACGGCCTGACGACCACCGAGTACACAGTCCCCGCCGGCTACCACAGCGGCGCGGGAAAGGTGACCTTGACCAGCGACATCGAGGAGGCCCTGGCGGCCATTTGACGGGAGGGAGCAGGCCATGAGCATCCAAAGCGAAATCACTAGGATTACCGCCCAGCGGGACGCCATGGCCGCCGTCCTGGAGACCACGCCGCCCGCGCCTGCCGCCCTGTCTCGGTGCAGTGAGGTGCTGGAGACCCTGCGGCAGGCATTAGCGGAAAACCTGGTGACCATGGGGGTGGAGGCTGCCGCCACCGAATCCCTGGAGGTGCTGGTGCCGAAGGTGCTTCGCATCCCACAGGGGGACATCTCGGCGGAGGTGTTTCTGGCAACTGCCCTTCCGACCTTCGATGTAGACTATGGTTTTTTCGCGGGCGGAGAGGTAGCCAGCTTTGAGGGAATGTGCAGCATTTCGGCCGTCTGTAAAGCCACGGCCCTGCGCCTGACCATCACCGGCGTGGGGGCGACAACCCTGACCCTCACAGGCACCGGCTGGACAGTGGAGACGGCGGCGGGAGAGGAGCCGGAGGCGGATACGCTGACAGCCACCTACGCCCCGGTGGGCGGCGTGTTCCGGGTTGACGGACAGGCCGCCCTGGACGGTGTGGAGATTACGGGCGACGGGGAGACGGCCGTGACCGCCTCCATCCAGGTGTCCGCCGTGGGGGCGAGCGGGACAGTGCTCCCGGCAACCGGGGCCACAGAGTTGCGCTTCCAGTACAAGGCCACATGGAGCACCATCGAGGCCGGGAGCCCAACCTGGGGAGACCTGGAGGGCAGGACGTGGGATCAGATGGAGCAGATCAGCAAGCCGGGCGCGGGGTGATACTATGGCAACGCTGTCGGAGCTATCCAATGACTACATGGACGCGGCGATCAGATTGCGGGCGGCCCTGGACGAGGTGCGCGCCGCCATGGAGGACGAGGGGGCGGATCGGAGGGCGCTGGAGGGGCGGGCCCGCCTGCTGGAGGGGATGCTGCGGGAGATGCGGGAGCTGCGCCGGCTCACCGAGGGGTATTACACCCGGCCCAGGGACGGGACATACACCGCTGCGTTCTGGTACGCGCCCCGGCGCGACAGCCTTGATTGAGGGGGTGACGGCATGTCGGAGGCCCGGGAGGTGCGGGCGCGGGCCAGGGCGCTGCGGGAACAGCGGGGGGCGCTGGAGGCGCGGCTGGCCGCCGGGGAGGGGGACCAGCGGGCCCTGCGGCTGGAGCTGGCCCGGCTGAAGGAGGAGCTGGCGGACTGCGCCCACCGGCTGAAGGAGCTGGAGCCCCGCCACCGGGTGAGCCATGGCACCACCTGGGCGGGGGTGGACGGCTGGAAGTGGGATCGGCTCCAATACCAGACCTGGGCGGAGCTGGAGGGCGCGGAGGAGCCGGAGGGCCCCACCCGGCACGACAGGATGCGCCTGGCGGCCCGGACGGCCCGGGAGCGGGCCGTGACGGAGAAGCAGGGGGAATACCTCTCCCAGGTAGAGAAGGGACGCAGCGCGGCCCAGGCGGCCCGGGAAGCGGGCCGGGACCCCTCCGCCGTGGCGCGCACGGTGCGGAGAGGAAAGGCCAGAATCGCCCGGGACGCCAAGGCCCTGTTTGCCATCCTGGAGGCCCAGGAGAGGCCGGGGCCCCTGGTGCTTGACCTGGCGGAGCCGGCGGTGCTGGGGGCGGTGCTCTCCCTGCTGACGCCCCGGCAGCAGCTGTACCTCTATCTCTACTATGGGGAGTGGCTGAGCCTGCGGGAGATCGGGAGGCTGCTGCGGGTGGATCACGCCTCGGTGCTCCGCTCCATCCGGTGCGCGCTGGAGCGGCTGGAGGCCGTCA
>NBJMR02800__coassemble_1532_pt1 | contig 32125 bp, 28 predicted proteins | sample NBJMR02800__metabat2_high_PE_046 | metagenome-assembled genome bin NBJMR02800
GCGTGGTGGTCGAGGTCAACGCCGAGACCGACTTCGTGGGCAAGAACGAGAAGTTCGTGGACTTCGTCAAGGGCGTGGCCGCCGTGGTCGCCAAGGAGAAGCCCGCTGATCTGGACGCCCTGATGGCTCTGCCCTTCGGCAACGGTCGCACCGTGCAGGAGGAGCAGCAGGAGATGGTCCTGGTCATCGGCGAGAACATCAAGGTTCGCCGCTTCGCCTTCTACACCGACGGCGTTTCCGTGGCCTATGTCCACGCCGGCGGCAAGATCGGCGTGCTGGTGAACCTGGAGACCAGCCTGTCCGCCGAGCAGGTGGAGGCCGTGGGTAAGGACGTGGCCATGCAGATCGCCGCCCTGAACCCCCGCTTCTGGGACAAGAGCCAGGTGGATCAGGCCACCCTGGACGAGGAGAAGAAGATCATGCTGGTGCAGATGGCCAACGATCCCAAGATGGCCTCCAAGCCCGAAAAGGTCAAGGAGGGCATTGTGGCCGGCAAGCTGGGCAAGTTCTACAAGGAGAACTGCCTGCTCCAGCAGGAGTTCGTGAAGGACAACTCCATGGACGTGGCCAAGTATATCGAGACCTCCGCCAAGGCTCTGGGCGGCACCATCACCTTCAAGGACGCCGTCCGCTTCGAGAAGGGCGAGGGCATCGAGAAGAAGCAGGAGAACTTCGCTGAGGAGATCGCCAAGCAGCTGGGCAAGTAAACAGCAGAAAGCTACCGAGGGCCGGACACAACGTGTCCGGCCCTTTTCCATGCTTCGGCGTTCTCCTGCGCCCGCCGGGAGGCGGGCCGTGCGTCAGCACGTGCAAGCGTTTTGCCGGAGGCAAAACCTTGCGCCGGGGCGGATTCACTCCGCCCCGGCTGAAATCAAATCCGGGGCCCCCGGACGGCGGGAGCCGGACGGGGCCGAACTTCGCCGAGGAGATCGCCAAGCAGCTGGGCAAGTAAACAGCAGAAAGCTACCGAGGGCCGGACACAGGGTGTCCGGCCCTTTTTTCGTCCCGGGGTTGAGATGGGCGGCCCGGTCTGCTATAATAGGAGAAAACGTATGTTCGAGCAGGAGGTGCTGTGATGTCGGATTTGCTGGAGGGGCTCAACCAGGCCCAGCGGGAGGCGGTGACCACTACCGAGGGCTTTGTGCGGGTGATCGCCGGGGCGGGCTCCGGCAAGACCCGGGCCCTGACCCGCCGCTTCGCCTTCCTGGTGGAGGGGCTGGGCATCCTGCCGGGAAACATCCTGTGCGTCACCTTCACCAACAAGTCGGCCAATGAGATGCGCCAGCGCATCCACAACCTGACCGGGGACGACGACACCGGCTATGTCAACACCTTCCACGGCTTCTGCGTCTCCATCCTCCAGGAGGACAGCCACGCGGTGCAGTACCCCAAGAGCTTCCTGGTGCTGGACAACGCCGACATCAACGACATGCTCCAGATCATCTATGAGGAGCGGGGCCTTACCCTGCGGGACATGACCTTTGCCGACGCCCGGGACATGATTGAGATCCGCAAGCTGTTCCAGGAGCCGGACTACTACCGGGACATGATTGCCATGCCCCTGGACATTCTGAAGGAGAAGTACGACCGGGCCTCCTCCCCTGCGGACATCGTCTTCTACGGCTACCTCTACCAGGAAAAGAAGTGCTTCGGCCTGGACTACAACGACCTCATCAAGTTCTCTCTGTACATCTTCCAGGAGCACGCCGACATCCGGCTGAAATGGCAGCAGCGGCTGGAGTACATCATGATCGACGAGTTCCAGGATATCGACCAGCTCCAGTACCAGCTGATGGAGGTGCTGTGCGGCTACCACAAGAACCTGTTCGTGGTGGGCGACCCCGACCAGACCATCTACACCTGGCGGGGGGCCGATGTGAAGTACCTGCTGGACTTTGACAGGCGCTTCCCCGGCACCCGCACCATCCTGATGATGGACAACTACCGCTCCACCCCGGAGATCCTGGCGGCGGCCAACGCCCTGATTGACAAGAATGAGCAGCGCATCCAAAAGGAGCTGGTACCCACCCTCCCCCACGGGGCGCCGGCGGCCTGCTGCCTGGCGGAAAACCAGGCGGCGGAGGCGGACTGGATGGCGTCGGAGATGCTGCGGCTCCACCAGGGCGGCCTGCCCTGGCGGGACATGGCCGTCCTCTACCGGGCCCACTATGTGAGCCGGTCGGTGGAGGAGGCTCTGCTGCGGGAGAAGATCCCCTACACCATCTACAGCGGGGTGCAGTTCTTTCAGCGCGCCGAGATCAAGGACGCCCTGTGCTACCTGCGGATGATCGCCTACCGGGACGATCTGTCCTTCCGCCGGGTGGCCAACGTGCCCCGGCGGAACCTGGGGAAGCGGCGGATGGCCTTTCTCCAGGAGTACGCCCAGGCCCACGGCTGCTCCCTGTACCAGGCCCTGACGGACAGCTTGGACGGCCCCCTGTTCAAGGGCACCGGGGCCCGGGGTTTTGTGTCCCTGGTGGAGGCCTTCTCCGCCGGGTACGAGGGCCGGCCGGTGTCGGAGGTGCTCGCCGCCCTGCTCAACGAGAGCGGCTATGAGCGGATGCTGCGCACCGAGGGCAGCCAGGAGCGGCTGGACAACCTGGCGGAGCTGAAGCAGTCGGTTCATGAGTACGAGACCACCTGCGGCGAGGAGAGCACCCTGGAGCACTACCTGGCCCATGTGGCCCTGTTCACCAACGCGGACACGGGGGAGGCCGGCGACCGGGTGAAGCTGATGACCGTCCATGCCGCCAAGGGTCTGGAGTTCCCCCACGTGTTCCTGTGCGGCATGAACGAGGGGGTGTTCCCCTCCCGGAAGGTGCGCACCCGCCCGGCCATGGAGGAGGAGCGGCGGCTGGCCTTCGTGGCCCTCACCCGGGCGGAGCAGGGCCTGTACTTGTCCGGGGCGGAGGGCCGCCGCTTCGACGGCTCCCCCTGGTACCCCTCCCGCTTCCTGCTGGATATCGGGCCGGAGCACCTGTCCTATGTGCGGGAGCCCCGGGAGGGCCTGATCCGGGAGGCGCGGGCCTACATCGACAGCAGCCAGCGCCGCCTGCCGGAGGACGAGCACACGGCGGCCTTCCCGCCCGGCCAGCGGGTGAAGCACTTCGTGTTCGGTGTGGGGACGGTGGTGGACGTGGACTGGGACAAGGGAGCCCACGTGGTGCAGTTTGACGACATGAGCACCCCCCGCCGCATCTCCTTCCGGGCCGGGCTGGAGCCCTGCCCCCCGGGCGCAGGGGGAGGGCAGCCATGATTATCTTGGATCTGGAGTGGAACCGGGGCTACGACGGCAAGCCCCTGGACGAGATCTTACAGATCGGCGCGGTGCGCCTGGCGGGGCTGGGGGCACCCATCGACGACACCTTCAACGCCTACATCCGCCCCGCCGTCCACAAGAGCTTCGACCCCGGCGCGAAGGCCCTGCCGGAGCTGGCGGAGTGCCGGGCCTCGAATCTGGATTTTCCCGCCGCCCTGGCCGCCTTCACGGCGTGGATCGGGGACGAGACCGTCTTTGCCTCCTGGGGCGGCGGGGACGCGGATACCCTGGCCCGCAACTGCACCCACTGGGGCCTCCCCTGTCCCGACCTGGGCCAGGTGTATGATCTCCAGCGGGCCTTCGGCCATGCGGCGGGGGCGGAGGGCCGACAGGTGGCCCTGTGGCGGGCGGTGGAGTACTGCGGCATTCCGGACTGCTTCTCCTTCCACAACGCCCTGTACGACGCGGTATACACCGCGGTGCTCTCCTGGTGGCTGACGGAGGAGGATCTGCTCTGGCAGCCGCCCAAGGCGTCGGCGCGGAAGCTGCCCGCCCTCTCCCGCCTGGCCTTCCAGCCCCAGCCCAGGACACGGGTGGGCCCCTTCCCCACCGCCCGGGCGGCCCTCAGCTCCCGCACGGCCCGGCGGGCCGCCTGCCCCCTGTGCGGACGGATGCTGTGGGTGCAGGAGTGGTACGGCCCCCTGGGCCAGCGGTATTACGGCCGCTTCCGCTGCCCGGAGCACGGCCGCTTCCTCCAACGGCTGACCCTCTCCCGGCTGGAGGACGGCCAGTGGCGGGGCCGCCTGGCCCTCCCGCCGGTCACCGAGGAGCTGGAGCGGGAGTATCAGGCGGCGTGGAGCGGCAAGCCCCTCCCCTGCCGGGGCGCCCGCCGCCGGCGCAGGCGGGGACGGGCCAGGGCTGCGGCGTCACAGGCCTCTTAACGGGCAGCAGGAAAAGGGAGCACCGGGCCAAGCCCGGTGCTCCCTTCTGGCTGTCGATAACCCCTCCGGCTAAAGGATTCGGAGGGAAGGATAGTGTGAAAGGGAACCGTCAGGGTTCCCTTTCGCGTTGGATCAAACAACTTTTTGAAACTTTTTTGAAGTTTCAAAAAGTTCAGCAGCCTGTCGAAAAGACTTTTTCGACAGGCTGAAGGGAGCACCGGGCCAAGCCCGGTGCTCCCTTCTGGTTTGCGTCTTCGGTTTCGACGCCGGTCAGTTCAGGACAATGGCGCGGACGGCCTCGGTCAGATCCACCACCTGCTCCCGGGGCACCAGGGAGACGCTCTCCCCGTCCACCACCGCCAGGCAGTTGGTGCCGTCATAGCGGTAGAGCTGGATCTCCACGGTGGGGAAGCGCTCGCTGTCCAGGTGAACCGTCAGGCTGATCTCCTCCTGCTGGTCGGGGGCCTCGTCGGTGAACTCCGCCGCCGTCAGGCCCTCCAGGGCGCTCTGGAGGTCGTCGATCTCCAGCTCCTCCCCCTGGTAAGTCCAGGTGCGGTCGTCCCCCTCCCCTTCGGCGAAAATGGTGTACTCCACCCCCTCCAGGGCGATGTCCAGCTGGGTGACACCGGCGAAGTCGGCCCACAGCACCTCCTGGTGGCGCAGCTCGTCATAGGACGCGGCCATCAGGGCCTCGTAGTCCGAGCCGGAGAGCCGGTAGACAATCTGGGAGTCCCCCACCCGGGCGTAGGCGGTGATCTCCTCCTCCGTGTCCTCTGTCTCCTCCGAGCCGCTCTCTTCGTCCGCCTGGGCCTGGGCCAGCTCCTCGGGATCCCGGCTGATGTGGAGCACAAAGGTGCCGGAGGTCTCCGCCCCGTCCTCGTCCTCGCCGGTGTAGTCCACCGTCACCGTTAGCTGGGGCTCGTCCAGGCCGCAGTCGGCCAGCTCCTCGTCGGTGGCGTTGTAGGTCACATAGTCGGTCAGCTCCAGGGACTGGAGGGTGCGCAGGTACCCCTCCACCAGGCTGGTGTCCAGGGGCAGGCTCTCCCCGTCCTGCTGGGTGAAGTAGACGTCGTCCTCGCTATAGGACAGGCCGCTGTCCTCCTGCCAGGCAACGGTGTAGTCCTGCTCCCCGGAAAAGGTCAGGCCGGTAACCTGAGTCCAGTCCGGTACCTGGTCGTTGGCGATCAGGCCGCTGAGATCGGTATCATACACGTCCAGGGGGTCGCTGACCGCCAGGTACACGTTGCCGTCCCCGGTGGAGACATACCGCTGCTCGTCCATATTGCTGCAGTTGCCCAGCTCGATGGTATAGCTCTCCTCCTCCGTGGACAGCTGGATGGTGCAGGTGGGGTCGTCCAGGCCGTACTGGGCGTAGTCCTCCACGTCGGTGATGACAAAGGCCGCGCTGAAGGCCTCAAACTGCCCCAGCAGCTCCTGGATCTTCTCCCCGTCCACCGGGAAGGCCTCGTCATCGTCGTAGAGCCAGCCGTCGCCGTCCCGGTGGAAGGCCAGGGTCTCCCCCTCGTATTCCCAGGACAGGGACTGGACGGCATCCGGATCGATTTCCAGCACCGTCTCCCCGCTCTCGGCGATCTCCTCCTGCCGCTGCTCCAGGTGGAGCACCGCGAAGGCGGCGATGCAGGCCGCGGCCAGCACCCCCAGCAGGATATACAGCCGCTTAGCACGGTTCATTCTGATTCCTCCTTCTCCTCAGGATCACGGCGATGCCCACGCCCAGGAAGAGCAGGGGGCACACCCCGATCATCACGGTCTGCAGCAGGGCGGACGTGGAGGCGCTGATGGTCAGATAGTTGTAGTTCAGCGACTTGCTGCGGATGGCCATGGCCTCCCGCTCGCCGATCAGGTCGGACAGGGCGTTCATGGCCAGATCCCCGTTGGAGCCGGAGGAGTAGGCGTTGTACACGTCCTCCAGGAACACGGAGGAGGTGAACCACACCATCTGCCCGCCGCCGTCGTCCTCCACGGACACCGCCACCGCGAAGGGGCCGTCGATGTCCCCCTCCTCCTTTTCGTAGGTGGACAGGTCATAGCCGGCCACCTTGCTGAAGGCGGCGTCGGAGGTGGTGAGCAGCTCGGTCACCGTGCCGCCGGAGCCCTCCCCCGTCACCGTCAGGCCCAGGGAGATGGGCAGGATGGGGAAATAGTTCTCCTCGATGAGGGAGTCGGTGATGTCGTGGCTGGCCATGTCGGGCAGGAGCACGTAGGGGGCCTGGAAGGCGTAGTGCTCCCGGTCGGCCTCCACCACGATGCCCTCGTGGGCCTCCACGCCGTAGCCGGACAGGAGGCTGTACAGGTTCTCCAGGATACCGTCCTCCACGGGGCCGGCCATGACCAGCAGCCTGCCGCCGCCGGACACGTAGTCGGCCAGCATGTCCCGCTCCTCGGTGGAGATGTCGCTGGAGGGGGCGTAGATGAGGATGCAGTCGGCCTCCTCCGGGATGGCGTCCACGGTGAGCAGGGACAGGGTGTTGGTCTCGATGTTGGCCTTCTCGATCTGGTCGGCGAAGGTGGAGGGCAGCTCCGCCTCCCCGTGGCCCTCCAGGACATAGAGCTGGGGCAGATCCTCGGTGACCACGTAGTCGATGGCGGAGGTGATGGCCCCCTCCCCGTCAAAATCGGTGGTGTAGGAGTAGGAGTACATGTCCGCGCTCTGCACGTAGATGTCGTTGTAGCTGATATACCGGCTGCGGTCGCCGCACTCCACCACCAGGCTGTTGTTGGGCACGTCCTCGTCGGTGTACTGCTCGGCAAAGGTGGGATACACGTCCGGGTTGCGCTTCACCACCTGGATGTGGTCGGAGAGGCTCTCGTACTTGCCCAGCAGGTTCTCGATCACGTCGTCCTCCTGCCCGGACTGGACGATCCAGTAGATGGTCACGTCCTCGGTCAGGCCGTTCACCACCACCTTGGTGTTGCTGGTGATGGAGTAGAGCTTGGAGGCGCTGATGTCAAACCGGGTATAGCCGGTGGGCAGGGCGGAGGCAAAGACGTTCACCGCGATGAGAATGGCCAGCACCACCGCAACAACCGCCAGGGAGTAGGCCCCGCCCTTCAGGGCGTTGCGCTCCCGACGCTCCCCGCCGCCGGCGGGCTTTAAGCTCAGCTTTTTCATCAGTTGTACCTCCGTTTCTCCATGGACTGGACGGACAGGAGCAGGAAAAAGCCGATCACGCTCAGGTAGTACACGATGGCTGTCACGTCAAAGACGCCGTTGACAAAGGTGTTGAACCGCTCGAACAGGGACAGCTGCTCCATGACGGCGGGCAGCAGCCCCTCAAACAGGGAGCTGTCCACCAGGAAGGCGGCGGCCAGGGCCAGCACCAGGGCCAGGGCCACGCCGTAGGCCAGGCCCTCGTTCCGGGTGAGATAGCGGATCAGGAAGCCCAGGAGGATCACCAGCACGTCCAGGGCGATGAGGGAGCCGAAGGCCGTGGAGGAGATGTACTCCGACAGGCTGACGCTGTAGTAGTTGAACAGGATCACCGCGATGGTGATGCCGGCGGCGAAGCCCTGGTTCTCCGTCAGGGAGGACAGGAACACCCCCACCGCCATCAGGGCCGCCCCCATGACAAAGAAGGCGAAGATGGAGCCGTAGGAGGTGGGCAGGTAGACCTCGCCGAACTGGGTGAAGATCAGGGGGTACACGCAGATCACCGCCAGGGGGATCAGGTACACCGCCAGCAGGGCCAGGTACTTGCCCAGCACCACCTGGGTGGTGGTGATGGGCAGGGAGTAGAGCAGCTGGTCGGTCTTCTGCCGCCGCTCCTCGGCCAGCACCCGCATGGTGAGGATGGGCACGATGACCACAAAGACCAGGCTGCTGAAGCTGAGGACATACTCGAAGTTGCTCACCGCCGCCTGGAGGTTGTAGAGCATGGCGCCCACACCCACCACGGCCAGCAGGAAGGCCCCGAACACGTAGGCCGTCAGGGAGTGGAAATACCCCCGCAGCTCATGCTTGCATACCGCGATCACGGTTCCTCCTCCCCCTTTCCTTCCGCAGTTTCCGCGCTTTCTGTCGCTTCCGCGGGCTCTGTCTCAGCCTGGTGCTCCGGCTGCTCCGCTCCGTCCGGCTCCGCCGCCGGGGGCTCCTGGTGCTCGGTCAGCTCCAGGAACACGTCCTCCAGGCTGGCCTTCTTCAGGGACAGCTCCAGCAGGGCCTTCCCCGCCCCGGCGAAGGCGAAGAAGATCTCCCGGGACACCTGGTGGAGCTCGGTGCAGTCTGTCTTGAGGCGCAGCGCCGTCAGGCCGTCGGCCCGCTCCTCCGCCGTACAGTCGGTGAGCTCCGCCACCCCGTTCAGCAGGGCGCGGGCCTCCGCCGGCGGCACGTCGGTGACCACGGTGATCTCGTTGGAGCCCAGCAGCCGCTTCTCCAGGTTCTCCGGCCGGTCAAAGGCCACCAGCTTCCCCCGGGAAATGATCAGGATCTGGTCGCAGAGGTTCTGCACCTCCGACAGGATGTGGGAACTGAAGATCACCGTGTGGCTCTGCCCCAGCTCCTTCACCAGGGTGCGGATCTCGATGATCTGCAGGGGATCCAGGCCCACAGTGGGCTCGTCCAGGATGATCACCTCCGGATTGCCCAGCAGGGCCTGGGCGATGCCCACCCGCTGCCTGTAGCCCTTGGACAGGGCGGAGATGCGCTTGCGGCGCACCTCCCCGATCTTCGTCTGCTCCACCACGGCGGAGATCTGCCGCTCCAGCTCCGCGCCCCGCAGGCCCTTGGCCTCCCCCACAAAGCGCAGATACTCCAGGGGGCTCTCGTTCAGATACAGGGGCGGCTGCTCCGGCAGGTAGCCGATGCGCCGCTTGGCCTCGTTGGGCGAGTCGAAGATGTCGTACCCGTCGATCCGGACGGTGCCCTCCGTGGCGGACAGGCAGCCGGTCATGATGTTCATGGTGGTGGACTTGCCCGCCCCGTTGGGCCCCAGGAATCCGTAGATCCGGCCGCTGTCCACCCGGAAGCTCAGGTCGGATACCGCCGTGTGCTCGCCATATTGTTTGGTGAGATGTTCGACCTCAATCAAGGGGTCTCCCTCCTTATGTGCTCAGATAGCCTGATTGTAGCGCCGGGACTTAAAATCTACCTTAAAGAATGGCGGCAGAGCGGGGGGCGGACGGGCAAAAAGCAGGCGCGCCGCGGAATCCCGTGGCGCGCCTGCCTTTCTATGCTGTCCTTATACGGTCAATGTTCCGTTCCCGCTCCTGGTCTTGTACGCCTCACCCCAGCTCTGCATGGCGTCCAGGACGGGCTTGAGGCTGTACCCCAGCTCGGTGAGGGTGTACTCCACCCGGGGCGGCACCTCCGGGTACACCGTGCGGGTGAGCAGGCCGCTCCCCTCCATCTCCCGAAGCTGGGCGGTGAGCACCTTCTGGCTCACCGTGCCCAGGGACTTTTTCAGCTCCCCGAAGCGCCTGGTGCCCGGCATCAGATCCCGGAGTATGAGCACCTTCCATTTGTCGCTGATCAGGGTCAGCGTGGTCTCCACCGGGCAGGCCGGAAGGGTCTTTGCCTCTGCCGGCATGGTTTCTCCCTCCCCCTTGGTTTCCATTTGGTCTGTACAGCTGCATTTTACCCCAGCCTCCCCACCGGTGTCAAGACGCGGCAGATCCTTTAAGTTCCTTTTGAGTTGGCGTGCTATCCTGTGGGCACCGGGAGACCCCCGGACACCTATGGAATGGAGTGATTCTTTTGAAACGAACCAAATGGCTGGCCCTGGGCCTGTGCGGGGCTATGCTGCTGGCGGCCCTGACCGCCTGTTCCGCCGACTCCGGCCAGGAGGAGGAGACTGTCAGCCCCACTCCCACCCCCGAAGAGACGGAGAGCGTATCCGCCACCCCCGCGGCAGAGGAGGAGGACGCCGTCCAGGAGACCGCCGCCCCCGATGAGACGGCAGACGCCGGCCTGACCCTCGCCTTCACCCTGCTGGATGCCGACGGCGCTCCCCTGTCCGACGCCTCGCTCCAGCTCACCATCGGGGAGGATCAGGCGGACTACCCCGCCGAGGAGGACGGCACCCTCACCGTGAGCGGCCTGCCCCGTACGGGCACGGCGGAGCTGGTGCTCACCGACGCCTCCGGGGCGGAGCTCGGCACCCTGGAGCTCCAGCTCTCCGAGGGCTCGGTCACCGACGCGGTGGACAACGGGGACGGCACCGCCTCCCTCACCGTCCTGACTGAATCGGCGGAGGCGGCCCTTACCCTCGCCATGGGCGACGGCGGCACCCTGACCTGTTCCCTGACGGCGGCGGAGCCGTCCGCATCATAAAATTTGCAAAACGTTCAAGATTTGTCCACAGCCACGGCACAGAATCCGCTTAAACTGGAGCACGATACCTGACCAAAAAAGGAGTCTTGAACCATGCGGATTCTGATCGCCGAGGACGAGCTGGAGCTGGCCGCCGCCCTGGAGGCCATGCTCAAGCGGGAGCACTACTCGGTGGACGTGGTCCACGACGGGGACGACGCCCTGGACTACGGCCTGGCGGAGAACTACGACGGCCTGGTGCTGGACATCATGATGCCCCGGCGGGACGGGCTGGAGGTGCTCCGGCTGCTGCGGGAAAAGGGGGTATCCACCCCCGTGCTCCTGCTCACCGCCAGAAGCGGGGTGGACGACCGCATCCGCGGCCTCAACGCCGGGGCGGACGACTACCTGCCCAAGCCCTTCGACATGGGGGAGCTGGTGGCCCGGGTGCGGGCCCTCACCCGCCGGGGTACCGCCTATACCCCCAGCCAGATGACGGCGGGGGATCTGACCCTCGACCGGGACACCTTCGAGCTGTCCGCCCACGGCGCCTCGGTACGCCTGGGCAACAAGGAGTTTCAGCTGCTGGAGCTGCTCATGCGCCAGCGGGGCGGCTTTTTGTCCACCGAGCAGCTGATGGAGCGCATCTGGGGCTATGAGAGCGAGGCGGAGGTCAACGTGGTATGGGCTTACATCTCCTATCTGCGCCGCAAGCTGGAGGGGCTGCACTCCACCGTGCGCATCACCGCCAGCCGGGGCCGGGGCTACACCCTGGAGGTGGGGGCGTGATCCGCGCCCTCCGCCGCCGCTTCCTCCTCATCGCCATGGCCTCCCTGGCCGGTACCCTGACCCTGCTCTGCCTGGCCATCAACCTGGGCTACCGGCACATGCTCACCCAGCGGGCCGACGCGGCGGTGGAGATGCTCCACCAGACCGGAGGCGCCTTTCAGATCCCAGACGCGCCGGTGGATCCGGCGGCCCACGGCGGGTTTCAGGTCACCCCGGAGACCCCCTTTGAGACCAGATACTTCATCGTCCACCTGACGGAAAACCGGGAGGTCACCGAGGTGGACGCCGAGCACATTGCCGCCCTGGATCGCCAGATGGTGGTGGAATGGGTGGGCAATATCCTGGACGGAGGAAAGCATTCCGGGTACACCAGCTATTACCGTTACGGCGTCTTTGCCGAGCCTGACGGCGGCACCACCATCGTGGTGCTGGACTGCTTCCTCCAGCTTCAGGGGGCGGGCGGCGTGCTGCGCATCTCCCTGCTGGCCGCCGGCGTCTGTCTGCTTACGGTATTTCTGCTGCTGCTCCTCCTCTCCCGGCGGGTCACCCGCCCCTTTGTGGAGAACCTGGAGCGGCAGCGCCAGTTCGTCACCGACGCCTCCCACGAGCTCAAGACCCCCCTTGCCATCATCTCCGCCAACACCGGCCTGCTCTCCGCCTCCCTGGGGGAGAACCAGTGGCTGGAGAGCACCCGGGCCCAGGTGGGGCGGCTGGATCGGCTGATCCAGAACCTGATCGAGCTGGCCCGCACCGAGGAGGCCCTGCCCGACGAGGCCGCCGCCCCCGTGCCCCTGGGACGGGTGGCGGAGCGGGCCCTGGAGGACTTCCGCCCCCTGGCCGAGGCCGCCGGCAAAACCCTGGACGGCCGGATTGAGCCGGAGCTGGTGCTCCCCGGTGTGGAGGACAACCTGGCCCGCCTGTGCGCCCTGCTGCTGGACAACGCGGTCAAGTACTGCGACGAGGGCGGCGCCATCCGCCTCACCCTGGCCCGCCGGGGCCGCTGGGCCGTGCTGTCTGTCTCCAACCCCTGCGCCGGGCTGGACGCCGCCCAGCTCCCCCGCCTGTTTGACCGGTTTTACCGGGCGGATTCCTCCCGCGCCCGCAGCAGCGGCGGCTACGGCATCGGCCTGTCCACCGCCCGGGCCATCGTGGCCCGGCACCACGGACGGCTCACCGCCCGCCTCTCCGGCGGCACGGTAACCTTTACCGCCGTCCTCCCCCTCTTTTCCCGCCCGCCAGAGCGGTTTTTACATAGATAGCCAGACCTCCGGCTAAGCCGGAGGCTTGAGTAGGCCCTATAAGGGCCTGATACGGACGAAGCCCCTTAAGGGGCCCCGAAAGGTTTGCCGACTGCATTTCTTTCTCGGGCTACCCCTTAAGGGGTTCCTTCTATGCCTTCTTGTTCTCGCGACCCGTAAACGGGTCAACAAACTCTTTTACTATACTTTATCGTAGTTGTGTGGTCGGCAAACCACTTCTACCTTATCAGGGAATTTTTTCTTTTTCTACTTTCCACCTCGCTATAAGCTATTTTTTACCCCCAGCCTAGCTTGGGGGCCTTTGGTGCCACCAAAACAGATTTCCCCCGCCGGGGCCGCGTTGCGCGGGCCCCGGCGGGGGAATTTTTGTGCTGTATCGGGAAGCCGGCAGGATGCTCAGGGCTTCACGTCATCGGCCCGGTAGGCCATCAGGACATACTCCCAGTGCTCCGCCTCCGCCTGGGGGGCTCCGTGAGCCCGGAGATAGTCCTCCACAATCTTCTGAAGCTCAGCCCGCTCCTCCGGCTTCAGGTGGAGGGCGCCGAACTGGAACTGGCGGCAGTCCTCCAACTCCTTCTCCCCGTGGCTGTAGGCCGCGTGGAGGATGCCCCGGAAGGTGCCGTCCATCATCTGGGCGGCCAGAGCCTCCCGCTCACCCTGGAAGCCGTCCTTGCGGCCCAGATCCAGGCGGATCTCCGCGTCGGCGATCCGGTAGAGGGCCGCGGGGCGGCCGCTGACCGCCACCTGCTCCACAGCGCCCAGCTCCACCAGCCGCTGCAGGTGGGCCTGGGCCGCGCTGGGCGAGAGGAGCATCCGCTCCGCCACGGCACTGGCCGTCATGGGCCGTGCCGCCCGTCGGAGCAGATGGAGAATATCCTGCCGCACCGGATTGAGCAGAATGCGGAACTGCCGCCTGTCCTTCAGTTCAATGATCTTTGTCATGACGGGCCCTCCCCCTCTCTCCCGGCAGGGCCTCCCCGGCCGCAGCCGGGAGCCCTGCTTCTCTCCTGCGGGCAGGCCGCCTGTGCGGGGCCCGCCCCTCTGACAACATCCTACTCCTGCCCCGCCCCGTTGTCAATGGGAGGCTGGAGCCCGATGAGATCGTCCACGGGGAGGGCAAAGAGGATGCCGCTGGCCTCGGTGGTCAAGCCCGCGGAGCGGTTGATGGCCTCCATCAGCGCCTTCTTCTGCGTCTTGGGCGCCAGGATGGCCACCACCTCCTTCTCCGGCTGGAAGGTAAAGCCCAGCACGTTCTCCATGTCCTCCATGCCCACACGGCGGGCGTAGAGAACGGTGCCGCCCCGGGCTCCCTCGCTCCGGGCCGCGTCCATGACGGCGTCCACGCTGCCGTGGTTGACCACCGCCAGAATCAGGGTGTACTGCTTGGTATGCTCCATGTTCTCCGCCTCCTCCGCGCCGTCTTCGGCCAGATATTCTTTTTTGCACAGCACCTGGGGCACCTGGGCGCTCACCGCCGACAGGGGCACCGTGAACAGGATCCCCTGCCCGGGCCGGTGGATCTGGAATTTTTCCGCCGTCAGGCGGAGGATCTTCCCCACGCAGGGCTCCGGCACCAGGGTGAACACCACGTCCTTCTCCGTCTCGGACAGGCCGAAATAGTCCAGGATCCGGGAGCTGGCTGTGCCCAGCCCCATGCAGAGATAGTCGAAGTGCAGATGGTGGGCGCGGAACAGACTCACCGCCAGGGCGCCCTTGTCCCGGTCGATGATGGTGACCATCAGCTTGAGCCGGGGCAGCCTGTTTCCGTCTGTCATGCCTCCACCTCCTCGTCATAGTCGATGATGCCGTCCACCAGCTGGATCTCCCGCTCCTCGGCCGGGGTGACCTCCTGGGTGCGGCGCACCTTCCACTGGTAGAACAGGCCCAGCAGCTGGATGGTGATCAGCGGCGTCATGGCCACCATGGACACCACGCCGAAGGCGTCGGTCAGCACGTCCCGTCCCAGGGCCTCGCAGGCGCCCATGGTCAGGGGCAGCAGGAAGGTGGCCGTCATGGGGCCGGATGCCACGCCGCCGGAGTCAAAGGCGATGCCGGTGAAGATCTTGGGGACAAAAAACATGAGGATCAGGGCAATGGCATAGCCCGGCACCAGCAGGAAGTAGATGGGGATGCCCAGGCACACCCGCAGCATGGCCAGGCCGATGGAGACCGACACGCCGATGGACAGGGCCAGGCCGATGGCCTTCTGGGGGATGGCGCCGCTGGTGACCTCCTCCACCTGCTTGTTGAGCACGTGAACCGCCGGCTCCGCCGCCACAATGAAGTAGCCCACCACCATGCCGATGGGCACCAGGAGCCAGTACACGGGCAGCGACCCCAGGGCGCCGCCCAGAAAATAGCCTGCGGGCATGAAGCCCACGTTGACGCCGGTGAGGAACAGTACCAGGCCGATGTAGGTATAGACCATGCCCACGATGATCTTGATCACCGCCCGCTTTTTCAGGCGGATGGAGATCATCTGGAACAGGGCGAAGAACACCACAATGGGCAGCAGGCCCAGGGCCACCTCCTCCATATAGGCGGGCAGGCCGTTGAGGAACTCCCGCCCCGCGTCCTGGGAGTCCAGGACGGTGGGGATGTGGAAGGGGGTGTAGGCCACGTCCGTGGACTGGAAGCAGATGCCCAGCACCATGACCGCCAGGATGGGGCCCACGCTGCACATGGCCACCATGCCGAAGTTGTCCTCCTCCCTGCCCTGGATGCTGGCGATGCCGGTGCCCAGCGCCATGATGAAGGGCACCGTGATGGGGCCGGTGGTCACGCCGCCGGAGTCAAAGGCCACCGCCAGAAACTCGTTGGGCACAAAGATGGACAGGATAAACACCCCGATATAGAGCACCAGCAGGGTGGGCGCCAGGGGGATGTTGAACCGGGTGCGCAGCATGGAGGCCACCAGGAACACACCCACGCCCACCGCCACGGTGAGAATAATGACCAGATCAGGCACGGCGGGCACCTGCTTGGCCAGCACGGTGAGATCCGGCTCGGCGATGGTGACGAACACGCCGATGAGGAAGCACACCACAATGACCATGGGCAGCCTGCTGCCCGGGCCCAGTCTGCGGCCCATCTGCTCGCCGATGGGCACCATGGCCATGTCCGCTCCCAGGGAGAAAAAGCCCATGCCCAGAATCAGCATGGCCGCCCCCAGCAGAAACAGGAGCATCGTCCCGTTGGGCATGGGGGTCAATGTAAAGCTGAGAATCAGCACAATCACCGTGACCGGGAGCACCGAGGTCAGGGATTCCGAAATCTTTTCCTTGAGTTTTTTCCGCATGGATTCACCTCTCTTTGCATTTAGGCGCTGTTCAGCCGCCCCGTTCCTTGCCTGTATCCTTCTTCTGCCTGTATCGCATCCATATCCCACACCCCCCTCAAAAAAAGGCGGCCTCTGGTCCTTTCCTGGGCCAAGGTCGCCTTCCTCAGTAAGTCTGTTATTATTTTAACAGACTTGCTCTGGTATTTTGTGAACAAATTGTTAAGTTTCAGATTAGAAAGAATTTAATCCCGAAAAATGGGGCTAATATTTCTGGATTCCGTTACTTTTTACCCGGCATGGCCGCTTTCCGTCCTGTCCAGTCCGCCCACGGGGATCCAGGGCGTCCCGCAGGCCGTCCCCCACACCCTGGAGGCAGAACACCGTGAGCAGCATGCACGCCGCCGGAGGCACCCACACCCAGGGCCGGCCCGCCAGCACGGGCAGGCTGACGGCGTATTGGATCAGGCTGCCCCAGGAGGCCTGGGGGGTGCGGATGCCCACGCCCAGAAAGCTGAGGCTGGACTCGGACAGGATGGCCCGGCCCGCCCGCAGGGGGAAGGCGCACCACACCGGCGAGATCACATTGGGCAGCACATTGCGCCGGAGGATCCGCCCCGTCCGCCCCCCCAGGGCCCGGGCCGCCAGGACGTACTCCTGCTCCCGGACGGAGAGGGTGTTGCCGTACACCAGCCGGGCGATGTCCGTCCAGCCCAGCAGGCCCAGCACCAGCACCAGGTTGACCGCCGACGGCCCCGCCAGGGTCACCAGGCAGAGCACCAGCACAATGCTGGGAAAGCTCTGGAGCACGTCGGCCAGGCGCATGAGCCAGAACTCCCACGCCCCCCGGCGGTAGCCCGCCAGCAGGCCCAGGGGCACCCCCACCAGGACACTGAGGGCCGCCGAGCACAGCCCCACCGCCAGGGACACCCGGCCGCCGCACACCAGCCGCGCCAGCAGATCCCGCCCCACGTCGTCGGTGCCCAGGGGATGGGCGGCGGAGGGGGGCGCCCAGAAGCCCGCCGCCAGATCGCTGGTGTAGGGATCCAGCCCCAGCAGCGGGGGCAGCAGCAGCACCGCCAGCAGCTCCGCCGCCAGGACGGCCAGGCAGAACACCGCCCGCCGATCCCGCAGGAGCCTGGCCCGGGGGCTGCGCCCCTCCGCCCTACCCCTTCTCATAGCGCACCCGGGGATCGGCCAGCCCGTAGACCAGATCCAGCAGCAGATTGGTGAGGAGCACAGTGAGGGCGATCACCACCGTCACCCCCATGACCACGGCGTCGTCCCGGCTGTCGATGCCGTCAAAGAGCAGGCTGCCCATGCCCGGCCAGCCGAACACCCGCTCCACCACCACCGAGCCGCCGATGATGTGGGGGATGTGGCTCAGGATGGTGGTGAGCACCGGCAGCAGCGACCCCCGGAAGGCGTGGCGCACCATCACCGCCCCCTCTTTCAGGCCCTTGGCCCGGGCAGTGAGGATGTAGTCCTCCCCCAGCCCCTCCAGGCAGGCGGCCCGGGTCTGCTTCACCAGCTCCCCCACGCCGCTGAGGCACACCACCCCGGCGGGGAGCACCAGGTGGCGGAGCAGATCCCCCATCCCGGTGAACACCCCGTATTCATACATGCCCTGGGCGGGCAGCCAGCCCAGGAAGACCGAGAACACCAGGATCCCCACCAGGCAGAGGAAGAAGCCCGGCACCCCGAAGCTGAGCAGGGACAGGGCGGATGCGGCCTTGTCCCAGGCCGAACCGGGCTTCCAGGCCGCCAGTATCCCCAGGGGGAGGGCGATGGCGACAGCCAGCAGCACCCCCGTCCCCGTCAGCAGCAGGGAGGGGCCCACCCGCTGGGCGATCAGCCCGGCCACGTCCTTCCCCGTCAGGTAGGACTCCCCCAGATCACCCCGGAGCAGGCCGGAGAGCCAGTCCAGGTACTGGACGGGCAGGGGCCTGTCCAGGCCGAGAGACGCCTCCAGCGCCGCCTTGTCGGCGGCGCTGGAGGCACTCCCCTCCCCCATCAGATCCAGCACCGAGCCCGCGGCCAGGTGGAGCATCCCAAAGACCAGCAGGGTGATGCCCAGAAAGACGGGGATTGCCGTCAGCAGACGGCGGCGAATATAGCGTCCCATAGCTTCATTCCTCCTGCACTTCCGGCCTCTCTCGGGAGGCACGGGCCGTATGGGCCGGCCCTACGGAGGTTTTCTCTTCTGTTTCGATTTCTGACAAATAACGCATGCAGAGCGCGCCGGCCCTCATCCCCGGTACTCCCAGTCCCACACGTTTTCGTTGGAGAAGGTGGAGGAGGGGTAGTCGATGCCGTCCACCGTGGGGGACTGGACGTGGAGGGTGCGGCTGAACCACAGGGGGATGAAGGGCCGCTCCCGGGCCAGGAAGGCCTGGAACTCCGTCACCAGGGCCTGCCGCCGGGTCTGGTCGGCCTCCCCCTGGATGGCGGAGATATAGTCCGTGTAGGGGGTGAGATCCGCCACGTGGAAGATGTTGTTGCCCTCGGCAAACCGGCTGGCGGTGAACCACAGGGGCAGGGCGCCAGGGGTGTGGCTGGCGATGGCCATGTCGTACTTCCCGTCCGCCATGCCGGCAAACAGGGTGGCGGAGTCCACCGTCTCAATGACAACAGCGACCCCCGCCTCGGCCAGCTCCTGCTGCATGAGGGCGGCCAGGCCGGAGCGGTTGGAGGTGCAGGCCAGGGTGTAAGTCCGGCCGTCATAGCCCCCCTGCTCCAGCAGGGCCTTCGCCCCCTCCACGTCCCGGCTCCAAGTCAGGCCGCTGTCATACCCCGTGCCGGGGGTGAGATCCGAGGCCGCCGGCTCCCCCAGGCCCTGGGCCGACTGGAGGCACAGGGCCTCCTTGTCCAGGGCCAGATCGATGGCCCGGCGGATGGCCGCGCTGGGGATGGTCTCGTTGTTGAGCATCAGCTCGTAGAAGTAGTTGGGCACCGTACCCTCCGCCACCGTCAGGCCCGCCTCCTCGGCCACCTGGGCGTCCTCCACCGACACGTTGCCGCCGAAAGCGTAGTAGTCCAGATCCCCGGCGATCAGGGAGGTGAGCAGGTTGGACTTGTCGATGACCCGGATCACCAGCTGGTCAAAGCCGGGCGCCCCCAGCTGGTAGTCCTTGTTGGCCTCCAGCACCAGCTGGCTGCCCGGGGTCTCGGAGACGAATTTGCAGGGGCCGGAGCCGATGGGCTTGTCCCACAGCTCCAGATCCATGAGCTGTGACGGCTCCACCCCCTCCAGCAGGTGGGTGGGCAGCACGTAGTACTCCCGGTTCCTGTCCAGCAGGAAGTCCTCCGGGGTGGTGGGGGTCTTGAAGGTGAGCCTGAGGGTATAGTCGTCCACCGCCTCCGCCCCCAGGGCCTCCCCCTCCACCGCCGCGCCGTTGTCGTCGGTGCCGGCGAGCACGGAGAAGGCCGCGCGGCCCAGGGTGGGGCAGTCCGGGTCGGTCAGCAGGGCGATGGTGTCCGCCCAGTGCTCCGCCGTCACCGGGGTGCCGTCGTGGAAGGCCGCCCCCTGATCCAGGTGGAACAGAACGGCATAGCCGCCGTCGGCGCTCTCCCAGGACTCGGCCCCCCGGGGATCCAGGGTGCCGTCGGCGTGGACGTAGGCCAGGCGGTCGTAAATCTTGTCGTAGATGATGCGGGAGTAGTTGCTCCCCGACGGGCTGTTGTAGGGCATCAGGGAATCCCACGCGCTGGACAGGCCGCAGCGCACCACGGCCTGCGCCCCCGCGTCCTCTCCCCCGCCGCCGCAGGCGGACAGGGAGAGAGCCAGGAGCAGGGCCAGAACCAGAGTAAACAGCTTCTTCAATTCGCTTCTCCTCACTCCACCGTCACCGACTTGGCAAGATTTCTGGGCTTATCGATGTCACACCCCCGCTGGAGGGCCACGTAGTAGGCAAAGAGCTGCATGGGCACCACATCCAGGACGGGCAGCAGCACGGGGTGGGTGTCGGGCACGGGGATCACGTGATCCACCGTCTTGGCCATGTCCGCCGCCCGGGAGGCCACGGTGAGGCCCAGCACGTCGGCCCCCCGGCTCTTCACCTCCACCACATTGCTCATGGTCTTTTCAAAGAGCTTGCCGTAGCTGGCCAGGGCCACCACCAGGGTGCCCGGCTCGATGAGGGAGATGGTGCCGTGCTTCAGCTCTCCGGCGGCGTAGGCCTCGGAGTGGATGTAGGAGATCTCCTTCAGCTTCAGAGAGCCCTCCATGCCGATGGCGTAGTCCACGTTGCGGCCGATGAAGAAGATGGAGGGGTGGTTGAAGTAGAGGGAGGCGAAATACTGGATGTCCGCCCGGTTGTCCAGAATCTGCTCCAGCTTGTCGGGGATGGTCTGCAGCTCCGCCAGGATGGCGTCGTATTCCTCCCGGGGCAGGGTGCCCAGCTTGTCGGCGCAGTACAGGCCGATGAGGTACACCACCGCCAGCTGGGTGGAGAAGGCCTTGGTGGTGGCCACGGCGATCTCCGGCCCGGCCCAGGTGTAGAGCACGTCGTCGCTCTCCCGGGCGATGGTGGAGCCCACCACGTTGACGATGGACAGCACCCGGGCCCCCAGCCGCCGGGCCTCCCGCATGGCGGCCAGGGTGTCCACCGTCTCGCCGGACTGGCTGATCACCAGGGCCAGGGTCTTGTCGGTGACGATGGGGTCGCAGTAGCGGAACTCGGAGGCCAGGGTCACCTCCACCGGCTTGCGCAGCAGCCGCTCCAGGGTGTACTTGGCCACCATGCCCACGTGGTAGGAGGAGCCGCAGGCGATGACATACAGCTTGTCCATCTCCCGCAGGTAGTCCGCCTCCAGGCTCAGGCCGTCCAGCGCCACCTTCCCCTGCAGGATGCGGGGGGAGATGGTCTTGCGGAAGGCCTCGGGCTGCTCCATGATCTCCTTGGCCATGAAGTGCTCATACCCGCCCTTCTCGGCGGCGGAGATCTCCCAGTCCACGTGGTGGTGCTCCTTCTCCACCGGGCGGAGGTAGGCGTCGTACACCCACAGGTGGTCGGCGGTGAGCTCGGCGATCTCCCCGTCGTCCAGGTAGCACACGTCCCGGGTGTACTTGATCAGGGCGGTTACATCGGAGGCCAGGAAGTGGGCTCCGTCTCCAAAGCCCAGGATCAGGGGGCTGTCCTTCCGGGCGGCGATGAGCCGGTCGGGACAGTCGGCGCTGAGGATGCCCAGGGCGTAGGCCCCCTGAATCAGACCCAGCACCTTCCCCACCGTCGCCAGAATGTCCCCGTCGTAGTAGTACTCCAGCAGCTGGGCCACCACCTCGGTGTCGGTCTGGGAAACGAAGGTGACCCCCTCCGACTCCAGAAACTCCCGCAGCTCCATATAGTTTTCGATGATGCCGTTGTGCACCACGGCAAAGCGGCCGCTCTCGCTGACCTGGGGGTGGGAGTTCACGTCCGAGGGCTCCCCGTGGGTGGCCCAGCGGGTGTGGCCCAGGCCGATGGCGCCATGGACAGTTCTGCCCCCCTCCACCAGCTCATACAGCACCTGAAGCCGGCCCTTGGCCTTGGCCACCTGCAGGCCCTCCTGCTCCCCGTAAACCGCGATGCCCGCGGAGTCATAGCCCCGATATTCCAGCCGGGCCAGGCCGTCCAGCAGAATGGGGGCGGCCTCCTCCCGGCCAACAAATCCGACAATACCGCACATTGGGATGTACCTCCTGGTTTGATACTCTAAATCAGCAGTATACCACGTCCTGCCAATCCCCGCAACCTCATCCTGCCCTGTTTTTGTCAACCAGTCTTGTTTTCTGTCAACCTGACTGAGAGAACCGGGGAGGCGCCGTTCCTCACTGGTCAAAGGGCGCCGCTCTGCCGACGCCCCCGGCCGATGCGCCCCATGGGGCCGCCCTCCACCAGGATGATGTCCGCGCCGATGCGGCGCACCGCCTCCCAGGGCACCACCGTGTCCTCCTCCCGGCCCAGCAGGCCGAAGAGCCGCAGCCGCCCCGGCACCACCAGGGCCCTCACCTGCCCCGTCTCCAGATCCACCTCCGCGTCCCCCACGTAGCCGTATCGGCTGCCGTCGGTGACGTTGATCATCTCCTTGTACCGCAGCTCGGAAACCCGGCACAGCACGGCGCATCCCTCCCCTTCCCTCTACCTCTATGCGCGCCGCGGCCCGTCCCATGCCCCTTACCCCGCGGTAACTGTCTTGTTTCCCCGCCCGGATGGGACTATAATACCTATTGCGCGCATACTCGAATCGGAACGCACAGGGGGATTCTCAATATGCTGGACAATCTGATCTACTGCCTCAACGCCACCGTGCCCATCTTCCTGATGATGCTGCTGGGCATGCTCTTCCGGCGGATGGGTTTTTTCGACCAGGCCTTCGCGGACAAGCTCAACAGCTATGTGTTCAAGATCGGCCTGCCGGTGATGCTCTTCAAGGATCTGGTGGACTCCGACTTCTTCTCTGTGTGGGACGCCCCCTTCGTCCTCTACTGCTTCCTGGCCACCCTCCTGTCCATCCTCCTCACCGCCGCCGTCAGCCTGTTCTGGAAAGACCGCTCCCTCCGGGGGGAGTTTGTCCAGGTGGGCTACCGCAGCAGCATCGCCCTGCTGGGTGCCGCCTTCCTGGAGAACCTGTACGGCAACGCCGGGGCGGCCAGCCTGGTGATCATCGGCGCGGTGCCCCTGTACAACGTGGCGGCGGTGCTGGTGCTCTCCCTCTCCAGCCCACAGCAGAGCGGCGTCAACCGGGCGGCCCTGAAAAAGGCCTGCAAGGGCATTGTCACCAACCCCATTATCCTGGGCATCGTGGTCGGCCTGGTGTGGACTCTGCTGCGCATCCCTGAGCCGCTGATCATGGAGAAGACGGTGAACAGCATCTCCGCCACCGCCACCCCCCTGGGCCTCATGGCCCTGGGCGCCTCCTTCGATCTGAAAAAGGCCCTGGGCCGCTGGAAGCCGGCCGTGGCCGCCACTGCGGTCAAGTTGGTGGTGCTGGCCGCCGTGTTCCTCCCCGCCGCCGTGGCCATGGGCGCCCGGGACGACAAGCTGGTGGCCGCCCTGGCCATGCTGGCCAGCCCCACCACCGTCAGCAGCTTTGTCATGGCCCGCAGCATGGGCCACGAGGGCACCCTCACCTCCAGCACCGTCATGCTCACCACCCTGTTCAGCATCTTTACCCTCACCCTCTGGCTCTACATCCTGCGCACCATGGGGCTCATCTGACCAGATACAGGAAACCGCACGGCCGCGGAAGCGGCCGTGCGGTCTTTTGTCTCATTTCCCCGGGGCTCCGGGGTCGTATTTGGCGCAGAAGGCCTCCACGTCGTCAAAGTCCCGCAGGCGCTCCCCCAGGGTCTCATGGCTCCAGTCCCACCAGCGGATGCGCTCCAGAGCGGCGATGAGCTCCGGCGGATAGCGCCAGCCGATGTGCCTGGCCGGAACGCCGCCCACGATCTCATAGGGGGCCACGTCGTGAGTCACCACCGCCCCGGCCCCCACCACCGCGCCGTCGCCGATGGTGACGCCCCCCATGATCACCGCGTTGTGGCCCAGCCACACGTCGTTCCCGGTGGTCACCCGGTTCTGCCGCCGCCAGGCGATCAGTCCGTCGTCATCGGGGCCCAGGCCGTAGTGGGAGCAGCGGTAGGTGAAGTGGTGGGCCGCCGCCCGGAACTTGGCCGGGTGCTGCACCGGGTTGATGCGCACGCCGGTGGCGATGGAGTTGAACCTGCCCAGGGCGGTATAGATCACGTCATTACAGCCGAAGCAGTAGGTGTAGTCCCCCACCTCTGTCTCCTCCAGCACGCAGTGGTCGCCGATCTCCACATACCGGCCGAAGGTACAGTTCACCGTCCGGCTGGTGGGGTGGATCAGGGGCGCGTCCGGGCTGAGGGCCCGGGTAAAGTCCAGCATGGCGTTTCCTCCCTTTCTCTTTTCCGCGGCGGGCCGCCGCGCAAAGCGCCCCCGTCCGCCGTCCGGCGGCCGGGGGCGCGGCTTTCTCCCCTTACAGGGGGTCGATGGTCTGGGTGCAGCTGCCGGCGGCCAGGTCCACCGTGTACCGGTAGACGCCCGCCCTGTGGATCTCGCCGCCCGTCTGGTCAGCCAGGGCCGTGTCAAAGCGGTAGGAGTAGGTCAGGATCCCCCCGTCGGCGCTGAGCTCCAGGGTGTCCGGCGCCCGGCCGGTATCGGCGTAGGTGGTCCCCGCCGCCGTGGTCTCGGTGTCGGTCAGGGGGAGGGGCAGCTCCCGCCGGGTCCCCGCCTGCTGGGTCCCGCCCGCCTTGTAGACCAGGTAGAGCTCGTAATCCACGGCCTCACGGATCACGCTGCCCGCGGCGTCCGTATTGCGCAGGGTCCTGTGGCACAGCACCACCGTGCAGGCGGGGGCGTCCAGGGTCCGCTCCACGGTGTAGCCCTGCCCGTCAAACCAGGAGAGGGTCTCGTCCAGAGAGAGGGGCTCCAGCGCCTCCTCCACCGCGCCGGTGGTCAGATCCACGGTGTAGCGGTAGGTGCCCGCCTCGTGCCAGACCCGGCCGTCGCTGACCAGGGGCTCGTCAAAGCGGTAGGCGTAGGTGAGGACGGTCTGGTCATCGCTGAGCGCCCACTCCTCGGGGAGCCGGGTGGCGCCCCAGGCATTTTCGGCCGCCAGGGGCAGCTCCACCGTCGTCCCCTCCCCGGGGAGGGAGCCAGCCTTAAAAATCAGGTACATGGCGGCATAGGAGCTGTGGGGTGTCCCGCCCACGCTGCCGGCCACGACGGTGCAGGCCGGGGTCTCCACTTGCCGCTCCACGGTGAAAAAGTCCTGGCCGGTGACGGCCTCCAGGGCCTCCCCATAGCTCATGGGCGCAGGGAAGGCGGCCGCGAAGGCCTCCTCCGTGAAGGCCCCGGCGGCGATGAGGGCGTCGGCCAGGGTGGCCGTCTCCCCCTTCCGGCCGGCCCGGAGGGCGGCGGCGGTGACCTCCGCCACGTCCCCCCGGGTGAAGTTCTCCCGGTCCACCCCGGCGGGGAGCAGGCCCGCCGTCTCCGCCAGGGCCCAGGGGTCGTCATAGGTGAAGTCCCCGCCCTCCCCCTCCGTATAGCCCAGGGCGCGGAGCATGAAGGTGAGGTACATCCCGCAGGTGGCGGTGGTCTCCGACCCGAAGGCGGTCTCCGACACCCCCCGGGTGAGGCCCTCCCCGTAGGCGTAGGACACATAGCCGTCGGCCCAGGCGGGCACGTCGGCGAAGGGGTGGGTCTTCCCCATGGCCTCGGCGGCCTCCCCGGCCCCCAGGGCCCGGACCAGCATGGTGACGGCCTCCACCCGGCTGGGCGCCCGGTCCAGGCCGAAGTCGGGGCCGCCGTCCGCCCCGGACCCCACTCCCTTGAAAAGCCCCAGATCATAGAGGCCCCGGGCGGCGGTCTCCTCCGCCGGGGTCTCCGCCGCCAGGGCGGGGGTGGTCAGCAGGCCCGCGGCCAGCAGCAGCGCCAGCACTCGTCTCATAGAAGCTTCCTCCTTGTCTGCGTGCCGGGCGGCCGCCCGGGCTACATGTTTTTCCAGTCGATCACATCCCGGTTCTTGACAAAGTACTCCACGCCGGAGTAGACCGTGGTAGCCAGGATCACCACCGTGCAGAGCACGTCCAGCCAGGGCCGGGCGAAGACCAGCATGAGGCAGATGCACACCATGGTGGAGGCGGTCTTGATCTTCCCCGACCAGGCCGCGGCGATCACCCGCCCCCGCTCCACAGCGATGAGGCGCAGGGCTGTGACGGCAAACTCCCGCGCCACCACCACCAGCATGGCCCAGGCGGGCAGGCGGCCCGCCTCCACAAACCAGAGCAGGGCGGACATCACCAGCAGCTTATCCGCCAGCGGATCCATGAACTTGCCGAAGTCGGTGACCTGGTTGTAGTGGCGGGCGATGTAGCCGTCGATGAAGTCGGTGACGCTGGCCAGGATGAAGATCACCAGGGCGAAGACCCTGTGGAAGGGGATGGGGAGGTAGAGCAGCACCAGAAACACCGGGATGAGAATCACCCGGAGCATGGTCAGCTTGTTGGCGGTATTCAAAGTCGTGTCACTCCTCTATCTCGCCGGTGAGATCACCGTCACTGGTGCCGGTGATGCGGACGTTGACAAAGGTGCCGGCGGGCACCAGGCCGGCGGCGGTGAAGAACACCCTGCCGTCCACGTCGGGGGAGTCGGCATAGGAGCGGCCGGCGTAGCAGCCCATATCCGGGTCGAAGCCCTCGCAAAGCACCTCCAGGGTCTCCCCCAGGCGGCTCTCGTTGTAGGCGTCCATCACCCGGGACTGGAGCTCCACCAGCAGCTCCACCCGGCGGGCGGCCGTCTCCGGCTCCACCTGGTGTTCCATGACGGCGGCGGGGGTGCCCTCCTCCGGGGAGAACTGGAAAATGCCCGCCCGCTCGATGCCGGCGTCCTGCAGGAATTCGCACAGCTCCTCGAACTCCGCCTCCCCCTCGCCGGGCAGGCCGCAGATCAGGGAGGTGCGCAGCACCAGGCCGGGCAGACGCTGCCGCAGCTTGTTCAGCAGGGCGATAATCTCCGCCTTGGTGGAGCGGCGGTTCATGGCCTTCAGGATCCCGTCATTGATATGCTGGAGGGGTATGTCGATATACTTGAGGATCTTGTGCTCCCGGGCGATCACGTCGATCAGGTCGTCGTCCACCTCGTCGGGGTACAGATAGTGCAGGCGGATCCAGTGGAAGGGCAGCTTGCACAGCTCGGTGAGCAGGTCCCCCAGCCGGCGGCGGCCGTAGAGATCGGTGCCGTAGCGGGTGATGTCCTGGGCGATGACGATCAGCTCCTGCACCCCCCGGTCGGCCAGGGCCTTGGCCTCGGCGAGCAGGGACTCCATGCTCCGGCTGCGGTAGCGGCCCCGGAGATAGGGGATGATGCAGTAGGAGCAGCGGTTGTCGCAGCCCTCGGCGATCTTCAGATAGGCGGTGTAGGGCGGCGTGGACACCACCCGGGCCCCGTCCTCCTCCGTGTGGTCGATGTCGCCGAAGCGGCGGGGATGGCCGCCGGCGGTCACCTCCTCCAGGGCGGAGACGATATCGGTGTAGCTGCCGGTGCCCAGCACGCCGTCCACCTCGGGCATCTCCTGCTCCAGCTCGTCCTGGTACCGCTGGGACAGGCAGCCGGCCACCAGCAGCTTGCCCAGCTTGCCCGCGTCCTTCAGGGCGGCCAGCTCCAGGATGTTCTGGATGGCCTCGCTCTTGGCGGAGTCGATGAAGCCGCAGGTGTTGAGCACCGCCACGTCCGCCCCCTCCGGGTCTGACACCAGCTCATACCCGGCATCCCGGGTCAGGGCCATCATCTGTTCGGTATTGACCAGATTCTTGGCGCAGCCCAGGGAGATAAATGCAACCTTCAATGAAATGTCTCCTTATACAATCGTGTAGCGCCCGTCCCGTCTGGGGGGCATCTTGGGGGTCTGGTCGGGGTAGCCCAGGGTGACCATGGCCACAAACTCCCCCTTGTCGGGGGCAAAGCGCTCCCGGAGGGCCGGGCCGAAGCCCATGCGCTGGGGCGCCGACAGCCAGCAGGAGCCGATGCCCTTATCCCACGCCGCCAGCAGCAGGTTTTCCAGCGCGGCGGACACGGACTGCATGGCCCCGTCCCGGTCGGGGTAGTCCGGCTTGAGGAAAAAGGCCAGCACGCACACCGGCGCACCCCCCAGGGTGGTCAGGAAGCGGTTGGTGATGCCGATCTGCTCCGGGTTGCGGGAAAACCGCTCCTCCAGCACGGACTGGAACTTCTCCGCCACGCCCCCCATGACGGCCTTCACCTCGTCCAGGGCCTCCGGACTCTGCACCGCCACGAAGTACCAGTGCTGCATATTGACTGCGGAGGGGGCAGACAGGCCGGCCTCCAGGATCTCCTTCAGATCTTCCTCAGAAATGGGATCGGGCTTGTAGCGCCGGATGCTCCGGCGGGTCAGCAGGGCCTCTCTCGCCTCCATGGCGGTGCTCCTTTCTCCGTTCATTTCTTGTGAAATACCCGGCCGGCGGGAAGCCGGCTTTTACTCCTCCGGCTCCGCGCCCAGACGGCGCAGGCCGGCGCTGATGTCCTCCCACCGGAAGCCCCGGCGGGCCAGGGCGTCGGACAGGCGCTTGCGCACCTTGGGGTCGGACAGCTCCGCCCCCCGCAGCTTTTTCCGCAGGAAGGCGTCGATGGCCGCCGCCGGGTCGTCCATGCCCTCCAGGGCCGTGTCCCAGTGCTCCCGGGGCACACCCCGGCGGCGCAGCTCCTCCCTGGCCCGGGCGGAGCCGTAGCCCCTGGCGGCACAGTGCTCCGCCACCATGCGGGCATACTCCTTGTCGTTCAGGTAGCCCAGCCCCTCCAGCCAGTCGGCCGCCTGCCCGGCGGTTTCCGCATCGCACAGGGGCCCCTTTTCCGGGTTCCGAGGGCGGGCGGTGAGCTTGTCCACCAGCTCCTTCCGGGACATGGGCCGGGCGGCGAGCAGCTCCAGGGCCTTCTCCTTCACCCGGGTCAGCCGGGCGGCGGCGGTGAGGGCCTCCAGCGTCTCGGCGTCCAGCTCCACGCCGGTGCCCAGGCCGAAGGACACCACCTCCCCCTCCCCGATGGTCAGCAGGGTGCCGTCCTCCAACTGGCAGAGCCAGCGGCCCTCCACGCGGGCAGATGGGGAAAGCTTACTGATCCGCATCCTCGAAGTCCTCGGCGGACACGTCTACCGCGCGGCCGGCCGCCTTGGCAGCGGCCCGGGCCTGGCTGCTCATCAGCTTGTAGGAGTTCCTGCGGATGTCGGCCTCCAGCTGGTCGCACACCTCCGGGTTGTCCCGCAGGTACTGCTTGGCCGCGTCCCGGCCCTGGCCCAGGCGGGTCTCCCCCATGGCGAACCAGGAGCCCGACTTCTGCACCAGATCCAGCTTGGTGGCCAGATCCAGGATCTCGCCCACCTTGGAGATACCCTCGCCGTACATGATGTCAAACTCCGCCTCCTTGAAGGGGGGAGAGACCTTGTTCTTCACCACCTTGGCCCGGGTGCGGTTGCCGATGATCTCCGAGCCGCTTTTGAGGGCCTCAATGCGCCGCACGTCGATGCGCACCGAGGCGTAAAACTTCAGGGCCCGGCCGCCGGTGGTCACCTCCGGGTTGCCGTACATGACGCCCACCTTCTCCCGGAGCTGGTTGATGAAGATCACCACGCAGTTGGTCTTGGAGATGCAGCCGGCCAGCTTGCGCAGAGCCTGGCTCATGAGCCGGGCCAGCAGGCCCACGTGGGAGTCGCCCATGTCGCCCTCGATCTCCGCCCGGGGGGTCAGGGCCGCCACCGAGTCCACCACCACCACGTCGATGGCGCCGGAGCGCACCAGGGCCTCGCAGATCTCCAGGCCCTGCTCGCCGGTGTCGGGCTGGGAGATGAGCATGGAGTCGATGTCCACCCCCAGGGCCCGGGCGTAGGAGGGATCCAGGGCGTGCTCGGCGTCGATGAAAGCCGCCTCGCCCCCCCGCTTCTGGGCCTCTGCCACGATGTGCAGGGCCAGGGTGGTCTTGCCGGAGGACTCGGGGCCGTAGATCTCCACAATGCGCCCCCGGGGCACGCCCCCGATGCCCAGGGCCAGATCCAGGGACAGGGAGCCGGTGGGGATGGACTCCACCACGATGTCGGCGTTGTCGCCCAGGCGCATGATGGAGCCCTTGCCGTAGGCCCGCTCAATCTGGGCCATGGCGGTCTCCAGGGCCCGCTTCTTATCCGCTGCGGGGGTGGCGGCCTCCACCGCCGCTTTCTTGGTTGCCATATCCAATCTCTCCTTTGGTATCCCGGCAGCCAGAGGGCGCCGGGTATTCTGTCCAATAGCCTACGCTTTTATCTGTCCAATAAGCAGGACTTTTATCGGTTGACGACGCCCTCTACCACCCGGGGGATCCCCTGAGTGTCCTGGGTGGACTGGATGTCCTCAAAGCCGCTGCGCTCCAGCAGGGCGGCCACGTCCATGGCCTGGTTGATCCCCACCTCAAACAGCAGGGAGCCCCCCAGCCGCAGGGCGGAGCCCCACTGGGCGGCGATGGCCCGGTAGAAGTCCAGCCCGTCGGCCCCGCCGTCCAGGGCGGAGCGGGGCTCGTAGTCCCGGACGGACACGTCCAGCCCAGCCAGATCCCCGGTGGGGATATAGGGCGGGTTGCAGGCGATCACGTCAAAGTCCCACAGGGCGGCGTCCGGCTTCTGCAGGGCGTCGGCCTGAACACAGGTGACCCGGGCGTTGAGCTCATTCCGGCGCACATTCCCCTTGCAGATTTTCAGGGCCGCCTCGCTGACGTCGGCCAGCACCACCCGGCAGGTGGGCACATTGGCCGCCACCGCCAGGCCCACGCAGCCGCTGCCGGCGCACAGATCCAGCACCCGGGCCCCCTCGCCTGCGGCCCGGGCCAGCAGGATGGCCCGCTCGGCCAGCACCTCGGTGTCCATCCGGGGGATGAGCACGTCGGGCGTCACATCCAGGGTCAGGCCGTAAAACTCCCACTCTCCGATCAGGTAGGCCACCGGCTCCCCCGCCAGACGGCGTTCCACCAGGGCGGCCAGCTTCTCCTCCACCGGGTCAGGGGCATAGAGGGCCATGTCCCGGTAGAACTGCTCCCGGTTCTTGCCCGCCGCGTGGCACAGGAGCTCCCGGGCCTCCAGCTGGGCTCCCTCCACCCCCGCCTCCCGCAGACGCTGCCGCGTGTCCAGGTAGAGGTTGTTGTACGTGGTCGCCATGTAAGCACCACTCCTCAATTCTCTCTCTTTCTCTCCGGGGTGATATGGGTATCACCCGATCTCTCCCATGGGGCGGCCACAGGCCGCCCCGATAAGCCGGGTGTACGGCGGGGGCAAGCCCCCGCCCTACGATTCCCCCAGGCAAATTACCATTTATCTTTTCCCTTTTCCTCGGGCAGCACCAGGGTGAAGGCCCGGATGCCCACCTCGATCATGGAGTCGTCCGGCTCGAAGGTAGTCCAGTTCTGAAGCCACAGGCCGGGGGCGGTCATGATGCGGGTGAACCAGTTGTCATACCGGCCCACCAGGCGGTTGAACTCATAGGTCAGGCTGACGATCACCGGCAGCAGCAGCAGGTGCAGGCCCATGCGGGCAAAGGTGTTGGTCACCTCGATGAAGCTGAACAGCAGGCTGGACAGCAGGATGCTCACCACAATGACCACAAACAGGAAGCTGGTGCCGCAGCGGGGGTGGTGCCGGGGCTGGATGCGCACGTTCTCCACCGTCAGGGGCAGGCCGTGCTCATAGCAGAAGATGGTCTTGTGCTCGGCGCCGTGGTACTGGAACACCCGGTGGATGTCCTTCATCCGGGAGCAGAGTATCAGGTAGCCCACGAAGATCACCACCTTGACCACGCCCTCCAGCAGGTTGCGCAGCCACATGGGCAGGGGGACAACCAGGCCGATCAGGCCGGTGATGGCTGTGGGCAGGAGGATGAACAGCACCACGGCAAAGACGATGCCCAGGGCCACCGCGGCGGTGACAAAAAAGGACGCGGCCTTCTCGCTGCCCAGGTGCCTGTCCAGCCAAAGCTCGAACTTGGAGGGCTCCTCCGGCTCCTCCTCGTCCTCCGGCAGGAAGGAGGCCGAGAACATCAGCGCCTTGACGCCGTTGGCCAGGGAGGAACAGAAGTTGAACACGCCCCGGATGAAGGGCACGCCCAGCAGGGGGTGGCGATCCTTGATGAGCACCCGGTTTTCCACCTGCTCCTCCAGCTCGCCGTCGGGCTTGCGCACCACCACGGCCTTCTTCTCCGGGCCCAGCATCATGATCCCCTCGATGAGGGCCTGGCCGCCGATCATAGTCTTGTAGGGCGTGGCGCAGGATTGGTTGTTTTCGTTTGGCATGTGGGGTAAGTTCTCCTTACTAATGGAATGTAATCTATTGTACCAAACCCGCGCCCCGATTGCAAGGGGCGCGGGCCGCTTTTAGAACTTATGTTCGAATAGGCAGGCGGATGGTGACGACACACCCGCCGCCCTCGGCGTTGCCGATGTCCAGGGTGCCCTCGTGGCGGGTGACGATCTCGTCGCACACCGCCAGGCCGATGCCGGAGCCCCGGGCCTTGGAGGAGCCCTTGTAGAACTTGTACTTCACGTGGGGCAGCTCCTCCTCCGGGATGCCGGGGCCGTAGTCCCGGATGGTGATGGCCACCTGATCCCCGTCGGGGGCGATGGAGGTGTCGATGCGCTTGCCGGAGCCGCCGTGCTTGGCGGCGTTGTCCAGCAGGTTGCAGAACACCTGCCGCAGCCGCTCGGGATCCCCGTTGATGAGGGGGAACTCCTCCTCGCAGTCGTAGTAGTTGAGCTCGATGCCCTCCCGGCGGAAGAACTCCCGGTAGGTGTACACCGCGTCCTC
>NBJMR02800__coassemble_1544_pt1 | contig 31389 bp, 28 predicted proteins | sample NBJMR02800__metabat2_high_PE_046 | metagenome-assembled genome bin NBJMR02800
ATCCGCCCGCTGAACGTCCTGATCCTCAACCTGATGCCCACCAAGATCGTCACCGAGACCCAGATTCTGCGTAAGCTCTCCAACACGCCGGTACAGATCGAAGTGGAACTGCTGCGAACTGCTAGCTATCAATCCCAGCACACCGATGAGGATCACCTGGCCTCCTTCTACACCACCTTTGATCAGGTGCGCCACCGGAACTTCGACGGGATGATCATCACCGGCGCGCCGGTGGAAAACCTGGAGTTCAGCCAGGTGGAGTACTGGCCGGAGCTGTGCGAGATTATGGCGTGGAGCCGCACCCATGTCCACTCCACCCTCCACATCTGCTGGGGGGCCCAGGCGGGGCTCTACTTCCACCATGGGGTGGAGAAGCGTTCCCTCCCCAGGAAGCTCTTCGGCGTGTATGAGCACCGGGTGCTCAAGCCCTCCTCCCCCCTGTTCCGCGGCTTTGACGACGTGTTCTTCGCCCCGCACTCCCGCTATACCGAGGTGTGGGAGGCCGACATTCGGAAGGCCGCCGGCCTGGAGCTGCTGGCCACCTCCTCCGAGGCGGGGGTGTACGCGGTCAAGACCGAGGACAGCAGCCAGTTCTTCGTCATGGGCCACCCGGAATATGACCCTGACACCCTGGCCCGGGAGTACTGGCGGGACAAGGACAAGGGGCTGGACATCGACGTACCCGCCCACTATTTTCCGGAGGACGACCCCGCCCGGGTGCCCATCGTCCGCTGGCGCAGCGCCGGGCAGCTGCTCTATACCAACTGGCTCAATTACTATGTCTATCAGACCACGCCCTATGATCTGACAAAACTCCACACATAACGGAAATGCGGGCGCCGTGCTCCCATATTTGCAAAATCCCTCCCGGTTGAATAACCGGGAGGGATTTCTGATCTGACAGGTATACGACCCCGAAATATCTTACGCAGTGTGCCGGGCGCGCTCCATCTGAGTCAGCTTGACGCAGGCACCGATGACGCCGAAGAGGAACCAATAGGTGAACATGTTTCGGGGATAGAACCAGGTATACTCGGCCAGGCCGATTACCAGGATGCCGCAGAAGGCCCCGATGGCGGCGGCCAGCATCCGCCGGACCCGGGGATCCAGTGCCGCACAGAAGGCCTTCACGCCTGTCTTGAGACGCCACAGCAGCAGGGCCAGATAGGAGAACAGGGCGAAGATCCCCGCCTCTCCCCACATCTGCAGATAGTTGTTGTGGGTGTGGACGGGATAGGTGCCGTCAAAGTTGGTGGGATAGGTCTCGAAAACCTTCTTCATCACATCGGTGCCAAGGCCGACACCGCGGAACCAGTAATCCTCCATCAGATTTCTTGTGGTCTTGAAGATCTCAAAGCGGTACTGGGTGGAGCTGTCCTTGGTGTTGCCGATGGTGAGGATGCGGTTATAGATGGTCTCTGGCAGGAAGGGAATGGCAGCCAGACCCAGTACCAGGAATACCGGCACCCAGCGCCAGTTCAGCAGGGCCAGGAACACCACCACAGCGCAGGCCAGGCCGATCCAGCTGGCCCGGCCAAGAGTGAAGCCGATGGCCGCCACGCCCAGGCACAGGGAGAGCAGGGACAGGAGCTTGCCCCGCCAACGGCAGTTGAGGAACAAGGCCAGATTCAAGGGCAGGAGCATCTCCAGCTGCTCGGCAAAATTATTGGGGTTGTCGAAGAAGGAGTACACCCGGCCCGGCATGCCGGCGTTGACGCTCATGTCCTGCTGGGACGGGACGATATCCACGCCGACATAGCCCTGGTAGCAGCCATAGAGGGCGGCCACCGACAGGCCCACCACTGCCAGGGACACCATGAGCTGGAGCTGCTCATATTTCCGCACCGAACTGACCGCCAGCAGCACGATGAGGAAGGCGGTCAGGTGGAAGGCAAAGAAGCGCAGGGACATATGGGTGGACAGGGAGCCCACCGTAGCGATGCAGATAAAGGCCATATAAACGGTGAAATAGGGCCCCTGTGCGTCCAGCTCCAGCTTGCGCCGGGATCTCGAGGCGCTGCCCACCACAAACAGGCCGGTGAGGGCCACCACCCCCATCAGGCCGTAGATGTTATTCCACTTCTCGTGGGGGGCCATAAGCATAACCATCATGAACAGGCCCAGGAACAGGAAGGCTGCGCCCCCCAGGGTTCCCATCAGGCGGCAGAAGAGGCTGCCGTCCCACACCCGCCTCCCCGCCCGGTAGGCGGCCTTGAAGATGGCGCAGGGGATGTTGACGATGGCGGTAAACAGGCGGCAGGCGATGCTGCCCGGCCAGGCCTTGGGGATGTTCCCCTCCCGCCAGACAAAGTTCCAGATGGCGCTGCCATGGGCCTGGCGCACCACCCAGCCCTGGAGCCGGTCACAGGCCCGGCCCAGCGCGCTGTTGGCCGCCGCGTTTTTCAGGCCCAGCCAGACGGCCAGGAAAAGGCGGACAAAGAGGCTGCTTTTGGTAATTGACATAGGCAAAAATACTCCTTGGAATCAGTCGTGGAGGGCTTTTTCATACACCCCATAGGTGGCCCGGCACATCTTGTGGATTTCAAACTTGTCCTCGATGGTTTTGCGGGCGTTCTCCCGGCAGCGGGCCAGGAACTCCGGCTCCTCCAGGAAGCGCTTCATGGCCCCGGCCATGGAGTCCGGGTTGTCGTACTCCACCAGAAGGCCGCACCCGGCCTCGTCGTTGACGATGTCGGAGTTGCCCCCCATGTCGGTGGCGATCACCGGCAGGCCGGCGGCCATGGCCTCGATAATCAGGAAGGACAGGGCCTCGTGCTGGGAGGAGTTGACGTACAGATCGGAACCCTTGTACAGGTTCTTCATGTCCTTGCGGAAGCCGATGAATTTGACGCAGTCCTCCAGACCCAGCTCCGCCACCTGGGCCTTGGTGGGCTCCAGCAGGGGGCCGTCGCCTGCCAGCACCAGGGTGAAGGGCCTGTCCGTCCGCTCCGTCAGCCGCTTGACCGAGTCGATCAGGTACTTGTGGCCCTTGTCCTCGGCAAACCGGGAGGCGCACAGCATGACAAACCGGTCCTCGTCCAGGCCCAGCTCGGCCCGGAGGGTGGAGTCCGCCCGGCCTCCGGCCCAGGCGTCCAGATCCACCGCATTGAAGATCACCTGGATCCGGTCGCCGCTCCAGCCGTTGGCGATGAGCTGCTCCTTCCCCTTATTGCACACGGCGATCATCTGGTCCTGCCGCTTGTCCATCATCCGGTTAGACAGGCGGGTGATAAAGTCGTTGGCCAGCACGAAATGGTTGGTATACACCACCCGAATCTTTTTGTTGTACTTCTTGGCCAGCAGGGCGGTGTAGTGCTCCCGCAGGTAGTGGCAGTGGATCAGGTCGATGTCCCACTCCTGGCACAGGGCGGCCAGCTCCCTGGCGGCCTGCTTGTCAAACCGGCTGCGCATCTCCACCCGGCGGCAGGGCACCCCCATGGCCTCCAGCCGCTCCACCAGCAGCCCGCCCTCGTTGTAGGCGAAAAAGGGCTGCACCAGCCCGTCGGCGGAGAGATACTTCACCAGGGTCTCCACATACCGCTCCGTGCCCGCCTTGCCGGCGAAATTGAGCAGATAGAGCACCTTCATCACAGAAGGAACCCCCTTTACAAAGGCATAGGCGTGAGCTGATAAACTCACGCCTATCATTTTACCCGAATCCGGTTGGGAAATCAACCCGCTTTTCTCCCCCAGCCGCAGAAGATCAGCCCGCCGCACAGCAGATGGATGAGGCCAGAGGTATGGATCTGCGACAGGGCCAGCCACAGGCCCATCAGGCGAGGCCACACGCCCAAGAGATGGGCAAACTGGGGTAAAACCAGCACCAGCAGGACCAGCAGGGCGGCGCCCCCCAGCCCTGTCCAGAACAGGACCCGGCGGATGGCCGGGCTGCGGGGGTGGAGATCCCGCCAGATGCAAATCAGCGCGCACACCGCTATGCCAAGGGTCAGATAGACGGCGGGACCCAGCACGAACATGAACGCCATATAGGCCGTCCCGTCATAGGCGAGCCTCATATAGTCGGCGACGGTCGGCCTCCCGATGAGATAGATAGCCAGCAGGACGCCCCACACCGCCCACAGCACGGCGGCGGTGACGATTCTCTTCCGCCGGTTTTCCGGGGCATTATTGGGCTGCTCCACCGGCCGCGGGCCGTAGAGCAGCTCGTCCACGCTCACCCCCATGGCCTCCGCCGCGGCCAAAAGCACCTCCAGCTCGGGCAGATTCTGGTTCCGCTCCCAGTTGCTCACCGCCTGCCGGGTCACATGGAGGTTGTCGGCCAGCTCCTCCTGGGTCAGACCCTTCTGCCGCCGCAGGCGCTTCAGATTTCGGGCGATGTCGTGCATAGACTCCCCTCCTCGCTGTCCCTATGGTAGCAGAACCGGCCCGTTTTGTCACGCAAGCCCTCCTTGCATGGGTAATCCAGAGGGGCCCGACCCCCGGGCGGCGCCTGCGCGGCGGGCGCCCCCATTTCTTCCCGAAGAAATGGGGGAAAAGAAGGGGCCGGGGGTGCACCCCCGGCGCCCCCCAAACGGGGGCTCATGGCGGCGGTGGGCTGTACGGACGAGGCAAAGACCAGCCGCGCATTGCCGCCCGCTCCCTTGGCACTTATGTCACAGGCGCTGCCGCGCCTTAGGTGGCACGCATCGCGGTTACCCTGCAAGCCCTGGGAACAGGTACGCTGTACCGGCTTGGCCCGCCGGGCCGCCATCAGTGCCATGCCCCTGAAATAGTATGGCGGTCGTGGCAATCGGGTTCTGTCAAAACAAACAGTCCGAAGCTTGGACGACACCGTAGGGCGCGGCATCCTTGACGCGCCGTTTGTTTCCGGCCACTCTGTAGGGCGGGGGCTTGCCCCCGCCGTCCAACGCGGCGGGCTAGTCACCTCTCCATGACAAAATTGGTCAGGCGCACGCCCCGGCGCTCCACCTGCTGCTCCTTCACCACATGCCAGCCCCGCCTTTCAAAGAAGGGACGGGCGGTGAGGGAGGCGTGGGTGAGCCGGGCGCCGGGCAGGGCGTCGCACAGGGCGGAGGCCACCCCCCGGCCCTGCCAGTCCCTGTGGACATAGAGCCGGTCCAGATAGCCGTCCTCTGCCAGGTCGGCAAAGCCGATGATGCTCCCATTTTCCTCCGCCACCAGGGTCTGGTGGGCCAGCAGGGAGGCGTCCCAGGCGGCGGCGTCCAGCTCCGCCGGGGCCCAGGCGTCCAGCTGCGCCCGGGTGTAGCCCCGGGCGCAGACAGTGTGGACGGTATCGCGGAACAGGTTCAGAATGGCGGGGAGATCCCCGCTTTGGTAGGCCCTCAGTTTCATGTCCTACCGCCTCCTGACCACCCGGCGTCCCAGGCGGCGGGTGCCGTTCCACAGGGTCTCGCCGGCATCGAAGAGGCCCAGCATGAACCGCATGATGGCGTAGGCGGCGAAAAGGAACACCAGCAGCACCAGGAAGGCCTCCAGGCTCAGCTGGCTCAGGCCGAAGCTCTCCCCGAACCAGAGGATGCACACCAGGCCGGAGCCCGCCATGGCCCCCCACAGCACCCGCCGCTTCCAGTCGAAGGGCTTGCACACCTCGTAGAGCACCAGGATGCCGATGAACACCAGCAGGATGGCGGACATGGTGGACAGCTCGCTCTCGGTGAAGGCGAACACCAGGTAGAACAGCTCCACCCCCAGCACCGCGATCAGGTCGGTGAGCCCGCCGGGCAGGGCGGAGCGGAACACGTTGGCCAGGAACTTGCCCTTGACCAGGCTGTGGTTGGGCTCCAGCGCCAGGAAGAAGGAGGGCACGCCGATGGTGATGGCGCTGAGGAAGGACAGCTGCAGGGGCGTCACCGGGTAGGGGAAGGTGGCGAACAGGGAGATGACGGCCAGCAGGAAGGAGAAGATGTTCTTCACCAGGTAGAGGGCGGCGGCCCGCTGGATGTTGTTGATCACCCGCCGCCCCTCGGCCACCACCTTGGGCATGGCGGAGAAGTCGGAGTTGAGGAGCACCAGCTGGGCGGCGTGGCAGGCGGCGTCGGAGCCGGAGGCCATGGCGATGCCGCAGTCGGCGTCCTTCAGGGCCAGCACGTCGTTGACGCCGTCGCCGGTCATGGCCACGGTGTGGCCCTGCTTCTGGAGGGCCCGCACCAGCTTGCGCTTCTGGTTGGGGGTCACCCGGCCGAACACGGTGTACTCCCGCACCGCCCGGTCAAAGTCGGCGTCGCTCTGGAGGGTCGCCGCGTCCACGTACTTCTCCGCCCCGGCGATCTCGGCCTGGCGGGCCACCTCGGCCACGGTGACCGGGTTGTCGCCGGAGATGACCTTGACGGCCACCCCCTGCTCGGCAAAGTAGCGGAAGGTCTTGGGGGCCGCCGGGCGGATGCGGTTGGACAGGGCTATCAGCGCCATGGGGGACACCCGCCGGGGATCCAGCCCCTTCTGGTCGGGCACCCCGTCGTACTCCGCCGCCAGCAGCACCCGGTACCCCTTCTCCGACCAGGGATCCACCGCCTCCTTCAGATCGGCGTAGCGCGGGCCCATGATGAACTCGGGGGCGCCCACCACGAAGGAGCCGTGGCCGGGGAACACCGCGCCGCTCCACTTGGTGGCGGAGGTGAAGGGGATGGTCTGGGCCGCGTGCCACAGGGACTTGCCGTGGAACTTCTGCTGCATGGCCCGGGCGGTATCGTTGTCCGCCTCCATGGACTGGTAGAAGGCGTTGAGGGTCTCGGCAACCACCGTCTCGGCGTACTTCTCCTCGTCCAGGTAGACCACCTCCCCCACCTCCATGTGGGGCTCGGTGATGGTGCCCGTCTTGTCCACGCAGAGCACGTCCACCCGGGCCAGGGTCTCGATGCAGTTCATGTCCTGGGCCAGCACCTTGCCCCGGGCCAGGCGGAGCATGCTCACCGCCAGGGCCACGCTGGTCAGCAGATACAGCCCCTCGGGGATCATTCCGATGAGGGCGGCCACCATGGAGATCACCGCCTCCTGGGCGGTGCGCTCCAGAAAGACGAACTCCTTGACGAACAGGGCCACGCCGATGGGCACCAGCAGGATGCCGATGATCCGGATGAGCTTGTCCAGGGAGGACATCATCTCGCTCTTGCCCACGGTGACGTCCTTCTTGGCCTCGGTGGTCAGGCGGGCGGCGTAGGACTCCGCCCCCACCCGATCCAGCCGGGCCCGGCACCGGCCGGACACCACGAAGGAGCCGGAGAGCAGCTCGTCGCCGGGGGCCTTGGTGATGGCGTCGGCCTCGCCGGTGATCAGGGCCTCGTTGACCTGGATCTGGCCGGAGAGGACGGTGGCGTCGGCGGGGATCTGGTCGCCGGAGGAGAGCTCCGCCACGTCGTCCCGCACCAGCTGGGCCGACGGCACGGAGATCAGGTTCCCCTCCCGCACCACGTTGGCCCGGGGGGCGGCCAGCAGGTTGAGCTTGTCGATGGTCTGCTTGGAGCGCAGCTGCTGGAAGATGCCGATGCCGGTGTTGGCTGCGGCGATGAGGAGGAAGAGCATGTCCTCAAAGGATCCCACCGCGATGAGCAGGGCCGCCAGCACCACAAAGATGAAGTTGAAGAAGGTGCACACGTTCTCCCGAACGATCTCCCCCACGGTCTTGGTGGGGGACTCCACCGGGTCGTTGGCCCAGCCGTGCTGCTGCCGCTCCTTCACCTGGTGGAGGCTGAGTCCCTGCTCCGGATCGGCGTTGACCCGGGGCACCTCCCGCCGGGGCTTTGGCGGCTCCGGCAGGGCCCGCTTGCGGGCGTGCTTTTGTTTCATGCTTCCGCCTCTGATCCCTTGGAATTTGAAAACAACGCGGACGTGCCGCGCGAATAGACCGCCTTGCGGTTGATTCACTAGACATTATAGTAGATCCCCGCCGCCGGAACAAGCCCGGCCTCTCAGAATTTACCGATTCTTCACACCCGATCCGGGCAGATTTCCGTTCTGCACCGCCCCTGCCCCGCACTATACTGGAGGGAAAGGAGGCGGAGCCTGTGGAGACCAGGCCGGAAAAGTCCCAGGCCCTCACCCGGCTGGCCCTGTGCGTCATCCTCGCCGTGGGGCTCTATGCCGGGGCGGGGAAGCTCCCCCAGCTGGAGCCCTGGAGGGAGTGGCTGGAGGGGCACAAGATCGAGGCCATTGCCGCAACGGCGGCGGTGCTGTATGGGGTGTCCCTGCTCCTGTTTCCCCTGCCCAAGGAAGGGGAAACAGGAGTGGAGCCGGAGCCGGATGCCGGTCCCTGCTCCGGCTATGAACCAACGGAGGGCCCGCTCTGAGCGGGCCCTCCGTCCTGCTTCGAAAAAGCGGCAAAGCCGCTTTTTCGAGAAGGATCGCACGGCGGGAGGGCCTCGATTTCTTGCGAAAAAGTCGGCCCTTCCGCCATGAGAAGTGTCATTTCCGAGGCGCATGTCCTCGGAAATGACAGATTTGAACTTGATTCCGCCGCCTTCGGGCGGCGGAACTCTGCGAGGCCTTTCAGAAGACAGCTCCCCCTAGACCCTATCGGAACAGCGGCAGCAGGGCCGCACCGATGATGCCCGCGTCGTTGCCCAGGGAGGCCCGCACCAGCCGGGTGCGGTGGAGGTTGTTGCGGGCGTAGTCCTCCCGGTTGAGGATGTAACGCACCGGGGCCATGAGGGTCTCCCCCTGGGCGGAGGGCCCGCCGCCGATGCAGATGACCTCGGGCTGGAAGAGGTTCACCAGGCTGGCGATGCCGCAGCCCAGGTAGTCCACGTACTCGTCGATCACCCGGCCGGCGGCGGCGTCGCCCTGGGCGGCGGCATCGAAGGGGGTGCGGCCGTTGACGGCCTCCGGGCTCCCCGCCAGCTTCCACAGCAGGGAGTTGGGATCCTCCTGCATCACCTCCCGGGTGCGCTTGATGAGGGCGGTGGCGGAGCAGTAGGCCTCAAAGCACCCCCGGCGGCCGCAGGTGCAGGGCCGCCCGCCGTGCTCGATGACCATGTGGCCCGCCTCCAGGCCGGCGTAGTTGAAGCCGGTGTAGAGCTTGCCGCCCAGCACCGCGCCGCTGCCCACCCCGGTGCCCAGGGTGACCAGCACCAGGGACTGGCTGCCCTTGCCCGCCCCAGCGGCGTACTCCCCCAGGGCGGCGGCGTTGGCGTCGTTCTCCAGGTAGATCTCCTTGCCCAGCCGCTTGATCATCATCTCCGCCAGCGGCACGTCCCGGAAATCCAGGTTGGACCAGTATTTCACCACGCCGGTCTCCGGGTCAATGGCCCCGGGGGAGCCGATGCCCACCGAGGCGATCTCATCCATGGACAGCTCCGCGGCCTCCACGGCGGCCCGGGAGGCGGCGGCCATCTGGTCGGCCACCGCCTCCACGCCCCGGGGCGTGGGGAGGCTGACCTTGCCCAGGATGGCCCCCTCCTGATCCACCACGGCGGCGGCCACGTTGGTGCCGCCCAGATCAATACCCAAATATTTCATAGTCGCTCCTCCTGCTCAAAACGTAGCCACATTATAATACAGGAGCGGCCCCGGCACAAGAGGCAATGAACCCGCTCACAGCCGGGAAACCTGGTGGATGAGCAAAAAGCCGGCCAGCAGGGAGAGCAGGCAGGGCAGCCACTCCGCCGCGCCCGGCAGCCCGGGGAGCAGGGTGGGCAGGGAGGCCAGCATGAAGCCCAGGATCACCAGATAGGTGGCCCGGGGATAGCGGGTCATCAGCAGATCCAACGCCCTGGTGAACAGAAAGATCCCCGCCAGCAGCCCCAGGGCCAGGGGGAACAGGAAGGCCAGATCCAGGCGGGCAATGGCCGTCATCGTCCCGTCATACAGCCCCAGCAGCAGGAGCAGGTAGGATACGCTGATGCCGGGCAGCACCAGGGCCGCCGCCGACAGCGCCCCCGCCAGCAGCAGGAGCAGGAAGCCCCCGCCCCCGCCGGCCGCCGCTTCATGGGCCGGAACCGGCAGGCGGTTCAGCGCCAGCATCAGCGCCGCCCCCAGCAGCACATAGACGGGCACCCGCCACTGGAAGTGCTGGATCCGGCTCTTCCGGTAGACGGCGGGCACGCTGCCCGCCACCGCCCCCAGGAAAAAGCAGCCGGTGGGGAGGGGGAACCGCTCCAGCAGGCCCAGCAGAGGCCGGGCCAGCAGGAGGATCCCGCCGCAGGCCCCCAGGCAGAACCAGAACAACAGCCGCAGGCTCTCCCGCTTGTGGGCGCGGAAGCCGCTGACCGCCCGAACCAGCTGGTCATAGATGCCCAGGATGATGGCCGTGGTGCCGCCGCTGACCCCGGGAATCAGCATGGTTCCGCCCACCACGGCCCCTTTTGCCGCCGCAGCGGCGGCATATCTGAACCGGCTCAGGCGCTCCGGGGCCTCCGCGCTGCCGCCCGGCGGCTCCGCCTCCATGGGGCCCGGGGCCCCGTTCCACTGTTCCTTATCCATATCCATCATAGTCCACCTGCAAGAATGCGTTTTGCCGCCCCGGCGCCGGGGCGGAAGGGGCGGCCACCCGTTTGCCGGATGGCCGCCCGCCGGGATCTTATGTTGCCACCGTGCCCCGGGCCGTCTTAGGGAGGCGGGGGGAGACCTCGATGGCCCGGTTTTTCCGGGTGCGCAGGTGGACTGTCAGGGTGACGCCCGCGCTGATCAGGAGGAAAGCGTAGAAGCTGATGCCCCGGGAGACCAGCACCGCCGGGGCCACCAGCCCCGCACCGAAGAAGAGCTTCATGGCGGCCACAAAGCCGCCCTCGGAGGCGCCCACCGCTCCGGGCAGGGGGAGGGAGGCCACCGCCAGGGTGACCAGGGCCTGGGTGCCGATGATGGCCATGGCGCCGCTGCCGCTGAGGCCGAAGGCGTGGTACACCACCAGGGGCACGGCGAACAGGGCGGTGAGCTGGCAGAAGGTGACGCCCAGCAGGGCGGGCGCCAGGCCGGGGTTCTGCTTGACGCACTCGGCCCCCCGGCGGTACTCCTCCATCTGCTTCTCCAGCTTCTCCCGGGCGGCGGCCTCGTTGCGCACCAGGCGCACCCGCACCAGCAGGGACAGCACCCAGCCGGTGAGCTTCCGGGCGGCGTTGGGGAGGAACATGAGGCACAGCATGCCCGCCGTCAACACCCCGTTCACCGCCGCGCCGAACAGGAGCAGCAGCCCCAGGCCGGTGCCCAGGTTGGTCACCAGATCAAAGCGCAGCAGGATGATGGCCAGGGCGTAGCCCATGACCACCACCTGATAGCACACGGCGATGAGCATCATGTTCAGGGCCCCGTGGGCGGCGGGGATGCCGTCCTTGGACATGTAGTAGACCTGGGCGGGCTGGCCGCCGGTGGCGGAGGGGGTGATGGAGCTGACATAAAAGCCCACGAAGGAGTAGCCCAGGCAGTGCCGGTAGGGCGCCCTGTGGCCCAGCCGGCCCAGGATCAGGTGGGAGCACAGGGCCTCGCATCCCACAAACACCAGCATGAGCCCCAGGCCCAGCACCAGCCAGCCGGGCTTAAGCCGGCCCAGGATCTGGAGCAGCCGGGTGACGGGCTGATCCTTGAACAGCATCCAGCCGGTGAGGGCCATGATGGCCACAATCAGCCCGATGCCGACCAGCGTCTTTTTCCTGCTCATGCCACGCCCACTCCTTTTTCCTCCCGCAGGCCCGCCAGAATCCGGGCCAGGCTCTCGCTCTCCAGCTGCCCCTTCATATGCCGCATGTTGGCGCGCATGGATTCCAGGGCCGCGTCGTCGTAAATCAGCGCCCGAATGGCCTCCAGGCACTCCTCGGGCTCCTTGGCCGCCACGCGGCCCAGTCCCCGCTTCACCAGGAAGCGGGCGTTGAGCTTCTCCTGCTCCAGAAAGGGCTCCCACGCCAGGATGGGCAGCTCGGAGAAGATGGTCTCAAACAGGGTGATGCCGCCGGGCTTGGTGAGCACCAGATCGGCCCGGGCCATGTAGTCGTAAACCCGGTCGGTGAAGCCCAGCACCTGGATGTGGGGGTATCTGCCCGCCAGGCGGTCATAGAGCTTCTGGTTCCGGCCGGTGATGATGGTGGTGTGGACGCCGGGCAGGGCGTCCAGCGCCTCATAAAAGCTGTCCTTCCTGGGCAGCAGGCCCAGCCCGCCGCCCATGATCAAAAGCTGGCGGGTACGGCCCGGCCGGCGCACCACGGGCCGCTTGAACTCGCAGCGGACGGGGATGCCGGTAACGCAGATGCTCTCCCGCTCCACCCCCTTGGCGGCCAGCTTCTCCCTGATGTCGTTGGAGCCCACCAGGTAGCAGTCGGTGTACCGGTGGATCCACTCGGAGTGGCTGGACAGGTCGGTGACGCAGGTGATCAGGGGCAGGCGGCTGCCCGTGGCCCCCTTCCAGCGGGATACCATCCGGGCGCACAGGGGGTGGGTGGCGATCACCGCGTCGGGGCTCTTCTCCACCATCAGGCCGGACAGCTCATCCAGAAACAGGTCGTCCAGCAGAGTCCAGGTGTCGGCGGGCAGATCCCGCGTCAGCTTATAGTAGAGATTGAACAGCCCGCTGCCCCGGGTGACCAGCAGGTTGAAGCATTTATACATGGCATCGGAGGCGTTGGGCATGGCCTGTGCCACCAGATCCAGCACCTCCACCTCAGCCCCGGGAAACGCCCGCAGCAGCTGCTGGCGCAGGGACTGGGAGGCCGACCAGTGGCCCATGCCGAATTTTCCGGTGAGAATCAGAATACGCACGGGGGTTCCCCTCCTTTACTGTACCCAGTATAGCGGAGTTTTCTTTAGAAAACCTCGGTGCAATCCTTAAAGAATGATTAAGAAATTCTAACAATTCGTCCGGAGGGGGTCTCCGGCAGGACACAGCAGGCCGCCGCCCGCCAGGTTTCGCCGGAATAGGCCCGGAAAGCCAGCCCGTCCAGCGTCCCCTCCTCCCCCGGCACCAGCAGGGGGACGGCGATGGTGCGGGGGGCCTGCCGCAGGCCCAGGCCGGTACACTTGACCCGTGCCTCCTTCAGCGTCCAGAGGGTATAAAACGCCCCCCAGCCGCCTCCCTGTTGTTGAAACCAGGCGTATTCCGCCTCAGAGAGCACGTACTTGGCCAGGCCCGCCCGCCGGGGGCGCACCAGCTCCACATCCACCCCCAGGGGGGCGCCCCCCGCGCCGCACAGGGCCAGGCCCCCGCTGTGGCTCAGGTTGAAGTGGAGGCCCGGCGCGCTGGGAAAGAAGGGCTTGCCGTTTTCCTCCCGCTCCACGGGCGGCAGGTCGGCCAGGCCGTACTCCGCCGTTACCAGCTCTCCCAGAAGCTCATATGCGTCCCCGTGTCCCAGCCACAGCACCATCTTTCCCGCCTCCTTTCCCCCAGCATACCACAGATCGCCGCAATTTTGTAGGGGCGGATATCATCCGCCCGCCGGCTGCGGCCGCTCAAAGGTGCCCAGGAACAGGGGCACCCCCCGCTCCAGATCCACAATGGCGTAGCAGAAGGGCCGGTCCAGGATCAGCTCCTCATAGTCCACAGGAGCGGGCGCCCCCGCCGGCGCCATCACCACCGTGGACGCGGCGGCCTCGGTGCCCTCCTCGTCCACCTGGATCTTGGCCCGGTGGAGCACCGAGTCGATGAACAGCGGGCCGCTCTCTGTGGTGCCCAGCCCGGAGAAGTCAGCCCGGGCCGGGTCGAAGGCGGTGTCCAGGCCCAGGGCGGCCAGGGCGTCGGCCAGCTCGCCGCCCCACTCCGCCTCGAACTTGGGCAGACGGAGCAGCAGCCGGGTGTCCTCCGCCGCCCCGATCAGCGCCGGGAAGGTGCCCCCGTCCAGGCTTTCCAGCCAGGCGTCCAAGTCCCCGTCGGGCAGGACGGCCGCGAAGGCCAGCCGCCCGTCGTCGTAGGGCAGCACAACCCCGGCGGCGTCTTCGGTGCGGAAGTACTGCTCCTGCCGGATGCCGTTGGAGAGAAAGTCGGTCACCGTGCCCGTCCCGTCGGCGGCGTAGAAGCTGTCCTCCCGGGTGCTGTTCGGGTCGAACTCGTCGGCCCAGGTGTTTTTCAAATAGAGGGCGTTGACCAGCAGCAGGGCGGCGTCCTCCGCCGGCACCTCTGTCAATATCTCGGGGATCATGCCGCCGGTGTTCTCCTCCACCCAGCCGTTCACCGCCCGCCTGGTCTGCTCGGTGGCGAGGTCGGCCTGATAGAGTCCCGCATCATAGAAGGCGGTGCACCGGGACAAAAAGGGCTCTCGGGCTGCCAGGCTGCCGTCCAGCCACAGGGAGTCGGCGATGCTGGATACGGTGCTCCCGCCCAAATCCCGATACTCGGCCAGCAGGGAGGCGGCGTTGGCGTTGACGGTGTCCACATCCGCCCCCAGCAGGGCCTCAAACTCCGCCAGCGTGTCCCCGGCGGCGCCGTTGGCCGTCATGGACAGGGCCAGGGAAATGGACAGGGGGGAGAGCAGGGTGTTCACCCCCGGCTCCCGCACCGCCCGGAGCAGCTGGGCTCCCAGATTGCCGATGGCGGCGTCCGCCGCCCCGTCGGCCTCCGGGGGCGCGGACGTTCCGAGCGCAAACTGCCGGGACAGGTCGGTCACACCCGCCCCGAGGGGGGCGGCGCAGCCCGCCAGCAGGGCCAGGGGCAGGAGCAGAGACAGCAGCTTTCCTTTCACGGGGAACCCTCCTCATAATTTTATTTGCTTTTTAGACGGAAGTTAGGGTAAAATGTTCCATGTCTTAAGGCGTTCTTAAAACATTTCCCCCGTGGGACTTAAATCTTTTCCGCTAGACTGATTCTGCAAGACGAGGTGAGGGTATGAACACCATTCTGATCTGCGACGACGACAAGGACATCGTCTCCGCCCTGGACATCTACCTGACCAGCGAGGGGTACGAGACGGTGAAGGCCTACGACGGGCTGGAGTGTCTGGAGGCGGTGAAGCGCCAGCCGGTGGATCTGATCCTGCTGGACGTGATGATGCCCGGCCTGGACGGCATCCGCACCACCGCCAAGCTGCGGGAGAGCTGCAACGTGCCCATCATCCTGCTCACCGCCAAGAGCGAGGACAGCGACAAGATCCTGGGCCTGAACATCGGCGCGGATGACTACATCACCAAGCCCTTCAACCCCATCGAGGTGATCGCCCGGGTGAAGAGCCAGCTGCGGCGGTACACCAGCCTGGGGGGCAAGAGCGGCGGCGGGAACGACAATCCCTCCCTGCTCACCAACGGCGGCATCGCCATGGACGACGGGGCCAAGTCGGTGACGGTGGACGGGGAGCCGGTGAGCCTCACCCCCCTGGAGTACAACATCCTCCTGCTGCTGATGAAGAACCCCGGCCGGGTGTTCTCCACCAGCCAGATCTACGAGCTGGTTTGGAACGACCCCTCTCTGGGCTCGGAGAACACGGTGGCCGTCCACATCCGCCACCTGCGGGAAAAGCTGGAGATTGACCCGGCCAACCCCCGCTATATCAAGGTGGTGTGGGGATTGGGTTACAAGATGGAAAAAGCGTAGGGGCCGGCCTGTGTGCCTCCCCGTATGGGGGAAGGAGGGCGCACACAGGTGCGCCCCTGCCGGCCTCCACATTTCCCCGCCAAGAGGTGATCCCATGGAAAAACTGAAAACAAGCCTGGCGGCCAAGGCGGCCGCGGTGCTGCTGACCCTGATCATCGGGGCGGGGGGCTTCTGGACTACGGTGTTCACCATCGGCCAGTGGGACACCCTCTGGCTGGGCAGCAGCTACTACGACAGCAATGACTGCTACGATGATCTCATGAACCGGGAGGTTCAGCTCCATGAGCTGGCCCGGCTGCTCCAGGCCAGGGAGTGGGAGGGCGCCCTGCCCTACCTGGATCAGCGCCGGCTGGAAAACCTGGAGGAGGCCCTGTCGGCGGAGCATACCAATTTCCGCTTCACCATCCGCCGCAACGACACGGGTATCCTGATCTACTCCAACCTGGAGGGAAGCGCCGCTTTGGAGGATCACGTCCATGCGGTGGAGCAGACCGAGCTCATCGTGGCCCAGAACAGCGGCGTAGCCGACTATGACTACAAAATCTGGGACAGCGGGCGGGGGTACTACCTGCTCAACGTGGTGCTCCCCGACGGCACCGTGCAGCTCTTTCTCCCGGAGGACGTCGAACAGGCCGCCTACTACGGCTATACCTATGACGGCTATGACGACTGGGACTACGACGAGGCCAGGGACAGCCGGGTAACCCAGTCGGTGCTGGCCCTGGAGTACGGCGTGGCCGACCCTCTCATCGTCCGGGATGAGTTCTGGAGCGGCCAGCAGGATTTCCAGAGCTATGTCCGCTATCTGCCCCTGGTGGCCGTGCTGGCGCTGGTGCTGGATGCCTGTACCGGGGTGCTGCTGGTTTTCCTGTTCCGCGCCGCCGGCTGGCAGGCAGGGCGGCCCCGCCCCGTCCTCTACTGGTTTGACCGCATCCCCTTTGATGCGCTGGCCTTCTGCGCCTTCTGGATCATCGCCGTGCTGATCAACGCCGGGGACTCCATCACCTACGGGCTCAACACCCTGGAGCTGGTCACCGAGCTGTGGGTGGGCCTTGGGTTCATCACCATCGGGGTGATGGGCACCCTGCTGGCCCTGTGCCTCACCGCCGCCGCCCGCATCAGGGCGGGCACCTTCTGGCACAACAACGTGCTGCGGATGCTGGGCAGCCTGATCGGCCGGGGCTGCCGCTCCCTGGCCCGGGCCTGGCCCCTCACCGGCCGGACGGTGCTGCTGTTCCTCCTCTATGTGGTGTGCAGCGTCTTCTTCCTGTCGCTGCCGTTCCCCGTATGGGTGGCCCTCCAGGCCGTCGCCCTGTTTGCGCTGTGCCGCTGGACGCTCCAGTGGCGGCGGGTGCGGGACGGCACGGAGCGCATCCTGGGCGGCGAGCCGGAGTTCAAAATCGACACCAGCCACATGTACTACGACCTGGCCGCCCACGCCGGGCAGCTCAACGACCTGGGCGAGGCCGTGGGCACGGCGGTGGACGAGCGCCTGCGCAGCGAGCGGTTCAAGGCCGAGCTGATCACCAACGTGTCCCACGATCTGAAAACCCCCCTGACCAGCATCATCAACTACGTGGATCTGCTGCGCAAGCAGGGGCTGGACAGCCCCCACGCCCCGGAATACCTGGAGGTGCTGGAGCGCAAGAGCCACCGGCTGAAAAAGCTGACGGAGGATCTGGTGGAGGCGTCCAAGGCGTCCACCGGCAGCCTGCCGGTTCATCTGGAGCGGCTGGGCATGGTGCAGCTGCTCCAGCAGGCCCTGGGGGAGTGGGAGGAGCGATTTGTCCAGTCCGGCCTGACGGCGGTGCCCACCTATCCGGCGGAGGAGGCCTGGATCATGGCCGACGGCCGCCACCTGTGGCGGGTGATCGACAACCTGCTGTCCAACTGCAACAAGTACGCCCTGGAGGGCACCCGGATCTACATCGGCGTGACGGTCTGGGAGGGGCAGGTGCGCCTGTCCATCAAGAACGTATCCCGGCAGGCCCTGAACATCCCGGCGGAGCAGCTTATGGAGCGCTTCGTGCGGGGGGAGGAGTCCCGCACCACCGAGGGCTCCGGCCTGGGCCTGTCCATCGCCCGCAGCCTTACGGAGCTCCAGGGGGGCCAGTTCCGCCTGGACATCGACGGAGATCTGTTCAAGGCGGCGGTGGCTTTCCCCGAGGCCCCCGCCCAGCCCGAATCTCTCCCCCCGGCCAACTGAAAAACCCGGCCCCGGAGCAGCGCTCCGGGGCCGGGCTTTCTACTGCCAGGGTCCCTGCCCGCCTCCCCGGCTCTGCCAGTCCGCCGGATAGACGAAGTACAAAAACCGGGCGTGGCCGGTGACGGAGAACCGGATGGCGCTGCCCCTGGGGATATAGAGCACCTCCCCCGGCCCGGCGGAGATCTTCTCCCCGTTGATGAGCACGTCCAGCCGCCCGCTGACCACGTAGTCCATCTCGTCGTAGTTTAGCGTCCAGGGGAAGGTGGTGTCGGTCATCTCCATGATGCCCGCCCCCAGCCGGGGGGACTGCTCCAGGGTGAACAGATCCCGGGTGTACACCCGGTCGCCCGGGTTTCCCGTGTCCATCCGGTGGGACTCGTCCACCCCCAGGGCCGGCACGGGCACCGATCTTACCCCGTGGCCTCCGCCTCCGCCGCCCAGGTGCTCCAGCAGCACCTGGCGCACCAGCTCCTCCAGCTCCCGCTTATCCATGGTCTTCCCTCCTGTCCTTTCGGGTGAGCAGCATGGCCGCCGCCACGGCGGTGATACCCCCCACCAGCTTGCCCACGATCATGGGAAAGAGCATGGTGGAATCAAAGCCCGCCGTGAAGCCCAGGTGGTCGCCGAACACGAAGGATGCCGACACGGCAAAGGCCACGTTGATGATCTTGCCCCGGCGGTCCATGCCGCCCATCATCTGGAACATGGGGATGTTGTTGGCCAGGGTGGCCACCATGCCGGCGGCGGCCACGTCGTTCATGCCCAGCAGGCCCCCCAGCTTCATCAGGGGCCTGCGGAACACCTTGGTGATCACATACACCAGGGGGAAGGCCCCCGCCAGCACGATGGCGATGTCCCCCACGATCTCCACCCCGTCGGAGATGGGGTTCATCCCCGGGATCAGGGTGAGGGGGGTCAACTCCTGGATGATGGTCGCCGCCAGGCCGATGGTGATGATGATGACGATGATTTTGCCGAACACCTGGAAGCCCTTCACCATGCCGTTGGGGGCGAAGAACAGCCCCAGGGCGATGAGCACGGCGATGAGCACGATGGGGATCAGGTTGCGCAGCACCATGCTCAGGGGAAATCCGGCCGCCAGGCCGCCCACAAAGCTGCCGATGGGCACGGTGACCACGCCGGCCAGCACGCCGGTGGCCAGGTGGGGCCGGTCCTCGGCTTTAATGATGCCCAGGCCCACCGGGATGGTGAACACGATGGTGGGCCCCAGCATGGAGCCCACGATGAGGCCGCCGAACTGGCCCGCCTCCTGGGTGAGGGCCAGCTCCCGGGCCAGGGGGGCACCCCCCATGTCGTTGGCCAGGATGGTGCCGGCAAACATGGCCGGGTCGGCCCCCAGGAACCGGTACACCGGCACCACCACCGGCCGGAGCAGGCTGGCCAGCACCGGCGCCAGGCAGATGATGCCGATCATGGCCAGGGCCAGGGAGCCCATGGCCAGGATGCCCTCCTCAAATTTCTCCCCCAGGCCGAACCTGTTGCCGATGATCCGGTCAACGGCCCCCAGGGCCATGAACAGCACCATGAGGTAGACGATGATCTCGTTGATGGACATTGGTATGTCCCCTTTCCTTGCCTCAAACAAGCGGCAGAGCCGCTTGTTTGAAGGGTTTGCAGCCCTCTGCGCGCGGGCATTGTCCACAATGGCGGACAATGCCCACACTTGCGGGCTGAGCGGTGTTTTCCCCGACGCGCATGTCGCCGGGGAAAACGAGATTTGATTGACTTCCGCCGTCTGCGGACGGCGGAACTCTGCGAGGCAGCTTCAACGCTAAGCGTCTACAATCCCCACGATGGCGGCGTCGATGGGGATCTCTCTCCCCGCCGCCACCCGGGCCGCGCCGCCGGTGGCCACCAGGACGGTCTCCCCCTCCCCGGCCCCCACGCAGTCGGCGCACACCAAGATCCGCTCCCCCACCCGGACGGTCAGAAAGGCCTGCCCCGTCAGGGCGGGGGATTTTTTCGTGGCCCAGACCTTACCGGCCACCTGTCCCAGCAACACAGATTCCCATCTCCCGCAATCGCCGCTCCAGGCCGGCGCATTTCTGATAGATACCCAACGGGGCGGTGCGGCGGTAGCGGCGGTACTCCAGGGCGTCCCGCCCCACCCGCACCCTGGCCCCGGCCAGCAGAGCGGCCAGCACCTCGGTCTCCGCCGCCGTCTGGGGGGCGCAGGCCGCCAGGCGGCCCATGGAGGCCACCGGCAGCCAGGTGATCACCAGAGTCCGTCCCCGCCACTCCAGGGTCATTTCAAAATCAGTCCCCGGTCGCCCTTGCGGAAACCACACGCATTGGCCTCGTCGTAGTCGATATGCACCACGGTGGAGAATTTGGGGGACACCCGCACCTCCACCTCCTCCAGCACCGCCGGGCGGGCGGTGAAGCACCGCAGGCGCACGGTCTGCTTGTCCGCCACGCCGAAGCGGGCGGCGTCCGCCGGGGTCATGTGGATGTGCCGCTTGGCGGCCACCAGGCCCCGCTCCAGCCGGAGCACCCGGTCGCCGTGGCGGAGGGTGATCCCCGGCGTGCCGGCGATGTCGCCGGACAGGCGCACCGGCGGCGTGATCCCCAGGGCCACCCCGTCGGTGAGGGAGATCTCCACCTGGCTCTCCGGCCGCTCCGGGCCCAGGATCACCACGTTGGGGATGCTCCCTTTCGGCCCCTCCAAAGTGACCCGCTCGGCGCAGGCGAACTGCCCCGGCTGGGACAGCTCCTTCACCCGGTTGAGCTGATAGCCCGCGCCGAACAGGGCCTCCAGATCGTGCCGGGACAGGTGGACGTGCCGCCCGCTGGCCTCGATCCCGATGGTGAGGCGGGCCACGATCTGCTCCGCCAGGGCGGCGGCGTCTATGGTATTAAGCGTGTGCATAGTGTCCCCCCTTGCATTTGCACATGAGAATCCACAGCAGGGAGGACAGCCGGTTGAGCCCCTGGATGATGTCGTCCCTGGTGACCCCGCCGTCCGCGTCCCGGAAGGCGGCGTAGGCCGCCAGCTCGGTCTGCCGGGCCACGGTGCGGGCCCGGTTCACCGCCAGCAGGGCGGGGCCGTCGGTACAGCTGGGCAGGAAGTGGGGCTGCCCCAGGTGCTTGTCCGGGTAGTGGGACACCTCCCGCAGCTGCTCCGCCGTGTAGCCGCACAAGTGGATGGGCCCCACCGGCTCGTCCAGCACGTCGCAGCGGATGAACCGGCGGGTGAAGGCCAGGGCCTCCCCCAGCTCCTCCGCCAGGGCGGCCAGGCCCTCCCCCGCCGCCGCCTGCTGGGCCAGCAGCAGCTCCGCCTCCAGGGCGTCGATCCACCCCCGGAAGGCAATGCGGGGGTGGTCCTTGAACACCAACGTGTTGCCCTTCAGATGGGTCATGTGCTCGGGCTTCTCGTTCAGGGTTGCCCCGAACAGGGTCTGGTACTTGGCGGGGGCCGGCGCGCCGGGGGCGTGCTCCGCCGCCTCCCCCTGTGGGTAGACCACCTCCACCTTATGGGCCCGGAGCCAGTCCCTGGCCCCGGGGGTGAGCACCTCCCCCCGGTTCACCACCACCGGGCCCCGGGTGCCGTTATCCGACATGCGGCGCACGTCCTCCTCGGTCAGGAGCGCCATGGCTTACTCCCCGCCCAGCTCGCCGGAGGCGTGGGGCAGGATGTGGTCCACCTCGGCGTGGGGCCGGGGGATCACGTGGACGGAGATCAGCTCCCCCACCTTCTCCGCCGCCGCGGCCCCGGCGTCGGTGGCCGCCTTCACCGCGCCCACGTCGCCCCGCACCATGACGGTCACCAGGCCGCCGCCCACCTGCTCCTTGCCCACCAGCTGCACGTTGGCGGCCTTCACCATGGCGTCGGCGGCCTCAATGGCCCCCACCAGTCCTCTTGTCTCCACCATGCCCAGCGCGTTTGTGTTTGCCATGCTTCGGTTCCTCCTGTCAGTCGTCTGTTTTGGCTGTTCCGGCTCCCCCGCTGTCTCGGGGGGAGCCGGCTTTGGTTTTTTCGTGTTCCCGCCTCGCCGGGCCTGCTTTTTGGCCGGCTGGGGCGGGTGCTCCGCGGCGTAGCTGCCGGTGCCCGCCCCCCTGTGGGACGGGGCCGCCAGGGCGGCGGACACGGAGACGTGGGGCGCGCCCCCCGCCTCCCCCGCCGGCTGGCCGTTTCCGGCCTGGACGGGGTGGGCCTTGTCGTCCTCCATCCCCTCCGGCTCCTCCGCCGTCAGGGAGTTGGTCAGGGCCTGCACCTCCTGCAAAATCGCCTCGTGGGGATTGAGCAGCACGCCGTCGGCGTTGACCTCGCTCATACGCTCAGCCTCCTCGCAATCTGGCTCACCAGCTCATCCAGCAGGCGCTCGTCCACCACATGGGAGGCGCCCGCCCCGGCAGAGTGGGGCGCGACGGCCCCGGCGCGCCCACCGCCCCTCAGCTCCTCCAGCTCCCGCACGCCCCAGGCCACCCGCTTGATGTTGATGAGATCCAGGGGGCCGATGTTGTTGGAGCTGGACGAGCCGCCCACCGCGCCGCACCCCAGGGTGAGGGCGGGGAACAGGCAGGTGGTGGCCCCGATGCCCCCCAGGGAGGCGGGGGTGTTCACCAGCACCCGGCTGGCGGGGACGGCGGCGGCGAAGCGCTTGGCCGTCTCCTGATCCTCGGTGTGGATGGCGAAGGTGTGGCCCGCCCCCTCCCACTCCAGGATCTCCACGCACCGGCGGAGCACCGCCTCCTCGTCGTCCTCCACGTAGTAGGCCAGGATCAGGCCCAGCTTCTCGCTGGAGTAGGGGTAGCCTTTCCCCACGCCGGTCTCCCGGGCCACCAGCACCCGGGCCGTGGGAGGCACCCGGGTGAGCCCCGCCAGCCTGGCCACCGTCTCCACGCTCTTGCCCACGATGGCCGGGTTCATGGTGCCGTTGGGGCGCAGGATGAACTTGGACAGCTGCCGGTGCTCCCCGTCGTCCAGGACATAGGCCCCCTGGGCGCGGAGCTCCGCCGTGACGGCCGCCTCCATGGCCCGCTCCACCACGATGGACTGCTCGCTGGCGCAGATGGTGCCGTTGTCAAAGGTCTTGGACTCCAGAATGCGGCGCACCGCCTGGCGCACGTCCGCCGTGCGGTGGATATAGGCCGGGCCGTTGCCCGCCCCCACGCCGATGGCCGGGGTGCCGGAGGAGTAGGCCGCCTTCACCATGGCCCCGCCTCCGGTGGCCAGGATCAGGCGGGTAAAGTCGTGGCGCATCAGGGTGTTGGTGGCCTCCAGGGTGGGGGTGGTGATGCAGGAGATGCTCCCCGCCGGGGCCCCGGCGCTCTCCGCCGCCCGGCGCACCACGTTCACCGTCTCCAAAATGCAGTTCACCGCGCTGGGGTGGGGGGAGAAAATGATGGGGTTGCCCGCCTTCATGCAGATCATAGACTTGTAGATCACTGTGGAGGTGGGGTTGGTGGAGGGCACCAGCCCCGCCACAATCCCCACCGGCACGCCGATGTCGATGACCCGCTTTTCCGGGTTCTCCGCCAGAATCCCATGGGTCTTCTCGTCCTTGATGGCGTCGTAGAGGGTGAGGGCGGCGAAGCGGTTTTTCAGCTCCTTGTCCGCCTTTCTGCCGAACCCCGTCTCCTCCACCGCCATGTCGGCCAGCCTTTTCGCGTGCTCCGCCGCGGTCTCCGAGATGGCCGCCGTTATTTTGTCCAGCTGCCCCTGGCTCATGCACGCCAGGATTCCCTGGGCCTTTCTGGCCTGCTGGAGCAGCTCTCTCGTCTCCTGAATGGATTGCAGATCCTTGTCCAAATGGTTCACCTCGCCTTGTTTGGCGGCGGGGGCAAGCCCCCGCCGCAGCCTGTAGAAAAGCCTTTAGGCTTTTTCTACAGGCTGCCGGACTTTTTGAACTTTCCAAAAAAGGTTCAAAAAGTCGTTTGATCCAACGCGAAAGACAACCCTGACGGTTTTCTTTCACACTATCTTTCCCTCCGAATCCTCCCCCCAGGAGGGTTCTTCGTCGGCTGTAGCTACATCTGTTTTCCGCGGAATCTGTCCCCGTAGGGCGGGAGCTTGCTCCCGCCGCCCCGTCAGATTTCGCGGGGCCGGGCCGCTACCGCCTTCACCGCCTCGGCAAAGGCCGCGCAGGCGACCCCACCCGGCTCCCGCCGGGCGGGGGCCCCGGATTTCACCCCAATCGCCGGAAGTGAATTCCGGCGATTCCAAGGTTTTGGCTCCGCCAAAACGCTTGACGCGCCTGTCGGCGCGGCTCGCTCCCGCTCGCACGCCGCCTGCGCCCGCCGCTCTTTCGTCAAATCTCTCTCGGCCGGGCCGCCACCGCCTTCACCGCCTCGGCAAAGGCCGCGCAGGCGGCGTTGCACGCGCTCTGGGTACCGGTGAGCAGGCCGCCGCCGAAGTTGGTCTCACTGGGGGGCTCAAAGAGGGCGGCCAGCTCCACGTCGGAGGCCTTCAGCGCCTCGTCCAGGCCCACCACCGCCTCCAGGGGCGGGGCGATCAGGTAGGCCAGGGCCTCCCCTTCCCGCACATGCGCCGTCTTGGACAGGTAGGTGCCCGTGCGGGAGACGGTGTGGGCGAAATAGATGATGGAATCGTCCTCGTTGGCGGAGCGGAAGCCCACCCCGCTGTCCATGAACTCCGCGCAGGCCCGCAGGCCGGACTGCACCTCCGCCGGGTTGGGCCCGGCCAGGATGCCGATCACCTCGCCGGCCAGCTTGGTGGAGGCGTTGGTCGCCCCGGCGTACAGGGAGCGGCCGTACACCACCTCCACGGCGGCGGCCTTGGTGGCCTCGTCCAGGGCGCAGTAGGTCACGTCGTCGCTGTCGGCGGTGATGATGCCGATGGAGCGGTACTGGGGCGGCAGGCCCAGCTTCTCCGCCAGCGTCTCGCTGACGTTGGCGATGGTGTGGGTGGCCAGCACCTTGGCGGGGATGAGATCGCCTGTCATACAATCACTTCCTTCGTTGATGGGCGGCCGGCATATATGCCGGCCCTACGCCCAAAATATCGGCCTTTGCAGGGCCGCCATACATGGCGGCCGCCTGCCGTCAGCGCAGATCAATGCCGCTCGCCTTCCTTTCCAGCATGGTGTGAATCAACTCCGCAATGTGCGCGCCCGCCTCCACGGCGGTGGTGCCCCCCTTGTGGATGTTGGAGACCACGGTACGCTTGGACTCGGGTATGCCGATGTGGGGCCTGTAGGTCAGGTAGGCGGACATGGACTCCGCCGTCACCAGGCCGGGCCGCTCCCCCACCAGCATGCACACCACCTCCGCGCCGGTGAGCTCCCCGATGTGGTCGGAGGCCCCCACCCGGCAGTATTTCACAAACAGCACCTGCCCGGCCTCCAGGCCGTAGGTCTTCAATCCCGCCTGGATGGCCTGGAGGCAGTCGGCGGCGTTGGCCTCGATGGCGGCGGAGGACAGGCCGTCCCCCACCACCAGGGCCACCTTAGGGCTCTGGCCCAGGGTCTTTTTGACGATGGCCTGGTTGGCCTCGTCGAAGCGGCGGCCCTTGTCCGGCCGGGTCAGGTACTCGTCCTTGCTCTGGCACATGGTCTGGACGGGGACAAAGCCGTGTTTCTCCACAAAAGCGGCGTCCACGTGGGAAAACACCGAGTCCTGGGCCGCCGCGTGGTCGGCCCGCATCCGCAGCATGGAGATGGTCTTGTACCGGGCCCCCGCCCGCCCCAGTCCCAGCCGGGCCGGGGTGCGCAGCTTCAGATCCAGAAAGGCGGGACCGTTTTTCGGGTGCTCCACCAGGTACTGCCGCCGGAGATCCGTCTCGGTGATGTCCTCCAGGCAGCCGGCCGGATCCACATCCGCCGCCGGGGCGGTGGATGTGGACGGGGCGGTTCTCCTTGCCCCGGCCGGCTGGCCCGCCAGCTCCAGCACCATGCGCTCCACCAGGGAGCGCAGCTCTTGTTCGTTCATATCGTCACCTCTATCGTATCGGCGGGCGAACACAGTTCGCCCCTACGGAATGAGCGCGGGCGGCGGGGGCACGCCCCCGCCCTGCGGGGTGCGCGTGCGGCCCGTCGGACGGGCGCGTCAGGGATGCCGCGCCCTACAAAATGCGGGTGTAGGGGCGGATATCATCCGCCCGCGCTTTCACGCCAGCAGCACCGACGCATCCCCCGCCAGCTCGGTGAGCCTGCCGTTCTCCACAAAGCCCATCTTCTCCAGCCACGCCTGGAAGGGCGGGATGGCGGTGAGGCCGAAGAGCTCCCGCAGGGCGGCGGTCTCGTGGAAGCCGGTGGTCTGGTAGTTGAGCATCACGTCGTCGCCGTGGGGGATGCCCATGAAGTAGTTGCACCCGGCGGCGGTGAGCAGGACAGCCAGATCCTCAATGTCGTTCTGGTCGGCCTTCATGTGGTTGGTGTAGCAGGCGTCGCAGCCCATGGGGATGCCGGTGAGCTTGCCCATGAAGTGGTCCTCCAGGCCCGCCCGGATTACCTGCTTGGAGTTGTACAGGTACTCGGGGCCGATGAAGCCCACCACCGTGTTCACCAGGAAGGGCTGGAACCGCTTGGCAAAGCCGTAGCACCGGGCCTCCATCACCACCTGGTCGGCCCCGTGGTGGGCCTCGGAGGACAGCTCGGAGCCCTGGCCGGTCTCGAAGTACATGACGTTGGGGCCGGTGGCGTTCCCCTCCCGCAGGGCCAGCTGCCGGGCCTCCTCGATCAGCTTGCCGTCCAGGCCGAAGGCCTCGTTGCCCTTCTGGGAGCCGGCGATGGACTGGAAGATCAGGTCGCAGGGGGCCCCCTTGCGCACCGCCTCCATCTGGGTGGTCACGTGGGCCAGCACGCAGATCTGGGTGGGGATGTCCCACCGGGTCTTGATCTCCTGGAACCGGTCCAGCACCCGGCGGACGCTCTCCACGCTGTCGTCCACCGGGTTGAGGCCCAGCACCGCGTCCCCCGCCCCGAAGGTGAGCCCCTCCAGCAGGGAGGCCATGATGCCGTCCGGGTCGTCGGTGGGGTGGTTGGGCTGGAGGCGGCAGGACAGGGTACCCGGCAGGCCGATGGTGGTATTGCAGTGGGCGGTGACCCGGATCTTTTTGGCCGCGTAGATCAGATCCAGGTTGCTCATCAGCTTGGCCACGGCGGCGATCATCTCCGCCGTCAGGCCCCGGCTCACCCGCCGGATGGCGTCGCCGCCGTTCTTCTCGTCCAGCAGCCACTCCCGCAGCTCCGCCACCGTCCAGTTCTTGATCTCGTCGTAGATCTTCTCGTTCACGTCGTCCTGGATGATGCGGGTGACCTCGTCCTCCTCATAGGGGACGGCGGGGTGGTTGCGGAGATCCGCCAGGGTCAGGTTGGCCACCACCACCTTGGCCGCCACCCGCTCCTCGGCGTTCTCGGCGGCGATGCCCGCCAGCCGGTCGCCCGACTTCTCCTCGTTGGCTTTGGCCAGGGCGTCCTTCACGGATTTGAATTCGTAGACGTGCCCCAGCAGCTTGGTTTTGAGTATCATGTGATCGCTCCTTAACAGCGGGGGCAAGCCCCCGCCCTACGATTTCTGAAACGCCAGGGTCTTGATGACCACCGGCAGAACGGTCCCGCCCGCCACGGGCGCGCCGATGTCCAGGTAGTCGCCGGAGTCCACCCCCACCCCGTCCAGGCATAAAAGGGGCCCGTCCACCAGGGGGGCCAGGGCCTGCCCCAGCACCTTGGCCTGGTCGCACTCCACCGCCACGATGGGGACAAACCCGGCAGCGCGCAGGGGGGCGAGCCCGTCGGCCACCCCCCGGGCCAGGGCCTGGATTCGGGAATAAGTGGGATTGTCCTCCCCCCGGAGGGCCAGCACCAGCTGGCTCAGGCCCCCCTCGTCGGCAAACCACCCCAGCTTGTCCCGGATGGATTGCGCCAGGGCGGCGGCGTCCCCCCGCTCCTCCTGTGCCGTCAATTTGAGGATGGGCAGGTTTTTCAGGGGGAACGGGATGTCCCGGTAGAAGATGGTGGAGCCGGACAGGTCGGTGGCGTGGCTCCCCGCCCCCACCACTGTGGCCCGGATGGTCTCCGCCCCCCGGAACCGCCCCGCCGCCTGGAAGGCCGGGGAGGCGGCGATGGCCCGCCCCAGCAGTACGCCGATGTCGCCGTAGGCTTTCCAGTCGTCGGGGGGGGCGTCGATGCAGTCGGCCACCCCGCCTGAGAAGGACACCACCGGCACGGTCCGGGGCTCCCACCGGGTGTCCTGGGTGAGAAAGGCGTCCATCCTCTCCCGCCCCGGCCGCAGGCCTGCCGCCTGCTCCAGGGCCTCCACCATGGTCTGAATCACCGGGGCCAAGGCCTCCGGCGCGGCGGTATCCCCCACGACTGGAGTCCGGTACGGGGCGGCGGGGGCAAGCCCCCGCCCTGCGTGTTCCAGGTGCCCGGCGGCCCGGGTGATCACCGGCGACACATAGGTGATCCTTCCGCTGTCCCGGTCCAGCTTAATCAAACGCCCGCCCACGTCCAGGCAGCCGGTCTGCACCAGCTCCCCGTGGGACCAGAGGGACAGGTTGGCGGTACCGCCGCCGATGTCAAAATGCAATATATCTGCGTATTTCTCCCTGGAGTATTCATCCGCACCCGCCCCCCGGGCGGCCAGGATGGACTCCAGGTCGGGCCCGGCGGTGGCCACCACGAAGTCCCCCGCAAAGGCCGACAGGGCGGAGAGCACCTCTCTGGCGTTCTCCTTCCGGGCGGTCTCGCCGGTGATGATCACCGCGCCGGTGGCGATCTCCCCCTTGTCGAAGCCGGATTTCCGGTACTCCTCCTCCACGATGGCCCGCACCCCCTGGGCGTCGATCACCGTGTCCGACAGCAGGGGGGTGAAGTGAATATCGCTACGGTAGAGCACCTCCCGCTCGGCAATGGCCACTTTTGGCACCGAGAAGGGGTTGGCCCGGTTCTCCAGCGTCAGGCGGGAGATCACTAACTGGGTGGTGCTTGTTCCTATGTCGATACCGACAGAAAGCAGGGTCTCCGCCATCACGCCAGCTCCTTCAGCAGGGCCTTCACGTCCTCCGCCGAGGCGCTCCGGGGGTTGGCGGGGGCGCAGAGATCCCCCAGGGCGGCGGCGGTCAGCTCGTCCAGGGCGGCGTGGAGTTGTCTGGTCTCCACCCCGCAGGCCGTCAGCCGGTCGGGCAGCTTGAGCTGGGAGCGCAGCCGGTTCCACCCGGCGGCTAAAGCCCGTGGGTTGGGGGCCAGGCCGCACAGCCGGGCCAGCTGGCCGTATTTGGCCGCCGCCTCTTTTCCAGCGGCGTTGAAGCGGAGCACGTGGGGAAAGATCAGGGCGTTGAGCCGCCCGTGGGGCACGTGAAATTTGCCCCCCAGGGCATGGGCCAGGCTGTGGCACAGGCCCAGCCCGGCGGCGTTGAAGGCCATGCCCGCCAGGTTGGAGGCCAGGAGCATCTGCCGCCTGGCCCGGCTCTCCCCCTGGCTCTCCCAGGCGGGGCGGAGGTTTTCCCAGGCCAGGGTAAAGGCCTTCTCCGCCAAAGCGTCGGAGTAGGGGGAGGCCCCCTTGGCCACGTAGGCCTCGGCGGCGTGGGTGAGCACGTCCATCCCCGTGTCCGCCGTCACCGCCGGCGGCACCCCCGCCAGCAGGGCGGGATCCAGAATGGCCTGGTCGGGGAGCAGCTCGTCGTCCACCAGGGGGTACTTGATCCCCCGCACCGGGTCAGTGAGCACGGCGAAGGAGGTGACCTCCGACCCGGTGCCCGCCGTGGTGGGCACCGCCGCGAAGGTGATCTCCCCCAGGGCCTCCAGCTTTTTGCCGAAGAGCAGCATGGCCTTGGCGCAGTCCATGGGGGAGCCGCCGCCGAAGGCCACCACCGTCCGGGGCTTGAAGTCCGCCAGGGCCCGGGCCCCTTTCGCCACCAGGTCGATGGGCGGGTCGGGCACCACCTGATCGAAGATTTCCACCGTGCGGCCCTTCAGATGGGCCAGCACCTTGTCCAGCAGGCCAGACTTGGCCAGAAAGCCGTCGGTGATCACCAGCACCCGCTCCCCCGGCAGCTCCTCCAGGGCGGCCAGGGCGCCGGTGCCGAAGGTGATCACGGGCTTGACTGCAAATTGTTCCATGGGCGCCTCCCCTGTTTCTTCCTTGCTGGGGTTAGTATGGCGATCTTGGGAGAAGTTATGCGGCCGGGCACGGTGTTTTTCCACAAATCCGGGCCCTTCTTTTGGGCACAATCCCCCCTTTACAAGGTGAGGCGGTTGGCGTATGATGGAGATGAAAAAAAGTTTGCCTCAAACACTTTTTGTTTGAGGTAAACCAAAACAGACAAGGAGGGGGCCTATGCGCACCATCATCCAGAACGGCACCGTGGTCACCGAGTCCGCCGTCTTTGCCGCCGACGTGCTTGTGGAAAACGGCGTGATCCAGGCGGTTGGGAAGGGCCTGGACGCCCGGGGCGCCCAGGTCATCGACGCCGCCGGGAAATACGTCCTGCCCGGCGGGGTGGACGTGCACACCCACATGGATCTCCAGGCCGGGGCCCACCGGGCGGTGGACGACTTCTACACCGGCACCGTGGCCGCCGCCTGCGGCGGCACCACCACCATTGTGGATCACATGGCCTTCGGGCCCAAGGGCTGCTCCCTGTGGCACCAGGTGGAGGAGTACCACCGGCTGGCCGACGGCAAGGCGGTGATCGACTACGGCTTCCACGGGGTGCTCCAGCACGTGAACGGTCAGATCCTCCGGGAGATGGGGGAGATCGCCGACCGGGAGGGCATCACCAGCTTCAAGGCCTACCTGACCTATGACGACCGCCTGGACGACAGCGCCCTGTTCCAGGTGCTCCGGCAGGCCAGGGAGGACGGTCTGGTCATCCCCGCCCACTGCGAGAACGACGGGGTGGTGAACTTCCTGCGGGGCTGGTACAAGTCCCAGGGCCTGACGGCCCCCATCTACCACGCCAGAAGCCGCCCCGCCGGGTGCGAGGCGGAGGCGGTGAGCCGCCTGCTCCACCTGGCCGCCCTGGCCGGGGAGGCGCCGGTGTACGTGGTGCACCTGTCCAGCGCCGCCGGGCTGGCGGAGGTGCGCAAGGCCAGGGCCGCCGGGCAGCGGCACTTCGGGGTGGAGACCTGCACCCAGTATCTCACCCTCACCGAGGAGGCCTACAGCGACCCCCAGGAGGGCTTGAAGGCCATTATGTCCCCGCCCCTGCGTACCGGGGCGGACTGCGCCGCCCTGTGGGGCGGGCTGGCCGACGGTTCCGTCGACGCGGTGGCCACCGACCACTGCCCCTTCCGCTTCGCCGTAGAGAAGCAGTACGGCGTAGGCGACTTCACCGCCTGCCCCAACGGGGCCCCCGGCGTGGAGGAGCGGCTGCCGGTGCTCTACTCGGAGGGGGTGGCCAAGGGCCGCATCACCCTGCCCCAGCTGGTGCGCCTGGCCTGTACCGAGCCCAGCCGTCTCTACGGCCTCTACCCCCAAAAGGGTACCCTCCAGCCCGGCGCCGACGCCGACGTGGTGATTCTGGATCCCAACGGGACGCGCACCCTCACCCAGTCCACCCTCCACTCGGCGGCGGACTACACCTGCTACGAGGGTATGGAGCTTCAGGGAAAGATCGACCTGGTGCTCTCCCGCGGTGAGGTGATCGTACAGGACAACCAGTTCCTGGGCCGGAAGGGCGCAGGCCGCTACCTCAAACGGGGCCGCAGCTGCCTGGCGGAATAGCGGCGGCCGGCTCTGAAAAATCTGTGCCGATGCGGCAGTTTTCTCCACAAAAACCCCGGCGGGTGTAGGTTTGTCAAACATATTGGACAGTGAATTCATTCGGAGAAAGCCAGCTAAG
>NBJMR02800__coassemble_1562_pt1 | contig 30434 bp, 29 predicted proteins | sample NBJMR02800__metabat2_high_PE_046 | metagenome-assembled genome bin NBJMR02800
GGGCCTTCGGCATCGGCCTGGAGCGCACCGCCATGCGCCGGTTCAAGATCGCCGACCTGCGGCTGATCTTTGAGAACGACGTGCGGTTCCTGGAGCAGTTCTGAGGCGCAGCCTCAGAACCGTAGGGGCGGCTATCAGCCGCCCGCGGGCGCATGATATGCGCCCCTACAAAATCAATAAGGGAGTTTTCAGATATGAACTTATCGCGCAAATGGCTGGAGGAATTCGTCCATGTGGACGCCTCCGACAAGGAGTTCGCCGAGGCCATGACCCTGTCCGGCTCCAAGGTGGAGCTGACCCACGACCTGGGGGCGGAGATCTCCAACGTGGTGGTGGGCAGGGTGCTGTCCATGGTTCGCCACCCCAACTCTGACCACATGTGGATCTGCCAGGTGGACGTGGGCCGGGACGAGCCGGTGCAGATCGTCACCGGCGCCTGGAACGTCCACGTGGGCGATCTGGTGCCCGCCGCCCTCCACAAGTCCACCCTGCCCGGCGGCAAGAAGATCGAGAAGGGCAAGCTGCGGGGCGAGGTGTCCAACGGCATGCTGTGCGGCCTGTCCGAGCTGGGCCTGGATGAGCGGGACTTCCCCTACGCCGCCATCGTCCCCGCCGCCCTGCTCAACGACTACAAGCCCCTGGATCCCAATAAGCCCTCCATCTCCGCAGACATCCAGCCCGGTGACAAGGTGTTCGGCCCCGTGGTGTGCGCCAAGGTCCTGGAGTGCGCCCCCCAGCCCGACGGCTCCTTCCATACCTGTCTGGACCTGGGCGGAGCCACCGCCGCGCCTGACACCGCCTGCCCCAACCTCCACGAGGGGGATCTGGTGGCCTACAACACCAAGACGGACGCCATCTGCACCCTGGCCGATCTGCGGGCCGAGCAGGCGGAGTTCCCCCACTGCATCCCCGACGGCATCTTCATTCTCCGGGAGGACTGCAAGCCCGGCGACGACATCAAGCCGGTGATCAACGCCGACGACCACGTGGTGGAGTTTGAGATCACCCCCAACCGGCCCGACTGCCTGTCCGTCATCGGCCTGGCCCGGGAGGTGTCCGCCACCTTCGACGCGCCGCTGCAGCTCCACCAGCCGGTGGTCAAGGGCGGCGCCGACGGCTCCCTGGTAGAGCTGCTGGACGTGGAGACCCCCGCGGCCGACCTGGTGCCCCGGTACACCGCCCGCATGGTGCGCAACGTGAAGATCGCCCCCTCCCCCAAGTGGATGCGGGAGCGGCTGCGCTCCATGGGCGTGCGCCCCATCAACAACATCGTGGACATCACCAACTACGTGATGCTGGAGTACGGCCAGCCCATGCACGCCTTTGACTACCGCTACGTGAAGGGCGGCAAGATCATCGTCCGCCGGGCGGAGGAGGGTGAGAAGCTCACCACCCTGGACGGCAAGGAGCACGTGCTCACCGCCAGCCATCTGGTTATCGCCGACGAGACCCGGGCCGTGGGCCTGGCGGGTATCATGGGCGGCGAGAACAGCGAGATTGTGGACGACACCACCGACGTGGTGTTCGAGTCCGCCTGCTTCGACGGCACCTGCATCCGCAAGGGCGCCCTGGCCCTGGGTATGCGTACCGAGGCCTCCGCCAAGTTCGAGAAGGGCCTGGATCCCATGAACACCCTCCCCGCCGTGGAGCGGGCCTGCGAGCTGGTGGAGCTGCTGGGCGCCGGCGAGGTGGTGGACGGCGTGATCGACATCCTCAACTTCGTGCCCCAGCCCACCGTGCTCAAGCTGGAGCCGGAGAAGATCAACGCCCTGCTGGGCACCGACATCGCCGCCGGCGAGATGGTGTCCATCCTGAAGAAGCTGGACTTCCAGGTGGAGGGCGACCAGGTTACCGTCCCCTCCTGGCGGGGCGACGTGCTCCGCATGGCCGATCTGGCCGAGGAGGTGGCCCGGTTCCACGGCTACAACAACATCCCCACCACCCTCATGCGGGGGGAGACCACCTTGGGCGGCTACTCCGACGAGCAGAAGCTGGAGAACCGCCTGGGCGAGGTGTGCCGCGCCTGCGGGTATGACGAGATCATCACCTACTCCTTCGTCTCCCCCGCCTGCTACGACAAGATCCGCTGGCCCGAGGACTACGCCCAGCGCAAGAGCTTCCAGATCCTCAACCCCCTGGGGGAGGACACCTCCATCATGCGCACCACTACCCTGCCCTCCATGCTGGAGATCCTCACCCGCAACTGGAACTACCGCAACAAGTCCGCCAAGCTGTACGAGCTGGCCCGGGTCTACCTCCCCGGCGGGGAGGACGGCCTGGCCAACGAGGCCAAGGTGCTCACCCTGGGCGCCTACGGCGAGGATATGGACTTCTACGCCATGAAGGGCGTCGTGGAGGCCGTCCTGAAGGACATCCGGGCCGCCGACGTCCACTTTGAGGGGCCCACCGGCGCCCCCAGCGACGCCTCCTGGCACCCCGGCCGCTGCGCCACCGTGTGGAGCGGCAGCGACTGCATCGGCATTTTTGGCCAGATCCACCCCCTGGTGGCCCGCAGCTACGGCGTGGACGGGGAGCTGTACTGCGCCGAACTCAGCTTTGACGAGCTGCTGAACGCCAGGGGCGCCGACCCGGAGTACGTCCCCCTGCCCAAGTTCCCCGCCGTCACCCGGGACATCGCCGTGGTGTGCGACAGCACCGTCACCGTGGGCCAGCTGGAGGACTGCATCAACCGGGGGGCCAAGGGCCTGCTGAAAGAGGTGGAGCTGTTCGACATCTACACCGGTGCCCCCATCCCCGAGGGCAAGAAGAGCGTGGCCTTCAATCTGACCCTCCGGGCCGACGACCGCTCCCTCACCGCCGCCGAGGCGGACGAGGATGTGAAGTCTGTCCTGGAGCTGCTGGAGAAAGAGTTGGGCGCCGTTTTGCGGTGACTTCGCATCCGCCTCGGCGCTCCGCGAAGCGGAGCCCGCGCGTCAGCGCGTCCAAGCGTTTTGGCGTAGCCAAAACCTTGATACCGGGCGAATTCATTTCGCCCGTGGAGTTTTAATCTGGGGTCCCCGCGAAAGCGGCGCTTTCGCGGGGCGGCGGATGAGGATGTGAAGTCCGTCCTGGAACTGCTGGAGAAGGAGCTGGGCGCCGTTTTGCGGTGACCCACTTCCCCCATAGACGCAAAGCCCCGCCCGCCGGAATCTTCCGGCGGGCGGGGGCTTTTTCTCAACAGGCTGGACGGGCGGCGGGGGCAAGCCCCTGCCCTACAGGCCGTCGCTATGTGTGGCGGCATGTAATGCGGGCGCACACACAGGTGCGCCCCTACGGGAAGCCTCGATGGCCATTCCGGTATTTCAGAGGCATGGCACCGACGGCGGCCCGGCGGGCGCACCCGGTGCAGCGCGGCGGTTACCAGGGCTTGCCGGGTAATCCCGATGCGTGCCGCCCGAGGCGCGGCAGCGCCTGTATCACGACCACCAGGAAAACGGGCGGCAATGCGCGGCCGGTCTTTGCAGGCCAGACACAACTTGCCGCCGCCATGAGTCCCCGTTCCGGGGGGCGCCGGGGGGCACTCCCCCGGCCCCTTCTTTTCCCCCATTTCTTTGGGAAGAAATGGGGGCGCCCGCCGCGCAGGCGCGCCCCCCGGGGGGCCCGGTAAACGAGCGGCGCGTCAAGGATGCCGCGCCCTACATTTGTAGAATGCGGAGGATGATGTCCGCCCCTACACCAAGCTGTCCACCACGCCCACAAAGAGGTTCACATCGTTGTTGGAGCGGACGACGAACAGGAAGGGACGATCCAGATCCATGACGCAGATCCGGGGATCCACCTCCGGGCCGCCGTCGCCCAAGCCCAGCAGGGTGACGGCGGCGGCCACAATGCCCTGCTCGTCCACCTGCACCCGGGCGATCTGCTTGGCCTGATCCAGCCACACCGGCTCGGTGCCGGTGAGGGGGGAGAAGTCGGCGGTTTCCTCATCCAGCACAGAGGTGATCCCCAGCCCGGCCAGAGTGGATTTCAGATCCAGGTCGGATCCGACATCGAACTTGGGCACCGACCACTGCACCTCGCCGTAAATGCCGTCGCCGCCATGCACGTCCAGGCTGCCCAGGAACTCCGGGTCGGCCAGCAGCTCCCGGGGGGACACTCCCTCGTCAGGGAGGACGAACACCACTTCCCCGGCGCTGCTGTGGAGGGACGCCGCCTGATAGCCCTCCCGGCTGAGGAAATAGGCGTTCTCGGTGCGGTGCATGAACTCCGCCTCCTGCTCTATCCCGTCGGCGGCGGTGAAGATGTCGTCGGTGTTGTTCTCCGCCTGGAACTCGGTGTTCCACCGCCCCATGACGTAGAGGGTGGAGGCCAGCACCATCAGGGTGTCCGGGGTGGTCTCCAGCACCTTGCCGTCGGAGCCGATGAGCCCGCGGGTCTGCTCCGCCGTCCAGTCGGTCAGGGCCTGGTCCGCCGCGTCGGTGCCCATGGGGGCCTGGTAGGAGGCGGCGTAGTAGTGCTCCGCCAGGATATCCAGGGTGCCCTGGTTGAAGTCCACCCCCTGGTTCAGCCACATGGAGGTGCCCAGCAGGACGGAGGCGGTACCGTCGTCGGTGTAGAGGTCGTGCCAAAGACTGTCCGCCCACGACCGGAGCTGCTCCACATCCTCCGCCCCCAGGGCGTCCAGGATCTCCTGCCGGCTGTCCCCGTCGGTGGTCTCCGCCAGCATGGCCAGGGCGAACCATAGGGAGATGGGGGAGTACACCCCGTTTCCCTCTCCCCCCAGGGCCAGGCTGGTGCTCTCTGCGGAGAAGTCCGCCAGGGCGGAGAGCAGGCCGGCCTGCTCCTCCAGGCCGGGGGCCTCATTCCGGAAGTCCCGCCACGCCTGCCAGCAGGCGTCGTAATCCTCGTTGAACTGCTCCCAGGCGGCATCATCTGCAGTGGCGGGCTCCGCCGGGGCGTGGGGCAGGTCGGGATAGGCGGGCTCGGCCAGGGCGGAGGCGGCGGAGGCGGTGATCCCGCCGCCCCCCAGGCCGGGGACGCCGTTCACCAGCAGAACCGCCGCCAGCACGGCGGCCACCCCCGCCGGGATCACGGCCCGCAGGGGGCGGCGCTTTTTCCGGGGCCTCGCCCCAGCTGCCGCCCGTCTCACCGCCCGCTCCACCGCCGAGGCAGGGGGATGCAGGGCCTCATTGGCCCGCTTATATGCGTCCATCAAGGTTCATCGTCTCCTTTCAGCACCGCGGCCAGCTTCACCCGGCCCCGGGACAGCCAGCTCTTGACCGTCCCCTCCTTGGCCCCCATGAGGGCGGCCACCTCCGCCACGGAGTAGCCCTCCACATAGTACAGGTGGACGGCGGTGCGGTAGGGCCTGGGCAGGGCCAGCACGGCCTCATAGATCTCCCGTTCCTCCGGCGGCACCGCCCGGGTCAGGGCCTCGTCCAGGGGCAGGTGCTTCCGCCAGGGGGCGGCAAGCAGGGTGTTGGTGCAGTTGAGGGTGCAGCGGATCAGCCAGGCCTTCCGGTGCTCGTCGCTGTCCAGCGCCCCCTCGTGGCGGAAGAAGCGGGCAAACACCTCCTGGAACACGTCCTCGCTGTCCTGGATATGGCGGGTGCGGGCCAGGGCCAGCCGCCACACCATGTCCCCCCAGCGCTCCACCTGCTCCCGCGCTCTCCTCTCGTCTGTCACTTGCCTCACCTCTCTTTGGGCATACCCGGGCGGAGTCCCCTCCCCCGCCCATGCCCGCAGGCGGTGGATCTCTCCGTCCCTGGTACCCATAATACCACGGGCGGGGCCGTTTGGTTGCATGCCCGTCCCTCTTTTTTGCCAGTTCTTAAAAACTCATAAATTTTTCGCTTGCCTCTTTACACGGAGGCTGTTTTCCGCTAAAATGAAGAACAGAATGATACACGGGGAGGTGTACCAATGATGGAGATGGACTATACCCGCAAATTTAATCTTCAAAATGACAAGGATCCGGAGATCAAGGAGATTCTATCCTCGGTCTACCAGTCCCTGCAGGAGAAGGGCTATAATCCCATCAACCAGATAGTGGGGTACATCCTCTCAGAGGATCCCACCTATATCACCAACTACAACAACGCCCGTGCCCTGATCCGCAAGCTGGATCGGGACGAGCTGCTCCAGGAGCTGGTGAAGCAGTATCTGCGCGATTGAGCCCTGATGTCCATCCAGCGCGCGCCGCCTTTCCGGCGGCGCGCGTTTTTTTGCTGAAAACGTTGCATCTGCAACTTACAGGGCGCCGGGATTCTGCTAAACTGTCCTCACAACAAGACAAGGAGGCGTTTTGCATGAAACGCAGAATCATCCATATTGACGAGAGCAGGTGCAACGGCTGCGGCCTGTGCGCCGCCGCCTGCCACGAGGGGGCCATCGAGATGGTGGACGGCAAGGCGCGCCTCACCCGGGAGGACTACTGCGACGGGCTTGGGGACTGCCTGCCCGCCTGCCCCGCCGGGGCCATCACCTTCGAGGAGCGGGAGGCCCCCGCCTACGACCACGCCGCCGTTTTGGCCGCCAAGGCGGCCAGAGCGGCCCAGGCCGCCCCCCTGCCCTGCGGCTGTCCCGGCAGCCAGAGCCGGGCGATCCAACGCCCGGCGGAGAGCGCCGCCTCCGCCGCCGGGGAGATTCCCAGCCAGCTGCGGCAGTGGCCGGTGCAGATCAAGCTGGCCCCGGTGAACGCCCCCTGGTTCGACGGGTGCGACCTGCTCATTGCCGCCGACTGCACCGCCTACGCCTACGGCGCCTTCCACCGGGACTTCATCCGGGGGAAGGTGACGCTGATCGGCTGCCCCAAGCTGGACGAGGGGGACTACACGGAAAAGCTCACCGCCATCCTGGCCGGCAACGACGTGAAGAGCGTCACCGTGGCCCGGATGACCGTGCCCTGCTGCGGCGGGATTCAGCGGGCGGCGGAGGCCGCCGTGTCCGCCAGCGGGAAACAGATTCCCCTCCATGTGGCGGTCATCAGCCCCGACGGCGCCGTCACCGCCCGCACTTGACACACACTTTACAATTGACGCTTCTTTTTCGCCAAAGATCGTTGTGAAAGCATACGAATTTCCTCCCCTTCTCTTGCAAACCCCCGGGAAATCCGATATATTATAGGTATTCTGGGGACGGGGAGGTAGGGCCATGACGCCGGTGCATATGCTGCGCTCTGGGGATTGGCCCGCTGTGCGTGCCTTCGCGCCCTTTTCTGCGGAAAAATAGCATCAGGGTATCCGTATAGCCGGATACCCTGATTTATTTTTCAGGTTCCTTAAAATTTGTCAGTATGACCAGCGTGAATTTTGGACAGGAGGGTTCCTATGAGCAAAAAAGCTGCCGTCATCATGGGTTCTGACTCGGATCTGGACACCATGCGCCCCTGCATCGCCCGGCTCAAAGCCTTTGGCATCCCCGTGGAGGTGCACATCATCTCCGCCCACCGCACTCCCGCCGCCGCCGAGCGCTTCGCCTCTTCGGCCAAGGAGAACGGCTTCGGCGTGATCATCGCCGCCGCCGGCAAGGCCGCCCATCTGGCGGGCGTGCTGGCCGCCTACACCACCCTGCCCGTCATCGGCGTGCCCATCAAGACCTCCATGATGGGGGGGCTGGACTCCCTGCTGTCCATGGTGCAGATGCCCAAGGGCATCCCCGTGGCCTGCGTGGCGGTGGACGGGGCGGACAACGCCGCCATTCTGGCCGCCCAGATGATGGCCCTGTCCGACGAGGCCCTGGGGGACAAGCTGGAGCAGTTCAAGGCCTCCATGGCCGCCGAGGTGGAGCTGAAGGATCAGAAGCTCCAGAGCGAGGCGCTCTGAGTTCCAATCCCGAAATCAAAAATTTTGTGTATAGAGGAGTTTGTATCATGGCTTACGAGAAGAGAGAGCAGCTGTACGAGGGCAAGGCCAAGAAGGTCTACGCCACCGACGATCCCGAGGTGGTCATCGTCTCCTACAAGGACGACGCCACCGCCTTCAACGGCCTGAAGAAGGGCACCATCACCGGCAAGGGCGCCATCAACAACCGCATGACCAACAACCTGATGCGCCGCCTGGAGGCCAAGGGCGTGCCCACCCACTACATTGAGGAGCTCAACGACCGGGAGACCGCGGTGAAGAAGGTGTCCATCGTGCCCCTGGAGGTGATTGTGCGCAATATCTCCGCCGGCTCCTTCGCCAAGCGGTACGGCGTGGAGGAGGGCATCGTGTTTGACGAGCCCACCTTCGAGTTCTCCTATAAGAACGACGATCTGGGCGACCCCCTGCTCAACACCTCCCACGCCCTGGCCCTCAAGCTGGCCACCAAGGAGGAGATCGCCCTCATCCGCAAGTACACCATGATGGTCAACGACCTGCTGCGCGGCTTCATGAAGGAGATCGGCATCGATCTGGTGGACTTCAAGCTGGAGTTCGGCAAGACCAGCGACGGCACCATCGTCCTGGCCGACGAGATCTCCCCCGACACCTGCCGCCTGTGGGACGAGAAGACCCACGAGAAGCTGGACAAAGACCGCTTCCGCCGGGATCTGGGCGGCGCCGAGGAGGCCTATGAGGAGGTCATGCGCCGCCTGATGGGGGACAAATAAGCATGGGCGGATTTTTCGGCGCGATCTCCAGGCATGACTGCGTGCTGGACGTGTTCTTCGGCACCGACTACCACTCCCACCTGGGCACCAAGCGGGCTGGCATGGCGGTCTATGACAGGAAGGACGGCTTCCAGCGGCAGATCCACAACATCGAAAACACCCCCTTCCGCACCAAGTTTGACAAGGATCTCTCCGAGTTCCACGGCTGTGCCGCCATCGGCTGCATCAGCGACACCGACCCCCAGCCCCTGCTGGTGCGCTCCCACCTGGGTCTGTACGCCATCACCACCGTGGGCATCATCAACAACGCCGACGCGCTGGTGGATCGCTATTTCTCCGACCACGGCCACCAGTTCCTGGCCATGAGCTCCGGCAAGGTCAACTCCACCGAGCTGGCCGCCGCCCTCATCAACCAGGAGGACGACCTGGTATCCGGCATCCGCCGGGCCCAGGCGGAGATCGACGGCTCCTGCACCATCCTGATCCTCACCCCCGACGCCATTGTGGCCGCCCGGGATCGGCTGGGCCGCCTGCCCGTGCTGGTGGGCCAGACCGAGGACGGCTGCTGCGTGTCCTTTGAGTCCTTTGCCTACCACAAGCTGGGCTACCACGACGCCTATGAGCTGGGCCCCGGCGAGATCGTCAAGGTGACCCCCGGAGGGTGGGAGACCCTCTCCCCCGCCGGGGACAAGATGCGCATCTGCGCCTTCCTGTGGACTTACTACGGTTACCCCAACTCCAACTACGAGGGGGTCAACGTTGAGGTCATGCGCTACCGCAACGGTGAGATCATGGCCCGGGACGAGGTGAAAAAGGGTAAAATGCCCAAGGTGGACTATGTGGCCGGCGTGCCCGACTCCGGCGTGCCCCACGCCATCGGCTATGCCAACCGCAGCGGCAAGCCCTTCGCCCGCCCCTTCGTCAAGTACACCCCCACCTGGCCCCGCTCCTTCATGCCCGCCGACCAGAAGGCCCGCGACCAGGTGGCCAAGATGAAGCAGATCCCCGTGCCCGAGCTCATCGAGGGCAAGAAGCTCCTCTTCGTGGACGACTCCATCGTCCGGGGCACCCAGCTCCAGGGCACGGTGGACTTCCTCTATGAGTCCGGCGCCGAGGAGGTTCACATGCGCTCGGCCTGCCCGCCCATCATGTACGGCTGCAAGTACCTGAACTTCTCCCGCAGCAACTCCGACATGGAGCTGCTGGCCCGCCGCACCATCCAGGAGCTGGAGGGTGACGAGGGCCAGAACCACCTGGAGGAGTATGCCGACTCCTCCACGGAGCGGGGCCAGTGCATGCTCAAGGCCATCTGTGAGAAGCTGGGCTTTGACTCCCTGGGCTACCAGTCCCTGGACGGCCTGCTGGAGGCCATCGGCATCGACCGGGACAAGATCTGCACCTATTGCTGGACTGGGAAAGAGTGACGTGCCTCAACAAAGAGGCGGAGCCTCTTTGTTGAAAGAGCTGCAGCCCGCCGCGCGCAAGGCCTGCCCGCCAAAGGCGGCCAGGCCTCACACTTGCGGACTGAGAAGTGTTTTTCCCGAGGCGCATGTCCCCGGGAAAAACAGATTCCATTTGATTCCGCCGCCTGCGGGCGGCGGAACTCTGCGAGGCTTTTTCCTGTATCCCAGCGCACCATTTCCTCATTTCTTTTGGAGGTTTTGCGATGAAGAACTCCCATTCCGAGTCCTACGCCGCCGCCGGCGTGGACGTCACCGCCGGCTACGAGTCGGTCAACCGCATCAAGCCCCTGGTGGAGTCCACCTATATCCCCGGCGTCCTGGGCACCCTGGGCGGCTTCGGCGGCCTGTTTGCCCCCGACGTGGCGGACATGAAGAAGCCCGTCCTGGTGTCCGGCACCGACGGCGTGGGCACCAAGCTGAAAATCGCCTTCCTGATGGACAAGCACGATACCATCGGCATCGACTGCGTGGCCATGTGCGTCAACGACATCATCTGCGGCGGCGCCGTGCCCCTCTTCTTCCTGGACTACATCGCCTGCGGGAAGAACCACCCGGAGCACATCGCCGACATCGTCTCCGGCATCACCGAGGGCTGCCGCCAGGCCGGCTGCGCCCTCATCGGCGGCGAGACCGCCGAGCACCCCGGCCTCATGCCGGAGAACGAGTATGACGTGGCCGGCTTCTCCGTGGGCATTGTGGACGAGGAGAAGATCATTGACGGCTCCACCCTCCAGGAGGGGGATCTGCTTATCGGCCTGAGCTCCAACGGCGTCCACTCCAACGGCTTCTCCCTGGTGCGCAAGGTGCTTGGCATTGATTCCAACCCCAAGGCCCTGGACATCCACGTGTCTGAGCTGGGCCGCACCCTGGGGGAGGAGCTGCTGCGCCCCACCCACATCTACGTCAGATCCATCCAGTGCCTGCGCCAGCACGGCGTGGAGGTCAAGGCCATCAGCCACATCACCGGCGGCGGCCTGTATGAGAACGTGCCCCGCATGATGAAGGCTGGCCTCACCGCCCGCATCCAGAAGGACTCCTTCCCCGTGCCACCCATCTTTGAGATCATCCAGCGCTCCGGCGACATCCCGGAGCGGGACATGTACAACACCTTCAACATGGGCATCGGCCTGGTCATCGCCATCCCCAAGGACCAGATCGGCCACGCCCTAGACGTGCTGGCCCGGGCGGGCGAGCAGTCCTCCATCATCGGCACCGTGGTCAAGGGCGACGCCGGTGTGGAGCTGGTCTGAGGACGGGCGCATGGTACGAATTGCGGTTCTGGTCTCCGGCGGGGGCACCAACCTCCAGGCGCTGATTGACTCCCAGGCCCGGGGAGAGCTGAAAAACGGCGCCATCGCCGCCGTGATCTCCTCCAAGCCCGGCGCCTACGCCCTGGAACGGGCGGAGAAGGCCGGCATTCCCGGCTATGTGGTGGCCCGGAAGGAGTTTTCCTCCAACCGGGAGATGACCCTGGCCCTGGTGGACAAGCTGCGGGAGCTGGACATCGGCCTGGTGGTACTGGCCGGCTTCATGCACATTCTCACCGGGGAGATGGTGGCGGCCTACCCCAACGCCATCCTCAACGTCCACCCCGCCCTGATTCCCTCCTTCTGCGGCGCGGGGTACTACGGCCTTCACGTCCACGAGGCCGCCCTGGCCTACGGCGTGAAGGTCACCGGCGCCACCGTCCATTTTGTCAATGAGGAGCCCGACGGCGGCCCCATCGTCCTCCAGAAGGCGGTGGAGATTTTGGAGGGGGACACCCCCGAGGTGCTCCAGCGCCGGGTGATGGAGCAGGCCGAGTGGCGCATCCTCCCCCGGGCCGTCTCCCTGTTCTGCGAGGGTCGGCTCTCCGTGGAGGGTCGGTTGGTTCACATCAAGCAGGACAAAGAATCCAAATAAAGGAGCCTTTGCATGAAAACTCTGGATCTCACCGCGCTGCTGCGCATCAACCCCTATCCCGGCCGGGGCATCGTGCTGGGCAGCTCCCCCGACGGGAGCAAGTCGGTCATCGCCTACTTCATCATGGGCCGGAGCGAGAACTCCCGCAACCGGATCTTCGTGGAGACCCCCGACGGCATCCGCACCCAGGCCTATGATCCCGCCAAGCTCACCGACCCCTCCCTCATCATCTACGCCCCTGTGCGTGTGTTCGGCACCTCCACCATCGTCACCAACGGCGACCAGACCGACACCATCCGGGAGGGGCTGGCCGCGGGCAAGAGCTTTGAGGAGGCCCTGCGCACCCGCACCTTCGAGCCGGACAAGCCCAACTACACCCCCCGCATCTCCGGCCTGGTGCAGCAGAACGGGGACTACACCCTGTCCATCCTCAAGAGCGCCGACGGCAATCCCGCCTCCTGCCGCCGGTACTTCTTCGACTACGAGGCCCCCCTGGCCGGGCAGGGCCATTTCCTCCACACCTATATGGAGGACGGCAATCCCCTCCCCTCCTTCCAGGGCGAGCCGGAGCAGGTGGACATCGTCAGCGACACCGCCGCCGACTTCGCCGAGCTGCTGTGGGCCAGCCTGAACGAGGACAACAAGGTCTCCCTCTTCGTCCGCTATATCGACCGCAAGAGCGGCCAGTGGGAGAGCGTGATCAAGAACAAGCACAACTGAGATTGGACGGAGGTTTGAGCATGAGAGAACTGGAACTGAAATACGGCTGCAACCCCAACCAGAAGCCCGCCCGCATCTTCATGGAGGAGGGCGAGCTGCCCATCCAGGTGCTCAACGGCAAGCCGGGGTATATCAACTTCCTGGACGCCCTCAACTCCTGGCAGCTGGTGAAGGAGCTGAAGGAGGCCACCGGCCTGCCCGCCGCCGCGTCCTTCAAGCACGTCTCCCCCGCCGGCGCCGCCGTGGGCACCCCCCTGAGCGACGTGGAGAAGAAGATCTACTTCGCCGAGGGCATGGAGCTCTCCCCCATCGCCTGCGCCTATGTGCGGGCCCGGGGGGCCGACCGGCTGTGCTCCTACGGCGACTGGGCCGCCCTGTCCGACGTGTGCGACGCCGCCACCGCCCGCTATCTGGCCCTGGAGGTATCCGACGGTGTCATCGCCCCCGGCTACACCGACGAGGCCCTGGAGATCCTGAAGACCAAGCGCAAGGGCGGCTACAACGTGGTGCAGATCGACCCGGATTATGTGCCCCGGGAGGTGGAGCACAAGGACGTGTTCGGCGTCACCTTTGAGCAGGGCCGCAACAACTTCGCCATCAACGAGGCGCTGCTGGACAACATCGTCACCGACAGCAAGGACCTGCCCGACAGCGCCAAGCGGGACATGCTGGTGGCCCTCATCACCCTGAAGTACACCCAGTCCAACTCCGTCTGCTACGTGAAGGACGGCCAGGCCATCGGCGTGGGCGCCGGCCAGCAGAGCCGCATCCACTGCACCCGCCTGGCGGGCAGCAAGGCGGACAACTGGCTGCTGCGGCAGCACCCCAAGGTGCTGGGCCTCCAGTTCGTGGACGGCATCCGCCGCCCCGACCGGGACAACGCCATCGACGTGTACATCTCCGACGAGTACGAGGACGTGCTGGCCGAGGGCGTGTGGCAGAACACCTTCAAAGTCAAGCCCGAGGTGCTCACCGCGGAGGAGAAAAAGGCGTGGATCGCCACCCAGTCCGGGGTCACCGTGGGCTCCGACGCTTTCTTCCCCTTCGGCGACAACGTGGAGCGGGCCCGCAAGAGCGGCGTGCGCTACATCGTCCAGCCCGGCGGCTCCATCCGGGACGACCATGTGATCGCCACCTGCAACAAGTACGGCATCGTCATGGCCTTCACCGGGATGCGCCTTTTCCACCATTAAGAGATGGAGACCCGCTACGGCCTGAGCGCCGCCGCCCTCAAATACCTGGCCGCCCTGTGCATGCTGCTGGATCACATGGGGGTGGTGTTCCCCCAGCTCTTCTCCGGGCTGGGCCTTCCCGCCGCCCTGGATCTCCTGCCCCGGTGCGCGGGGCGGCTTGCCTTCCCCGTCTTCGCCTACTTCGTGGCCGAGGGGTGCAGGCGCACCCGCTTCTTCCACCGGTATCTGATCCGGCTGGGTGTATTCGCCCTGGTGTCCCAGGCGCCCTACACCCTGGCCACCGGCACCTGGGGCGGCAACGTGATCCTCACCTTCTTCCTGGCCGCCGCCGCCATCTGCGGCTACGAGCGGCTGGTGAAAGCGGAGTACAGCGTGACTGTGGCCGCCCTCCCCCTGCTTGGGGCCTGCGTGCTGGCCCTGGTGCTGAATACCGACTACGGCTTTCCCGCCGTGCTGCTGGTGTTCGGGCTCTACCTGTGCGGCGAGGATCGGAAGCGGCTGCTGCTCTGCCTGGGTGCGGGGCTGGCACTGATCTATCTGGTGTACAACCCCCTGATGGGCTTCCTCTCCCTGCCTGTCCTGCTGCCCCGGCTGGTGGCGGACTATCTGGCGGCGGCTGTCCCCTCCGCCGTCCTCTATGCGCTGTGCGCAGAAATCTCCCTTCTGCCTCTGGCCTGCTACCGGGGCCAGCTGGGCCTCCAGAACAAGTGGTTCTTCTATGTATTCTATCCCGCGCACCTGCTGGGCCTGTGGGCCCTGGGGCTGGCGCTGAATTGAGGTGTCGTCATGCATGTTTTGATCGTGGGCGGCGGCGGGCGGGAGCACGCCATCGCCTGGGCGCTGTCCAAGAGTAATAAAGTGGATCACCTTTCCTGTGCTCCGGGCAACGGCGGCATCGCCGCCCTGGCCCAGTGCGTGGACATTCCCGCCACCGACGTGGACGCCATGGTGGCCTGGGCCTGTGAAAACAGCGTGGACTTTGTGGTGGTGGCCCCGGACGACCCCCTGGCCCTGGGCATGGTGGACGCCCTGGAGGCGGCGGGCATCCCCGCCTTCGGCCCCCGGGCCGACGCCGCCATCATCGAGGCCAGCAAGAGCTTCTCCAAGCGTCTGATGGAGAAATACCACATCCCAACCGCAAAGTATCAGACCTTTACAGAGCTGGAGCCCGCCCTGGCCTATATCGAGGCCCAGGGCGCCCCCATCGTGGTCAAGGCCGACGGCCTGGCCCTGGGCAAGGGTGTCATCGTGGCCCAGACCGTGGCCGAGGCCCAGGATGCCGTCCGCTCCATGATGAGCGGCCACAAATTCGGCGACGCCGGGGCCAGAGTGGTCATTGAGGAGTGCATGACCGGCCCGGAACTCACCGTGCTGGCCTTCTGCGACGGGGAGCACCTGGTGCCCATGCCCTCCTCCCAGGATCACAAGCGGGCCTTTGACGGCAACCAGGGCCCCAACACCGGCGGCATGGGGGCCATCTCCCCCTCCCCCAACTACACCCCCGAGGTGGCAAAGCGGTGCATGGAGGAGATCTTCCTGCCCACCGTGGCCGCCCTCAGGGCGGAGGGCCGCCCCTTCCACGGGGTGATCTACTTCGGCCTGATGCTCACCCCCGACGGCCCCAAGGTGGTGGAGTACAACGCCCGCTTCGGCGATCCGGAGTGTCAGGCGGTGCTCTCCCTGCTGGACAGCGATCTGATGGACATCTTCCTGGCCTGCCGGAACGGCACCCTGGATCAGGTGGACGTGCGCTGGAAGGACGGGGCCTCCTGCTGTCTGGTGCTGGCCTCCGGCGGCTACCCTGGAAGCTATGGCAAGGGCTATCCCATTACAGGGCTGGAGGAGGCCGGCCAATCCGCCGTGGTGTTCCACGCAGGCACCAAGCTGGGCGAGAACGGGAGCGTCCTCACCAGCGGCGGCCGGGTGCTGGGGGTCACCGCTACCGGGCCGGAGCTGAACGCGGCCATTGACGGGGCCTATGCCGCCGCCTCTCACATCCACTTCCAGGACATGTTCTTCCGCTCCGACATTGGCCGGGTGTGGAACCCCAACGTTTAGAGCCCCAAGGCATGCAACCGCCGGTTGTCAAATCGGATGCTCCGGTTGGTTGCGCGGGGACGGGCCGTTCTGTTAGGATGGAGCCAGAAACAAAGGAGGTTCATCCATATGGAATTTCGTGAACGGCTCTACCAGCTCCGCAAGGGGCAGGGCATCTCCCAGGAGGAGCTGGCCAATGCCGTGGGGGTCTCCCGCCAGGCGGTGCAGAAGTGGGAGGCCGGGGCCTCCACCCCGGATCTCAACAACCTGTCCGCCCTGGCCGGCTACTTCTCCGTCACCCTGGACTACCTGGTGCGGGGGGTGGAGCCGGAGGCGCCCCAGGCCGCCCCGGCGGAGCGGACGGTGATCCACAACTATTACACCCCCTATCACTACGAGTACCGCAGTAAATGCACCCTCCTGGGCCTGCCCCTGGTGCATATCCACCTGGGCTACGGCCTCCGCCGGGCCAGGGGGATCATCGCCATCGGCAACGTGGCCACCGGCCTTGTGGCCGTCGGCGGCTTCTCCGCCGGACTGCTCTCTATCGGCGGGCTGGGCATCGGCCTGCTGACCCTGGCCGGACTGGCCGCCGGCGGGCTGGCCGTGGGTGGAATGGCCTTCGGCCTGCTGGCCGCCCTGGGCGGCGGCGCGTTCAGCCTGGGCATCTCCTTCGGCGGCTGCGCCGTCAGCCGGTTTGTGGCCGTGGGCGGGGCCGCCGTCGGGCAGTACGCCGGCGGCGCGGCGGCTTTCGGCTCCCTGCTGGCCATCGGCCAGGACGCCGAGTCGGCCAGCGGCCTGGCCCTCACCCTGGATCAGCTCGACGCCTTGCACCTGTCCCCGGCGGAGCTGCTGTCCTGGCTCCAGGCCCAGGCGCCGGAGGCCCCCCGGTGGGTGCTCCGCCTGCTGCTGGGCGCGGCGGGCCGTTAACAGCCGGAAAAAGAGCCCTTGCGCCGCGGCGCAAGGGCTCTTTGCGTGACAAAATCCGGCCCCCCTGCTACACCGTGGGCACAAGGAGGGATGCACATGGCGTCCGTGGCAAAGCACATCAGAAAGCTCCGGCTGGAGCGGGGCCTCACCCAGGAGGAGCTGGCGGAGCGGCTCCACGTCACCCGGCAGGCCGTGTCCAACTGGGAGCGCAGCGCCGCCCAGCCGGATCTGGACACCCTCCAGGCCATCGCCGCCGCCCTGGGGGTGGAGGTCACCGAGGTGATTTACGGCGCGCCGCCCCCAACGGCGGTCACAGGGGCCGTCCGGCGGCGGTGGCTGATCACCGGGGCCCTGGCGGTGCTGGGGGCGGCGGTGCTGATCTATCTGGTGTATCTGCTGGCCTTCTCCAACGGGGCGATTGGCACCCGGCGGGACGGCTTCCGCTATCAGCTGGGTGACGGGGCCTACCGCACCGCCGTCTACACCCTGACGGATCCCCGAACGGTGGAGGTGGAGCTGAGTGATCCGTCCTCCAGCATCGGCTCGGTGCTCTATCAGGATGACAAGGGATGCACCATTACAGTGTCTGGGCTGGAACAGCTCAACGGCCGCTGGGTGGTCACCTTCCAGGCGGAGGGCGCCCTGAGCCGCCTGGGCGGGCGGCTGGTGTCCGGCTGCTATGAGGAGCGCTCCGGCGATTCCCTGAGCAGCTTCCGGGTGGAGGCCGCCGACGGCCTGTCCCTCACCACCGCTGTGGGCGGGCAGAGCTGGGCCGGTGAGCTGGCGGACACCCAGCCCCTGGAGCGGACAGGAAACGCCTTCTCCTTTTACCTGCTCCCCTCCGGGCTGGAGGACGAGCCGGAGTCCGGCACGGCTTCCCTCACCGTGGAGGGCCTGATTGACTTCCGCACGTGGCGGAACTGGCGCTTCTGGGGATAGCCCGGCCGGGGTTCCGGCCGCAGCACAAGCAGACCGGGCGGACGCAGCCGCGTCCGCCCGGTATTTCTGTATTTCAGTTTTCGTCCAGGGGCAGGGGATCCGGCGGCCGGTGGTTGAGCTCCGCCGAATAGCCCTCGGCCAGCCGGCTCAGCTGCTCCGCCTGGCTGCCCAGGGTGTGGGAGATCTCCTCCAGCAGGCCGCCCGCCTGATCCATCTCGGCCCTGGCCCGTCCGATGGCGGCGTTGACGTCCTCCCGCAGCCTGCCGTATCCGGTCTGCACCCGGCTCAGCCACTGCTCCACGTCGGCCTGGAGCCGCTTTGCCCGCTCCTCCGCCTCTGCCTGGACATCCTGGGCCCGACAGTGGGCCTCCAGCTCGATGCCGGCGGTGCGATCCTTGATCTTCTCGTAGGCCTCCGCCGCCTGACCGGCCCGGGCCAGCTTCTCCTTGGTCTCCGTCAGGCGCGCCTCCGTCTCGGTCAGCAGCTCCTCCGCCGCGGTTTTCTCCCGGCGCAGCTCCGCCAGCTCCGTCTCCAGCCGGGCCAGCTCCTTCTGACGCTCCTCGCCCTCCCTGTGGGCGGCGGAGAGCTCCTCCCGCAGGCCCTGGAGCTCCTGCCCCAGCTTCTCCTCCCGCTCCCGGGCGGCCGCCAGCTCCCCCTCCCGGGCGGACTGCGCCTCTCCGGCCTCGTCCAGCTTCCGCTGAAGCCCATCCAGCTTCTCACGGTGCTCCCGCGTCATGGTCTCAATATACAGCAGTACGTCCTGCTTCTGAAAGCCGCCAAAGGTGGCTGTGCGGAACTGAAGCTCTGTGTCGGCCATTTCGGATCCCTCGTTTCTACAGATTCACGGCTATTTTATCACAGTTAACGCCACAGTACAACAAAAAGTGCGTCCTGTTCAAGAAAGAAGGACAAATTCACCGTCGTCATACCTGTAATACAGCGTCTCACCGTCCGGGGCCATGGTGACCACAAAGATCCAGCCCGACGGATCACGGCTGTACCACGGGCGTATTACCTCCACACTTTCAAATAGCGAACTGGAATATACGCCGTGCTCCACCTTGATTTTGTGCTCCAACTGCGCGGTCATGGACATGGCCTGATAATCACGGGCGGAATGAACCAGGGGCAGCCAAATGAAAAACACCAGGACAGCCGCCAGAACAAGAACCGCGATGGTCAGCTTTCTTCTCCTGTTCATCCGGATATCCCCCTTCCTTTCCTCATCTCTTTATCGCATGGGCGGAGATCACGTCGGACAGCAGGGCATAGACCTCCTGATACAGCTTCTCGTGCCCGACAATTTGATAATGGGTGTCCCCAAACTGGGCGGAGTCATAGCCTGGCCGGCTGGAGAGGTTGAGGCAGCTCGCTCCCGGGAATGTCCGCGCTGTAGGTCTCCCCGTCCCGCCCGAAGTCGGCGCTGACAAAGCCGACGCTGGGGTTGTCCGCGGGCTCCACCATGGGCCTTGTGGGCAGAAATACAGCTGCCGCCACAGCGGCGGCCAGCACCAGCACGCCGATGCAGAGTACCGCCCTCCATCTCCTGTGCAAGCCATTTTTCATACTGCATCCCCCAACTTTTTCGCGGCCTCCGCCGCCCGTCCAGCCGTCTCCTCCTGTCAGGGAGAGTATAGCATACGGCGGGGGAAAAATCCACCTTCCGCCCGATTTTCCGGGCAGAAGGCCAGGCCATGGCCCTCCCCGCTTCTTTGCATTGACTGACTCTTTCCCAGGTGATATAATAGGATGATTATGACAAACTGGACAATGGGACGGGATCAAGATGTGGATTTCCGATAACTGGAGAGACTATGAGCTGCTGGACTGCGGCAATGGCGAGCGGCTGGAGCGGTGGGGAAAATACCTGCTGGTGCGGCCCGACCCTCAGGCCATCTGGCGGCCCGAGGGAAGGCACCCCGGCTGGCGGAAGTATGACGCCCGGTATCAGCGCTCCTCCACCGGCGGGGGCCAGTGGGTCAAGAAGGAGCTGCCCCAGCGGTGGACGCTGGGCTACGGCCCGCTGACGCTCAACGTCAAGCCCATGAACTTCAAGCACACCGGCGTGTTCCCCGAGCAGGCGGCCAACTGGGACTTTGCCATGGAGCGCATCCGCGCCGCCGGGCGGCCCGTCAGCGTGCTCAACCTGTTCGCCTACACCGGCGCGGCCTCGGTGGCCTGCGCGGCGGCGGGGGCCTCGGTGTGCCACGTGGACGCGGCCAAGGGCATGGTGGCCTGGGCCCGGGAGAACGCGGCCTCCTCCGGCCTGGCCGACGCCCCTATCCGCTGGATCGTGGACGACTGCGCCAAGTTTGTGGAGCGGGAGATCCGCCGGGGGCGGAAGTACGACGCGGTGATCATGGACCCCCCCTCCTACGGACGGGGCCCCTCCGGGGAGATCTGGAAGCTGGAGGAGAACCTGTTCCCCTTTGTGGAGCTGGTCACCGGGGTGCTCTCTGACGAGCCACTGTTTTTCCTGATCAACTCCTACACCACGGGCCTGGCCCCGTCGGTGCTGACCTATCTGCTGGAGACCCTGGTGAGCCGGAAATACGGCGGCCGCACCGAGAGCCAGGAGCTGGGCCTGCCCGTCACCGCCACCGGCCTGGCCCTGCCCTGCGGGGCCACGGGCCGCTGGACTGCCGAATAAGAGGGAGACGCATGAACGACACCATCATCAAAACCGAGAACCTCCGCTTCACCTATGCCGAGGCGGGGGAGGTCAACCCCCTTGTGCTGGACGGGGTGAGCCTGAACATTGAGGCCGGTACCTTCGTGGCCGTGCTGGGCCACAACGGCTCCGGCAAGTCCACCCTGGCCAAGCACCTGAACGCCATCCTGCTGCCCTCCGGCGGCAAGGTGTACGTGGACGGCATCGACACCATGGACGAGGAGCGGCTTCTGGATATCCGCCGCACCGTGGGCATGGTGTTCCAGAACCCGGACAACCAGATCGTGGCCAACGTGGTGGAGGAGGACGTGGCCTTCGCCCCGGAGAACCTGGGGGTGCCCCCGGAGGAGATCCGCCGCCGGGTGGATGACGCCCTCAAGACCGTGGGCATGTACGAGTACCGGGAGCACGCCCCCCACCTGCTCTCCGGCGGACAGAAGCAGCGGGTGGCCATCGCCGGCGTGCTGGCCATGGCGCCCCGGTGCATCGTGCTGGACGAGCCCACCGCCATGCTGGATCCCACCGGCCGGGCGGAGGTCATGAGAACCATAAAAACCCTCAACCGCACGTCCGGCGTCACGGTGGTGCTCATCACCCACCACATGGACGAGGCCGCCCAGGCCGACCGGCTGGTGGTCATGGCCAAGGGCCGGGTGGTGGCCGACGGCGCCCCCAAGGAGGTCTTTCAGCGGGTGGAGGAGCTGAAGGCCGTGGGCCTCACCGTCCCCGAGACCACCGAGCTGCTGTGGCAGCTGCGCCAGGCCGGGGTGGACGTGCCCCTGGACGCCCTCAGCGACGAGGAGTGCGCCCAGGCTCTGTATGACGTATTGACGCGGGCGTGAGAAAATCGCGCTCCGCTTACCGGGCGTCACCCGGTTTCACGGGGATGCACCACTATTGATAAAGGAATGAAGTCAGTTGGAACCCATCATTCAGACGGAACACCTGAGCCATATCTACTCCGCCGGCACCCCGTTTGAGCACGGCGCTCTGGTGGACGTGGACTTCACCGCCTACCGTGGGGAATACCTGGGCATTATCGGCCACACCGGCTCGGGCAAATCCACCCTGATCCAGCACCTGAACGGCCTGCTCAAACCCACCTCCGGCCGGGTGCTCTACGAGGGGCAGGACATCTGGGAGAGCAAGGAGCGCACCCGTGAGACCCGCTTCCACGTGGGCCTGGTGTTTCAGTACCCGGAGTACCAGCTCTTTGAGGAGACCATCTACAAGGACATCGCCTTCGGCCCCAAGAACATGGGCCTGGACGAGAAGGAGATCGACCGCCGGGTGCGGGAGGCCGCCCAGTTCGTGGGCCTGAGGGAGGAGCTGCTGGAGAAGTCCCCCTTCGAGCTCTCCGGCGGCCAGAAGCGCCGGGTGGCCATCGCCGGCGTCATCGCCATGGAGCCGTCGGTGCTCATTCTGGACGAGCCCACCGCCGGGCTGGATCCCGTGGGCGTGGAGGAGATTCTGGGCAACATCCGGGACTACCACCAGGCCAAGAACGCCACCATCATCATCGTCTCCCACTCCATGGAGGAGATGGCCCGGACGGTGGACCGCATCGTGGTGGTCAACGACGGCCGCATCCCCTTCTCCGGCGCGCCCCGGGAGGTGTTCGCCCACGGGGACGAGCTGGAGGCCATGGGCCTGGGCGTGCCCGCCATGACGCGGGTGTTCCACCGGCTGCGGGCCATGGGCGTGGACATCGACGCCTCGGTATACACCACCGAGCAGGCCAGGGACGCCATCCTGGCCAGGCTGGGCCGTGGGCAGACAGAAAAGGGGGCGGTGTAAATGGCGCTGAAGGACATTACCCTGGGCCAGTACTTCCCCGGCCACACCGTGATCCACCGGCTGGATCCCCGCACCAAGCTCATTTTCACCGTGGCCTATATCGTGGCCCTGTTCCTGGCCAGGCAGGTGGTCTCCTATGCCATCCTGCTGGTTCTGCTGGGGGTGCTCATCGCCGTGTCCAAGGTGGGCCTCAAGAGCATCCTGCGGGGCATGAAGCCCATCCTGATCATCGTGATCATCACCGGCGTGCTCAACCTGTTCTACACCGCCGGCGAGGGAGAGCCCCTGGTCTCCTTCTGGGTGTTCAACATCTACGCGGAGGGCATCTGGGCCGCCATCTTCATGGTGCTGCGCATCGCCATGCTCATCACCTGCACCTTCCTGCTGACCTACACCACCTCCCCCATCCAGCTCACCGACGGCCTGGAGCGGCTGATGAACCCCCTGAAGGCCATCAAGGTGCCCGTCCATGAGCTGTCCATGATGATGTCCATCGCCCTGCGCTTCATCCCCACGCTGATCGAGGAGACGGACAAGATCATGTCCGCCCAGAAGGCCCGGGGCGCCGACTTCGACACCGGCAACCTGATGCAGAAGGCCAAGGCCCTGGTGCCCCTGCTGGTACCCCTGTTCATCTCCGCCTTCCGCCGGGCCGACGAGCTGGCGGTGGCCATGGAGTGCCGCTGCTACCACGGCGGCGAGGGCCGCACCCGCCTGCGGCAGCTGAAGCTGAAGGGCATGGATGTGGCCGCCCTGCTGTTTGCCCTGGCCATGTGCGTGGGCATCGGCGTGCTGGGCCACTTCGGGCTGTAAATTTAAGAAAATTATAATGTGAGCTTAAAGCCTTATGAGAAATATTGCGTTACGCTTGATGTACGTGGGCACCGCCTATCACGGCTGGCAGGTGCAGAAAAACGCGGAGACCGTGGCGGAGACCCTGGAGAAGTCCCTGGCCTCGGTGGTGGGCCATCCGGTGAAGTGCACCGGCGCGGGCCGCACCGACGCCGGGGTCCATGCGGAGGTCTACGTAGCCAATTTCCGCACCACCTCCCGCATCCCCTGCGACCGGATCCCCCTGGCGGTGAACACCCGCCTGCCCGACGACATCGTGGTGGTGAAGGCCACTGAGGTACCGGACGAGTTTAACGCCATCGGCTCCTGTCTGAAAAAGGAATACACCTACCGGATCTACAACTCCCGCATCCGGAATGCGTTTTATGTCAACCGTGCCTGGTTCTATCCCAAGCGCCTGGACGAGACCATCATGCAGCGGGCCGCCTCCCACTTCGTGGGCACCCACGACTTCGCCGCCGTCCGCTCGGTGGGCACCGAAACCCGCACCACCGTGCGCACCGTCCACTATTTCGACATCTCTCGCAGCGGAGATCTGATTGAATGTAAGGTGTGCGCCGACGGCTTCCTGTACAACATGGTGCGGGCCATGGTGGGCACCTGCGTCTATGCCGCCGACGGCAAGTTCTCCCCCGACGCCGTGCCCGCCATCCTGGAGGGCAAAAACCGGACGGATGCCGGGCCCACCGTACCTGCGGGTGGCCTGTACATGACCAAGCTTTGGTACAACGAGGACGTGCTGTAGCCTCGCTTTCCCTGCGGGGCGGATTCCAACCGCATAAAATCCGCGAAGGAGCATAGAATGGAAGAAATCAATGGGGGCCGTCCCGCTTCCTCTCCGAAGGGCAGAAAGCGGCCCAATCCCTTTGTCCGCTTCCTGGCCTTTCTGGTGACCCTGGCCCTGGTGCTGGGGGCGGTGGCCCTGGTGGCCAATTACGACAAGCTGAATTTCGACTCCATCAAGCGGTGGTTCTCCTACCGCACCCTGGCCCGCAGCGACAGCGGACAGGCCGAGTCCTTTTCCTTCGACGGGGACTCCGACAGCATCTTCGCCTCGGTGGGCGGGGATCTGCTGGTCTGCTCTCCCAACAGCCTGCAGCTCTATTCAGGCAGCGGCCAGCTCTATGTGAATGAGACCATCTCCATGGAAAATCCCGCCGTGGACACGGCGGGGGAAACCGCCCTGATCTACGACGTGGGCGGCGAGGAGCTGCTGATCTACGCCAGCCGGGAGGAGGCCTTTTCCCTCACCCAGGAGACGGGACAGTCCATTCTGTCCGCCTCCCTCAACCGGAACGGGTGGCTGGCTGTGGTCAGCCAGCAGAGCGGCTTCAAGGGGGCGGTGACCATCTATGACAGCGACTACGCCACGCCCCTGATCCAGATCAGCCGCTCCGACCGCTTTATCATGGACGCGGTGGTGTCTCCGGACAACCGCTCCGTTGCGGTGCTCACCATGGGCCTCACCGACGGCAGCTTTGAGAGCCGGGTGGAGTGCTACGCCCTGGCGCGCACGGAGGAGGACACCGAGCCGGACTGGAGCTGTCCCGTGGGGGGCGACGCGATCCTGGCCCTGCGCTGGAACGACAGCGGCATCTGGGCGCTGGGGGATACCGGCCTGGTCATCGTCTCCCCCGACGGCGCCCTGTCCGGCGCCTATGACTACGGCGGGCGGTACCTGAAGGCCTTCTCCCTGGTCGGGGAGGGCACCGCCGCCCTGCTGTTGGGCAAGTACCGGGCGGGCAGCACGGCGGAGCTGGTTCTGGTGGGCGCCGACGGCGCCGCCCAGGCCGCGCTGGACGTCAATGAACAGATCCTCTCCCTCTCCGCCGCCGGGCGGTATGTGGGGGTGCTCACCGCCGACCGGCTGGACGTGTACAACCAGTCCCTGGAGAGCTACAGCACCCTGGACGGCACCCAGGGCGCCCAGAGCGTGCTGCTGCGGGACGACGGCAGCGCCATGCTCATCTCCAGCCACACCGCCCACCTCTATGTCCCGCAGTAAATCCGGAGGAATTTCCCTATGGCTTTTCTGATCGCAGACGGCCTGGTTCTGGCCGTGCTTCTCATTTTCGCCTGCATAGGCGCCCGCCGGGGGCTGATTCTGTCCCTGTGCGGCCTGCTGGCCTTTGTGGTGGCCTTTCTGGGGGCCAGCTTTGCCGCACGCACCCTCTCCCCCGTGGTGGCCGACGCCCTGGAGCCCCGGTTCGCCGCCGCCATTGAGGAGCAGCTCAACGAGTCCATCCGCCAGCAGGCGGAGGCCGGTGAGGCGGCCGTCCTCTCCCCCGACGACGTACCCCTGGAGGGGGTGCTGGACGCCCTGCGGGAGATGGGCTTCTACGAGACGCTGATCAACACCGTGGACAGGGCGGTGGAGAGCGGCATGACCGCCGTGGCGGCCAGCGCGGCAGCGGCAGTGGCCGCCGCCATCGCCCAGTCGGCGGCCTATCTGATCCTGTTCCTGCTGGGCTTCTTCCTCATCCTGCTGGCCTGGCGGCTGCTCAGCCGGGCGCTGGATCTGGTGGCCCGGCTGCCGGGGCTCCACTTCCTCAACAAGACCGGCGGCGCCCTGTTCGGACTGGTGCAGGGCTGCATCATCCTCTTCGTGGCCGCTTGGCTGCTCCAGTTCTTCGGGCAGATGCTGCCCCGGGAGCTGGTGGAACAGACCGTGCTCCTGAAATTCTTCATGACCACCAACCCCTTCTCCCTCCTGGGGTAATCCATATATCCATACCAATGAAAATCAGGTGAAGTTCCATGTCCATCCCCAATCTGCTCTCCCTCATCCGGCTGGTTCTGGTGCCGGTGTTCGCCGTGGTCTTTTTCCGGCCCTGGCCGGACGCCCATTTCTGGGCGGCGGTGATCTACCTGGCCGCCTTTCTTACCGACATCGCCGACGGCTGGATCGCCCGGCACTTCAACCAGATCACCAAGCTGGGCCGCATCCTGGATCCCCTGGCGGACAAGCTGATGACCTTTACGGTGATCATCTGCATCACCGCCGACGGCATCATCCCCCTTTGGGCCGTGGTGGTCTTCTTCTGCAAGGAGCTGACCATGGCCATCGGCGGCTACCTCATGTATCAGAAGGTGGGGGATGTGATCTCCTCCAACTGGCTGGGCAAGTCCTCCACCGGCGTGTTCTTCGTGGTGTGCGCAGCCCTGGTGCTCTTCCCCGCCATCCCCCGCCCCTGGGCCACCGGGCTGATCTCCTTTGCCCTGGCCCTCACCCTGGCCGCCCTGGTCAGCTACATCATCCAGTACCGGCGGGTAATTCAGCAGAGAAAAAACGCGTAATTTCATACGCAGTTCATAATTTCGGATTAGAATCATTTCTCCGAGGGGCGTGGACACCCCTCCAAAGGAGCTGAACGACTATGCAACCCACACTTTGTTCCAGATGCCACAAGAATGTGGCCGTCATCTTTATCCAGAAGATGGAGGGCGGGACCACCAAGAGCGAGGGTCTCTGCCTCAAATGCGCAAAAGAGCTGGGCATCAAGCCTGTGGAAGATATGATGCAGAAGATGGGCATCAGCGACGAGGATCTGGAGGGCCTGACCAACGAGATGATGTCCGCCTTCGGCGGCGCCGAGGGTATGGAGGGGCTGGTTCCCGCCGAGGACGGCGACGACGAGGAGGACGAGGGCAAGACCGCCACCTTCCCCTTCCTCAACAAGCTCTTCGGCTCGGCCCAGAGCCCCCAGGCCCAGCCCCCGGAGCGGGAGCAGCCCCGGCAGGGAGACGGCAAGGAGAAGAAGGGGGACAAGCCCCCCAAGCGGAAGTTTTTGGAGAACTACTGCATCTCCCTGACCCAGAAGGCCGCCGACGGCAAGCTGGACCGCATCATCGGCCGGGACGAGGAGATCCAGCGCACCATCCAGATCCTCAACCGCCGGCAGAAGAACAACCCCTGCCTGATCGGCGAGCCCGGCGTGGGCAAGACCGCCATTGCCGAGGGCCTGGCCCAGAAGATCTACCAGCGGGACGTGCCCTACAAGCTGCTGGACAAGGAGGTCTACCTGCTGGATCTCACCGCCCTGGTGGCGGGCACCCAGTTCCGCGGCCAGTTTGAGAGCCGCATGAAGGGCCTCATTGAGGAGATCAAGAAGCTGGGCAACATCATTCTGGTCATCGACGAGGTCCACAACATCGTGGGCGCCGGCGACGCCGAGGGCTCCATGAATGCCGCCAACATCCTCAAGCCCGCCCTGAGCCGGGGCGAGATCCAGGTCATCGGCGCCACCACCCTCACCGAGTACCGCAAGTACATCGAGAAGGACTCCGCCCTGGAGCGGCGCTTCCAGCCCGTCATGGTGGAGGAGCCCTCCATCGAGGACAGCGTGAAGATCATCCAGGGCATCGCCCCCTACTATGAGAGGTTCCACTTCGTGTCCATCTCCCCCGAGATGTGCCGCTTGGCGGTGACCATGTCCGAGCGGTACATCACCGACCGGTTCCTCCCCGACAAGGCCATTGACCTCATCGACGAGGCCTGCTCCGACGTGAACCTCCACAACAAGACCCTGGCCCGGGAGGTGGAGGTGAAGAAGGAGATCGAGTCCCTGGAGAAGGAGCGGGAGCGGCTGATGGTGGAGGCCAACGACCGGGACTATAAGCGGCAGACCGCCCTGAAAAACAACGAGCAGCGGCAGACCGAGCTGCGCCGGGAGCTGGCCAAGCTCAACGCCGAGCACGACTCCCTCATGGGCAATCCGGCTACCACCGAGGCCCTCAGCGCCAACGAGCAGCGGCAGTCCAACTTCCGCCGGGAGCTGGGCAGCCTGGCCGAGGAGCGGGAGAAGCTCCTCTCCGACGAGGGCAGCAGCAAGGACTATGAGAACCTGGCCGCCATCAAGAGCCGGGAGATGCAGCTTCAGGATGAGCTGGCCAAGCTGGAGGCCCAGAGCGCCCCGCCCCTGACGGTGGAGCACCTGGCCCACGTCATCGAGCTGTGGACTAAGATCCCCGCCAGCCAGATCCAGGAGGCGGAGTACGAGCGCCTGGCCCGCCTGGAAGACCGGCTGAAGGAGCACATCATCGGCCAGGACGAGGCCGTCCACGCCGTGGCCACCGCCGTGCGGCGGGGCCGTGTGGGCATCGCCTCCAAGCGCAAGCCCGTGTCCTTCATCTTCGTGGGCTCCACCGGCGTGGGCAAGACCGAGCTGGTCAAGCGGCTGGCCATGGACATGTTCCACTCCCCCGAGTCCCTGATCCGGCTGGACATGAGCGAGTTCATGGAGAAGTTCGCCGTCAGCCGTATCATCGGCTCTCCCCCGGGCTATGTAGGCTATGACGAGGCGGGCCAGCTCACCGAGAAGGTGCGCCGCAAGCCCTACTGCGTCATCCTCTTTGACGAGATCGAGAAGGCCCACCCCGACGTGCTCAACATCCTGCTGCAGATCCTGGACGACGGCCACATCACCGACGCCCAGGGCCGCAACGTGAACTTCGAGAACACCATCATTGTCATGACCTCCAACGCGGGCAGCGACGCCCGCACCTCCGCCGGCAGCGTGGGCTTCGGCCGCACCGCCGACGAGCAGGGTAAGGAGCGGGCCATGAAGGCCCTGGAGGGCTTCCTGCGGCCCGAGTTCATCAACCGGGTGGACGAGATCGTCTACTTCAACAAGCTCACCGAGGAGAACTTCAAGGCCATCGCCGGCATTATGCTGGGCGAGCTGCGGGACAACCTGAAGGAGCGGGGCATCACCTTCACCTGGGACGAGGCCCTGCTGGATCACCTGGTGAAGAAGTCCTTCTCCGCCACCTACGGCGCCCGCAACCTGCGCCGGCAGATCCAGAAGGATCTGGAGGACGGCATCGCCACCAAGCTCATCGACAGCTACCTCCACCCCCTGCACAGCATCCACGCCTCCGCCGACGGAGACAGCGTGGTGCTCACCTCCGAATAAGCGCATAAAGAGCGTCCCGGCCCATATTGGGCCGGGGCGCAGCCTGCCGAAAAGTCTTTTCGGCAGGCTGCTGAACTTTTTGAAACTTCGAAAAAGTTTCAAAAAGTTGTTTGATCTAACGTGAAAGGGAACCCTGACGGTTCATCTTCGCGCCAAGAGCCGCCGCATAGCGGCGGTTGCGCTCCGAAACGCCCTGCGGGGCAGCCTTTCACACTATCCTTCCCTCCGAATCCTTTGGCGGGAGGGTTTCTCAACAGCCCCGGCCCATACGGGCCGGGGCGTTCTTTTGTCGGCCGCCAAACCTGCCGGTCAGGCCTGCGGAAATCCTTGTCTGAGCAGCTCCTCCACGGCCGCCCGGGATGCCAGCCCGTCGGAGAAGGCGGTGGCGCTGCCGGCGGCGGCCCCCAATCGGAGAGCCTGAGCATAGTCCCCAGTATTCAGCCAGCCGGCCAGGAAGCCGGCCACCATGGAGTCCCCCGCCCCCACCGAGTTGCGCACCGCGCCTCTTGGGGCGGCGATGCGGTGGAAGGCCCCGGTCTCGTCCAGCAGGAGGGCGCCGTCCCCGGCCAGGGACACCAGCACGTTGCGCGCCCCCCGCTTCCGGAGCTCCCCGGCGCACACCCTCCGCTCCTCCTCGGAGCGGAGCTCCCGGCCGAATACGGCCTCCAGCTCCAGGTGGTTGGGCTTGACGAGGAAGGGCCGGTAGGGCAGAACCCCGCACAGCAGCTCCCCCTCAGCGTCCACCACCGTCCGGATGCCCCGGCCGTCCAGCCGGGACAGGATGCGCTCGTAGATATCGCCGGGGAGGGAAGACGGGATGGAGCCGGCCAGCACCAGGATGTCCTCCCCGGTCAGCCTGTCCAGCCGCCTGAACAGGGCCTCTAGCGCCCCGGCGGGAATGGCCGGCCCCTGCCCGTTGATCTCGGTCTCCTCCCCGCCCTTGAGCTTCACATTGATGCGGGTAAAGCCCTCGTCCAGGTGGATAAAGTCGGTTCTGATCCCGTCCTGAACCAACCCCTGCTCCACCGCCCGGCCCGTGAAGCCGGCCAGGAAGCCCAGGGCAGTGCTCTCCATCCCAAGGCGGCCCAGCATGACGGACACGTTAATGCCCTTGCCGCCGAACTGGATGAGCTCCCGCCGGGCCCGGTTGACGGCCCCCGGACGCAGCCCGTCCAGCCACACCACATAGTCAATGGCGGGATTGAAGGTAACGGTATAGATCATCGTGCCTCGCGCCCCGCTTTCTCAGGGCTCCAGGCCCCGCCAGGCGGCGAACCTCCGCCACAGCAGCCAGGCCAGCCAGCCGCACAGCAGGCCCACCAGCACCCCCGCCAGCACGTCGCTGGGGAAGTGCACCCCCACATACAGCCGGGAGAGGGCCATCAGGGCCGCCAGCACCACCGCCGTCACCTGCATCCACCGCCGGGGCAGGGTGCGCCACCAGGCCGCCGCCGCAGCGAAGGAGGCACTGGTGTGGCCCGAGGG
>NBJMR02800__coassemble_1565_pt1 | contig 30289 bp, 26 predicted proteins | sample NBJMR02800__metabat2_high_PE_046 | metagenome-assembled genome bin NBJMR02800
CCGGCCTGGACATAGCGGAAGATGTTGTCGATGAAGAGCAGCACGTTCTGCTTCTCCCTGTCCCGGAAGTACTCCGCCATGGTCAGGCCGGTCAGGGCCACCCGCATGCGGGCTCCCGGGGGCTCGTTCATCTGGCCGAAGACCAGGGCGGTCTTTTCCAGTACCCCGGACTCGGTCATCTCCCGCCACAGGTCGTTGCCCTCCCGGGTGCGCTCGCCCACGCCGGTGAAGATGGAGTAGCCGCCGTGCTCGGTGGCGATGTTGTGGATCAGCTCCTGGATCAGCACCGTCTTGCCCACGCCGGCGCCGCCGAACAGGCCGATCTTGCCGCCCTTGGCGTAGGGGGCCAGCAGATCGATGACCTTGATGCCGGTCTCGAAGATGTCCACCACCGGGCGCTGCTTGGCAAAGTCCGGGGGCTGGCGGTGGATGGACCACTTCTCGGCCCCCTCCACCGGCCCCTTGCCGTCGATGGCGTCGCCCAGCACGTTGAACATGCGGCCCAGCACCCCGTCCCCCACGGGGACGGAGATGGGGGCGCCGGTGGCGGTGACGGTCATGCCGCGGCCCAGGCCCTCGCTGGGGGAGAGCATGATGCACCGCACCGTGTCGCCGCCCACGTGCTGGGCCACCTCCATGACCTCCCGGCGGCCGTCCAGCTCCACCTCCAGGGCCTCCTTCAGCTCCGGCAGAGAGCCGCCGGGGAAGGCCACATCCACCACAGGCCCCATGACCTGTACAATGGTTCCCTTGTTTGCACTCATATCGAAAAATCCCCTTTCGGGCGTTCAGTCTGTTCGTTTGATCAGGAGGGGCGACCGCAGGTCGCCCCTACGGTTTGTGTGGGAGCGGGCCGCGCCGGATCTGTAGGGCGCGGCATCCCTGACGCGCCGCCGGCCCGACCCGTCGGACTGCGGGGGGCGCTATAAAGCCGCCTGGGCCCCGCCGACAACTTCCGTAATCTCCTGGGTGATGGCCGCCTGGCGGGCCCGGTTGAAGGACAGGTTCAGGGTCTGAAGCATGGCCCGGGCGTTGTCGCTGGAGGACTTCATGGCGGTCATGCGGGCGTTCTGCTCGGAGCAGTAGGACTCCACCAGCGCGCCGAACAGATCGCCGGACACATAGGAGGGCACCAGCCGATCCATGACCGCCTTCACCGACGGCACGTAGGTCACGTCCCGGTTGTAGGCGTCCCGGTTGGCCTCGTACTCCGGGAACACGTCGGGATCCAGGGGGAGCAGCTTGTGGACGGTGGGCTCCATGTCAAAGGAGGTGACCAGCCTGGTGAAGAGCACATATACGTCGTCCAGCTGCCGCGCCAGGAACAGATCCATCATGGACTCGGCGATGTCCCGGGCCCGGGGCACGGTGGGGTTCTGGGCGGTGTAGAGGAACTCCACGTCGATGGGGATGCTGTGCTCCTGGAAGTAGGAGCGGCCCACCTGCCCCACCACAAAAAGGGAGGCGCCGGGGTGCTTGGCCAGCTTCCCCTCCGCCAGCTTGAGGATGTTGTGGTTGTAGGCCCCGGCCAGCCCCTTGTCGCCGGTGACCACGATGTAGCCCACCTTCCGCTTCTCCGGAGAGATCTCCGGCCGCTTGTCGAAAAAGGGGTGGACGATCTCCGGGGAGTGGTGGAGGATGTCGGAGATGGTGGACTCGATCTTGCGGAAATAGGGCTCCACATTGTTGAGCTGTGCCCGGGCCTTGCGCAGGTTGGCCGAGGAGATCAGGTACATGGCGTTGGTGATCTTCAGGGTCTGCTCCACGCTCCTGATGTGGGTGCGGATCTCCTTTATGCTTGCCATGTGGCGCTCCCCCGCTTCTTGGCGTCGTCCAGGGCGGCGCGGATGGTCTCCACCGCCGGGCCGCTCAGGTTGCCGGTGGACTGGATCTCCTCCACCACATCGGCGTGCTCCGCCTCCATCTCATCGGCGAAGTCCAGCACAAACTGCCGCACCTTATCCAGGGGCACGTCGTCCACCAGGCCGCTGGTGGCCACGTAGAGGATGATGGCCTGGCGGCTCACCGGCATGGGGTGGTACAGGGGCTGCTTGAGCAGCTCCAGCAGGCGGCGGCCGTGATCCAGGGCCTGCTGGGTGGCGGGATCCAGGTCGGAGGCGAACTGGGTGAACACCTCCAGCTCCCGGAACCGGGCCAGGTCGATGCGCAGGGTGCCGGCGGTCTTTTTGATGGCCCGGGTCTGGGCCGCGCCGCCCACACGGGACACGGACAGGCCCACGTTGACGGCGGGCCGCTGGCCGGCGAAGAACAGGTCGGTCTCCAGATAGATCTGGCCGTCGGTGATGGAGATGACGTTGGTGGGGATGTAGGCCGACACGTCGCCGGCCTGGGTCTCAATGATGGGCAGGGCGGTCATGGAGCCGCCGCCATACTCCTTGGTCAGGCGGCAGGCCCGCTCCAGCAGGCGGGAGTGGAGGTAGAACACGTCGCCGGGGTAGGCCTCCCGGCCGGGGGAGCGCTTGAGCAGCAGGGACAGGGTGCGGTAGGCCACCGCGTGCTTGCTGAGATCGTCGTAGACGATGAGCACGTCCTTCCCTTTGCCCATGAAGTACTCGCCCATGGCCGCGCCGGCGTAGGGGGCGATGTACTGCATGGGGGCGGACTCGCTGGCGGTGGAGGACACGATGATGGAGTAGTCCATGGCCCCGTGCTTTTTCAGGGTGTCCTGGATGCGGGCCACGGTGGAGGCCTTCTGGCCGATGGCCACGTAGATGCAGATCACGTCCTGCCCCTTCTGGTTCAGGATGGTGTCCACCGCGATGGCGGTCTTGCCGGTCTGGCGGTCGCCGATGATCAGCTCCCGCTGGCCCCGGCCGATGGGCACCATGGCGTCGATGGCCAGGATGCCGGTCTGGAGGGGGACGGTCACCGGCTCCCGGGAGAGGACGCCGCTGGCCTCGTGCTCGATGGGGCGTGTCTCGGTGGTCTCGATGGGGCCCAGGCCGTCGATGGGCCGGCCCAGCACGTCCACCACCCGGCCCACCAGGGCGTCGCCCACGGGCACGTCGGCGGCCCGGCCGGTGCGGCGCACCACGGTGCCCTCCTTCACGCCGGCCTCGCTGCCCAGAAGCGCCACGCCCACGCTGTCCCGGGACAGGTTCATCACCATGCCCGTCACGCCGGTGTCCAGCTCCACCAGCTCGCCGTACACCGCCTTGTCCAGGCCGTAGACAGTGGCGATGCCGTCGCCCACCTCCAGGACGGTGCCGGTCTCGTCCCGGCGGACTTTGGTATCGTAATCGGAGATCTCCTCCCGCAGGATGGAGACAATCTCCTCCGGTCTGGTCTTTGTCATGCCATTCGCCTCTCTTCCAGCTGCCGCTCCAGGCGGCGCAGCGCCCCCCGGACGCTCTTGTCATAGGTGACGCCCTCGATGTCCAGGGTGAAGCCCCCCAGCAGCGCCGGCTCCACCCGGATGTCGAACTGGATGTCCTTCTTGTGGTGAAGCCTGCACAGGGCGGCGCGGAGCTTGTTCAGCTCCTCCTCCCCGGGGGCCCGGGCGCAGGTGACCACGCACCGGGCGCAGCCCCGGTCGGCCAGGGCCGCGCCGTGGAAATCCTCCAGGATCGCGGGCAGCAGGGCCATGCGGCCCTTGGAGGCCAGCAGGCGGTAGAACCGCAGCAGCAGGCCGTGGCCGTCCAGGGCGGGCAGCCGGGCCAGCACCCGGCCCTTCTTCTCCGGCTCCACCGCCGGGGAGGTCAGCGCCTCCCACAGCGCGGCGTCCCCCATCAGGGCCCCTGCGGTCTCCCGCAGGCCGTCCTCGTCGGGGCACACCTGATAGAGGGCCTGGGCATAGCGGCGGGTCAGCTCACTCATGGGGCTCACCCACTTCCGCCAGGAAGGCGTCCACCAGGGCCCGGTCGCTGTCCGCGTTCAGGGCGGTCTGGGCCGCCTTGGCGGCGGCCAGCAGGGCCAGGGAGGCCACCTCGTTCCGGGCGCCCCGGAGCATGTTCTCCCGCTCGGTGGCGAGCCGGCTCTCCGCCTCGGCCTGCACCCGCCGGGCGTCGTCCTCGGCCTGGGCCAGCCTGGCCTCGTAGGCCCGCTGCCCCCGGTTCTGGGCCTCGGCCACGATCTTGGCGGCCTCCTGCCGGGCGTCGGTGAGCCTGCCCTCGTACTCGTCCCGGAGGGCCTGGGCCTGCTGGTGCTTGGCCTCAGCGGAGGAGATCTCCTCCTGCACCAGCTTGGCCCGCTGCTCCAGCACGGCGTTGATCCGGCCGAAGAGGAGCTTGCGCAGGATGAAGTAGAGCACCAGCAGGTTGAGTATGGTAAAGAAAATGGTGGAGGGGCTGAATTCCAGCACTGGGGCCGCCCCCTTTAACCCACGAAGATGATCAGCAGCGCGGTGATGAAGCCGAAGATGGCGGTACCCTCGGCCAGGGCGCAGCCCAGCAGCAGGGCGCTGTTGATCTTGCCGGAGGCCTCGGGCTGGCGGGCGATGGCCTCGCTGGCCTTGCCGGTGGCGAAGCCGATGCCGATGCCGGCGCCGATGCCGGTGAAGACGGCGATAGCCGCAGCGATGATAGCGATGTTCATAGTGATTTCCTCCTCAGATTTCTTTGCTCGGTGGGATTTACTCCTCTTCCTTGATGCCCTCGCCGGTGAAGAGCGTGGTGAGGAACACAAAGACCACGGTCTGGATCAGGCCGTCGAACAGGTCGAAGTAGATGCTGAACACGGCGGGCAGCACCGCCGGCGCCACGAACTTGAGCATCTCCATAATGATGTAGGCGCCCAGGATGTTGCCGAACAGACGCATGCACAGGGCCAGGGGCCGGATGACCACCTCCATCAGGTTGATGGGCAGCAGCAGGGGCATGGGCTCTGCAAACTTTTTCAGCCCGCCCAGCAGCCCGTTGTACCGGAACTGGGCCCCATAGATGAGCAGCATGCTCAGCACCGCCAGGGCGGTGGTGACGCTGATGTCCTTGGTGGGGGGCGTCAGGCCGAAGATGCCGATGAGGTTGGACAGGCCGATGTACAGGGCCACGGTGCCCAGCCAGGGGGCGAAGGGCCGCCAGCGGCTGCCGATGTTGGTCTTGACAAAGCCGTTGAGGAACTGCACCGCCCACTCCAGCGCGGCCTGCACCCTGCCGGGGCTGCGCACGCTCAGCCTCCGGGTCAGCACCAGGGAGAGCACCGTCAGCAGCGCCATGATGATCCACGACACCACCACCGAGTCGGCCACCGGGATGCCGCCCAGCACCGGGATGGTGAAGGCGGTCTTGTTGCCCAGCTCACTGACCAGAGATTCCTTGAATGCTTCCAGCAAACATACATCACCTCGATTTCGCGTGGGCTATCCTACGCCCCTTTGCCGGATTTGGGAAGCCTTTTGAAAGTAAAAAAACTTTCGAAAACACTCACGCCGCAACTGTGCCCTCGGGGAAGGCGGCGCGGAACACCTTCCGCACCAGCGGGCCGGCGATGAGCAGCTGGAAGGGCAGGGCCATGATAAAATTGCGGGGGATGTTGACCAGCCACGCCAGGGGCACGCTGCCCCAGGCGCCGGTGTGCACCGCCCCCTCGCAGGCGCCGTACAGGCTCATGAGCAGCACCATGGGCACCACCATGCAGCAGGAGATGCAGAGCACCTTTTTCAGCGCGCTGTCCCGGGGCCTGACCAGGAAGCGGAAGGCGAAGCCCTTGGCCAGCCGGGACACCAGGAACCAGTCGCAGCACACGGCGAACACATAGGCGAAGGGGAAGCCCAGCCACCCGGAGGTGAGTGCCGGCAGGCCCGGCCCGCCGTGCCGGAGGGCCGCGTTGTAAAGGCTCATCCACAGCACCATGACAAAGCACATCAGCACCGTGTAGATCAGACTCTCTCGTTTGTTCTGGGGCATGGTAAACTCTCCTTTCTCTCCGCCGCTGGGGCGAACGGAGATGATCATAGCACACACTGCGGCGGCTTCGTAATTGTGAGATGCGCCGAAAGGTTACCCTAAATTCTGGAAAATAACTGTGCAGCCCTGCCGACGGGGGCGATCCCGCCCTTGCGGCGGGGCCGGCGGTGGAGTATACTAGACCCACACGGAATTTCGGAGGAAGGAGGCGCCCCCATGTCCAAGCAGGCCCGCAGCTCCATCCGCGCCCAGCTCCTGCGGCTGAGCCTGGCCATTGTGGCCGTTTCGGTGGCCATCACCCTGGCGGGAACCCTCTTTGTCACCCTGCAGGGGGAGCAGACCGCCCTGGACAACAACCTGGTCAACTCCGCCTCGGTGCTCTCCCAGTCCCCGCTGCTGCGCCAGGCCCTGGAGGGGGAGGCGTCCCGGGCGGAGCTGGCGGAGTTCCTGGACGCGGCCACGGCCAACACCTCCGACATCGATCTGATCCTGGTGGGGGACACGCAGAACATCCTCCGCTATGCCCCCGACTCCGCCATGGTGGGGCGTAGCTACCCCGGCGACGCCCAGTACCGGGCCCTGGCGGGGGAGGGGCCCTACACCTCCAACGAGACCGGCCCCCTGGGCTCGGAGCACTCGGCCTATGCCCCCATCCGGAACCGGGAGGGGCAGGTTATCGGCTACGTGGTGGTGGGGCTCTACCTGCGCTCCCTGGCCAGCGTCACCCTGTCCACCGTGCTGCGGGTGCTGGCCATGGGGGTGCTGGCGGCGGGGGTGGCCGCCCTGCTGGCCCAGCGGCTGTCCCGCCGCATCAAGACCGCACTGCTGGGCTATGAGCCCGATGCCTTCGCCCGCCGGTTTCTCCAGCGGGAGGACATCCTGGAGGCCCTGGAGGAGGGCATCCTGGCCATTGACAAGGAGGCCCGGGTGATCTTCTTCAACGCCGCCGCCGCCCAGATGCTCTCCCTGAAGCCGGACGCCGTGGGCAGGCCCCTCCGCGCGGTCTACCCCGCCTCCACCCTGGATCGGATCCTGCACACCGGGGTGCCGGAGTACAACGTGAGCATGAAGTCCCTGCGGGAGGTGCAGATCCTCTCCGACCGGGTGCCCATCTACGAGGACGGGAAGCTGGCCGGGGCGGTGGGGATCTTCCGCAACCGCACCGAGGTGGCCCGCCTGGCCGACGATCTCACCGGCGTGCGCCACATGGTGGACGCCATGCGGGCCTACACCCATGAGTTCATGAACAAGCTCCACGTGATCCTGGGCCTGCTCCAGATCGGGGAGCCGGAGAAGGCCCAGGCCTACATCATGGACACCACCCGCACCCAGCGGGAGGCGGTGAGCCGCATCATGCACCAGATCCGGGAGCCGTCGGTGGCGGCCCTGCTGGTGGGCAAGACCAGCCGGGCCGCCGAGCTGGGCATCTCCCTCACCCTGGATCGGGAGAGCGCCCTGTCCGCCGACAGCGCCTGGCTGTCCCCCGACGCCTACGTCACCGTGCTGGGCAACCTGATCGAGAACGCCATTGAGGCCCTGAACCAGTCCCGGCGGGTGGACAAGTCCATCTCCGTCAGCATCCGGGAGGGGGCGGACAGCCTGCTGCTGTGCGTGGAGGACACCGGCCCCGGCATCCCCGCCGGCATGCGGCGGAAGCTCTTCCAGCGGGGCACCTCCACCAAGGGGGCCGGCCGGGGCACCGGCCTGTCCCTGGTGCGGGAGGTGGTGGACGCCTACCGGGGCCAGATCCGGGTGGAGTCGGAGCAGGGGGTGGGCACCTCCATTTTCGTCAGCTTCCGCCGGGAGAAGCCCCCGGCGGCCAAGGAGTGAGTGACATGTACCGCGTTGTGATTGTGGAGGACGACCCCATGGTGGCCCTGCTGAACCGCACCTATGTGGAGCGGGATCCCCGCTTCCGGGTGGTTCAGACCTTCCAGGACGGCCGCGCCGCCCTGGAGTGGCTGGAGCAGAACCCGGCGGAGCTGGCGGTGCTGGACGTATACATGCCCCTGCTCACCGGGGCGGAGCTGCTGCGGGAGCTGCGGAGGCGGGGCATCGGCATCGACGCGGTCATGGTCACCGCCGCCAACGACGGCGCCACCGTGGACACCCTGCTGAAAATGGGGGTGGTGGACTACCTGGTCAAGCCCTTCACCGTGGAGCGGTTCCAGCAGGCCCTGGACACCTTCTGCCGCCACCGGGAGGCGGTGGCGGGGGAGACGGTGGCGCAGAGCGCCCTGGACAGGCTCTTCTCCTCCGCCCCGGCGGGGGAACGGCAGATCCCCAAGGGCCTCCAGGAGAGCACCCTGGAGAAGGTGCGGGCCTGCCTGCGCCAGGCGCCGCCCCAGGGCCTGCCCAGCGAGGCCCTGTCCCGGGCCACCGGCCTGTCCGCCGTCACCGTCCGCCGGTATGTCAACTACCTGGTGGAGCGGGGGGAGGCGGTCAGCACCGTCAATTACGACACCGGCGGCCGGCCCTGCCGCCTCTACCGCGCCGCCGGCGGGGCGGAGTGAGTCCAACCGGCCGGACAGGACAGCGCGCCCCGGGGCACACGGGGGCGCGGGAAGGGAGTATGGAATATGCGTGAACTGAGCGCCGGGGCCGTCACCGAGGCGGTGGCCCGGCTGTGCATCCGGGCCAACACCCATCTGACAGAGGATGTGACGCAGGCCATCGCCGCCGCCCGGGAGGCGGAGGACTGGCCGGCGGCCCGGGAGATCCTGGATCGCATCCTGGAAAACGACGCCATCGGGGGCGGCACCCCCATCTGCCAGGACACGGGCATGGCCTGCGTGTTCCTGGAGGTGGGGCAGGACGTCCACATCACCGGGGATCTCCGGGCGGCGGTGGACGAGGGGGTGCGCCGGGGCTACGCCGACGGGTACCTGCGCAAGTCGGTGGTGGCCGACCCCCTGGATCGGGTGAACACCGGGGACAACACCCCCGCCATGCTCCACGTGGAGCTGGTGCCCGGCGAGCGGGTCAAAATCACCGTGGCCCCCAAGGGCTTCGGCAGCGAGAACATGAGCCGCATCGCCATGCTCCGCCCCTCCGACGGGGTGGAGGGGGTCAAGCAGTTTATCCTGGACACGGTGGAGCAGGCCGGCCCCAACCCCTGCCCGCCCATCGTGGTGGGGGTGGGCATCGGCGGCACCTTCGACCAGTGCGCCCTGCTGGCCAAGAAGGCCTTGCTGCGGGACATGGGCAGCCACCACCAAAAGCCCTTCTACGCGGAGCTGGAGTCCGAGCTGCTGGACAAAATCAACGCCCTGGGCATCGGGCCCCAGGGCTTTGGCGGCCGCACCACCGCCTTGGCGGTGCACATCGAGACCCTGCCCACCCACATCGCCGGCCTGCCCTGCGCGGTGAACATCAACTGCCACGTGGCCCGGCATCAGACGGAGGTGTTGTAGCATGGCAAGGCAAATCACCGCCCCCCTGACGAAAGAGGCCGTCGCCTCCCTGCGGGCGGGGGAGAGCGTGCTGCTGTCCGGAACCGTCTACACCGCCCGGGACGCGGCCCACAAGCGGCTGTGCGCCCTGGCGGCGGAGGGGAAGCCCATGCCCTTCCCCATCCAGGGCGCCGTGATCTACTTCGTGGGGCCCACACCCGCCCGGCCGGGGCAGGCCATCGGCTCCGCCGGGCCCACCACCAGCTACCGCATGGACGCCTACTCCCCCACCCTGCTGCGGCTGGGGCAGCTGGGCATGATCGGCAAGGGCAGGCGGGGGCCGGAGGTCATCCAGGCCATGCAGGAGACCGGCGCGGTGTACTTCGGGGCCATCGGCGGGGCGGGGGCCCTCCTCAGCCGGTGCGTCAAGTCCGCCAAGCTGGTGTGCTACGAGGATCTGGGGGCCGAGGCCGTCCGGGAGCTGGAGGTGGAGAACCTCCCCCTCACCGTGGTCATCGACAGCCAGGGCAACAACCTCTACGAGACCGGCCGGGCCGCCTATCTGGCCTGGCGGGTGGGACAGCAGCCGGAAACCAGATGAGTCCCGGCAGTGGAACGGTAAAAGAGGAAAATCCGCCGGTTTACCGGCGGATTTTCCTCTTTTGAAAAATTAGGCTCAGGACAGGGAGATGACCCAGTCCAGCTCCTTATAGACAGGGTAATACTGCCGTTCATCACTGTCCAGCGGTCGGGTGGTGCGGGCGATGCTGTACCCCACCTGCTCCACTTCGATAGCCACGATCTCTCCCTCTGGCTCCCCCACCAGACGGAACTCGGGCAGATACTCCTCCGCTAGGGTGTACCGGCGCATATAGCCCTGATAGCGGTTGCCTTCCTCGTCGACAAACCACACCTCGGGCACAACCAGTTGGACTAGATACTCTCCAGACTCTGTCCGCTCCGGATCGAGTCGGGCGTAGAAGGCCACACTGTGCCCGTTGGCCGCTACCAGAGCGGTGACGGTGCCCTCTCCCAGTTCCCAGCTGGTCTGGAAGGAGTCCAGGGCCTGGGGCGTGTCCAGCGCAAGTGTTCCGCTCCAGAGGACCTCCCCCCAGCCGTCGCTGATGGAGTAGGCCTCCACCTCAAAGGTGTAGGGACCTGTCTGCCCCTGCGGCACCTTCATCAGACACGCCATGCTGCCGCCGTTGGCGTAGCCCTGGGGCAGATAGGTCTGGCTCAGCCACGAGAGCCAACCCTCCAGCGGGGAAAAATCCTCGACCCGCCCGGAATTCGCAACCTCTGTCAGCTCCCCTTCGGCGGTACGCACCACACAGGGCAGCTTTTCTCCGTCCGCGCCGTACACAGTCATGCGGAACTTCTGCCGGTCCCATACCCGGTCGGGCGTCTCCGACCGGGAGAGCACGTCCAAGGGGACCGTGAGCAGTCCGTCCCGCTGGTAGGCGCCTTCGATCAAGAACAGATTCTCCCTGTTTTCCATGCTGAGGGCCTCCTCCTGGATCAGCAGGGATTCCTCCTGCTCCGCCGCACCCACGCCGAAGAAATAGTGCAACACCCGCTCCGCCCCGGCGGCCAGGGCTTGATAGTTGAACAGCCCCAACACCAGACCCACACAGGCCGCCAGCGCTGCCAGCCGCCGCAGAGGGGCCCGCCGCCGGGGGCGCACGCCGCCTTCGGCGGCCTCTATGGTTCGCTCCACCAGCTCCGGCCCGGGGGACACCCGGTCAAAGAGCCTGCGATAGTCCTGTTCCGTCATACGTCTTCCGCTCCTTTCCACGCGTCCCGCAGCAGAGCCCGTCCCCGGGCGAGCTGGCTGCGGACCGTCGCCGCCCTGCGGCCCAGGATGGCCGCGATCTCGTCGGTGGCATACCCCTCATAATAGTAGAGGTGGAGCACCGATCGGTACTTCTCCGGCAGGGCGTCCAGCAGTTCCAGCAGCTCGCCCTCCCCCTCATTTTGGGCCGGGATGGCCTCCGACAGGGACACGGTATGCTTGTTCCAGAAGGAACCGCGGAGCTTTTTGCAGCAGTTGGCCGTCACCCGCAGCAGCCACGCCTTCCGGTGCTCCTCCTCCGTAAAATCGGGGGCCCCGCGCACGTAGCGGAGGAACACCTCCTGAAACACGTCGTCGGCGTCGTGGGCGCTGTGGGTCTGGGCCAGGGCCAGGCGGTACACCATGGGGCCGTACCGCTCCACCGCCGCTCTTGCCTCCTCTTGTTCCATCGCCTCTCCCCCTTTCTGCCCATAACACCCCTGAGCGGGCCGGTTTGTTGCACGGATGGCGAAAATTTTTCGATCTTCGACTTACACCGCCTGCAGGGCGCGGCATCCTTGACGCGCCGCCCGCCCCGGAACCACCGGCCCGTGGCGCGCGACGACCCCGGCGCGCGTGTCAACCGCCAGGCCCGCAGGGGCGACCTGTGGTCGCCCGCTCATGGAGGGTGCCCCCTCGCGGGGCGCGCCTGCGCGGCGGGCGTCCCCATTTCTTCCCAAAGAAATGGGGAAAAAGAAGGGGCCGGGGGAGTGCCCCCGGCGCCCCCAGTACGGAGGCTCATGGCGGCGGTGGGCTGTACGGACAGGGCAAAGACCGGGCCCGAATTGCCGCAAGTTTTTCAGGCAGTTTCGTAACGGGCGCTGCCGCGCCTTGGGTGGCACGCATCGGGATTACCCTGCAAGCCCTGATGGCTGTTACGCTGTACCGGCCTGGCCCGCCGGGCCGCCGTCGGTGCCATGCCACTGAAAAACTTTGGCGGTTGTGGTAATGATCCGTAGAGGCGGCCTGTGGTCACCCGCCGCGCAGGCGGGCCTCCGGTCAGAAATTATTTGCCCCGCACAGACGGTACATGCTATACTAGATCTGATTGTACACTCCAACGCAAAGGACTGCGATACATGGACAAACTGGTAATCGGCATCCTGGCCCACGTGGACGCGGGCAAGACCACCCTGTCCGAGGGGCTGCTCTACACCTGCGGGCGGCTGAAAAAGCTGGGGCGGGTGGATCACAAGGACGCCTTTCTGGACACCGACCCCATGGAGCGGGAGCGGGGGATCACCATCTTCTCCAAGCAGGCCATCCTCCCCCTGGAGGGTGCGGAGATAACCCTGCTGGACACCCCCGGCCACGCCGACTTCTCCGCCGAGATGGAGCGCACCCTCCAGGTGCTGGACTGCGCCATTCTGGTGATCAGCGGCACCGACGGGGTGCAGGGCCACACCCACACCCTGTGGAAGCTGCTGGAGCGGTACGGGGTGCCCACCTTTCTCTTTATCAACAAGATGGATCTGGCCGGGGCGGACAGGGACGCCCTGCTCTCCGAACTGAAAAGCAGTCTGGACGAGGGGTGCGTGGACTTTGCCGCCCCGGCGGAGCAGATACAGGAGCAGGCCGCCGTCTGCGACGAGGACGCGCTGGAGCGCTACCTGGAGGACGGGGCCCTGGACGACGGCGCCCTCACCGCCCTGATCGCCAAGCGGAAGCTCTTCCCCTGCTGGTTCGGCTCGGCTTTGAAGCTGGAGGGGGTGGCGGAGTTTCTCCAGGGGCTGGAGCGCTACGCCCCCCGGCCCCAATACGGCCCCGACTTCGCCGCCCGGGTGTTCAAGATCTCCCGGGACAATCAGGGGGCGCGGCTCACCTGGATGAAGATCACCGGCGGCTCTTTGAAGGTCAAGGCCCCCCTGTCCGGCCCCGGCTGGGAGGAAAAGGCGGATCAGCTCCGCGTCTACTCCGGCGCCAAGTTTCAGGCGGTGGACGAGGCGGCGGCGGGCACGGTGTGCGCCGTCACCGGCCTGAGCGCCACCGCGGCCGGGGAGGGCCTGGGGGCGGAGGCGGAGGCCCTGCCCCCCGCCCTGGAGCCGGTGCTCACCTATCAGGTGGTGCTCCCCGCCGGGCAGGATCCCCACACCGCCCTCCAGAAGCTGCGGCAGCTGGAGGAGGAGGATCCCCAGCTCCACCTGGTGTGGAACGAGCGGCTGGGGGAGCTCCACGTGCAGCTCATGGGGGAGGTGCAGCTGGAGATCCTCCAGCGTCTCATCGCCGAGCGGTTCGGCATGGAGGTGTCCTTCGGCCAGGGGGGCATCGTCTACCGGGAGACCATCGCCGGGGCGGTGGAGGGCGTGGGCCACTACGAGCCCCTGCGCCACTACGCCGAGGTGCACCTGCTGATGGAGCCCCTGCCCCGGGGCAGCGGGCTGGTGCTCACCTCCGCCTGCCCCCAGGACATGCTGGACATCAACTGGCAGCGGCTGGTGCTCACCCACCTGGCCGAGCGGTCCCACCCCGGCGTGCTCACCGGCTCGCCCATCACGGACATGAAGCTCACCCTGGTGGCGGGGAGAGCCCACCAGAAGCACACCGAGGGGGGCGACTTCCGACAGGCCACCTACCGGGCGGTGCGCCAGGGCCTCATGGAGGCGGAGAGCATCCTGCTGGAGCCCTGGTACAATTTCCGGCTGGAGGTGCCCGCCGAGCAGGTGGGCCGGGCCCTGTCCGACCTGCAGCGGATGCACGGCCGGGTGGAGCCGCCGGAGACGGCGGGGGACATGGCGGTGCTCACCGGCTCCGCCCCGGTGGAACAGCTGCGGGACTACGGCCGGGAGGTGGCCGCCTACACCCGGGGCCGGGGGCGGCTGTCCTGCACCAGCGGGGGGTACGCCCCCTGCCACAACCAGGAGGAAGTGGTGGCCGCCATGGGCTACGACCCGGAGCGGGACGTGGAGAACCCGCCCGGCTCGGTGTTCTGCGCCCACGGGGCGGGGTACAACGTGAAGTGGGACGAGGTGAAGGCCCACGCCCATGTGGACAGCGGCCTGCGCCTGGGGGAGGAACCCCCGGAGGAGGAGGCCGCCCCGCCCCGGCCCCGGCCCCAGTCCTACGCCGGGTCGCTGGAGCAGGACAAGGAGCTCCAGGCCATCTTCGAGCGCACCTACGGAAAAGTGGAGCGTAACGCCTTCCGCCCCCAGCCCAAGCCCGCCCGCACCAGCCTGGACGACCGGAAGTATAACGTCAAGGCCCAGGACCGGGGGCCGGAGTACCTGCTGGTGGACGGGTACAACATCGTCTTTGCCTGGGACGAGCTGAAGGAAGTGGCCAGGGAGAACCTGGACGCGGCCCGGCAGATGCTGATGGACATTCTGAGCAACTACCAGGGCTTCAAAAAGAACGTAGTGATCCTGGTGTTCGACGCATACAAGGTGCCCAGAAGCGTCCAGGACGTCACCCGCTACCACAACATCTACGTGGTGTACACCAAGGAGGCGGAGACGGCGGACGCCTACATCGAGCGGGCCACCTACGAGATCGGGAGGCACCACCGGGTGCGGGTGGCCACCTCCGACGGGGCGGAGCAGCTGATCATCCTGGGCCACGGGGCCCTGCGCCTGTCCGCCTCCACCTTCAAGGCGGAGGTGGAGCAGGTCACCGGCCAGATTGCCGCCATCCTCAAGGCCAACAACCGCGCCGCCCCCTCCAAGGCGGTGGCCGCCGCCCTGGAAAAGGCGAAGCGGAAGCAGGAGGGAACACCATGATCCCCATGGAAATCATCGCCCGCATCCGCAGCGACTTCCCCACCAAGTTCGGCATACCCCGGCAGAGCGGCCTGGTGGAGGAGCTGCGGGCCAGGGTGGTCTTTGAGCCGGAGTACCGCAATCCCGACGCCCTGCGGGGGCTGGAGGACTTCTCCCACATCTGGCTGATCTGGCAGTTCTCCCAGGCGGTGCGGGAGGGCTGGTCTCCTACCGTCCGGCCCCCCCGGCTGGGGGGCAACACCCGCATGGGGGTGTTCGCCACCCGCTCCCCCTTCCGGCCCAACCCCGTCGGCCTGTCCTGCGTGCGCCTGCTGGGCATTGAGCGGGATCCGGAGCTGGGCCACGTGCTGGTGGTGGCGGGGGCGGATCTCATGGACTCCACCCCCATCCTGGACATCAAGCCCTACGTGCCCTACGCCGACTGCCATCCCGAGGCCAGCGGCGGCTTCACCGGCAACACCGGCGGAAGGACGCTGGCGGTGGACTTCCCGGCGGCGCTGCTGGAGCGGGTGCCGGCGGACAAGCGTGGGGCCCTCACAGGGGTGCTGGCCCGGGATCCCCGGCCCTCCTACCAGCACGATCCGGCGCGGGTGTACGGCCTGGACTTCGCCGGGGTGAATGTCCGCTTCACCGTGGAGGGGGACACCCTCACCGTCCGGTCGGTGGAGCCCCTGCCGCAGCCATGACGCTTTATGGGCCTCGGGCATGTTTGAAACATGTCAACATGCCCAATCGGCGGGCCTTTTGCCCCCTGGACGGCGCAATTTTTCCTTGAAATCCGTCAGGATTCCTGCGAAAAAATTGCTTGCCAGCGGCCCAAAATCCTTCGCCGCTGGACACATCGCCAATTTTCAAACAAGCCCTAGGCGCGCCGCAAGCACGAACAGAGGCAAAACAGCGCCCGGCACACCGATGTGTGCCGGGCGCTGTCTGTTTCCCGGATGCTTTTTAGAACACGGCGACCACGGCGCCGTTGTAGTTCTCCTCAATATAGGTCTTGACCTCGTCGCTGCACAGGGCGGCGGCCAGGGCCTGGATGGCGGGCTCAGTCTCCCGGCCCTCCTTGACGGCCAGCACGTTGACATAGGCCTGGGCGGCCTCGCCGTCGGCGGACTCGGTGGCCAGGGCATCGTCCATGGACAGGCCGGCGTCGATGGCGTAGTTGCCGTTGATCACCGCCATGTCCAGATCGGCCAGGCGCAGGGGCAGCTGGGCGGCCTCCATCTCCACGATCTCCAGGTTCTTGGGGTTGTCCACGATGTCGTTGATGGTGGCGGTGATGCCGGCGTCCTCGGCCAGGGTGATCAGGCCCTCCTGCTGGAGCACCAGCAGGGCGCGGGCCTCGTTGGTGGCGTCGTTGGGCACGCCGATCTGGGCGCCGTCGGCCAGCTCGTCCAGGCTGGCGGTCTTGCCGGCGTACAGGCCCATGGGCTCATAGTGGACCTCGGCGGCGCTGACCAGGTGGGTGCCGTACTCGGTGTTAAAGTCGTTCATGTAGGTGATGTGCTGGAAGTAGTTGGCGTCCAGGGAGCCGTCCTCCACGGCGTTGTTGGGCTGGACGTAATCGTTGTACTGGACGATCTCCAGGGTGATGCCCTGCTCGGCCAGGATGTCCTTCACCACCTCCAGGATCTCGGCGTGGGGGGCGGGGGTGGCGCCCACCTTCAGGGTGGTGCCCTCCAGGGAGCCGGTCTCGGTGGAGGCGGCGGGGGACTCGGTGTTGGCGGCGGGGGTGTTGGCGGTGCCGGAATTGCCGGTGCTGCCGCAGCCGGCCAGCAGGCCCACGGCCAGAGCGCCGGACAGGAGCAGAGAGACGAGCTTCTTCATGTTGCATTTCTCCTTTTCATGTTCCTCAGGTGAGGTGGTCTTTCCCAAATCAGAGCACAAAAAAACGCCCTTGAATCAATTTCAAGGACGAGAGCTTTCCGCTTCGTGGTACCACCTTGCTTCACCCCCGCCTCACGACAGGGGCCTTATGGAGTACAGCCATACTCCTGCGCGCTGACGGGCGCACCCGTCGCAGCCTGTACGGAATCCCTTCCGCAGTCAGCCGCGCCGCTCCGAGACCATGTTCAGCCGGACCTTCCGTACCCGTTTCCACCAATCCGGGCTCTCTGTGCCGTATCTTCCAGCCTACTCTTCTCTTCCTCGCGTTTGTAGGGCGTATTCAGTTCCGCTTGGGTTGCGTTTAGTTTACAACCGAATGGCCCCATCTGTCAACCGGGCATTCTGCACAAAAAGAGAGGATAGGCAAACCGCTCGGTTTGCCTATCCTGCTGATTTTTACATGGCTCCGGGGGTGCGCTTGTCCCGGTTCACCTGCCGGTTGGCGTCCCGCAGGCCCTTCCGGCGGCTCTTTTTGGTGAGGCGCTTGTCGGAGCCCACCGCGGTGTGGGTGCCGGCGGACTGGATGATCTGCACCAGGATCACCAGCACGATCACCGCGCCGTAGAGGATCACCGGCTGGTTGCGGTAGTAGCCGTAGTTGATGGCGGTGGCGCCCAGGCCGTTGCCGCCGATGATGCCCGCCATGGCGCCGTAGCCCAGGATGGTGATGGTGACGGTGGTGGCGCTGGTGAGCAGGGAGGGCAGCGCCTCGGGCAGCAGCACCTTGCGCACGATCTGGAAGGGGGAGGCGCCCATGGCCTGGGCGGCCTCCAGCACGCCGTGGTCCACCTCCCGCAGGGAGGACTCCACCATGCGGGCTACGAAGGGGAAGGCGGCGATCACCAGGGGCGGGATCATGGCGTTGGTGCCCACGCTGGTGCCCAGGATCAGCCGGGACAGGGGGATGGCCATGATCATCAGGATCAGGAAGGGCACGGATCTGAGGATATTGATGACGAAATTCAGCACCTTCATCAGCGCCCCGGGCAGGGGACGGACCCCGCCCTTCTCGCCGGTGACCAGGAGGATGCCCAGGGGCAGGCCGATGATGTAGGCGAAGATGGTGGCCAGCACCGTGGAGTACAGGGTGGCCCAGATGTCCCCGGCCAGGTTGCTGAACAGGACGGACAGCTGCTCCTGCACCTCGGGGTTGTTAAACGGGTTAAGCATGGTAGTCGGGCACCTCCTCCACGGTTACGTCCTTCTGGGCCTTCAGATAGCTCATGGCCCGGGCGGCCTCGCCCTTGTCCTCCGGCAGGCCCAGCAGCATGGAGCCGAAGGCCTTGCCGTTCACGTTGCGGGTGTCGGCCCCCAGAATGTTCACCTTCACGCCGCAGTCGATGGCCAGGGAGGCGATCAGGGGCTCGTAGGAGGAGCCGCCGTTGAACACCACCCGCACCACGCCGGCCACGGGGAACTTGTCGATGTTGGCCCCCTCGGGGAACACCAGGCGGCGGCCCGCCTCGGTCTTGGGGTTGGAGAAGACCTCCTCCACCGTGCCGGTCTCCACCATGCGGCCCTTCTCCAGGATGGCCACGTGGGTGCAGATGGACTCCACCACCGCCATCTCGTGGGTGATGATGATGGCGGTGATGCCCAGGCGCCTGTTGATGTCCTGAATCAGCTTCAGAATGCTGCGGGTGGTGGTGGGATCCAGGGCGCTGGTGGCCTCGTCGCACAGCAGCACCTTGGGGTTGGAGGCCAGCGCCCGGGCGATGGCGATGCGCTGCTTCTGCCCGCCGGAGAGTTGGGCGGGATAGGCGTTGGCCTTGTCGGGCAGGCCCACGATGTCCAGGTACTCCAGGGCCCGCTTTTTGGCCTCCGCCCTGGGCACCCCGGCGATCTCCATGGGGAAGCAGATGTTGTTCAGGCAGGTGCGCTGCATGAGCAGGTTGAACTGCTGGAAGATCATGCTGATAGACCGGCGGGCCTGCCGCAGCTGGGCGGGGGACAGGCTGCACAGATCCACCGGGCCGCCGTCCTTCGTCTCCAGAATCCCGTCCATGAGCACCTGGCCCTCGGTGGGCCGCTCCAGCAGGTTGATGCACCGCACCAGGGTGGACTTGCCCGCGCCGGACATGCCCACGATGCCGAAGATATCCCCGTCCTGAATGGTCAGGCTGACGTCCGACAGCGCCTGAAAATCGCCGTCGGCCGTGGGGAAGATCTTGGAAATGTGTCTTAACTCGATCACAGACCCCGACTCCTCTAACGTTCAAATATCCCCGTTATTTTATGCCAACCGACGGCCTCTGTCAAGGAAAAAGCCCCGGAACCGCATGGTTCCGGGGCTGAGGCTGTCGAAAAACCTTCCGTAAGGGAAAGCCTCGCAGAGTTCCTGCGGCCGTAGCCGCAGGAATCAAATGAAAATCCGTCATTTCCGGGGACACAAGGTGAATTGCCCCGAAGGGGCAAGAGAGGGCCCCCTGGGGGGTGCGCCTCGGAAATGACCCTTCTCATGGCGGAAGGGGTGACTTTTTCGCGAGGAAACGAGCCCCTTCCGCCATGCAACTTTTCTCGAAAAAGCGGCAAAGCCGCTTTTTCGACACGCTGAGCCCCGGAACCGGATGGTTCCGGGGCTTTTCAGGGGGAAAGCGGGGGCGTCAGGCCCCGCAGGAGCAGCAGCCGTGCTCCTCGCCGCCGCAGGGGAGGCGGAGGTTCTCGGGCACCTCCTCCCCCCGGCGGCGGTAGTAGTCCGCCAGGGCGGCCTTGATGGCCTCCTCGGCCAGCACGGAACAGTGCATCTTGTAGGCGGGCAGGCCGTCCAGGGCCTCCGCCACGGCGGCGTTGGTCAGCTCCATGGCCTGCTGGATGGTCTTGCCCTTGATCATCTCGGTGGCCATGGAGGAGGTGGCGATGGCCGAGCCGCAGCCAAAGGTCTGGAACTTCACGTCGGTGATCACGCCGTCCTCGTCGATGTTCAGGTACATCTTCATGATGTCGCCGCACTTGGGGTTGCCCACCTGGCCCACGGCGTTGGCACCGGGGAGGCTGCCCACGTTGCGGGGGTGCTCGAAATGATCCATCACTTTATCAGAATACAGCATGTTGAAAACTCCTTTCTCATTCCACAACCCAGGTGGGTTTCTGTTCGGCGGCGTCCCAAACGGGGGACATATTGCGCAGGTAAGCGACTACCTCGGGCACGGCCGCCAGCATGGCGTCCACGTCGGCGTCGGTGTTGTCCGCGCCCAGGGACAGCCGCAGGGAGCCGTGGGCGATGGCGTGGGGCAGGCCGATGGCCAGCAGCACGTGGGAGGGATCCAGGGAGGCGGAGGAGCAGGCCGAGCCGGAGGAGGCGCAGATCCCCCTGGCGTCCAGGTGGAGGAGCAGGGCCTCCCCCTCCACCCCCTCAAAGACGAAGGAGGCGGTGCCGGGAAGCCGGTTTTCCGGATCGCCGGTGAGGCGGGTGTAGGGCAGTCTGGTCAGGCCGCTGATCAGCCTGTCCCGCAGGGCGGACAGCCGGGCGCCCTCCGCCTCCAGCCTGTCCACCGCCTCCTTCAGCGCGGCGGCCATGCCGATGACGCCGGGCACGTTCTCGGTGCCGGAGCGGCGGCCCTTCTCCTGCCCGCCGCCGTGGAGCAGGGGGGGCAGGCGCAGGGGCCTGCGGACATACAGGGCGCCCACACCCTTGGGCCCCTGGAACTTGTGGGCGGACAGGGAGAGGAGATCCGCGTTCCACGCCTCTACGTCCACCGGGATGTGGCCCACGGCCTGGACGGCGTCTGTGTGGAACAGGATCCTGTGCCTCCGGGCGACGGCCCCGATCTCGGCCACCGGCTGGATGGTGCCGATCTCGTTGTTGGCGGCCATGATGGAGATGAGGACGGTGTCGGGCCGGACGGCGGCCTCCACGTCGGCGGGGCTCACCCGCCCCAGCTCGTCCACCGGCAGGTAGGTCACGGCATACCCCTGCTTCTCCAGGTGCTGGGCGGTGTGGAGCAGGGCATGGTGCTCGATGGCGGAGGTGATGATGTGGCCGGTGGTTTTCCCCTTGAGGGCCATGAGCTCCACCACGCCCTTGAGGGCCCAGTTGTCCGCCTCGGTGCCGCCGGAGGTGAAGAAGATCTCCTCGGGCTTTGCGCCGATGCAGGCGGCGATATCGGCCCGGGCCCGCTCCAGATCGGCCTTGGCCTCCTGGCCGAAGCGGTAGAGGCTGGAGGGGTTGCCGTATTGCTCGGTAAAATAGGGGGTCATGGCCGCCAGGGCGGTCTGGGACAGGGCGGTGGTGCCCGCGTGGTCGGCATAGATGAAACGGGACATGGATGTCGCTCCCTTCTAAAATACTAAATTCATATCTGTTTACTATGATTATAGCGGCGGCGCCGCCGGTTGTCAAGGGAAATTTTTCGCCCCGCGGAAGGTTTTATTAAACTTTACTTAAAACACCTGTTTTCCGTTGACGGTGGAATCCGGGCCGTGCTATAGTGGAGAGGAAGAAATCCTTCGCCTGTGAATCTTATGGAAACCAGGAGCTGCTATGGACAAAAAACTGCTGAAAAGTATCCTGTTCATCATCACCTACGCGGTGGTGCTGGTGGTGGTGCTGGCCCGCCTGGATGTGATCGGACAGGCGGTGATGTGGGTGCTGGGCGTGCTCCAGCCGCTGCTCATCGGCTTTGCCATCGCCTTTGTGCTCAACCGGCCCTGCCGCTTCTTCCACCGGCTCTATCTGCGGGGCCTGGGCAGCACCCGGGCCAGGAAGGCCGCCCGCCCGCTGGCGGTGCTCTCCTCCTACCTGGCCCTCATCGCGGTGATCACCGCCATTTTTGCCTATGTGCTGCCGAAATTCGTGGAGAGCATCCAGACCTTTGTGCTCAATCTGAGCGGGTACCTGACCAACCTCCAGTCCGGCTACAACCAGATCATCGACCAGCTCAACCTGGACGCGGAGAGCCTGGATCTCTCCTGGCTTGGGGAGAAGCTCAGCGGGCTGCTGGATCAGGTGCTGGCCTTCCTGTCCGACACAGGGCCCCAGCTGCTGGCCTCTGTCACCAGCAGTCTGGTGTCCGCCGTGGTGACGGGGGTGCTGGCCGTCGTGTTCTCCATCTATATGCTCTCCGGCCAGGAGAAGCTGCTGCGCCAGTGCCGCCGGGTGTTCCGGGCTTATGTGCCCGCCAGGATTGCCGGCCCGGTCGCGGACGTGGTGCATCTCACCGCGGATACCTTTACCCGCTTCGTCACCGGCCAGCTCACCGAGGCCTGCATCATCGGCGGCCTGACCGCCGTGGGGATGCTCTTCATCCAGGCGGATTACGCCCCCCTCATCGGCGTGATCGTGGGCGCGTCCGCCATCATCCCGGTGGCGGGGGCCTATATCGGCGCCATTGTCTCCGCCCTGCTGCTGCTGGTGGTCTCCCCCGTCAAGGCTCTGATCTTCCTGATCTTCCTCATCATCCTCCAGCAGTTTGAGGGAAATGTGATCTACCCCAAGGTGGTGGGCACCTCCATCGGCCTGCCCGGGCTGTGGGTGCTGGCTGCCGTCACCGTGGGCGCCAGCGTGGGCAGCCTGCTGGGCGTGCTGCTCAGCGTCCCCATCGCCTCCATCCTCTATACCCTGCTGCGCCGGAATGTGCGTAAGCGCCTGGACGGGCCGGAGCGGAAGGGGTGAGCCCGCTCCCCGCCGGGCACTCAGGCAGCGACAGCGAACGGCAACCTGCGCCCCGGAATCCATGGGATTTCGGGGCGTTTTTTGCAGGTTGCTTTTTTCCCGGGGAGCGGCTATACTGTAGTTATGGAAACCTTGCAAAAGGGAGGTACGTACAATGAAAGGAAGGAGAATCCTGTCTCTGGCGCTGGCCGCGCTGACGGCGGTCTCCCTGCTGACCGTATCCGCCTCCGCGGTCGGATTTTCCGACATGGTGGGCCACTGGGCCCGTGACGACGTGGAGTATCTGGCCGCCCAGGGGGTGGTCAAGGGCACCAGCGCCACCACCTTTGCCCCCGACCAGAAGATGACCGCCTGCGAGGCCCTGCTGTTCTGCTCCCGGGCCGCCGGCGTCAGCGAGGAGGACAAGGCCGCCATCGCCGCCTACTGGGCGGACGAGCTGGCGGAGCTCCTCCCGGACAGCCTCTACTCCTGGGCCGCGGAGGAGATGGCCGTGTGCCTGGAGACCGGCATCCTCTCCGTGACCGAGCTGCGGGCCCTGAGCGCGGACGACGGCCTGCTCAAGACCATCAGCCGGGAGAGCCTGGCCATGTATCTGGTGCGGGCCATGCAGCTGGACGCCATGGCGAAAAACCTGAGCACCTACCCCATGGACTTCGCGGACACCAGCTCCATCTCCGCCGCCCTGCAGCCCTATGTCTACCTGCTGGATACATACGGCATCGTCCGGGGCAATGAGACCAACTGCTTCCTGCCCAAGAGCTCCCTGACCCGGGCGGAGATGGCCACCATGCTCCGCCGCGCCATGGACTTCATGGAGGAGCGGGGGCTCTATGCCGAGCTGCCCGCCTACACCGACTACGACTGGGTGGGGGGCACCATCACCCAGGCGGCGGAGGACGGCGCCGGCGGCGTCTCCCTCACTCTGACCAGCACCATCACCGGCACCCAGACCGTCACCCTCCCCGACGGCGTGACCATCTATGAGAACAACATGCGCGCCTCTGCCGAGCCTTTGAGCCTGCTCCAGACGGGCACCTATGCCCGGGTGAACCTGGATGGGGACGGCTCAGTCCTGTCGGTGCGCCTGGGCGGCGCCGTCACCGCCTACACCGGCACCGTCACCGACATTGAGCCCGGGAGCATGACCCTGGACGTGAACGGCGTGTCCCGCCGGCTGGAGATCGACCGCTTCACCGCCATCCAGGCCGACGGCGTCTCCATTCCCGCCCAGGTGCTCAGCAATCAGGGCGGCTACACCACCGCCGCCTGCCAGGTGGACGCCATGGGCCACCTGGCCGCCCTCCAGCTCTCCAGCGGCGGCCGCACCGAGGAGGGCATCCTCCGGGCGGTGGACGGCCGCTCCGGCAGCCAGACCCTCACCGTCACCGCCTTTGACGGCGGGGAGGCGCGGTATACCCTGCCCTCCGGCACGGCGGTCACCGTGGACGGCGGCGCCGGCAGCATGTCCGACCGGTACGAGGGCTGTTATGTCAATCTGCGGGTATCCAACGACAGCGAGGGACGCCTCACCGCCGTGTCGGTGGACACCGGCACCCAGTATCTCCAGGGCACGGTTCAGACCGTGGTTACCAATCCCCAGAACGGCCTGGCCCTGACCGATATGGTGAGCGGGCGCAACACGGCCTACCTGCTCACCGACCAGGCCGCCGTCCGCTACAACGGGAAGACGGCACGGCTGTCGGATGTGCCGGCGGGCGCCTTCGCCACCCTCCGCCTCTCCAACGGCTATGTCGCCTGGATGGACGCCTATCCCGGCGCGGCCAACACGGTCAAGGGCGTCCTGGACGCCATCTCCTACGGGGACGTGATCACCCTGCGGGTGCGCACCGACGGCGGCGAGACCGCCTCCGTGACGGCGGACGCCGCCGCGCCCCCCACCGTGACCCGGGACGGCCAGACGGGCTCCCTGGAGTCCCTGCGCACCGGCGACACGGTGGTGCTCACACTCCAGGGCGGGCGGGTGACCGCCGTGGAGGCCCAGGCCCAGAGCATCACTGTCACCGGCACCGTCACCCGGACTGCCCGGCGGGGCGGGACGGTCACCCTGGATGTGCGCCTCAGCGACGGCTCCGCCGTCACCTACGAGGTGGACAGCGCCGCGCCCGCCACCCGGGACGGCCGCTCCATCGACGCGGAGGAGCTGAATGCGGACGACTGGGTGGAGCTGGTGGTTCACAACGGCGTGGTGGAGTCCATCACCGCCTATGAGGACGCCGGCCGGAACACCCGGCTGGAGGGCACCGTCCTGGAGACCGACACCCGGGACGAGACCCTGCGCGTCCGCCTCTCCGACGGGGGCACCCTCACCGTGGACGTGTCGGGGGCCAGCTTCCTCACCGCCGACGGCGGCTCCACCAGCCTGCGCCGCCTGTCGGAGGACGACCGGGTGCAGCTCTTCGGCGACTACAGCGGCAACCGCTTCGTGGCCACCCTGGTGATCCTGCTGTAAACACTGCGGTCAAAATCCAAACGGCCCGGATTCCCTTCGGAATCCGGGCCGTTTTTCTCAGCCTGTTTGCTTTGCGCCTACTTGCCCACGCAGAACCGCTGGAAGATACGGGCGGTCACATCCTCCCGCACGCTGGTCCCGGTGAGCTCCCCCAGGGCGGACAGGGCCTCCTCCACATCGGTGAGCAGGGCGTCGGGGGTGATCCCCGCCGCCAGGCTCTCCCCGGCCCGCTCCACCCCCGCCAGGGCCCGGCGGGCGGCCTCGGCCTGGCGGGCGTTGGTGAGCAGCTCCCCGGCCGCCTCCGCCCCGCCGGTGGGGAAGAGGGACGCGATGTCCCCCTCCAGCGCCTCCAGCCCGGCGCCGGTGGCGGCGCTGACCACCCGCAGGTTGGGGAAGCGGCGGCGCAGCGCATCCACATCCGCCGCCAGGGGCCGGTCGGACTTGTTCACCAGGCAGAGCACCCGGGGGGCCTTCTCGGCCTCGTCCATGGCAGCCAAGTCCTCGGCCGTCAGGGGCTCCGACCCGTCCACCACCAGCAGGGCCAGCCGGGCCTCCTCCAGGGCGGCTCTGCTGCGCGCCACGCCGATGCGCTCCACCGCATCCTCCGTGTCCCGCAGGCCGGCGGTGTCGATGAGCTTGAGCACCACCCCGCCCAGCCTGCACCGGGCCTCCACCGTGTCCCGGGTGGTGCCGGGCACATCGGTGACGATGGCCCGGTCGTAGCCCACCAGGGCGTTGAGCAGGGAGGACTTGCCCGCGTTGGGCCGCCCCACCAGCACGCAGGGCACCCCGCCGGCGATGTACCGCCCCCGCTCATAGGTGGCCAGCAGGGCGGACAGGCCCGCCCGGGCCTCCTCCAGCCCCGCCCGGATGGTGTCCGCCCGGAAGGGGTCGATGTCCTCGTCGGGGTAGTCCAGCACCGCGTGGAAGTGGGCCATGAGATCCACCAGGCCGTCGTAGATTGCCCCTACCCGGCGGCCCAGGGCGCCGGAGAGCTGCCCGGCGGCCTGCCGCACGGCGGCGGGGGTCTCCGCGTCGATGAGATCCGCCACCGCCTCCGCCTGGGTCAGATCCAGCTTGCCGTTGAGGAAGGCCCGCCGGGTGAACTCCCCCGGCCCGGCCTGCCGCACCCCCTGGGCAAACAGGGCCTCCAGCCCCAGCTGGAGCACCGCCGGCGAGCCGTGGCACTGAAACTCCGCCGTGTCCTCCCCGGTGTAGCTGCGGGGCGCCCGGGAGACGGTGGCCAGGGCCTGGTCAATGGGGGCGCCGTCGGGGCCCAGCAGGGTGCCGTAGACCAGCCGGCGGCTCTCATACTCCGCCAGGGACTTTCCGCCGGCAGGGCGGAATACGGCGGCGGCGGCCTCAATGGCGCCGTCTCCGCTCAGGCGCAGGATGCCGATGGCGCTGGGGAGGGGGGGCGTGGCAATGGCGGCGATGGTTTGGGACATATTCTCACCTCAACGAGACACGGCCGCCGCCCGGCGCAGGCCGGGCGGCGGAAAAAGATTGGCGAATCCGCCGGACAAATTTCCCTTGACTTCGCTTATGTCAACCGAAATCTGCATATCTGTGGACAAACACGGTGGAAAAGCGATGTGGATAACCCTGTGGACAATGTGGAAAGAGCCTTATATACCGGGGTTTTACCCGATCCTGACCGGGACTTTACCCTGCATATACCATTGTATATTGTCTGTCAACGAACATCTGTACGGCTGGGGGCGGGGCCCATCAGCTCGCCCAGCAGGGGCTCAAACTGGACGCCCTCCGGCAGGGGAGTGCCCACGGCCAGGGTATAGGCCACACAGTGCTGGACAAAATCCGCCGCCCGCTGGGAGGCGTCGGCCAGGCCCTCCCCCCGCAGCAGGGAGCCCAGCAGCACGCTGGCGAAGAGATCCCCGGTGCCGGAGAAGCGGGCGGGCTCCTGCCGGGCCATGGCGAAGGAGATCCGGCCGCTCTCCCGGTCGAAGCAGCCCGCGCCGGTCACGCCGGGGTGCAGGCTCACTCCCGTGAGCACCACGGAGCGCTGCCCGTCCAGGCTCAGCCGCTCCAGCCAGGCCCGCAGGCCGGCCTCGTCCCCGGGGCAGGAGGCGTAGTCCTCCCCCAGCAGCAGGGAGGCCTCGGTGAGATTGGGGGTGATCACGTCGGCCTGGGCGGCCAGCTCCTCCATGCGGCGGCACAGCTCCGGCGTATAAGTACGGTAGGGCTTCCCGTGGTCGCCCATCACCGGATCCACCAGCACCAGGGTCTCCGTCCGGCGGAACTGCTGGTAGAATGCCTCAATCTGGGCGATCTGGCCGGCCGAGCCCAGAAAGCCGCTGTAGATGGCGTCAAAGGTCACCCCCAGCTCCGCCCAGTGGGCTGCGGTCTCCGACATCTGGTCCGAGAGATCCAGGAAGACAGAGTGCGGGCTGGGCGGGAAGGCGGTGTGGGCGGATAGGTAAGCTGTAAGCATGGGACAGCACTGTCCGCCCATGGCGGACAGCACCGGCAGCACCACGGTGGTGGAGCAGCGGCCAAAGCCGGAGAGATCCTGAATGGCGGCGATCCTCGGCGCGCGTTTCATATGTGTTCCCCCTTGTTTATTGGGCTTCCACTCTATTATAACCGCTCTGATGCCAGAGTGCAATTGACATTTTCCGTGCCGGATGGTACACTTAATTCACCTGCCCTGCGGGATACTGCAGACCCCTGCGGGCGGAGTCCTGCGCCTGTGATGGAATTGGTAGACATGCGAGATTTAGGTTCTCGTGCAGCGATGCGTGTGGGTTCGAGTCCCTTCAGGCGCACCAAACCAATATAATCCGAACCTATTTCCAATCGGTGATGGGTTCGGATTATTTGTTTTCTTTGACCGTTACGAAACCGCCTACTTCCGCAACGGGGTGAAGCGAAAGCCCACCTCCAAGCCAAGGGGGCCACGGAAAAAGAAGAAAGCCACATAAATGCAAAAAAGGCGGGGTGTCATCCAAAATGGTGACACCCCGCCTTTGCTATGCCCTTATTCTGTTTTGGACTCTTGCTTCTCCATTTCTCTCTGCTTCTTCCATTCGGCAAATTCCCGCTGGCCCTCCTCGCTCTCGTAGAAAGCGAGAATGTCCGGCATGATACAGCGGGCGATTGCTTCAATCTGGTGCTGAGGAATATCGGTGTTGTTGATCAGCTTTTTTCTTCTACCCAAATGTACCTCCGTGTTTCTTAAAGATGGTTTACAGATCGTGATCTTTGGGTCTCTGCTGGCGCTGCTGCTCTCTGAGTATCCGACGCACCTCAGGGGGAATACTGTCCACAAACCGCCGCAGCCGCTCGTTTTCCTTTTTCAGTGTCAACACCTCCATCTGCTTCTGTATGCTCTTTTCGCTGTTGACCTTTTCCTTCAAGCCCTCGTTCTCTTGCGTCAGATAGTCGATGGTGGCTTGGTACTTCTTCATCTGTCCCAAATGCTTTTCCAGCCGGGAGAAGTACGGCCCCGCCATTTCCAAAATTTCGTCTCGTTTTTTCCCGGCGTTCAGTACCCCGATTTCCGACACCGCCTTTTCTATGGCCTGCTGTTGCCGGGTGAGGTCTACGGACTGCTTGAACAACCATGTGGGAATGTGCTTGCGCTTGGTGACAAGGGCGCTCTCGCCCCGCTTGAGGACGGGGAACGCCTTTTTCATGTGGGCGTGGAACTCGTCCTGCCATTGTGAGAGTTGTGCCCGGTTGCCCAAAATCTCCTTGGCGGACAGCCGCCCGTCCTCCGTGATGGGGGTGAAGCACAGGTGGAGGTGGGGCGTTTTCTCGTCCATGTGTACCACGGCGGAGAAGATGTTCCCTCGGCCCACCTTCTTTTCCATAAAAGCTACCGCTTCGGTGAAGTAGGCTTGTACTTCTTTCTTGCTTCGGCCTGTGAAGAACTCCGGGCTGGCAGTAATCAGCGTGTCCACAAACATAGTGCTGTCCTTCCTGGTGCGGCACCCCGCCGCCTTGATGCGAGTGTCAATTTCCTTTCGGTACTTCTGTGTAGGCTGAATAATGTGAAAATTGTCCTTGCTTTTACTGATGTCAATATCGGGATTGCTGGCGTACTTCTCCTTTGTGCGCTCGTGGTGGGCTTCCAATGCCCCTGCCGGCCCCGCCTTGTGTTTGGCAAAGCGTAAAATTGCGTGCTGTGCTTTTTGTGCCATTGTACCTCCTTACCGCTTACGCTTGACCCAGACAATGTCATAGTCCAGCACATCCGCAAGCTCCACGGCTTCTTGGTATCGCAGGGAACCCCGACGCAATTTGCCAGATAGATTGGGGACGCTGCGGCTCCAATCGTAATCGTCGTACAGCCTATCCACCACCTCTGTCATGGTCATGCCAGAACGGACGATATAGGACTTGATTTCTTCTCGAATGCCCATTGTTCTCTCTCCTTTCCATGTCTGCCCCACAAAGAGCAATATTCGGTTTCGCTGTTTTGTGTGGGATTTGCTGGAAATGAAAAAAAGCCCGCCAAACCGTGAAATCCGTTCGCTTCACGGTGGCGCGCTCTCCAGAAAATAACCGACACAAAAACAGTCAATCGTTCATTCAACGGCGATCCTTCAAAAATTCGGGGAAATTTTCACCTCTTTTCATCCGGCTTGAGCGCAAAAAAGCCACGCTCAACCTTCTGGTCTGCGTGGCTTTCATACGCTGCATCTGTACTTTTGAAGTTTCTTTTTTACCGCCTCCACTCGTTTGATAACTCCGCTGTGGTTTTTATACCCCAGCTTGTCCGCAATTTCCTCGTAAGTAAATCCATCCTGTCTCAGTTCAACAATCTGCCGATCTTTCAGGGGCAAGGTCTTTAAAAACCGTTCCACAAAGTCCTTAGCGATCACATATTCCTCTACATTTTGGCTTGGATCTGGAATATGGAAAATAGGACTGTCGTCATCACTGTTTTCCAGCATTCCTTCCAGTGAAACGGTCTGTACCTTCTTGGAGCGGGTGTGATACCACCTGCGGAGGAAGTCTTTGCGAGCGTTGGTATCCCATTTTTCAAAATCTTCATCGCAGGGCATTTCTCGCACGATGTCCAAAATTGGTTGCCACCCCTGCTCCGTAATCGCACGCTTCACCACATGGGCAAATAATTCTCTTACCTGATCGGCGTCTGGGAACGGAATTTGTGTTCCAGGCTTCATGCGAAATAAAAGCTGCAACCCCCAACCACATTCCTGCTCTATTAAGCTGGCCCAAAGTGGTAGCGCATAGGAGAGCCGCCAAACTGGACAGTAGCCAGTGTAGTGTTCTTTCCACCCGCCAAAGCCAAAGTGCGGAAAAGCCAAAGCAGCGGTGGCATCCATGATGTCCTTCAAGAAAGCGTCGCTATCGAGCAAGTCCATCATCGGTTCGGATGCTGCTATCTCAGAAAGACACCGTGGCAGTATATTCAGCGCAGGATACCTGACGATCTGGTCTTCCGGGATAAGATAGACAAGAGGTAGATAGCGGATGTTGCTGTCAAACGGAAAAATCACTTGGGTTTGCGCTTTTGGTTTACTCATAG
>NBJMR02800__coassemble_1574_pt1 | contig 29923 bp, 27 predicted proteins | sample NBJMR02800__metabat2_high_PE_046 | metagenome-assembled genome bin NBJMR02800
TAATGGAGTAATAACGGTTAAATTTGATGCCGTCGCCGATGTTGATCTCCTCCAGAAGGGTCTTGGGCTTGAGGATCCAGCCCACCAGGATGACCATGAGCAGAGCGCCCAGGGGCAGCAGAATGGCGGATACCAAGGTGTCGTTGACAAAGTCGAAGATGTTGCTCCCAAAGATCGAAATATGGGAGAGGGGACCAAAGGACATCATCAGGAAGGTTCCGATAACAAATACCACACCTGCAATAATCCAAGTGGAAATTTTCCGGTTCATCTTGAGTTCGTCTACGAAGTAGCCTACGATTGCCTCCATAATGCAGATGGTGGAGGTGAGGCAGGCGAAGAACAGCATGATGAAGAAGACGGTGGCGAACACCATGCCAAGGTTCATCTGCGCGAAGATGGTGGGCAGGGTGATGAACACCAGCGGGGGGCCCATGCCGGCCTCGATATTGAACGCAAACGCGGCGGGGAAGATGATCAGGCCGAACAGGACGGCGGCGCTTGTGTCGCCGATGCCGACCATCAGGGTGCTGCTGCCGATGGTCTTTTTCCGGTCCAAATAGGAGCCGTAGATGACCAGATTGCCACAGCCCACACCCAGGGAGAAGAAGCCCTGGCCGATAGCAGCCATGACCGCTTCTGCATTCAGACTGGAGAAGTCGGGGATCAGGTAGAACTCCAGGCCCTTTTCCGCGCCGGGCAGGAGGATGGAGCGGATGGCCAGGAAGATAATCATGACGAACATGATGGGAAGCAGGACGTTGCACACCTTCTCAATACCGCCTTTGACGCCCCGCAGGACGATGAAGGTGGTGATGAGCAACATGACCGCCAGCCACAGGATCATCTGGAAGGGGTTTGCGGTGAAGTTGCCGAACATGGTGGTGATCTCGTCGCCAGACATGCCGTTATAAGCGCCGGTAATGGATTTGAAGAGATAGGCCACCGTCCAGCCCGCGATGCCGCAGTAGAAGGACAGGGTCAGCACCAGAGAAATGACGCCGATAATACCAAGCAGATACCACTTTTTCCCCGGAAGTAGCTTTTTCAGGGCCGTGGTATAGCTGGCGCCGGTTTTACGCCCGATGGCGTACTCCGTCATCAGGACCGGGCCGGAGACCAGTAACAGGGCGATTAGATAGACCACGATGAAGGCCGCGCCGCCGTGGCGGCCCACCAGATAGGGGAACTTCCAGATGTTCCCCAGGCCGATGGCGCCGCCCATGGAGGCCAGAACGAACGAAATACGGCTGCCGAACTGTTCACGTTGCTGTTGATTCTGCAGGCTGTTGCTGGGTTCTCCCATGAGTTGTCCCTCCTATCCTCTTTACAGTGTCAGGTGTATCAGGATTGAGGAGACCGATCATTATGGGAACAAGATCCAAGCTGTTGCCGGCGGTTGGTGGACCGCCACCCTGCGCAGCTTCCTTGACAGAGAAGCCAGAATGGGCATATAATACATATGCGGAAGATCGTTGCTCTGGAGAGGGCGATTTTCTGCCCATTCCGCCGTGGAGAAGTGGCAGCTTTTCCACGGCCTTTTTGCGCTGAGCCGTTCGAGGGGCAGGTATTTATACACCTGCCCCTCCAAACAAAGCGGACTTGACTTTGTTCCGGCTGAAGGGGGTCTCCCTTTGTACAGATATGTGGGCGGTATCCGGTAAATGCGTCTTGGGTCTGTATGTATTTTAAGGTTTTACAGCAGCTCAAAGCCGGCGGTGAAGTGACGCAGGGCGGTAATCGGGCCCTCATAGATCAGCTTCATGCCGCGGTACTCATCCCGCTTGCTGTAGATGTACTCCAGGGCATCCACGATGCAGTCCAGGTGGTTGTTGGTGTAGACGCGGCGGGAGACGGAGATGCGCATAAGCTCCAGAGCGGGCCAGGTGGGCTCTCCGGTGACGGGATCCTTGCCGCCGAAGGCGCAGCCGCCCATCTCCACGGCGCGGATGCCGGCCTCCTGATAGAGGGCCACCACCAGGCGCTGGGCGGGGAACTCGGGCTGGGGGATGTGGGGGAAGAAGCGGCGGGCGTCCACATAGATGCCGTGGCCGCCGCTGGGCTCCACGCAGGGGATGCCCTTCTCCTTCAGACGATCGCCAAGGTACTTGACCTGGTTGATGCGGTACTCCAGGTAGTCGTCAGTGGTGGCCTCCAGCAGGCCCACGGCCAGAGCCTCCATGTCACGGCCGGACTGGCCGCCGTAGGTGATGAAGCCCTCGTGCACGATGGCCTGCACGTTGGAGTAGAGGTAGAAGTCGTGGTTGCGGGTGACGATCAGGCCGCCGATGTTTACCAGACCGTCCTTCTTGGAGCTCATGGTGGCGGTCTCACAGTAGGAGAACATCTCCCGGGTGATCTCACGGATGTCCTTGTCGGCGTAGCCGGGCTCACGGGTCTTGATGAACCAGGCGTTCTCAGCCAGGCGGGCAGAGTCGATGACCACGGGGATGTTGTGGGCCTGGGCGAACTCGCTGACGGCTTTGATGTTGGCCATGGACACGGGCTGGCCGCCGTTGTTGTTGCAGGTGACGGTGATAATGATCACGGAGATGGAGTCGGGGCCGTGCTCGTCCAGGATCTTCTGCACCTTGTTCAGATCAATGTTGCCCTTGAAGTCCTCGGCGGGGCTGGCGGCATCCAGGCCGGCGTCGATGACACAGTCCACGGGGATGGCGCCCAGGATCTCGGCGTTGCCGTGGAAGGTATCGAAATGCATGTTGCCTACGGCGTACTTGCCGGGCTTGGCGTAGTACTGGGCCATGATGAAGTCGGCGCCCCGGCCCTGGTGGGTGGGCTGCACATAGGGCATGCCGAACACCTCCTGGGCGGAGGCCTCCAGCTTGTAGAAGCTCTTGCAGCCGGCGTAGCTCTCGTCACCCAGCATCATGGCGGACCACTGCTCGGTGCTCATGGCGGTGGTGCCGGAGTCGGTGAGGCAGTCCACATACACGTCCTCTGCCTTCAGGCGGAAAGCGTTGTACTGGGCCTCCTTCAGGGCCTCGGTGCGGTAGGCGCGGGTAGTCTTTTTGATGGGCTCCACAACCTTAATGCGGAAGGGCTCTGCATGCTGAAAATTGCGTTCCATGTGACAACACTCCTCCATAAAATAGATTTTTGACTGTCTGGTTTGTAAATATTTTATCTTTGCGTAAGTTATATTAACACCAGGAGAATGGTATGTCAATAATGTAAAAATTGATAAAGTCAAGTTCAATTTTTTATCACTATTACATAAAACACGACCTCTCTATATCTATATGACCGTATGATAAAAAAATATCCCCGCAGAACCAACGTTCTGCGGGGATATTTTTCGGAGCGATCAGAACTTGATGCGCTCGGCGATATAATTCTTCACTTCGGACATGGGGATTCTGACCTGCTCCATGGAATCCCGCTCCCGGACGGTGACGCAGTGGTCGGCGGGAGTGGTGTCGTCGCCCACGGTCTGGAAGTCCAGGGTGATGCAGAAGGGGGTGCCGATCTCGTCCTGGCGGCGGTAGCGCTTGCCGATGGAGCCGGCGTCGTCGTAGTCCACCATGAAGTACTTACTCAGCTCGGTCTGGATCTCCCGGGCCTTGTCGCCCAGCTTCTTGGACAGGGGCAGGATGGCGCACTTGAAGGGGGCCAGAGCGGGGTGGAGGCGCAGGACGGTGCGCACGTCGTTCTTGGCCTCGTCCACCACCTCCTCGTCGTAGGCGTCCACCAGGAAGGCCAGGGTGACGCGGTCGGCGCCCAGGGAGGGCTCGATGACGTAGGGGATATAGTGCTCGTTCTTCTCCTGGTCGAAGTAGGTGAGATCCTTGCCGGAGTGCTCCTGGTGCTGCTTCAGGTCGTAGTCGGTGCGGTCGGCCACGCCCCACAGCTCGCCCCAGCCGAAGGGGAACATAAACTCAAAGTCGGTGGTGGCCTTGGAGTAGAAGGCCAGCTCCTCCGGCTCGTGATCGCGCAGGCGCAGGTTCTCCTCCTTCAGGCCCAGGTCGGTGAGCCACTTGCGGCAGAACTCCCGCCAGTACTGGAACCACTCCAGGTCGGTGCCAGGCTGGCAGAAGAACTCCAGCTCCATCTGCTCAAACTCCCGGATGCGGAAGATGAAGTTGCCGGGGGTGATCTCGTTGCGGAAGGACTTGCCCACCTGGCACACGCCGAAGGGCAGCTTTTTGCGGGTGGTGCGCTGGATGGCGGGGAAGTTGACGAAGATGCCCTGGGCAGTCTCGGGGCGCAGGTAGACCTCGGTGCTGCTGTCCTCGGTGACGCCCTGGTGGGTCTTGAACATCAGGTTGAACTTGCGGATGTCGGTGAAGTCGCTCTTGCCGCAGCCGGGGCAGGTGACGCCGTTGTCCCGGATGAAGGCCACCAGCTCGTCGTTGGTCATGGCCTCCACGTTCACGTCGGTGCGGTTGTTCTCGGCGCACCAGCCCTCGATGAGCTTGTCGGCCCGGTGGCGCATCTTGCAGGCCTTGCAGTCGATCAGCGGGTCGTTGAAGGTGGACACGTGGCCGGAGGCCACCCACACCTCGGGGTTCATGAGGATGGCCGCGTCCAGGCCCACGTTGTAGGGGTTCTCCTGCACGAACTTCTTCCACCAGGCCCGCTTCACGTTGTTCTTCAGCTCCACGCCCAGGGGGCCGTAGTCCCAGGAGTTGGCCAGGCCGCCGTAGATCTCGCTGCCCGGATACACAAAGCCCCGGCCCTTGCACAGGGCCACAATCTGTTCCATGGTCTTTTCGGTGTTTTTCATGGTAAGAACTCCTTCTATCTGAAATTTGTTTGCGTCCAAAGGGCGGGCCGACACACAGGCCGGCCCCTGGGGGAGATTTGCACAGTAGGGGCGCACCTGTGTGTGCGCCCGTCTCCCCAGACCGGCGGCAGGGACGAAAAAACGCCCCGAGCCGTGAAGGCTCAGGGCGAAGCAAGCTCCGTGGTGCCACCTGAATTCGGGGTTATGGATAAAAACCCCGCGCTCAATCCCATAACGGCGGGAACCGGCGGGGCATTGCCTCCCCGCGGCTCGCGGGCGCCTTCCGCCAGACCCTCGGAAGCCTTTCACCGTCCGGCTTCTCTCTCAGGGCCAGGTCTGCGCGTACTCCTCCCGGTCACTGCCTGTCGCTGGCCGATATTGTATCACGCCAAGGGCCCGCCGTCAAGGCATTTCGGCCCCTATTCCACCAGAATCAGGCCGAAATGGCTGTGCTCCTCCCCCACCTCCCGGAGGGTGTGGATCTCCAGGCCGTGGGCGCGGGCGGTGGCGAACACGTCGATGCCGCACCCCTCCATGGAGGGGATGGCCTTGCCGGGGAAGCGGCACCCCGCCGGGTCGCAGGCGGGGCACAGCTTGCACGGCCCGCTGCCGAAGGCGATGGCCTTGTAATACCCCGCCAGAAACAGCCGCCGGGCGCACTCCCAGGCCATGCGGCTGGCCCCGTAGTGGTGGATGCGGAACAGGATGGCGGTGGAATAGCTGTCCAGCACCGCCCGGGTGCGGGTGTAGTCCGGCGCCTCCGGCGGGCAGCAGTGGTTGTGCCCATAGCTCTCGCAGCCGAACTGGCACCGGAGCCTGGGCCACGGCGCGGTGATTACCGTATGTGGATCGATGACGATGGCCGGGTCGGCCCCGTTTTCCCGCAGATACTCCAGACAGGCCTCCATATCGCCGTCCCTCCTCTCCCCCACAGTGTACTCCCGGCGGGAAAAACCGTCAAGGGGGGAGACAGCATCCACAGAAATATGATATGATGTGGAAAAACAGCCAGGAGGCGATTGTGATGAAACGACCCGCTGTCCGCATTACCCTCATCGACCGGCTGGGCAAGTGCGGCTGCCACCGGGGCCACAAGGTGGGGGACAGCTACGACTTCGACACCCAGCGGGGGCAGCTGTGCCCCATGGCCATGCACGTGGCCTTCCCCTATGTGGATATCCTCCGCTACGGCGGCGCCATCCCCGGCCAGCCGGAGGGCACCGCCACCTTCTGCTGCCCCGATGTGGATACCATCAACGTGTTCAAAATCGAGGTGGAAAACCCGTAGGGGCGGATAGTATCCGCCCGTATCCGTTACCGGGCCCGCCCCGCGAGGGGGCACCCCGCCAGACGGGCGACCACAGGTCGCCCCTACGGACGGCGCGCCGAGTCGTCGCGCCCCACGGATAGCGGTGGCTGGGCGGGCATTTGGGAACCCCTCATCCGCCCCAGTGTGCGCACTGGGGCACCTTCCCCCCAGCGGGGGGAAGGCTTCGGGCGAATGATATCCGCCCCGTGGGAAACGACGGTTTTTACGGCCCGGCCTCAATGGGGATGGCGGTCTGCTCCGCATCCGTGGTAAAGGAGTGGAAGGCGGCGGCGTTGAGCAGCATCAGCAGGACGGTGGCCGCCACCATGCCGATGAGCACCCCGGCCACCACCCGCCAGATTCTCCGGCTCCGCCGGTTGCGCTCGGCCAGCAGGCGGTTGAGCTCGGCCAGGTGGGCGGCCACCTGGTCGGGGGCGGGTTCCTCCTCCACCGGGCCGCCCAGCAGGCGGCTCACCGGCACCTCCAGCTCCTCGGCCAGGCGGAGGAGCAGCTCCGCGTCGGGCACCGACAGGGCGTTCTCCCACTTGGAGATGGTCTGCCGGGTGACGTGGAGGCGGCCGGCCAGCTCCTCCTGGCTCAGGCCCCTGGCCCGGCGTAAGGTCTTGAGATTGTCAGCGAACATGAGATATCGTCTCCTTTCCGCCCCAGCATACCCCCAAAACCCCCGTTGCGGCAAGCAACGGGGGCGGACATGGGCGGGATTTCACGTCTGATCCAGCCGGCGGCGGTACCAGACGCAGTTACACACATCCCCCAGGATGAGGATGTTGCCGCACAGGTAGAGCCACACCAGCAGGATGATCACCGAGGCCAGAGAGCCGTACACCAGGGAGTACCGGGCGGACAGGCCGATGAACCAGGAGAACAGGGCGGTGGCGGCCACCAGGGCCCCGGCGGCCAGGAAGGCGCCGGAGAGGACGGGGGGCCGGGGCTCCCCCCTGGGGGCGGCCATGCGGTAGGTCAGCAGCACGAAGAGGAGCACCAGCAGGAACAGCAGCAGGAAGCGGAACCACTGCCACTCCCAGGGCATGGCCTCCTCCGGCAGCTCCAGCCGCCCGGCCAGCCAGGAGAAGAGCCACTCCCCGGTGAAGAGCACCGCCACCGCCAGGTAGACGGTGAGCAGGAAGAGTACCGAAAAGGCCACGCTGGCCGCGATGCGCTTCACCCCCCGGTAGCCGCCCCGGCCGTACAGCTCCTCCATCACCCGCATGAGGGTGCGGAAGGCCGCCGAGGCGGAGAACAGGGTCATGCCCGCCCCGGCCAGCAGCAGGGCGGGGGACTGGTTGGTGGTGATGTAGCCCATGTAGTCGGCCAGGATGCCCAGGGTCTCCCGGGGGAGGATGGCGGCGGCGGCGTCCAGCACCGCCCCCACGTCCAGGCGGAGCAGGCCGATGAAGGCGTTGACGCAGATGAGCAGGGGGAAGAAGGACAGCAGCAGGAAGTAGGCCAGCGCCGCCGCGGAGCGGGACACGTGCCGGCCGAAGTAGAGCCGGGCCACCTCCAGGCCGAAGCGCACCGGCGCCCAGTCCAGCAGCTTTTTCACGGCCTCCCCTCCCCCGCACTATTGTTCAGCATACCCTGTTTTCCTATGGAATATGCCTCGCAGAGTTCCTGCGGCCGCAGCCGCAGGAATCAAATCAAAATCCGTTATTTCCGGCGACATGTGCGTCGGAAATGACACTTCTCATGGCGGAAGGGGTGACAAATTTGTAAAAATCGAGCCCCTTCCGCCATGCAGCCTATTTCCAAAAAGCGGAAAATCCGCTTTTTGGAAATAATAAAAAGCCGTCTGCCCGGCAGACGGCTTTTTCATGGGTTCACGCGTTAGGCCAGCTTGTTCAGCTTGATGGTCATGGCGCTCTTCTTGTGCGCGGCGTTGTTCTTGTGCAGCAGACCCTTGACCACAGCCTTGTCGACCGCCTTGACGGCCACCTTGTAAGCGCCCTCGGCCTCGCTGCGGTTGCCTTCGACCACCGCGGCCTCGAACTTCTTGATGTCGGTCTTCAGCGCGGACTTAGCGGCCTTGTTCTGCGCGGCCTTGGTCTTGTTCACCAGGACACGCTTCTTGGCAGACTTAATATTCGGCAAACCAAACACCTCCTCCGATGACGAAATCATATTCTTACACAGTTTGCCCGTGCAGATTCTTATTTTAACAGCCATCGGCCCAAATTGCAACTGTTTTTTTGAACTTTTTTCTCTTTTTTTGTATAGCCCGGCCTCCTTCGCAAAAAATAGGGGTATCAAATGTGCAAAATACCACATCTTGCGGTGCGGAGGGGACGACTATGCTGACATGGAGAACGGATCTGGCCCTGGAGGCGGCCCAGCTCTGGCGGGAGAGCGCCGGGGAGGCGGCGGAGCTGCCGGGGGTGGAGAGCGCGGAGGAGCTGCGGGAGGGCTACCCGGTGACCACGGTGCGCATCCTGGACGGGCGGGGGGAACAGGCCCTGGGCAAGCCGGCGGGCACCTATATCACCCTGGAGCTGGACGGCCTGGCCCGCCGGGAGAGCGACGCCTTCGGCCGGGCGGCCCGGGCCCTGGCCGCCGAGTTGGCCCCCCTCCTCCCCCGGGATCCCCGGGCCCCCGCCCTGGTGGTGGGCCTGGGCAACCGGGCCATCACCCCGGACAACATCGGCCCCAAGGCCGCCGACCACACCATGGTCACCCGCCACCTGGTGGAGCAGGTGCCGGAGCACTTCGGCGCCTTCCGGCCGGTGGCCGCCCTGGCCGCCGGGGTGCTGGGCACCACCGGGGTGGAGAGCGGCCAGCTGGTGCGGGCCGTGGCGGAGCGCATCCGTCCGGCCTGCGTGCTCTGCGTGGACGCCCTGGCCGCCCGCAGCGTCCGCCGGGTGTGCCGCACCGTCCAGGTGGCCGACACCGGCATCACCCCCGGCTCCGGCGTGGGCAACGCCCGGGAGGCCCTCAACGCCCAAACCCTGGGCGTGCCCGTCATCGCCATCGGCGTGCCCACCGTGGTGGACGCCGCCACCCTCACCCGGGACGTGCTGGCCCAGGCCGGCCGGGAGGAGCTGGAGCCCCACGCCCTGGGGGAGGCCGGCGGGGGGCTGATCGTCACCCCCAGGGACATCGACACCCAGGTTCACGACCTGGCAAAGGTCATCGGCTACGGCATCAACCTGGCCCTCCACCCCGGCCTCACCATCCAGGACGTGGAGCTGTTTCTGAGCTAGCGGCGGGGAATCGCCGTGCCCTGCCGGGCCGGACAGACAGCCTGTAGGGGCGGATATCATCCGCCCGCCCCATGGAGGCCCGGCCTCCGGCAGGCGCCTACGCGGCGGGCGCCCCCATTTCTTCCCAAAGAAATGGGGGGAAAGAAGGGGCCGGGGGGAGTACCCCCCGGCGCCCCCCAGTACGGGGATTCATGGCGGCGGTGGGCTGTACAGACAAGGCAAGAACCGGGCGTGCATCCACGCCCGGTTCCTTTTTGGTTTCGTGACAGGCGCTGCCGCGCCTTGGGTGGCCCGCATCGACCACCCGGCAAGCCCTGATAATTGCCGCGCTGTACCAACCTGGCCCGCCGGGCCGCCGTCGGTGCCATGCCTCTGAAATACTAGGGTGGTCGCGGTGGCGGGCAAACGGCGCGTCAGGGATGCTGTGCCCCGCGGGTGCGGAAGAGGAGGGCGGCCCCGGCCAGGGCGGTGCACAGCTGGGACAGGGGCACGGCGGCCCAGACCCCCGTCAGCCCCAGCGCCCGGGGCAGGAGGAGCAGCAGCGCCAGCAGGGCAGCGGGCTCCCCATAGATGAGCAGGCAGGCCAGGCGATCCCGCTGGGTGGCGTAGCAGTAGGAGGTGGCGGTGCGGGACAGGGCGGCGCACAGCAGGCCGGGCAGGAACACGGGCAGGGCCAGGGCGGCCTGGGCGGTCACCTCCGGGGAGGCGCCGAAGAGGGCGGCGGCCCCGCTCCGCAGGAGAAAGAGCGCCCCGGCGCACACCCCGGCGGTGAGCAGGGCCCCGGCCAGGGTCATGCCCCGCAGGATCAGCACCCCCCTCTCATCCCCCCGGCCGTGGGCCAGGGAGAGCAGGGGCTGGCTGCCGTCGGTGACCCCCTGGATGAGGAGGAGCACCACGCAGGTGAGATAGCTGATGGCGGCGTAGCAGGCCACGGCGGAGTCGCCGCCGGCCAGGACGGCGCTCTTGTTGACAAAGATCAGGGTCAGGTTGGGGGAAAAGGTGAGGCCGAAGGGGGACAGGGCGGCCCACAGGATGCGACGGAACAGGGCGGCGTCCCCCAGGGCGGGCTTCTCCCCCCGGCGGAGCATCACCGCCGCGCACACCAGGAAGGTGACCCCCTGGCCCAGCACGGTTGCCGCGGCGGCCCCCGCCATGCCCCAGGGGATCACCCACACGAAGAGCCAGTCCAGCACGATGTTGGAGGCAAAGCCCGCCATCATGGCGGCCATGGCCGCCACGGAGCACCCCATGTTGCGCAGGAAGGGCACCAGCCCGGTGCCCAGCACCTGGAACACCGCCCCCAGGGTCACCCAGGTCAGGTACTCCCGGGCCAGCTCCAGCACCTCCCCCCGGGCGCCGAAGAGGCGGAGCACCCCCACGCCGAAGAGCAGGTAGAGGGCGGTGAGCAGCACCCCCGCCGCCCCCAGCAGGGTCAGCCCCGTGCCCAGGGCCCGCCGGCGGCCGGGGAGATCCTCCCCGCCGGTGCACACGGCGTAGCGGATGGCCCCCGCCATGCCCAGGCCGGTGCCCGCGGCCTGGAGAAAGGCGGTGAGGGGGAAGGCCAGGTTCACCGCCGCCAGGGCGTTGTCCCCCAGGGCGTTGCCCACAAAGAAGCCGTCCACGATGGCGTACACCCCGGACAGGGCGAAGGCCAGCATGGAGGGGGCCACGCTGCGGAAAAAGTCCCGCCGGTAGTCCGTCCGCATCACGCCTGCACCTCCCGGAATGTGCGGATGTAGCGGGCCTGGATGGTCATGAGGGTGTCCACCGTGTCCTCCCCCAGGGCCTCCCACACCCGCCGCTCATGGTCTATGATCTCCCGGTGCAGGGGGAGCGCGGCCGCCTCCCCCGCCGCCGTCAGGCGGACGGTCTTGCTCCGGCGGTCTTCCGGCCGGGTCTCCAGGGTCACCCATCCCCGGGCCTGAAACTGCCGAAGGATGGAGTGCACCGTCTGCTTGGACATGCTCCACTGGTCACAGATGTCCCGCTGGGTGCGCCCCCCCTCCGCCAGGGAGGAGAGCACCATCAGCTCAAAGTAGGAGAACCCCCGGGCCTGGGCCCACTCCCCATAGATCTCGTTGTCCTCCCGCCACAGGGCGTAGTAGCGGCGGAGCTTTTCCAGAAAGACGGCGTCGTCCATGCAAATTCCTCCATTGGTCTGTCTGTGGACTATAATAGTCCGAACAGGGACTATTATAGCGGGAGGGGGCGGGAAAGTCAAGAAGTGCGAAATTCAAAAAAGATGTCATCTTTCTTCATGCTTTATACATAATTTTTGTTTATCCTAGGTATCGTTCCAAGGGAACAGCGTGAGTCCGTGAAAAGGAGAGAGCAAATATGTATAACAGTGATTATAACCGGATCCCGGAGGATCGGGAACCGATCGAGACCGAGCAGTTCCACGTCTATGAGGCCGAGCCCCCCAAGCAGAAGAAGCGGAAGGGAGCGGCCCGGTTTGTGGCCCTGGGCCTGTGCTGCGCCCTCATCGGCGGCCTGGCCGGCGGCGGCGGCGTGCTGGCATACAACCACTTCGCCGGCGGCTCCACCACCATCTATCAGGGCAGCGCCCCCAGCGTGGCGGTGAATCTGGCCCAGGTGGACGGCCATACCGTCCTCACCCCGGAGGAGATCTACGCCGCCAATCTGGGCGCCGTGGTGGGCGTCAACGGCAGCGTGACCACCAACGTGTTCGGCTACACCGTGAAGAACGCCGTGTCCGGCTCCGGCTTCGTCATCAGCTCCAACGCCACCACCAGCTACATCCTCACCAACTACCATGTCATCAACGACGTCAGCGACATCACCGTGTTCTTCGCCGACGGCACCAGCTATGACGCCACCCTGGTGGGCGGCGAGCAGGAGAACGACATCGCCGTGCTGCGGGTGGAGCAGGGCAACCTCCAGACCGTCACCCTGGGCGACTCCGACGCCCTCAACGTGGGCGAGGAGGTCTACGCCATCGGCAACCCCCTGGGCGAGCTGACCTTCACCTTCACCGGCGGCTACGTCTCCGCCAAGGACCGCTCCGTCACCATGAGCGACGGCACCGTCATGAACATGCTGCAGACCGACACCGCCATCAACAACGGCAACTCCGGCGGCCCCCTGTTCAACGAGTACGGCCAGGTCATCGGAATCGTCTCCGCCAAGCTGTCCGGCAGCTCCAGCTCCGAGGCCAGCGTGGAGGGCCTGGGCTTCGCCATCCCCATCAACGACGTGCGGGACATGATCACCTCCATCATTGAGCACGGCTATGTCACCGGAAAGCCCAACGTGGGCGTGCTGCTGGACGATGTGTCCCAGGAGGCCCAGCGCTACGGCGTGCCCGCCGGCGCGGAGGTCATGGCCGTCCTGGACGGCTCCGGCGCCGACAAGGGCGGCCTGCAGGCGGGCGATATCATCACCGCCGTCAACGGCACGGAGGTGTCCAGCGTCAGCGCCCTGCAGGAGGCCGTCAAGGAGTACAAGGCCGGCGACAAGGTCACCTTCAGCGTCTACCGGGACGGGGATACCACCACCGTGGACGTGACCCTGGACGAGGAGAACCAGGAGCGGGAGGAGGCCATGAACCAGCTTCAGCAGGACTACTACGAGGAGCAGCAGGCCCAGCAGCAACAGCAACAGCAGCAGGGCGGCTACTTCCAGTGGCCCTTCGGCTGGTAAGGGACAGCCCCCGCTCCGGGGACGGAGCAGAAAAAATAAGGCGGCGCACGGATTTCCGTGCGCCGCCGTTTTTTTGCCTGCTATTCCCCGCCGCGGTACTTCCGCCGGGTGGCGATGCCCCCCCGGATGTGCCGCTCGGCCTTGTTCTCGTCCAGCACCTGCTTGACCTGGAGGTAGAGGGGCTTGTTGAAGGCGGGCAGCCGCTCGCTCAAATCCTTGTGCACCGTGGACTTGCTGATGCCGAACCTCTGGGCCGCGCCGCGCACCGTCGCCTTGTTCTCTATGATGTAGAGCGCCAGCTGGCAGGCGCGCTCCTCGATGTTCCCTTTCACACAGCAACACTCCCCCGAATTTGTTCTCTCGGGGGATGTATATGCGCCGGCCGGGGCGGTTATGAAAAGCTGCGGCGGGGGCTGATACCCTCCGCCGCAGCTTTTTTGCGCGGATATGGTTCAGGAACGGCGATTGGGGCTTACACGTTGAACCGGAACAGCACGATGTCGCCGTCCTTCATGACATATTCCTTGCCCTCGGAGCGGACTAACCCCTTCTCCTTGGCGGCGGCCATGGAGCCGCAGGCCATGAGGTCGTCGAAGCTGACCACCTCGGCCCGGATGAAGCCCCGCTCAAAGTCGGTGTGGATCTTGCCGGCGGCCTGGGGGGCCTTGGTGCCGTTGGTGATCGTCCAGGCGCGGCACTCGTCCTCGCCGGAGGTGAGGAAGGAGATCAGGCCCAGCAGGGCGTAGCTGGCCTTGATGAGCCGGTCCAGGCCGGACTCGGCGATGCCCAGGTCGTCCAGGAACATCTTCTTCTCCTCCGGCTCCAGCTCGGCGATCTCCGCCTCCAGCTTGGCGCACACGGGGATCACCTGGGCCCCCTCCCGGGCGGCCAGGTCGGCCACCTGCTGATAGTAGGCGTTGTCGGCGTAGGCGGCGAAGCCGTCCTCGTCCAGGTTGGCGGCGTAGATGATGGGCTTGAGGCTCAGCAGCTCCGAGGTTGCGATGAGGGCGGCGTCGTCCTCGTCGCACTGGAAGGAGCGGGCGGAGTTGCCGTCGTTGAGCCAGTCCTTCAGGGCGGAGAACACCTCCACCTCGTGGAGGAACTTCTTGTCCCCCTTGGCGGCCTTCTGGGCCTTGTCGATGCGGCGCTCCACCATCTCCACGTCGGCCATGATCAGCTCGATGTCGATGACGCCGATGTCCCCCACCGGATCCACCGGCACGTTGGTGCTGGTGTCGGCCACCACGTGCATGATGTTCTCGTCGTCAAAGCAGCGCACCACGTGGACAATGGCGGCGCACTCCCGGATGTTGGCCAGGAACTTGTTGCCCAGGCCCTGGCCCTGGCTGGCCCCCTTGACCAGGCCGGCGATGTCCACGAACTCCACCACCGCCGGGGTGGTCTTCTTGGGGTGGTACATCTCGCTGAGGGCGTCCAGGCGGTGGTCGGGCACCGCCACCACCCCCACGTTGGGGTCAATGGTGCAGAAGGGGTAGTTGGCGCTCTCCGCGCCGGCGTTGGTAATGGCGTTGAACAGGGTGCTCTTGCCCACGTTGGGCAGGCCCACGATGCCTAATTTCATCTCTATCCTGCATCTCCTTAATGATCACAATTCCAACAGGGCCGGGGCCCATACAGTAAAAGCATTGTAACACGCGGGCACCGTTTTCTCAATAGAAAAGTTGCCCGCCGGCGCGGTCATTCCCCGGCTTTGGACTGGTGGAAGTAGTCCAGCAGCTCATAGAGGATGCGGATCTCCCGCTCCGTCAGGCCGGACAGGCTGAGGTGCCCGGCGGATTCCAGCCCCAGAATGAAGTCGGTGGAGACGTGGAACAGCCTGGCCAGTTCAATGATATACACGGCGGTGGGGGCGGACAGCCCGCTCTCCCAGGCGTTTACGGAAGACCGCGTGACGGAGAGCCGCCTGGCCAGCTCAGACTGGGAATAGCCGGCCCGCTCCCGCAGGATCCGAATGGTATCGCCGATCATGCCATCACCCCTTTTGTCCATCTTACAGGACTTCTTGTGACAATAAATTGTCACACAATGTATTGATTTATTGACAAACAGCGGCAGAAGTGCCATAATGGAACCGGTATTTCGAAGATGGAAAGGATGGTTCTGACATGAAGCAGCGTATTCTCACCCTGGCCGCCCTGGCCTGCATGCTCCTCACCCTGGCGGCCTGCGGCGGCGGGCAGCAGGCCGCCGGCCCCGACGCCGCGGAGCCGGCCCAGACCACGGCGCCTGCGGCCATGAGCAAGGAGGACTACCAGGCCGAGGTGGAGAATCTGAGCGCCGATATCGCTGACGCCATGACCGCCATGGGCAGCCTGTCCATCACGGACGAGGAGTCCGCCCGTACCGGCGTGGACACCCTGCGCTCCATGGCCCAGCCCTTCCGGGACTTCGCCGCCATCCCCAATCCCCCGGAGGAGTGGGCGGAGGGCCACGGCAAGATCGCCGAGGGCTGCACCCTCTTTGCCGACTCCCTGGAGGGCCTGTGCGACAGCGCCATCGGTGTGCTGGACGGCGAGGTGAACGAGGAGGCGTATGCCGCGGCCATCACCGACTACAGCACCAGCCTCACCGACGCCGCGACCCTGATCACCGAGGGCCTCGGCATGCTGGAGATGTAAGCCGGCACTGTGCCGGTGCGCCCGGAAAAGGCCGCCCCTGCCCACAGGCAGGGGCGGCCTTTTCCGTCCCGTCGGCGGCGCGCCCCGCCGGGACGCAAACTTTCCTGCCGCCCCCCTTGCTTTTCCGGTGGGAAGCGTGTAGAATCGTATTCGCTCCGCCCGCGGAGGCGGAATTGAGATTTTTAAGGAGGGGTTTCCATGGGACTGCTGCGCCAGCCCACCGGCGACATCACCCAGGGCGTGATCTGGAAGCAGCTGATCGGCTTCTTCTTCCCCCTGTGGTTCGGCACCTTTTTCCAGCAGCTTTACAACACGGTGGATACCCTGGTGGTGGGCCGCTTCGTGGGCAAGGTGGCCCTGGCCGCCGTGGGCTCCACCGGCGTGATCGTCAACCTGACGGTGGGCATCTTCACCGGAGTGTCCGCCGGCGCGGTGGTGATCATCGCCCAGCAGTTCGGCGCCCGGAAGTGGGAGGACGTGCACAAGAGCGTCCACACCACCATGCTGCTGGGCGTGATTGTGGGCGCGTTCTTCATGGTGGCGGGCTTTATCCTCACCCCCTGGGCCCTGCGGGCCATGGGCACCACCGAGGAGGCCATGCCCGGCGCGGTGCTCTACCTGCGGGTCTACTTCCTGGGCATGGTGCCCAACGTGGTGTACAACATGGGCACCGGCGTGCTCCGGGCCATCGGCGACTTCCGCCGGCCCCTGTACTTCCTCATCGCCGCCTCCGGGTGCAACATCGTGCTGGATCTGCTGCTGGTGCTGGTGTTCCACCTGGACGTGGCCGGTGTGGCCATCGCCACCATCTGCTCCCAGCTGCTGTCCGCCGTGCTGGTGGTGGTGGCCCTGCTCCGCTCCGAGATGACCCCCTATCAGCTCTTCCCCCGGCAGCTGCACATCCACCCGGAGCCCATGAGGGGCATCCTCCACATCGGCGTGCCCACCGCCCTCCAGTCGGTGATGTACAGCGCCTCCAACATCGTCATCCAGGCCGCCATCAACTCCTTCGGCACCGACACTGTGGCCGCCTGGACGGCCTACGGCAAGATGGACGTGATCTTCTGGATGACCGTCACCGCCATGTCCCAGTCCATCACCACCTTCGCCGGGCAGAACTACGGCGCCGGGCAGTACCAGCGGGTGAAAAAGGGCCTGTGGGTGTCGGTGGGGATGCTCAGCGTCTTCACCATCGGCATCAGCGCCATCTTCTTCTTCCTGGCCCGGCCCATCCTCACCATCTTCACCCCCGACGCCGCCGTGCTGGACATCGGCGTGGACATGGTGCGCTTCCTGGCCCCCTGCTACATCACCTACATCCTCATTGAGCTCATCGCCGGCGCCGTCCGGGGGGCGGGCAAGTCGGTGGGGCCCATGCTCATCGACGTGTTCGGCGTGTGCGGCCTGCGCCTGGCCTGGCTCTTCCTGGTGGTGCCCGTCCACCACACCCTGACGGTGGTCATGTTCAGCTACCCCATCACCTGGACGGTCACCTCCGTGGCCCTGCTGATCTACTACTTCTTCGGCCGCTGGCTCAAAGAGCCCCAGCCCGCGCCGTAAGGGCTATCCCCGGCATGCAGCCGCCGCAAGCGCCACGGTATTTCAGGGGCATGGCACCAATGGCGGCCCGGCGGGCCAGGCCGGTACAGCGCGGCAATGATCAGGGCTTGCCGGGTGTCCGGCACGGGCCGCCCGAGGCGCGGCAGCGCCTGTCACGAAACCCAAAAAAGAACCGGGCGTGGATGCACGCCCGGTTCTTACCCTGTCTGTACAGCTTTCCGCCGCCATGAACCCCCGTATTGGGGGGCGCCGGGGGGATTTTCCCCCGGCCCCTTCTTTCCCCCATTTCTTCGGGAAGAAATGGGGGCGCCGGCCGGGCAGGCCCCGCCCTACCCCTCCAGCTCCAGGAGCACCTGCCCGGCGGAGCGGGCGAAGAGCCGGGCGGCGGAGAGGGCCTCCTGGAGGGTGTTGCCGTGGGTGCCCACCTCCACCAGCACCGAGCCGGTGGACAGCTGCTGGTTGTACCGGGAGGAGCGCATGGTCATGGGCCGGGCCAGGGTGGGATAGAGGTTGTTCATGCTCTCCTGGAGCCTGCAGGCCAGGGCCAGGTTCTCCATCCAGCCGGGGTGCTCGCCCCCCTCGCTGGAGCCCAGCACCAGCATGACCTGGGCGGTGTCCACCCCGTCGATGCGGGTGACCGCCTTGTAGACGGTGCCGTCCTCCCCCACCAGGGCGTCCCGGTGGACGTCCAGCACGATCTTGATGGTGGGGTACTGCTCCAGGTAGTTCTTCACCGCCTCGGCGGAGCGGTCGTAGGCCCCGCTGTACCTGGGGTAGTCGTAGAGGGTGGTGTCGTGCACCACGCTCAGGCCCAGCTCGGTGAACACCCGCTCCATCTCGTCCCCCACCCGCACCATGTTGTAGTTCTCGTCCAGGGTGCGGGTGTTGTTGTCCGAGGGCTCGTAGATGTCGGTGCCGTCGGGGGTGTAGGCCTCGCTGCCGTGGGTGTGGATGATCAGGATCTGGGGCCCGTCGCCGGACAGGGTGATGTTCACCGGCGCGGCGGCGGCCGCCGCCAGATCCACGTCCAGCCCGGTGCGGTTATAGAGGTAGATGCCCCCCGCCGTCACATAGCCCTGGGGGCTGGTGGGCACCAGGGTGCGGGCCACGATGTCCCCCGGGGCGGCGGTGGTCTCCGGCGGCGGCTCGTTCACGTCGTCGTGATCCTCGGCGGGCTGCCCGGCGGGGAGATCGGGGGTGTCCGCCGCCTCCGCCCCGTACTCCGCCGCGGTCTGCCCGCCCGCCAGCAGCAGCGGCGACTGCCGCACCACCAGGCGGCCCCAGCCGTCCAGGCCCGCCAGGGGCCCGGTCTCCCCGGGGGCCTGTCCCAGCTCCAGGGCCAGGGCGGCGGAGACGAAGCCCGGGTTCTCCCCCAGGCCCCGCAGGGCCCCGGCGGCGGAGCCCCCGCCCGACACCAGCAGCAGGGCCCACACCGCCAGGGTGGCCAGGAACAGGGCGGCGCTCCGCCGCAGCAGGCGGCCCCATCGGATCTTCGGCTTCATACGGCATCATCATCCTTTGTAGTGGGATGGTGATCTCTATGCCCCGGGGCGGCAGATTATGCTACACTTCCCGGAATGTGTCCGCTTGACTTTTCGTACGAATCCGATATAATGGCTTTTACAGTTGTACAGGTTGTATGGAAAGTCTGAAAAGAGGTTCTTTATGAGTAGAATTGCCATTGCCACCGACAGCAACAGCGGCATCACCCAGGCCCAGGCAAAGGAGCTGGGTATTTTTGTGCTGCCCATGCCCTTCTATATCAACGACGAGCTGTTCCTGGAGGACATCACCCTGACCCAGGAGCAGTTTTACCAGAAGCTGGAGGAGGGGGCCGACGTCAAGACCACCCAGCCCGCCCCCGGCGACGTGATCGAGTTCTGGGACAAGCTGCTCCGGGACTACGACGAGATTGTCCACATCCCCATGTCCAGCGGCCTGAGCAGCACCTGCGAGACGGCGGAGATGCTCTCCGAGGACTACGGCGGGAAGGTGCAGGTGGTCAACAACCAGCGCATCTCCGTCACCCAGCGGCAGTCCGCCCTGGATGCCCTGGCCCTGGCCAACGCCGGGTGGAGCGCCAGGGAGATCAAGGAGCTGCTGGAAAAGACCAAGTTTGACTCGGACATCTACATCACCGTGGACACCCTGAAGTACTTAAAGAAGGGCGGCCGCTGCACCCCCGCCGCCGCCGCCATCGGCACCGTGCTGGGCATCAAGCCGGTGCTGCGCATCAAGGGGGAGAAGCTGGACTCCTTCGCCAAGGCCCGTGGGTGGAAGGCCGCCAAAAAGACCATGGTGGACACCGCCCGGAAGGTGATGGACACCGACTTCGCCGACTGCCACGGCCCGGCGGATCTCCACATCGCCGTGGCCTACACCAGCACCCGGGAGGAGGCCGAGGCGTGGCGGGCCGAGCTGGAGGAGGCCTTCCCCGGCTACGACATCCACATGGATCCCCTGTCCCTGTCGGTGGCCTGCCACATCGGGCCCGGCGCCCTGGCCGTCACCCTCACCAAGGCCATCCACATCTAAATCGAAAAAGCGGCTTTGCCGCTTTTTCGAGAAAGGCTGCATGGCGGAAGAGGTTCGATTTCTTGCGAAATTGTCACCTCTTTCGCCATGAGAAGTGTCATTTCCGAGGCACACCCCCCAGGGGGCCCTCTCTTGCCCCTGCGGGGCAATTCACCTTGTGTCCCTGGAAATGACGCATTTTCATCCTATTCCGCCGTCTGCCTGCGCCCGCAGGCGCGTTTCGAGGCCAACCGCCGTTTGCGGCGGCTCTTAGGCCGAGATGGACGGCGGAACTCTGCGAGGCGTTTCCCCACGAGGAATTTTTGTTATAATCTGAAAAATCCCGCTCCGGTATTCCGGAGCGGGATTTTTGATCTGCGATCAGCTCAGGTAGGACAGGGGGTTGACCGAGGTGCCGTTGATCTTCACCTCAAAGTGGCAGTGGTTGCCGGTGGAGCGGCCGGTGGAGCCCACCCGGGCGATGGGCTGGCCCTGATAGACCTTGTCGCCGGCGGAGACCAACACGCTGGAGCAGTGGCCGTAGTAGGTCTGCTTGCCGTTGCCGTGGTCGATGATCACCAGGTTGCCGTAGCTCCACATGCTGCCGGTGGCCCGGCCGGCGAACACCACCGTGCCGCCGTCGGCGGCGGCGATGCTGGTGCCGTAGGAGGTGGCGATGTCGATGCCGCCGTGGTAGCTGTAGGAGCCGAAGATGGAGCGGTAGCCGAAGTAGGAGGTGATGTTGCCGTACACCGGCCAGATGAAGTACCCGTTGGGCAGCCAGGAGGGCCGCACCTTGGTGCCCACCGCGATGACCTTGTTGGTGGCCTCCCGGGTGACCTGGGTGGAGAGCACAGTGCGCTCCTGCTCCACGCCGTTGAGATAGGCGATGTCGGCGTTGACGATCTGCTCGCCGGGGACGCCCGCGTCAATGACCCGGGACTCGCCCTGGTACATGGAGTCGTCCTCCACCTCCACCACCGGGCAGGCAATCTCCTCGGTGTAGGTCACGTTGTCCACCGTCTTGACGGAGAGGAAGGGGATCTCCTCCTTCACGTTGAGCAGCTGGCCGATGTAGATGACGTTGATGTCCACATCGGGGTTGAGCTCGCTCATCTCCGAGACGGTCATGCCGTTGTCCAGGGCGATCTGCATGAAGGTGTCGCCCGCCTGCACCTCATACACGGTCTGGCCGTTGGTGTTGGCGGTGAGGGCGGCCAGCATGGCCGCGGGATCCTGGTTCACGTCGGAGGCGGTGTACTCATGGGTGATGTACACCCCGGAGGTGAACTCCGCGGACACCGTGTTCTCCGTGGTGTAGGCGGCCTTGATCTGCTCCAGCACCGCGTCCAGGGTCGCCCGATCCTGGGCTGCGCCGATGAACTGGCCGTCCACCGTGAGCACGTAGCTCTTCATCACCTCGCCGATCTGGTCGAAGAGATAGGTCTCAAAGTCGGCGATGGGGGTGATGCTGTCCCGCTCCGTCAGGGCGGGGACGTAGCTGATCTCCCCCTCAATGTCGTAGTCATAGCCCAGGATTCCGGTGGCGCGGGACTCCACCCGGTTCACCACGGCCTCAAACTCAGCGGGGGCGGTGACGGTGCCCAGGGGCACGCCGTCCAGCGACACCACGTAGCTGGGGGTGTAGACCGTGCCCACCACGGCGGCCACGCCCAGCACGGCGGCGGCGGCCAGCAGGTGGAGCGGATTGACCACCCGGCGGCCCCCGGCGGTGGCGGCGTCCAGCTTGTGGCGCAGAGGCGCCAGCCGGGCGCGCAGGGCGTCGGCGCCGCCGGTCAGCCTGGCGCGCAGGGGCGCCAGAGAGAGACCGGATTCCTGGGCCTCCTCATGGCCTGTGTGCAGGAGTTCATCCATGAGAAAAACCCTCCTATTCAGATTCTGCGGTTTGGGGCATCAGGGCACAAAGCGCCCGCCCGTAACAGTTGAAAAACGAAAAGTTACAAATGGTTACAATGCGTATCATACACGCTTTTTCCCAAAAAGTCAAGACTTTGGCCGAATTGGAGGGAAAACGGGGCGGTTGACGGCGGCCGCCGGATCTGCCACGACATGTGGTGGTCGGGGGGCGGAAAGGCCGCGCCCCACCCCAAGAAGGGGGAGGTCCGCCCCGCGGCGCCCCGAAAATTTTGTCAGATCTGACAGCGGGGCGTCCGGCGGCCCTTTCCGTTGACGGGAGGCGGTGGGGCGTATTATAATGAGGGAAACACACACAGAAAGGCGGACGGGCCATGAAAACGCTGGTCATTGAGCGGGAAGCCCTGAGGCACAACATCGGCGTCATCAAGGAGCGGGCGGGGCAGGCGGTGATCTACGCGGTGCTCACCGGCGACGGCCACGGGGCCGGGCTGGTGGAGCTGGCCCGGGTGCTCCGGGAGGAGGGCATCGGCCGCTTCGCGGTCAGCGAGCCGGCGGAGGCCGCCGCCCTGCGCAAGGCGGGCTTTGTGGAGGAGGAGATCCTCATGCTCCGCCCCACGGTGGATCGGGAGGAGCTGGCACAGCTCATCGAGCTGGACGTGGTGTGTACCGTGGGCTCCTCGGACACGGGCATGGCCCTCAACGCCGCGGCGGAGGAGCGCTCCACCGTGGTGGAGGCCCACATCCAGATCGACACCGGCATGGGCTTCGGCGGCTTCCTGGCCGACGAGCCGGAGAAGATCCTGTCGGCCTACCGCAACCTGCCCAACGTGGCCATCTCCGGCATCTGCACCCAGATCCAGGTGCGCAAGAAGGACGGGCGGGATCTCACCGCCCAGCTGGAGCAGTTCCACCGGGCGGTGGACGCCATCCGGGGGGCCGGGTTTGAGACCGGCACCGTCCACGCCGCCGGCTCCTACGCCCTGCTCCACTGGGACGAGGCCCGGCTGGACGGGGTGCGGGCGGGCTCCGCCCTGCTGGGCCGGTGCCGCCGCACCCGGGGGGACGGCCTGCGCCGGGTGGGCTACGGCGAGGTGGGCATCGAGGAGACCCGCTGGCTCCCCAAGGGCCACACCGTGGGGGGCGACAGCCCCGTCAGCCTCCGCCGCCCCACCCGGGTGGCGGTGCTCCCCGTGGGCTATCAGAACGGCTTCGGCGTGGCCCGGGCCAGGGGCGGCGGCCTGTGGGAGCAGGTGCGCCGCTGGCTCGCCTCCCGCCGCCGCACCGTCCGGGTCAACGGCCAGAAGGCCCGCATCCTGGGCTCCATCGGCGCCATCGAGACCGTGGTGGACGTCACCGACATCAAATGCGCCGCCGGCGATCCGGCGGTGTTTGACCTGGATCCCCTCTACGCCAGGGGCTTTGTCCGGGAATACCGATAACAAGGAAAGGAATTTATCCACTATGCGCGCAGTTGTCACACGGGTAAAGAACGCCTCCGTCACCATCGAGGGGCGGGTCAACGGGGAGATCGGCCAGGGCTTCCTGGTGCTTCTGGGGGTGGGCCCCAACGACACCGAGGCCCAGGCCGTCAAGATGGCCGACAAGATCTGCGGCCTGCGGGTCTTTGAGGACGAGAACGGCAAGATGAACCTGAACCTGGAGGCGGTGGGAGGCTCCCTGCTGGTGGTGAGCCAGTTCACCCTCTACGCCGACACCAAGTCCCGCCGCCCCGGCTTCACCGGGGCCGCCAAGCCCGACACGGCCATCCCCCTCTATGAGAAGTTTATGGCCGAGTGCGCCGCCCGGGGCTTCCGGGTGGAGCACGGCGAGTTCGGGGCCGATATGCAGGTCTATTCTCAGAATGACGGGCCGGTGACCATCCTGTTCGACACCGACCAGATGTGACCGCGCCCTGGGATGGGGAGTGAAGGCCCGCCGACGGTCTGCCAACTGCCAAGCCTGTAGGGGCGGATAGTATCCGCCCGCCCAATGGGGCCCCCGCCGAAGCCCAGCGAAGCGGGTTCGGTGGGGAGAGGAGGCCCAGCGGAGGGAATGAGCTTTCGGGCCTGCCCGGAAGCGAACGATCCGTAGCTTGGGCCGACGACGCCGCGCCTTGGGCGGCACGCATCGGGATGACCCCGCAAACCCTGAAAGCTGCTGCGCTGTACCGGCCTGGCCCGCCGGGCCGCCGCCGGTGCGGTGCCCCTGAGAGACCGGGGCGCCTGCGGCGGCCGTGTGAATCAAAGCATCCATCTTTGCGTATTGAGGTGACAGGATATGAACATCAAAACCATGCAGGTGGGCCCGCTGGGCACCAACTGCTACCTGCTGGAGGACGAACACACCCGCGCCGCGGCGGTAATCGACCCCGGCGGGGACGGGGCGCGGATTGAGGCCCAGCTGCGGGCCGACGGGGCGGAGCTGAAGCGGATCCTCCTCACCCACGCCCACTTCGACCACACCGGCGGCGTGGCCGAGCTCCACGCCGCCCACCCCGACGTGCCGGTGTTCCTCCACCCGGCGGACGCCTCCCGCCTGGGCAGCGACGTGTTCCCCCCCATCGGCGCGCCCACCGTGCCCTACGGCGACGGCGACGTGGTGAAGCTGGGGGATCTGGACATCCAGGTGCTCCACACCCCCGGCCACACCCCCGGCGGGGTGTGCCTGCTGGTGGGGGACGCCCTCTTCACCGGCGACACCCTGTTCCAGGGCTCCATGGGCCGCATCGACTTCGAGGGCGGCTCCTACGAGGACATCATGGCCTCCCTGGCCCGGCTGGCCCACCTGCCCGGCGACTTCCGCGTCCTCCCCGGCCACATGGACGCCTCCACCCTGGAGCGGGAGCGCAAGACCAACTACTACATCCGGGAGGCCCTGAGGGGATAAGGGGCGGGGGCATACCCGGCGTCTCCCGGCGGGCGGATGATATCCGCCCCTACACTCCCTGAAAGGAAACGCCCAATGAAGCTCTATTATCGCGGACATGACTACAAATACGCGGCGGAACAGATGCTGCTGACCCTTTTCCCCACGGAGCGGCCGGAGTACGCCGACGCGCCCCCCGGGCCGGGGGAGGACGCCCTGGTGCTCTCTTTGAGCCGGGGGGAGACCTGGGCCACCGCCACGGCGGCGCTGATCTGGGGCGGGAAGGAATACCGGGCCGCCCGCCGGTGCCGGGTGTCGGAGCTCACCGACCAGCTGTCCGCCGACCGGGCCCTCCAGCGGATTCTCAAGCTGGCCTTCTACGACGCGGGCACGGCGGCGCTGGGAAAGGAGCCCCCCTGGGGGGCCCTCACCGGCGTGCGGCCGGTGAAGATCCCCGCCAAGGCCATGCTGGCCGGAGCCACCCCCGCCCAGGCGGAAAAAGTCCTGCGGGACACCTACCGGGTGAGCCCCGGCCGGAGAAAGCTGGCCATGGACTGCGCCCAGGCCAGCCTGGCCGCCCAGCGCAGCCTGGGGGAGCAGGAGGTGTCCCTCTATGTGGGCATCCCCTTCTGCCCCACCCGGTGCGCCTACTGCTCCTTCGTCTCCGCCGACGTGGGCCGGGCGCTGAAGCTGATCGACCCCTTCCTGGACGCACTGTCCAGGGAGATCCGGGCCACCGGGGCCATGCTGGCCGACGCCGGTCTGCGGGTGCGCACCGTCTACTTCGGCGGCGGCACCCCCACCACCCTGTCCGCCCCCCAGCTGGATCGGCTGATGGGGGAGATTGCCGAGCACATCGACCTGTCCGCCTGCACCGAGTACACGGTGGAGGCGGGCCGGCCCGACACCATCACGGCGGAGAAGCTGGCGGTGCTGAAGCGCCGGGGCTGTGACCGGGTGTCGGTGAACCCCCAGTCCATGTCCGACGCGGTGCTGGCCGCCATGGGGAGGGCCCACCGGGCCGCCGACATCCTGGGGGCCTTCGCCCTGGTGCGGGAGAGCGGCATCGGGTGCGTCAACATGGATCTCATCGCCGGCCTGCCCGGCGACAGCGCGGACGGCTTCCGCGCCTCCCTGGATCAGGTGCTCTCCCTGGCCCCGGAGAACGTGACGGTCCACACCCTGGCCCTGAAAAAGGGCTCCCGCCTCATGGAGGGCGAAACTCCGCTACCCCCGGGAGAGGACGTGGCCGCCATGCTGGACTACGCCTGGAGGGCCCTGCGGGAGAGCGGCCAGATCCCCTACTACCTCTACCGGCAGAAGTACATGTCCGGTTCCTTTGAGAACGTGGGCTGGTGTCTGCCCGGCACCGAGAGCCTGTACAACATCTGCATGATGGAGGAACTGCACACCATCGTCTCCCTGGGGGGCGGCGGGGTCACCAAGCTGGTGGACCGGCACACCGGATACATCCAGCGGGTGGCCAACGCCAAGTACCCCCAGGAGTACATTCAGAAGATCGACGCCATCTGCGCCGACAAGGCCAGGGTGGCGGAGTTCTGCCGCCAACACGGGTAAAGGAGGGAAACCATGCCCTATCAGCTCAGTGAGATCAACGACAAGATCCGCAAAGACCCGGCCGCCTTCCTGGCCGAGTGCGACGCCCACTACCAGGAGCGCATCCACACGGCGGTGGACACCATCCTGGAGCGGATGAAGGTGAGCCCCATCGTGCTGCTGTCCGGCCCCTCCGGCTCCGGCAAGACCACCACGGCCATGAAGCTGGAGCAGGAGCTGGAGCGCCGGGGGGTGAACAGTCACACCATCTCCCTGGACAACTACTTCAAGACCCTCAACCGCAAGACCGCCCCCCGCACCCCCGAGGGGGACATCGACTACGAGTCCCCCCTGCTGCTGGACATGGAGCTGCTGGACGACACCTTCTCCCGCCTGTCCCGGGGGGAGTGGGTGATCGTCCCCCACTTCGAGTTCGCCCGCCAGATGCGCAACGACAGCCGGGGCACCCCCCTCAAGCTGGAGAAGAACGAGATCGCCATCTTCGAGGGCATCCACGCCCTCAACGACGACATCGCCGGCCGCCACCCCGAGGCCACGGGCATGTACATCTCCGCCCGCTCCAACATCCTGGAGGGGGAGGCGCTGCGCTTCAAGGGCACCTGGATGCGCATCACCCGCCGGGCGGTGCGGGACTACAATTTCCGGGGCACAGACCTGCTGGAGACCCTGCTCATGTGGTATAATGTCCGCCGGGGGGAGAAAACCTACATCTCCCCCTTCAAAAGCCGGGCCCACGTGATCATCGACTCCTCCCTGCGGTATGAGGTGCCCGTGTTCGCCCATTACGCCGGCGCCCTCCGGGCCGCCGTGGAGCAGGTGCCGGAGGACAACCCCCGCTGCCGGGAGTTCCACGACCTGGTGGACGCCTTCCGGTACTTCGAGCCGGTGGATCCCGCCCTGGTGGCCCCCGACTCCCTGATCCGGGAGTTTATCGGCGGGGGGAGCTACCATTATTGACCGGCGGGGCGACACATAGGTCGCCCCCTACATCGTGTACTCGTAGGGGCGCACCTGCGTGTGCGCCCGTCAGGCATCCGCGGGCCCGAACCCGGCGGCCGCCCGGCCGTCCCACCCAAAACTCTGTTAATCACATAGGAAAGAAGGAACGATTATCATGTCCGAATGTACCCACAACTGCTCCTCCTGCGGCGAGAGCTGCTCGGAGCGCACCACGCCCCAGGATTTCCGCGCGCCGGCCAACGGCCTGTCCCACATCGGGAAGGTGATCGCCGTGGTCAGCGGCAAGGGGGGCGTGGGCAAGAGCACCGTGACCTCCTCCCTGGCCGTGGCCATGCGCCGGCTGGGCAAGAAGGTGGGCGTGCTGGACGCCGACATCACCGGCCCCTCCATCCCCACCGCCTTCGGCGTCCACACCAAGGCCGAGGGCAGCGAGCTGGGCATCTACCCGGTGGAGACCAAGACCGGCATTGAGATCATGAGCCTCAACCTGCTCATGGAGAACGAGACCGACCCGGTGGTGTGGCGGGGCCCCGTCATCGCCGGGGCGGTGAAGCAGTTCTGGACTGACGTGATCTGGGGCGACGTGGACTACCTGTTCGTGGATATGCCGCCGGGAACCGGCGACGTGCCCCTCACCGTGTTCCAGTCCCTGCCGGTGGACGGCATCATCGTGGTCACCTCCCCCCAGGAGCTGGTGAGCATGATCGTCACCAAGGCGGTGAAGATGGCCGAGATGATGCACATCCCGGTGCTGGGCCTGGTGGAGAACTACAGCTACTATGAGTGCCCCGACTGCGGCAGGCGCCACGCCGTCTTCGGCGAGAGCCACATCGACCAGACCGCCGCCCAGCACGGCCTCAAGGTGCTGGCCCGCCTGCCCATCGACCCGGCGGCGGCCGCCGCCTGCGACGCGGGCACCATCGAGGATTTCCAGCCCAACTACCTCGCCGATGTGGCAAAGGCCCTGGCGGAGTAACCCCAATCAGCAAAGGAAGTGCATCCCATGTCCCATACCGCCGAGCTCATCGCCGTGGGCACCGAGCTGCTGCTTGGAAATATTGCCAACACCGACGCCCAGATGCTCTCCCAGGGCCTGTCCGCCCTGGGCATCAACGTCTACTACCACACGGTGGTGGGCGACAACCCCCAGCGGCTCCGCGCCGCCGTGGAGCTGGCCCGCACCCGGGCGGACATTATCATCACCACCGGCGGCCTGGGCCCCACCTGCGACGATCTCACCAAGAACGTGCTGGCGGAGTGCTTCGGCAAAAAGCTGGTGTTCCATGAGCCCTCCGCCCGCCGCATCGAGGCCTACTTCCAGCGGCTCCACGCCGGCCGGCCCATGACGGAGAACAACTACCAGCAGGCCATGCTCCCCGAGGGGTGTACGGTGCTGGACAACGACTGGGGCACCGCCCCCGGCGTGGCCTTTGAGGCCGGCGGCGTCCGCGTGATCATGCTCCCCGGCCCGCCCCGGGAGTGTAAGGCCATGTTCACCCACCGGGTGGTGCCCTACCTGAAAAGCCTGGCCGACGGGGTGATCGTCTCCCGCACCCTGAAGCTCTTCGGCATCGGGGAGTCCTCCATGGAGGCCCAGCTGCGGGACGAGATGAACGCCATGACCAACCCCACCCTGGCCCCCTACGCCAAGGAGGGGGAGTGTGAGCTGCGCATCACCGCCAGGGCGGAGGATGAACAGGCCGCCCACGCCCTCATCGACCCGGTGGAGGCGCGGCTGCGGGAAAAATTCGGCCCCCTGATCTACGGCGCCGACGTGCCCTCCCTGGAGGCGGCGGTGTTCCGGCTTTTGCAGGAGAAGGGCCTCACCTTCGGCTGCGCCGAGAGCTGCACCGGCGGCCTCATCGCCAAGCGCATGACCGATCTGTCCGGGGTGTCCGCCGTGTTCCGGGGGGGCGTGGTGAGCTACGCCACCAAGGTGAAGCACACCGTCCTGGGGGTGGAGCAGGCCCTCCTGGAGCAGTACGGCGCGGTCAGCGAGCCCGTGGCCCGGGCCATGGCCGAGGGGGCCCGGCGGGTGCTGGGCTGCGACATCGCGGTGGCCTCCACCGGCGTGGCCGGCCCCGACCCCGACGAGCGGGGCAACCCGGTGGGGCTGGTCTACCTGGCCCTGGCCGCCCCCGATGGCACCTGGGTGCGCAAAATCCAGCAGGGCATGGGCCGGGAGCGGGTGCGCCACGTGGCCGCCTCCCACGCCTTCGACCTGGCAAGGCGGTACCTGAGCGGCCTGGAGATGAAGTAAACAGAAAACAGCGGGTATTCTGCGAAATGCAGAATACCCGCTGTTTTTATTTTGCCCGAACCAGGCAGCGGGAATCACCCCGCCCTGTAGGGGCGGATATCATCCGCCCGTCTGCCCCCGCAACCGCTGGCCCGTGGGGCGCGACGACTCGGCGCGCCGTCCGTAGGGGCGACCTGTGGTCGCCCGTCTGGTAAAAGCCCGGCTGGCGCGGAAATTGCCATGCACTGTAGGGCGGGGGCTTGCCCCCGCAGTTATTTGCCGGGGTACCCCGGGGGGCGCGCCGCTTTTTTGAAGGTGGCTTCGCTGGATTTTTATCGGAAGCGCCCCCGGCGCCTCCGACGCGGCGGGCGCCCCCATTTCTTCCCGAAGAAATGGGGAGAAAGAAGGGCCGGAGGGCTTTCCGCCTTTTCAAAAAGGATGCTTCGCATAGATTTACATCGAAGGCGCCCCCGGCGCCTTCGACCCCAGCCCCCCCAGTACGGGGGGCCCATGGCGGCGGTGGGCTGTACGTACAGGGCAGAGACCAAGCGTGCATTGCCGCCCGCTTCGTCGGCACAAGTTGCGGATCGCTCGCTTCGCCGCAAGCGGCAAAGCTCGTTCCCTCCACTGTGCCTCCTCTCCCCACCGAACCCGCTTCGCTGGGCTTCGGCGGGGGCCCCGTAATGATCATCTCTCCAGGCGCTGCCGCGCCTTGGGTGGCACGCATCGGGGTTACCCTGCAAGCCCTGAGAGCTGCTG
>NBJMR02800__coassemble_1598_pt1 | contig 29078 bp, 27 predicted proteins | sample NBJMR02800__metabat2_high_PE_046 | metagenome-assembled genome bin NBJMR02800
CACCAAAGTTTCAAAAAGTTGTTTGATCAAACGCGAAAGGGAACCCTGACGGTTCATCTCCGCGCCAAGTGCCGCCGCTTTGCGGCGGTTGCGCTCCGAAACGCCCTGCGGGGCAGCCTTTCACACTATCCTTCCCTCCGAATCCTTTGGCTGGAGGGTTTATCGACAGTCTCCGGCGGGGCGGAGGAAATTCCTCCGCCCCGCCTTTTTCAAACTGGCTGGAAGTCCAGCGCGTCCAGGGGCACCTCCACGGGGACGGCCTCCTCTCCGCCCCACCAGGTGCAGTTCAGCGCCAGGGGAAAGGCGGGTACGCTGGCTCCGTCCGGCAGGAGCAGCTCCACCGTGTCCACCTGGCGGCCCAGCAGGGCCGACGCGGCGGCCTTTACGTCCGCCGCCTCCATCCGGCCGTTCCGCCAGCGGCAGAGAACCGCCGGATTGTCCAGCCCGTAGTGGAGGTTCAGCACCTCCCGGTCTCCGTCGCCGTCCACATCCAGCTCCCACACCTGCCCGTTGTATTCGGCCAGCAGCTCCGGCTCCCCAGCCTCGTTGATGATGTAGTACTCCACAGGGATGGACTGTATCCCCAGGCCGTAGGTGAGCACAAAGCCGTCGTGGCCCAGCACGCCGGTAAAGGCGTGCGCCTCCACAAGACCGGAATAGGGGTAGCGCAGCTCGGGGCCGTAGTCCGCCGGGAGCTGCCGGAAGGGGACAGGCTCCTCCCCGTCCCGCGCCAGCCAGAAGGTGAGCACCCCCTGCTCATCGGGGGCCAGCTCGATGTGATAGTCCCCGCCCCAGCTCCAGGTTGTCTCGCCGTCGTAGCCGGGGAAGGCCTCGTCCCCGACGGGGCCCCGCTCCGACAGGGGCGTGGTGCTGGTCTCCACCACGTCCCGGATGCAGGTGAAGTGATTCTCTTCGTCAAAGCAGTACCAGGCGGTGCCCTGGTGGAGCTGGTTCTCCGTGTCCACCCAGGCCCAGGAATACTGGAGGGACAGGCTGTCCTCCGACCAGGCCAGGGGGACGCACCGGGGGAAGGGGTCGGCCAGGGAAGCCAGTCTGTACTCCGGGTGCAGGGTCTCATAGGTGAGGCCCGCCACACCGTCCGGGTGTTCCATTTCCGGATAAAAGGGCCCGATCGGGAAGGCAAAAGACGTCCGGAATCCGTTGCTCACCGTGGCTGCAACCCGCTGGTTATCGGGCGACCAGAGTGGATCAGAGAGCGCGCCTCCGGGGAGTCTGCCGGTGCAGCTGACCTGCCCCAGGGCCACAGGGTGCTCCCCGCTGATGTCATAGAGCATGCAGTCCGCTCCCGACGGCTGTATGGAGATCAGACGGGTGCCGTCGGGGCTTTCGGTGCGGTCATGGCCCAGCACCAGGGTGTCCCGCACCCCCTCGGCCTCCTCCCGGCTCACCTGGGACAGGTCAAACCACAGGTCATAGATGCCGGTGTCCGGATAGGCCTGGTTCATCAGATAGAAGGTGTGCAGCTCCTCCCGGCCGTCGGCCCGCTCCACCAGAGCCTCGTATATGTATAAGGGCGCGTTGGCGTCAGACTCTTGGTTCTCATCTGGATATGGAAGTTCCTCCACCGTCATCTCCAACACCTCCGCCGGGAGGACGGGATTGCCGTCGTCGTCGGCCATCTCCATACCGTAGGTGGTGACCAGGGCGGCGAAGTCGGGCAGGCGATCCTCCCGCAGCATCCACTCCGGTTCAAAGGGGCTGACGATCATGCCCCAGGCGGGGGGCTGTCCCTCATCCGCGTCCGACAGCTCCACCACAAGGCTTCCGTCTGTTTGAGAGGCCGCCACATACCCCCCAACACCCCGGAGTGTGTAATTCTCCTGGTCAAAAATGCCGTTGAGCCGGCGGTGCTCCTCCGTACCCAGAGAGCAGGCGGCGGCCCCGGCGGAGATCACCAGGGCGGCGGCGCAGATCAGGGCCACTCCCTTTTTCCGCTTCCCGCCCGAGGCGATGGACAGCAGCCGCTCCTTCATGGCCGCCCTGCCGCCTTTGAAGTGGGTGGTCAGGGGGGCCCGGGCCTCGATGCCCTCCTCCACCGCGTCCAGCATGGCCGCCCCGTAGGCCGCCCGGAAGGCGGCGTCCTGCCCGGCCACCGCCGCCTCGTCGCAGGCGCGCTCCAGATCCCGGTTGGCGGCCCGGGCCATCCCGTGCACCAGGGGGTTGAACCAGTGGAGGGCCCGGGCGAGCAGCAGGAGCAGCTTGTACCACAGATCCCGGCGGCGGGTGTGGATCAGCTCGTGGCGGAGCACCCCGTCGGAGACGGCCTCCCGCGGCAGGAGGAGCACTGGGTTGACAAAGCCGGTCACCAGGGGCGCGCCCACCGCCGGGCAGGTCAGCAGGGTCAGGTTGTTCACCCCCAGCTCCGCCTTCGCCTCCTCAAACCGCGCCAGCAGGGCGGCGTCCTCCGCCGGAGCACCCCAGCGGCGCACCCGCAGGCGGAAGCGGACATACACTGCCAGATGCCAGGCCAGGAACACCCCCGCCCCGGTTAGCCAGGACAGGGCCAGCAGCTGCCCGGCCGTGAGGACGGTGGTGTACCGGTCGGCGGCGGACGGGGCATCCGGCTCCCGCGGGGCGCTGTACGCCGCGCTTTGGGCCTGCTCCGCCTCCAGCGGGGTCATCACACGGTACTCCGTGCCGCCGGGATTGGTGCGGTGGGTGTCCACCCGCACCAGGGCCTGCCGGGGCGCCGCCGCCACCGTCACCGGGGCCTGGGGCAGGCTCACGTTGAAGGGGATGCACAGGCGGAGGGCGGCCAGCAGCCACACCCAGTAGAAGGCCTTGGCCCGCAGCTTTTCCTTCAAAAGAGGCCGCAGGCCCAGCAGCACGGCCAGCACCACGGCCATGGTGAGGGAGATCTCCAGCACGTCGGCAAAGCGGGCGGTCATGTGCCTCCCCCCTTCCCCATGGCCTCGTCCAGGAAGGCCCGCAGCTCCGCCAGATCCTCCCGGCTGATGGACTGGCTGTCGTACAGGGCGGTGACCAGGCCGGGCAGGCCCTTCCCCTCCAGAAAGGGGGCGTTCTCAAAGGCCACGTACTCCCCCTCGCTCACCAGGGGGGTGTACACGTTCTGCCGCCCCTCCTTGCCGGCGGAGAGGAACCCCCGCTCGGTGAGCCGGGCCAGCAGGGTCTGGAGGGCGGACAGGTTCCAGGGCCGCTCCTTCTCCAGCCGGGCGCGGATGGCCCCGGTGGGGGCGGGGGCGGGGAGCCGCCACACCGCCCGCATGACGGACAGCTCCGCCTCGGGCAGACGAACCAGCTTTTTCATGCGCCTCATCTCCTACAAATGTATGTCCTTACAAGGAGAGCATACATCTGTAGGTTTAATTTGTCAAGACAAATGTTGTTTTTTCCCCGCCGGACAGCTATAATAAAAGCTGCAATATCTGCAAAATCTCCCGCCCCGGCGCCCGGAGCAAGGCCGGGCCACTTTATCATAGAACGTACTGCAAAGACAAAGGAGAGGTTACTATGTCCAATATCTGGCATGACATCAGCCCCAGCCGCATCCAGCCCGAGGACTTCGTGGCTGTCATCGAGATCCCCAAGGGCAGCAAGAAGAAGTATGAGCTGGACAAGGAGACCGGCCTGATCATTCTGGATCGGGTGCTCCACACCTCCACCCACTACCCCGCCAACTACGGCTTCATCCCCCGCACCTACGGCGACGACGGCGACCCCCTGGACGTGCTGGTGCTCTGCTCTGAGGAGATTGACCCGCTGACCCTGGTGCGCTGCTACCCCATCGGGTACATCTCCATGCTGGACAGCGGCAAGAACGACGAGAAGATCATCGCCATCCCCTTCTCCGACCCCACCTACAACACCTTCCACGACCTGATGGATCTGCCCGCCCACATCTTTGACGAGATGGCCCACTTCTTCACCGTCTATAAGTCCCTGGAGGGCAAGGAGACCGTGGCCGGCGACGTGAACGACCGCGCCGCCGCCATCGGCGTCATCCGGAAGGCCATGGATCACTACGCCGAGTGCTTTCTGGGCGGCCCCTCGGCCAAGGAGGGGCTCTACGCCTCCGACCGCTGAATTTTAAGAATATCTTAATCCCTTTTTCGCCCCCTTTTTCTCCGCTCTGTGGTAAACTGGGGGCGTATCTTATGAGAAGAGAGGACGTTGTCCCATGAATCAACCATACGACTGCCTGGTCATCGGCGCCGGGCCTGCGGGCGCCGTGGCCGCCCGGGAGCTGGCCGAGCGGGGCGGCCGGCGGGTGCTGGTGCTGGAGCGCCGGAACCATTTGGGCGGCAACACCTACGACCGCTTCGACGAGAGCGGCGTGCTGATCCACCAGTACGGCCCCCATATCTTCCACACCAACAGCCGGCGGGTGTTCGAGTACCTCTCCCGCTTCACCGCCTGGCGGCCCTATGAGCACAAGGTGGTGGCCAACATCCCGGAGGGGGACGGGCGGCTGGAGTACCCGGTGCCCTTCAACCTGGTGTCCCTGCGGAAGGCCTTTCCGCCGGAGGACGCCCGGCGGCTGGAGGACAAGCTCACCGCCGCCTACGGCCGGGAGAAGAAGGTCACCATTCTGGAGCTGCGCCGGAATCCGGATCCGGAGATTGCCGCCCTGGCCGACTACGTCTATGACCACGTGTTTGTCCGCTACACCATGAAGCAGTGGGGGCAGACGCCGGAGGAGATCGACCCCAACACCACCGCCCGGGTGCCGGTCTTCCTGTCCGAGGACTGCCGCTATTTCCAGGACGTCCACCAGGGCATGCCCCTGGAGGGATACACCCCCCTGTTCCAGCGCATGCTGGATCATCCCAACATCACCGTGGAGCTGAACACCGACGCCGCCGCCCGCATGCGCCTGGAGGACGGCAGGGTGTACCTGGACGGGGCGCCCTTTGCCGGCACGGTGATCTACACCGGCGCGGCGGACGAGCTGTTCGGCTGCCGGTACGGCCGGCTGCCCTACCGCACCCTGGACTTCGTGTTTGAGACCCACCCGGTGGACTTCTGGCAGAGCCACGGCACGGTGAACTACACGGTGGACCAGGACTACACCCGCATCACCGAGTTCAAGTACCTCACCGGCCAGGAGCTGCCCGGCGCCACCACCATCGCCAAGGAGTTCTCCCGCGCCTACACCGGCAGGCCGGACGAGGTGCCCTACTACGCCATCATCAATCCGGAGAACAACGCCCTCTACGCCCGGTACGCGGCGGAGGCGGAGCGCTATCCGGACTTCCACCTGCTGGGCCGGCTGGCGGAGTACAAATACTACAACATGGACGCCATCGCCGCCCGGGCGCTGGAGCTGTGTGACGATTTACTGAAATGAGGAAACCGCCCATGTCAAAGCTCATTACCTTCGCCGTTCCCTGCTACAACTCCGCCGCCTATATGGATCACTGCGTCCAGACCCTGCTCAGCGGCGGGGAGGATATTGAGATCATCCTGGTGGACGACGGCTCCACCAAGGACGACACCCCCGCCATCTGCGACCGCTACGCCGCGGAGTACCCGGACATCGTCCGGGCCGTCCACCAGGAGAACGGCGGCCACGGCGAGGGGGTCAACCAGGGCCTGCGCAACGCCAGCGGCCTGTATTACAAGGTGGTGGACTCCGACGACTGGCTGGACGAGGGGGCCCTCCAGACCGTGCTGGAAAAGCTGCGGCAGTTTGCCGCCTCGGACAATCCGGTGGATCTGTTCATCGCCAACTACGTGTACGAGCACGTGGAGGACAACACCCAGAAGGTCATGCGGTACACCAACGTGTTCCCCCAGAACCGGGTGTTCACCTGGAACGACATCGGCCGCTTCCGCCCCTCCCAGTACCTGCTGATGCACTCGGTGATCTACCGCACCGAGATGCTGCGCGCCTGCGGGCTGGAGCTGCCCAAGCACACCTTCTATGTAGACAACATCTTCGTGTACCAGCCCCTGCCCTCGGTGAAGAGCATGTACTACATGGATGTGGATCTCTACCGCTACTTCATCGGCCGGGCCGACCAGTCCGTCAACGAGAAGGTGATGGTCACCCGGGTGGATCAGCAGGTGCGGGTCACCAAGCTGATGATCGAGAGCCACAACCTGAAAGCCCTCTACTACAGCCAGCCCAAGCTGGCCCGGTACATGATCAGCTACCTGTCCATGATGATGACCATCTCCTCCATCTTCCTCATCATCGACGGCTCCCCCGCCGCCCTGGGCAAGAAGACCGAGCTTTGGGAGTACCTGCGCTCCCACAGCCCGGAGCTGTACCACAAGCTGAAATACCGCTCCATCTCCTTTGTGGGCAACATCCCCGGCTACCAGGGGCGCAAGCTGTCCGTCAAGCTCTACCGCCTGGCCCGGAAGATCTATAAATTCAACTGAACGAGAGGGAGTGGGGCGGCTGCCCCACTCCCTCTCGTTTATGTCTCCACCGGCTCCAGCTTCATGACGGACACCTCATAGGCGGTGCGCACCTCGCTGACGCCGTGATCCACCTTGGTGTAGGCCCGGCTCTGAAGGCGGCCCTCCAGGCGCACCCCGTCCCCCACCTCCAGCCCGCCGCACAGCCGGGCCAGGCCGCCCCAGGCGATGCAGGGCAGGTAGTCCGCCCGGCCGTACCGGCGGTTCACCGCCAGCATCAAATCGCAGATATCCCGGCCCAGGGGGGTGCGCCGCAGCACCGGCGGCTTGCACAGCACCCCCGCCAGCAGCAGCTGGTTCTCGTCCTCCCCCTCCCAGGGGCGCAGGGCCTTGGCGTAGAGGGTGATCACCAGGCGGCTGCCCTTGCCGCTCTTGTTGTTGAAGGAGCGCACCTCCCCCTCCACCTCCAGGGCCATGCCCGCCGTCACCGGCTGCTCCGCCAGCAGGGGGCGCGGAGCCAGCACGTTGATCCGATCCTCCGAGCCCGACAGCCGCAGCACCGTCAGGGGAAAGGTCTCGTATACCACGCCGTGGCTCTCGTGGGAAACCACCGGCTCCGCCGCCGCCGTGCCCCGCAGCAGCGCCCGGTTCTCATTCCAGCCTGTTTGCATATCCATCCACTCTCCTACCTGGTTTCGGTAACTGTGGCATGTATATGCGGGCCCGTCCCTCTCTATGACGGAAGCGGGAGGTCAAAGCAGTGCGCGGCAGAAGCAGAGCTTCTGCCGCGCACTGCTTTGGAAACAGGAACCCCACCGGCATCGCCGGCGGGGTTCCTCTGTACGGTCAGGTATCGTCCTCAATGAGGCCATAGCCGCCGTCGTTGCGCTTGTAGACCACGGCGAAGGAGCCGTCGTCGTCGGCGTTCTTGAAGGCGAAGAAGGTGTGATCCACCAGGTTCATCTGGAGCACCGCCTCCTCCACCGTCATCAGCTTGATGGGGAAGCGCTTGGTGCGGACGATCCGGAACTCCTCCTCTTCCTCCCCCTCGGGGGCGAAGGAGGACATCTCCTCCACATCCACCGAACGGGAGAAGGCGTCCTGGCGCAGACGCTTCTCCAGCCGGGCCTTGTTCTTGCGCAGCTGCCGTTCCACGGAGGAGACCGCGGCGTCGATGGTGGCAAACATGTCGGAGGTGCTCTCGGCCACACGGATGATGGTGCCGCCGGAGCGGATGGTCAGCTCCACGTTGTTGCGGCCCTTCTCCACGCTGAAGACCACGGCGGCCTCCGTATCCGCCTTAAAATAACGGTCTAATTTGCCCACCTTTTTCTCCGCGTAGGCGTGAACCTTGTTGGGCAGGTTGACCTTTTTGTCTGTGAACACGAACTTCATAGTTTTCAGCTCCTTCCACCCTCCGGGGAGGGTTATGGTACAGCGGGCGGCTGGCCGTCCTCTGTATGTTGATTATACCACGAAGTCAGCCGGTTGTCACAGCTTATTTTGTGAATTTTTCCGATTCGAATCAATTGCTGCCGCAGGAGCCGTGGCCGCAGTCGTGGTCATGGTGATGGCCGCAGTCATGGCCCTCGCCGTGGTCGTGGTGGGCGCAGACGGTGTCGGGGTCGTAGCTCAGCCGGCCGGCCAGCAGGGCCTCCACCTGGGCGTCGGCGCCGCCGGAGGCGCCGGGGTAGAGCTGGATGCCGGCCTGGGCCAGGGCGTTCCGGGCTCCGCCGCCGATGCCGCCGCAGATCAGGGCGTCCACCCCGTACTCCCGCAGGAAGCCGGCCAGGGCGCCATGGCCGCTGCCGTTGGTGTCCACCACCTGGCTGGACACCACCCGGCCGTCCTCCACCTCATAGAGCTTGAACTGCTCCGTGTGGCCGAAGTGCTGGAACACCTGTCCGTTTTCATAGGTTACCGCGATTTTCATCTCAATCATCCTCCTTATATTGAATGGGCCGATGGCAGGTTCCGCAGCCGCAGCGCCCCCGTGGGCAGTCCCGCCGGGCGCAGTCCCGGCCGGCGCACCCCGCCGCATGGGGGCACAGCTCGTAGCTGCCGCCGGCGACCACCAGCTCCCGCCCCTCCACCAGGGCCAGGGCCAGCTTGCGCCGGGCGGCGTCGTACACCTGCTGCACGGTGGAGCGGGCCACCCCCATCTGCTCGGCGCACTCCTCCTGGGTGCAGCCCAGCAGATCCAGCAGGCGGATGGCCTCCAGCTCCTCCAGGGCCAGCGCCACACTGCCCTCCGCCGCCTCGTCCAGGGGGCCGAAGCGGCTGCACCGGGGCAGGGCGCAGATGCGGCGGCATTTCTTGGGCCTGGGCATGGGATCTCCTCCGTTTCTGGCTGTGCGCGGCTGTGTCGCGCGAATAAACCGCTGTGCGGTTTATTCATCAGATCGTATTATAGCGCGTTTCCGGCATATGTCAATAATATGGCTTACTTCACTCAAACAATGCGTTAATCTGCTCGAATCCGCATTAAGTAAAACCTTAATGTGTTTATTTACGAAAATTTCATATGTTCTTCATATTTAGCATTCTGCCACAATGGTTTTGCATGGAACAGCGCGTCCTTTTTCCGCGGATTTCGGTGAGTATGCCCATTGTATTTTGCCGCCGGCTATATTATACTTTAGCCATCCCATAAAGGAGGTATGATTTATGGTTTTCGATATCAAGTTTGACTCCATCGCGGAGCTGGCCACGTTCCAGCAGCTGGCCCTCCAGGCGGATAAGCCCGTATATATTGCCAATGAGGACGATACCATCCGGGTGGACGCCCGCTCTTTCCTGGGGCTTTTCACGCTGGACTTCTCCAAGCCGCTGAAGGTGGTCACCGATTCCCTGTACGTGATGCGCCGCCTGGAAATCCGGCAGCGTGAGCGGGAGAACATCACTGCTTCGATCCGCTGAACTTCAGAGAACGGGAACCTGGGGGCCATCCGATGGAGGGCCCCCTTAGTCATGTCCGGCGCCGGAGTGTGCCGGCGGAGCAAAAAGGAGGATCCCCAGCCTGTACATACAGGCCGGGGATCCTCCTTTTTGTAATCCGGTTCGGCCGGGCCGTCCCGCCGGCCTCAGCGATCCCACTTTTCGATGAGGGCACGCAGCTGGTCGGCGAACTTGCCCAGATCCTTGTTGGTGCCGCCCTTGTTGTGGGCGATGACCTCCATGAGCCTGCGGCCCACCTCCTCCAGGCGCTGGTACGCCGGGGAGCCTGCGGCCGGGGCGGCCTGCTTCTTCTCCGGGGGCAGGCCGGGGGAGAGCATCCGGTTGGTCAGCAGGTCGTAGACCTCCTCGTAGTTGGGGGCGTGGGCGTCCAGCCCCCGCTGGCGCAGGGTGTTGGCGTAGACCTCGGTGACCTCCTGGTCGCCGTGAACCACGAAGACCTGCCGGGGCCTGGGGTTGTAGGCCTCAATCCACCGCAGCAGGCCGTCCCGGTCGGCGTGGGAGGACAGGCCGTGGAAGCGGACGATCTTCGCCCGGACGGCGATCTCCTCGCCGAAGAGCTTGACCGTGCTGACGCCGTTGAGGAGCCGCCGGCCCAGGCTGCCCTCCGCCTGATAGCCCACAAAGACGATGGCGCACTCCGGCCGCCACAGGTTGTGCTTCAGGTGGTGGCGGATGCGGCCGGCGTCGCACATGCCGGAGGCGGAGATGATCACCTTGGGGGCGGGGTCGGCGTTGAGGGCCTTGGACTCCTCGCTGCTCTCGGTGATGGTGAGGCCGGGGAACTGGAACAGGGCCCCGCCCTTCAGGGCGGCGATGGCCTCCTCATCCAGGTAGCCGTGGAGATCGCCGGAGAAGATGCGGGTGGCCTCGCCGGCCAGGGGGGAGTCCACCACCACGGTGAAGTTGGGCACGCTCTTCACCAGGTTCTGCTCCTTCATCTCCCGGATGAAGTAGAGCAGCTCCTGAGTGCGGCCCACGGCGAAGGAGGGGATGATCACGTTGCCCCCCTGGCCCAGGGTCTCGTCGATGATGGCGGCCAGGTCGGCGGTGTAGTCCGGCTTCTGGCTCATGTCGTGGAGCCGGTCGCCGTAGGTGCTCTCGGTAAGGACGTAGTCGGCGTCCCCGATGTACTGGGGATCCCGGATGATGGGCTGATCCCGGTTGCCGATGTCGCCGGAGAACACCACCTTCCGGGTCTCTCCCCCCTCGGTGAGCCACATCTCCACGCTGGAGGAGCCCAGCAGGTGGCCCGCGTCCACAAAGCGGATCTTCACCCCGTCGGCGATTTGGAGGGTGGTGCCGTACTCACAGGTGACCACGTGCCGGACGGCCTCCTCCGCGTCCGCCACGGTGTACAGGGGCTCCACCGGCTCCTCCCCGGCCCGCCGGCCCTTCTGGTTGGCCCACTGGGCGTCGCTCTCCTGGATGTGGGCGGAGTCCCGCAGCATGATGCTCAGCAGCTGGCCCGTCAGGCGGGTGCAGTAGATGTTGCCGGCGAAGCCCTGCTTCACCAGCAGGGGGATGCGGCCGGAGTGATCGATGTGGGCGTGGGTCACCACCACCGCGTCGATGTACCCGGCGTTGAAGTCCAGGGCCTGGTTGTCCTTCTCATCCTGGCCCTGCTGCAGTCCGCAGTCCACCAGGATCTTCTTGCCGCCGCACTCCACACAGTGGCAGCTTCCGGTGACGGCGTGGGCCGCGCCGAAAAAGGTCAGTTTCATGGGGCACCTCCTTTTGTATCTTTGGTTCCGTAAGCTCATTGTAACCCCAAAACGGCCCGGTGTAAATACTCATTCAGCACCCGGTAGGAGGGGCAGAGGATCCGCCGCCCCAGGGCGGCGGAGAGGGCCTCGTTCCACTCGGGCAGGGTGTAGGTGTCCAGAGGCAGCACCGTGAACAGGGTGAGCAGCCACGTCACGTCGGGCTGCGCCCCCAGCCGCTCCTCCAGGCGGCGGAGAATCCGGTTTTCCATCTCCATCCCTCCCCCTCCATGGTATGCGCGGATGAAAAGGGCGGCCCGGCTGAAAAGCCGGGCCGCCTTAGACTGGCGCAACGGTGGCTTCGCCACCTTTTTGAATGACTTAGAGGCCTTCCTCCACAATCTGGGCCTTGATGAGGTTGGTGGTGCCGGACTGGCCCAGGGGCACGCCGGCGGTGATGACCACCGTGTCGCCCGGCTTGATGGCGCCCTCCTTGCGGGCCACATCCACGGCCAGGGAGAACATCCGGTCGGTGGAGTCCACCTCGCCGGACAGGAAGGGATGCACGCCCCAGGAGACGGCCAGCTGCCGCCGGGTGGACTCGCTCTGGCACAGGGCCACAATGGGGCAGGCCGGACGGAAGCGGGAGATGACCTTGGCAGTGTAGCCGGAGCGGGTGGGCGCCAGGATGCACGTGGCGTTGAGATCCATGGCGGTCAGACAGCAGGTGTGGGTGATAGCGTCGCTGATGGTGGAGATGGCGGGCAGCAGGCTCCGCTCCCGGAACCGGCCCCAGTAGTCGATGGCCTCCTCCGCCGCCATTACGGTGTCCACCATGGTGGCCAGAGCCTCGATGGGGTACTTGCCGGAGGCGGTCTCACCGGAGAGCATGACGCAGGAGGTGCCGTCGAACACGGCATTGGCCACGTCGGACACCTCGGCCCGGGTGGGACGGGGATTGCGGATCATGGAGTCCAGCATCTGGGTGGCGGTGATGACGGGCAGGCCGGCGCGGGTGCCCGCCTTGATCATCTTCTTCTGGAGGATGGGCACCTCGTGGGCGGGAATCTCCACGCCCAGGTCGCCGCGGGCCACCATGATGCCGTCGGAGGCGGCGATGATGGCGTCCAGGTTCTCCACGCCCTCCCGGTTCTCGATCTTGGCGATGATGCGGATGTTGTCGCCGCCGTGCTTGTGCAGCTCGGCCCGGATATCCTCCACATCGCTGGCCTTGCGGACGAAGGAGGCGGCGATGAAGTCGAACTCGTTCTCCACCGCGAACTTCAGATCCTCCCGATCCTTGTCGGTGAGGGAGGGCAGCAGGATGTGCACGTCGGGGATGTTGATGGACTTGTTGCTGGACAGGGGGCCGCCGTTCTCCACCTCGCAGTGGATGGCGTGGCCCTCCACCTTCTGAACCCGCAGCTCGATGAGGCCGTCATCCACCAGGATGCGGCAGCCGGGGCCCACCTCGTTGTGCAGGTTCTCGTAGGTGACGGACACCTGGTGTTCGTCACCGGGCACGTCGTCGGTGGTAAGGGTAAAGGACTGCCCCTGAGCCAGGTTGATGGGGCCGTCGGCAAAGGTTCTGATGCGGATCTCCGGGCCCTTGGTGTCCAGAATGGTGGCCACCGGGGCGCCCAGGGTGTCCCGCACCTTCTTGAACATGGTCAGCCGGGCCAGCTGCTCGGCGTGGGAGCCGTGAGAGAAGTTGAAGCGGGCCGCGTTCATGCCGTTTCGGATGAGCTTCTGCATGGTCTCCGGATTGTCCACCGCGGGGCCCAGGGTGCAGATAATCTTGGTCTTTCTCAGGTTCATTGTCATACCTCCATAGGGTATCCACAGGTTTTATGGACTATCAAAAATACGGGGATATCATACACCATTCAGCCTGATTTGGGAAGAGTGATTTTGTAAAATTTTTAACAAGCACTCCGGCCCTTCCGGGGGAGGGCCAGCAGGCACAAAACCGTGCCCACGCAGCCGCAGAGGATGCACCCGGCCAGCATCCAGTTGGCGCCCCCGGCGTCCAGGGTCCAGCCGGCCAGCAGCCCGCCCAGCATGCCGCCCAGGCCGTTGGAGGCCACCATCATGATGGTCTGGCCCCGCACCCGGTCCGCAGGCGGCACAGACTCGTTGACGAAGTACACCGACGCGGGGGTGAACAGGCCGTAGCCCAGCATCTGCAGCGGCTGGCACAGCAGCACCCCCGCCAGATTCCAGGTGAGCAGCAGGGCTACTCCCTTCAGGGTGCCGAAGAACATGCTCAGCACCAGGATCCGCCCGCTGCCCAGCCTCCGCAGCAGCCTGGGGAACAGGAAGGCGGCGGGCAGCTCGAAGCCGCCCATGAGGAACATAGCCAGGCCCAGGTCGGCGGCCTGACCGCCCCGGCTGAGAATCACGTTCACCAGGAAGTTGGACAGAGGGAGCACGGCGGTAAGACCGAAGAGCACCCCCGCCAGCATGAGGGTGAACCGGGGGTTGCTCCGCAGCAGGGAGAGGGCCGACTGGGGCCTGGCCTGCTCGGCCTGGGCCGCCGGGGCGTGGGGATGCCAGGTGGGGTAGGTGAACACCAGGGCGATCTCCGCCGCGGTCAGGAGCAGGAAGGTGACCAGAGTGGTCTCCACCCCCCACTGCCCCACCTGCAGGCCCAGCAGCACGCACACCACCGCATAGGCCAGGGAGCCCAGCCCCCGGCCCAGGCTGTACCGGATGGGCATGCCGTCGTTGATGAACTGGACGGCCATGGCGTCCATCAGCGGGTAGGAGGACACTCCCAGGCCGCCGATGACCACCCATACCAGGGCGGTCTGGGCCAGGCCCATGGCCGGCTCAGCCCAGTACCACACTCCGGCGGCCAGGGAGAGGGCCAGGGACACGCCCACGATGCCTTTGAGGGGCACGCGGGGGTGCCGGTCGGCAAAGCCGCCCAGCAGGGGCTGGAACACGATGCCCGCCAGGCAGCGCACCGAGGTCATCAGCCCCGCCTCCCCGTTGGTGAAGCCTCGGTCCAGCAGCAGGGCGGTCTGGTAGGCCACGATGGCCGCGAACATGGCCCAGAAGCCCATCTGCATGGCGATATAGTGCCAGTCCAGCCGTCGGAGGGTGGGTGTTTTTTCCGTATGCAAGCATTATCCCTCCGTCTTGTCAAACTGAAACATGTTCTCCAGGCCGGTGGTGCTGGCCGTGTAGAGGGTGAGCACCAGGTCGGGGTCATACGACCCGATGGTGTCCAGCAGATCCCCCTCAAAATAGCGCAGGTCGATGGTGACCAGTTCGGAGCAGGACAGGGCCAGGAAGGGGGTCAGGGCGCAGGCGAAGGAGTCCCGCAGCATGACGATCCGGGGCCCGTCCGGGTTGTTGTGGTTGGTAATGGTGGCCAGGGGGTAGTCGCCTCCGGCGTAGTAGGTGTAGGGGTTGCCGTTGAACCAGTCCTGCTCCTCCACCCGCTCGGGGAAGCACACCGACTGGTTGAAGGGGCCGGTGCGGGTGAAGCCGTAGGCGGGGCAGGCGTAGGTCAGATTGGTGTCAAATTTGGGGGTATAGAGGGTAATGTCGTCCACCCCGGCGTAGAGGGAGCCCACCCGCTTGCCCTGGCTGCCCAGGAAGAAGTCCTCCAGCACCTGGGTGCTCCAGTTGGCGGGACTGGTGAGGGCCGGGTCGGTGCGGAAGCCGTAGCGGTCCTCCAGCACGCCGGCCAGCTCCTGCCAGGCGAAGAAGGCCGCCTCCGGCTTCCAGTGGTGGTCGGTTTTGAAAAACCAGCTGGAATAGATGCCGTTGTTCTCAAAAAGGGGGCGGAGATCCACATAGTCGGTCCCCTGCCGGTCCAGCTCCGCCAGAAAGGCGTCGGCGCTGGCGTTGCCGTTCTCCTCCACCCCGGTGGGCAGCAGCGTCTGCCCCCGCTGGATCTTCTGGGGGGCCGCCAGGTAAAGGTAGGGGATATCCAGGAGCTCCAGCTCCTGGGCAAACGCCGCCGTGGCGGCGGCGTTCCGCTCCACCGTGTCCCCCGCCTGGCTGTCTGCCTGGAGGTTCACAAAGTTCAGCGCCCCGTTGGACAGCTTGACCACCGTGTTCTCGCTCACCGCGTCCTCCACGATCCGTCGGCCGGAGAGCCGCTGCACCCCGCCGTAGAGCTGGATGAACAGGTGGTCCCGGTCCAGATCCTGGTTGACGGCGGTCTCCGCCCCGTCCACGAAGGCCATCACGTCCCGGTCCCGGACAAAGGTTTTGAGCAGGGCCTCAAACTTCCCCTCCCCGCCGAAGAAGGAGGTGGCCAGCAGTACAAACCCCGCCGCCACCGCCAGCAGAAACACCACCGCGGTGATGGTATTGCGTCGTCTCATGGCTCACACTCCTCTCAGAAGTTGAAGTAGATGAAGGGGTTGTAGGTGCCCTTGATGATGAAGGCGGCGGACACCAGGAACACAGCCGCCGCCCCCAGGGCGTAGAGCAGGTCCACCATGGGCCAGTCCCGCCTGACCAGCCAGTCCCGCAGCCTGGGGGCCACCGGCGCGGCGAACACCAGCCCGGCCAGCAGCACCGTCCAGTTCTCCCGCAGGTAGAGGGCGGTCAGCTCACTCCAGGCGCCCGCGCCGCCGCCGAACATGGCCAGCAGATACTGCCCGGCCGCCCCCAGGCTGTCCGCCCGGAAGATCACCCAGGCAAAGTTGACCATCAGAAGGGTGAACAGCCAGTTCAGCCACACCGGCCAGCCCCGGCCCAGATGCCCGTACTTCTCCAGCACCAGCAGCACGAAGTAGAGCAGGCCCCAGACGATGAAGGTCCAGTTGGCCCCGTGCCACACGCCGGTGAGCAGCCACACCACAAACAGGTTGCGGATGTGCTTCCACTTGGAGCTCACCCGGCTGCCCCCCAGGGGGAAGTACACATAGTCCCGGAAGCAGGCGGACAGGGAGATATGCCACCGCCGCCAGAATTCGGTAATGGATTTGGAGATGTAGGGGTAGTTGAAGTTCTCCAGGAAGTGGAAGCCGAACATCTTGCCCAGGCCGATGGCCATATCCGAGTAGCCGGAGAAGTCGTAGTAGATCTGCAGGGTGTAGCAGATGGCCCCCAGCCAGGCAAAGGAGGCGGACAACTCCCCGTTCCCTAGGTTGAAGGCCCGGTCGGCCACCACCGCCACCTGGTTGGCGATGAGCACCTTCTTGCCCAGGCCGGCGATGAACCGGGCGCAGCCGGCGGCGAAGTTGTCCCAGCTCTCCTGCCGGTTGTCGATCTGGTCCGCCACCGTCTCATACTTGACGATGGGCCCGGCGATGAGCTGGGGAAAGAAGGAGATGTACAGCCCCACCTTCAGGGGGGATTTCTGCACCTGCCCCCGGCCCCGGTGGACGTCCAGCACATAGCTCAGGGCCTGGAAGGTAAAGAAGGAGATGCCGATGGGCAGCTCGATGCCGGGGATGACGAAGTGTGCCCCCAGGCTGTTGAGAATTCCCAGGGTAAAGGTCAGGTATTTGAATACAAAGAGAATACCCAGATTGGCCGTCACCGCCGCCACGATGGGCGCCCGGCAGGAGCGGCCCGCCCGCTTGCAGGCGTCCACCCACAGGCCGAAGCCGTAGTTGGCCAGGATGGAGGCGATCATTACCAGCACGAACCAGGGCTCCCCCCAGGCGTAGAAGCCCAGGGAGGCCAGCAGGAGGAACACGTTCTGGCCCTGCCGCCACCGCCGCAGGGCCAGGTAGTAGATGATCAATACCAGAGGGAGAAACAGGAAGAGGAATACGGAACTGGAAAAGAGCATGGGGTCTCTCCTTTTATGTCAGATACTTGCCCGCCAGAGGCAGCTTGGACAGGGGCCAGGCCACCGTGAAGGAGCCCAGAAACACCGCCGCTGACAGAACCGGGACGGACAGGGCCGGCACGAAGGAAAGGGCCGTGATGCCGAAATGCCTCAGGAGTATGATGAAAAACACGTGGACCAGATAAATGCCGAAGGAGATCTTCGCCACGCCGGAGACCCGCTGGCGGCGGGAGCGCTCCTCGCTCACCCCCAGCACGTAGCGAAAGAATACGAATACCGCCGCACTCATCAGGGCGATGTTGGGGCTGTCGTAGTTGTAGAGAGTCTGCACCAGCATCCCTCGCTGCTGGGACAGCCAGGCAGTGCCTCCCACAGTGACCGCCGCGCCCAGAATCCCCAGCACGTAGATGAGATACTCCGCCGGACGGCTCAGGCTGTAAGCCTTCAGATAGTATCCCAGTACGTAGTAGCCCACATACCCCAGCACCAGTTTGAGGTTGAGGTTGTTCACATAGAGGCTCAGTGTCTGACTGGGCCGCAGGCGCAGGATGGTAGGGATGATGCAGGCAAACAGGAACACCAGCAGAAAGAACCAGTGGAAGTCCCCCCGGCTGGCCCCCCGCACAAAGGCCCGCAGGATGGGGGTCACCAGATACAGGCCGATGATCATGTACAAAAACCACAGGTGGAAGCTGGTCTTGCCCAGCAGCACCTGATACAGTGCCGCCTGTACGCTCTCCCAGCTCAGGCCGTTGGCCGTCACCTGGCCCACCAGGGCGTAGGCCGTCCCCCAAACCGTCAGAGCCACCGCAATGCGCAGAATATGACCGAAAAACAGCTTGGAGAGGGGCAGGCTGTGCCCAGGATCCAGCAGGAACATGCCGGAGAGCATGACAAACACCGGCACACACCAGTGGGCCAGTCCGTCATACAGGTTGAGCACCTGAAAGGCGGGAGAACCCACTGCCGCGGCCTCCAGGCTGCCCCCCGACACATGCACCACAATCACTGCCAGCATGGCCGCACAGCGGAGCAGATCCGCATAGGCCAGGCGGCCGCCTACGGTCTTACCCATGGTTCAGCTATGCTCCGGGACGATCTCAATCCAGTAGCCATCCGGATCCTCGATGAAGTAAATGCCCATGGCCGGGTTCTCAAAGCAGACGCAGCCCATGGCCCTGTGGCGCGCCAGCAGCTCGTCAAACCGGTCGGTGAGGAAGGCCAGGTGGAACTCCTGCTCCCCCAGGTCGTAGGGCTGGGTGCGGTCCTTCAGCCAGGTCAGCTCCAGGCGGAAGCCGGTCTCCCCGTCCCCCAGGTACACCAGCTTGAAGGAGCCGTCGTCGGCGGTCTTCTCCTCCACCACCTCCAGCTCCAGGGCCTTCCGGTAGAAGTCCAGGGAGCGGTCCAGATCCAGCACGTTGAAATTGAAATGGTTGAATTGCAGCATGGTTGTGTTCTCCTTTTCTCTCTGCCAAAACGGGCGGCGCGTCCGGCAGGCCGCGCCCTGCATCTGCTCCGCGATTCTCCGGCCCGTTGGGGTGGCGGCCAGGCCGCCGCCGCCGGTCTCCCGCAGGGAGGCGGGCAAGGCGTCGTTCCCCATGGAACCGTGGGTTCCATGGGGGCCCCGGGCTCTGAATTTGCGCGGCGGAAGTGAATTCCGCCTTGCGCCAAGGTTTTTGCCAGGGCAAAAACGCTTGTTGTGGGCTCCGCCTGCCCGCCCTACATCTGTTCCGCGATTCTTCTCCCCGTGGGGGTGGCCGCCAGGCCGCCGCCGCCGGTCTCCCGCAGGGAGGCGGGTAGGGCGTCGTTCCCCATGGAACCGCGGGTTCCATGGGGGCCCCGGGCTCTGAATTTGCGCGGCGGAAGTGAATTCCGCCTTGCGCCAAGGTTTTTGCCAGGGCAAAAACGCTTGTTGTGGGCTCCGCCTGCCCGCCCTACATCTGTTCCGCGATTCTTCTGCCCGTGGGGGTTGCAGCCAGGCCGCCGCCGCCGGTCTCCCGCAGGGAGGCGGGCAGGGCGTCGCCCACGGCACGCATGGCGTCGATCACCTCGTCACAGGGGATGGCGCTCTCCACCCCGGACAGGGCCATCTCCGCGCAGGACAGGGCGTTCACCGCCCCCATCACGTTGCGGTTGACGCAGGGCACCTCCACCAGCCCGGCCACCGGGTCGCACACCAGGCCCAGGGTGTTGGACAGGGCCATGGCGCAGGCGTGGGCCATCTGCCCCGGCGTGCCGCCCATCACAGCCGCCAGTGCGGCGGCCGCCATGCCGGAGGCGGAGCCCACCTCCGCCTGACAGCCCCCCTCCGCGCCGGAGATGGAGGCCCGGGTGGCGATCACCTGCCCGAAGCCGGCGGAGACATAGAGGGCCTGTATCATGGTCTCGTCACTCAGGCCGTCCCGGGCCTGGAGGGGAATCAGCACCGCCGGCAGCACCCCGCTGGCCCCCGCCGTGGGGGCGGCCACGATACGGCGCATGCAGGCGTTGCACTCGCCGGTCTTGAGGGCGGCGGCGATCACCTGCCGCAGGAAGGGCGGGCACAGGCCGGGGCCCGGGCCGTCCAGCCTGGCCCCCGCGCCGCCGGTGAGGCCGCTGCGGGAGCGGGCGGCTGGGTCGTACTCCGCCACCGGGGCCTTCATGGCCGTCCACAGGGCGGACATCTGGTGCCAGGAGCGGTCCCCGTCCGCACCCCGGTCCCGGAGATCGTCCTCCAGCACCGCCCGCCACAGGGGCTTGTCCCTGGCCGCCTCCAGCAGGCCGGCCACTGAGGAAAACGCCATATTATGCCTCCCCTTCCATGTCCAGATAGGTCACCCGCTTGATGCCCGGGCAGGCCCGCAGCTCCTCCACCGCCGCCCCCCAGATGGGCTGGTCGCTCTCGATGACCATCACCGCCAGCCCGCCCCGCATGTCCCGGTAGAGCTGCATAGTGGCGATGTTCACCTGCCGCTTGGACAGCACCCCGGTAACCTCCGCCACCATGCCGGGCCGGTCCTGGTTGCGGATGATGAGGGTGGGCAGCTCGCCGGTGAACCGGGCCTCCAGCCCGTCGATGGCGCACACCTGCACCCGACCGCCCCCCAGGGAGGAGGCGGTGACCTCCAGATGCTTGCCCGCGGCGTCCTCAACCTTTAAGAGCACCGTGTTGGGGTGGGCCCCCCGCAGCACGGTCTTGCCCAGGATCAGCTCCATCCCCGCCTCCTCCGCCAGCTCGAAGGAGCGGGGCAGCCGGGCGTCGTCGGGCCGCATGCCCAGCAGGCCGGCCGCCAGCGCCCGGTCGGTGCCGTGGCCCGCCCCGGTGGCGGCAAAGGAGCCGTGGAGCAGCAGCTCCGCCCGCTTGGGCTGGCTCCCCAGCAGCTTCCGGGTCAGAAACCCGATGCGGGCCGCCCCCGCCGTGTGGGACGACGACGGCCCGACCATGATGGGCCCCATGATGTCGAAGATGTTCATAGCCGGTCAAGGTTCCTTTCGTATATTCAGGCCTCCGTGGGGCCGTCGTCGGGCGCGGGAGCGCCCCGCGCCAATCGAAGGTGTCCATTTTATGCGGATTTCCCTCCCCTGTCAAGTCCTGGGGAAGCGGCCCGGGCCGGCACGGCGGGGGGTAGGCCCCCGCCTTACTCGTCCTCGTTGGCCTTCTTGTTGATGAACTCCGGCCGGAGCTTGCTGTAGAGGATCTTCTGCTCGCTGTAGAGGCCGTAATAGCCGGAGAGCATGTAGGACACGGCGATGCACACGGCGAAGAGGCCTAAGCTCTGGCCGGTGAACATGCCGTAGCTGTCCCCGGCGAATAGCTCCAGGGAGAGGAGCAGGGCCGTCAGGGGGCAGTTGGTGACGCCGCAGAACACGCTCACCATGCCAAGCCCGGCGCCGAAGGAGGGGTGGAGGCCCAGCAGGGGGGCCGCGGTGCAGCCGAAGGTGGCGCCGGTGAAGAACACGGGGACGATCTCGCCCCCCTTGAAGCCCGCCCCCAGGGTGATGGTGGTGAAGAGCATTTTCAGCAGGAAGGCCTCCGGCCGGGCCTGTCCCTCAATGGCGGCGTGGAGCACCGCCTCGCCGGCGCCGTTGTAGTCGTAAGTACCCGGGTTCCACAGCCACACCAGGAAGGTGAGGGCGATCACCACTCCGCCGCCCACGGCGGCGCGCACCAGGTGGTTGGGCAGGTACTTGTCGTACAGGTGGGGCGCGGCGTGCATCAGCCGGCAGAAGAACACCGACAGCAGGGCGAACAGGATGCCCAGGCCGATGACCTGCACCAGGGTGAGGGGGGTCAGGTTGGGCACCCCGTCCAGGGAGAACTGGGTGGGGGGGACGTGAAAGGCCTGGGCCATCCACAGCCCCACGATGGAGGACAGGACGCAGGGAACGATGGCGGCATAGTAGAGCACCCCCACGCTGGTGACCTCCATGGAGAACATGGCGGCGGTGAGGGGGGTGCCGAACAGGGCGGAGAAGGCGGCGGACATGCCGCACATGGTGATGATGCGCCGGTCCTTGTCGTCCAGGCGCATCCACCGCCCCACCTTGGAGGAGATGGAGCCGCCGATCTGGAGGATGGCCCCCTCCCGGCCGGAGGAGCCGCCGCACAGGTGGGTGAGCATGGTGGCGGCAAAGACCAGGGGGGCGGTGCGCAGACGGAGGGGCTGGTCCTCCCGCACGGCCACCAGCACGAAGTTGGTGCCCCGATCCCCTTCCATCCCGCACACGCGGTAGAGCAACACGATGGCCACGCCCCCCAGGGGCAGCAGCCACAGCAGCCAGGGGTTGGCATCCCTCAGACCGGTGACGGCATCAAAGGCGTAGTAAAACGCCGTGGCCACCCCGCCGCACAGCACGCCGCTGATGCCGGCGAAAACCAGCCATTTGACAAAGGTGCCCGGCTGCTCCAGAAGCTGCCGCAGGCGCGCGCTCCGATCCATCATCTCTCGCCCCCCAGGAATAGTCGGAGATATTATAGCATGAAGCGCAACTTTTTTCCTCCCCTATATGGATTTTTTTCAGAAACATGTTATACTACTACTTAGTATGGCATCCGCCATGCAATCTATTTTTTGAGGAGGAATCACCTTGCAACCCCCTTTATGGCCTCAGATATTACTCCAGGTCATACTCATCGCGCTCAACGCCTACTTTGCCGCCACGGAAATCGCGGTCATCTCCCTGAATGAGGCGGTGCTCCGCCGGCAGGCCGAGGACGGTGACAAAAAGGCCGCCCTGCTGCTGAAAATCACAGAGCAGCCCACCGGTTTTCTCTCCACCATCCAGATCGGCATCACCCTGGCCGGCTTCCTGGGCGCGGCCTTCGGCGCCGACAACTTGGCCGGCCGCCTGTCCCAGTGGCTCATCACCGAGTACCACCTGACCGCCGCGGCGGCGGAGGCGGTGCACACCCTGTCGGTGATCCTGATTACCCTGATCCTCTCCTATTTTACCCTGATCTTCGGCGAGCTGGTGCCCAAGCGGGTGGCCATGAAGAAAAGCGACGCCGTGGCCCGCTTCACCTGCCGGGTGGTGGCCTTCCTGGCCGCCGTCATGCGTCCGGTGATCTGGCTGCTGACCGTCTCCACAAACGGCGTGCTCCGGCTGCTACATATCGACCCCAATGAGGAGGACGATGAGGTATCCGAGGAGGGCATCCGCATGATGGTGGACATCGGCGAGGAGAAGGGCGCCATCCAGGCCGGCGAGAAAGAGATGATCGAGAACATCTTCGAGTTTGACAACATGACCGCCGAGGACGTGATGGTTCACCGCACCGACATGGAGATGCTGTGGGTGGACGACACGCCCGAGGAGATCGAGGCCACCATAGAGTCCACCGGCCTGTCCCGGTTCCCGGTCTATGAGAAGGACGCCGACGACATCATCGGCCTGCTCAGCACCCGGGAGTGGCTCATCAATTCCCGCAGGCCGGAGCCCAAGCCGGTGCGGGAGCTGCTCCGGCCGGCCTACTTTGTGCCCGAGTCGGTGCGCGCCGACAAGCTCTTCCGGGATATGCAGAGCCGGAAGGTTCACCTGGCCATCGTCATTGACGAGTACGGCGGCACCGCCGGCCTGGTGACCATGGAGGATCTGCTGGAGGAGATCGTGGGCAACATCTACGACGAATTCGACCCCCTGGAGGATCAGGAGATTGTCCCCCTGGGTGAAAATACCTGGCGCATCGCCGGCTCGGCGGATCTGGACGACGTGGCCGAGGCCCTGGACGTGGACTTCCCCGAAGACGAGGAGTCCGAGACCCTGGGCGGGCTGGTCTTCGCCCAGCTCAACGTGATCCCCGAGGACGGCAGCCACCCCGAGGTGGAGGTCTACGGCCTGCACATCCGGGTGGAGGTGCTCACCGACCGCCGGGTGGAGTGGGCCACCGTCACCAAGCTGCCGCCGGAGGACACCCCCGCGGCAGAACAGGCATAAACCCATACAAAGAGTAGGCCCCGGAGTCGGTAAGGACTCCGGGGCCTTTCCGCATATGGGGGAAGCCGGTTCAGAACTGAAAGACCGCGCCCACCACCGCCGAGGCACCGATAAACACGATGGGGTGGAGCTTTTTCAGCGGCCCCACCTGGAGGCAGAGGAACACGATCACGGCCAGCAAAATACCCTTCCACTGGAACAAGGCGGTCATGCCGCCGCCGTCGGAGAAGGCGTTCAGGTTGAGCAGGGCGATGGAGCACACCTCCGCCAGGGCGGCGGCGATGAGGGCGGTGGAGGCGGGCCGGATGCCGTAGAACACCGCGTCCACCCCCCGGCTCTCCCGAAACTTTTTCAGAAAGCCGGCGATGATCAGGATGACAAGGATGGAGGGGCAGATCAGGCCCAGGGTGGCGGTGACGCCGCCGGGGATGCCCCGCAGATGGAAGCCCACATAGGTGGCCATGTTGACCCCCATGGGGCCGGGGGTGGACTCGGAGATGGCGATCATGTTGGCCAGCTCCCCGGAGGTGAACCAGCCGGTGCGGCTGCCCAGGTCGGTGAGGAAGGGGATGGTGGCCAGCCCGCCGCCGATGGAGAACAGGCCCACCTTGAAAAACTCAAAGAACAGGCGCAGGTAGATCATTTCCGCAGCCCCCCCTTCGCCGCCCGGACGCACAGTCCGGCCACGCCGGCGGCCACCACCAGCACAACGGGAGAGGTGACGAAGCCAAGCACGGCCCCCGCCGCGCCCTCCGGCACGGTGACAAAGTTCCCCACCACCGCCAGCACCAGCACCGCCGCAAAGATGGCGGTGGTGGGGCCGTCCACCACGCTGGACTTCCGCAGCTTGAGGATGCTGGACAGGATCAGGGCGCACACGCAGGCCCGCACGCCGTTGAAGGCGTGGATCACCACCGGCAGCTCCGCGAAGTTCTGGAGGAAGGCGGCCACAATCATGATGATCACCAGGCAGGGGAACACCAGCCCCAGGGTGGCCGTCACGCCCCCGGCCGTCCCCCGCTGCTTGTGTCCCACAAAGGTGGCGGTGTTGACGGCGATGATGCCGGGGGTGCACTGGCCGATGGCGAAGTAGTCGGACAGCTCCTCCTCCGTGGCCCAGCCCCGCTTCTCCACCAGCTCACGCTGGAGGATGGGCAGCATGGCATACCCTCCGCCGAAGGTGCACGCGCCGATCTTGGCAAACGTCCAGAACAGATCCAGATAGATGTTCACTTACTCCAAGCCCTCCAGTTCCTCCAGCCACAGGGAGGCCACCGCGTCGGAGGGCATGCGCCAGTCCTCCCCATGGAAGCGGGCTTCCATGGGGGCCCCGATTCCTTTTACATCCTCGGCGGGAATGAATCCCGCCTGCGGCAAGGTTTTGGCAGAGCCAAAACGCTTGAACGCGCCAAGGGCGCGGCTCGCTCCCGCTCGCAGGCGACTGGCGGCACATACAGCTCCTCTCATTCCAATCCCTCCAGTTCCTCCAGCCACAGGGAGGCCACCGCATCGGAGGGCATGCGCCAGTCCTCCCCATGGAAGCGGGCTTCCATGGGGGCCCCGATTCCTTTTACATCCTCGGCGGGAATGAATCCCGCCTGCGGCAAGGTTTTGGCAGAGCCAAAACGCTTGAACGCGCCAAGGGCGCGGCTCGCTCCCGCTCGCAGGCGACTGGCGGCACATACAGCTCCTCTCATTCCAATCCCTCCAGTTCCTCCAGCCACAGGGAGGCCACCGCGTCGGAGGGCATCCGCCAGTCGCCACGGGGGGAGAGGGTGACGGAGCCCACCTTGGGCCCGTCGGGCAGGCAGGAGCGCTTGAACTGCTGGGCGAAGAAGCGGCGGTAGAAGGTACGCAGCCACTTCAGGATGGTGGCCCGGTCATAGCTGCGGCCAAAGGCGTGCTCGGCCAGGCGGAGCACCTTCCGGGGCGGGAAGGCCCAGCGGATGGCGTAGTAGAGGAAGAAGTCGTGGAGCTCGTAGGGCCCCACCAGATCCTCCGTCTTCTGGGCAATCTGCCCGCCCACGGCGGGGAGCAGCTCGGGGGAGACGGGGGTGTCCAGGATATCCTCCAGCACGCTGGACAGGGCCTGATCCTCCTCCGCCTTGTCCCCGGCCACGTAGGACACCAGATGGCGCACCAGGGTCTTGGGTATGCTGGCGTTGACGCCGTACATGCTCATGTGGTCGCCGTTGTAGGTGGCCCAGCCCAGGGCCAGCTCGGAGAGATCCCCGGTGCCCACCACCAGGCCGCCCGCCTGGTTGGCGATGTCCATGAGCACCTGGGTGCGCTCCCGGGCCTGGCCATTCTCAAAGGTCACGTCGTGGTTGTCCATGGACTGGCCAATGTCCCGGAAATGCTGCTTCACCGCCGCGCCGATGTCGATGCGCTTCAGGGTGGCACCCAGCCGCCCGGCCAGCTCCACGGCGTTGTCCCGGGTGCGGTCGGTGGTGCCGAAGCAGGGCATGGTGACGGCGATGATGTCGCTGGCTGGCCGGTCCAGCAGCTTCATGGCCACGGCGGTGATCAGGATGGCCAGGGTGGAGTCCAGCCCGCCGGACAGGCCCACCACCGCCGCCGCGGCGCGGGTGTGCTCCAGCCGCTTCTTCAGGCCCAGGGCGGCCACCTTCAAAATTTCATTGCAACGCTCCGACCGGTCCCCCACATCCTCGGGGACAAAGGGGGTTGGATTGATGTGGCGGGTGAGGGTGGTGGTGCACGGCTCCAGGGAGAAGTGAGTCCGGCAGATCCCCAGGCAGTGGGCCTCCCCCATGGGGTCCCGCTCCGGGGGGGTGAAGGTGTTCATCCGCCTCCGCTCGTAGGCCAGGCGGCTCACGTCGATCTCACTGACGGTGAGGCCGGAGGCAAACCGCCGCTCGGCCAGGAGGGCGCCGTTCTCGGCGATCAGGTTGTGGCCGGAGAACACCAGGTCGGTGGTGGACTCCCCCTCCCCGGCGTTGGCATAGACGTAGCCGCACAGCAGCCGGGCGGACTGGCCGGTGACCAGGGTGCGGCGGTAATCGGCCTTGCCCACCACCTCGTCGGAGGCGGACAGGTTGAGGATCACGGTGGCCCCCGCCTGGGCCAGGGCCACGGAGGGGGGCATGGAGGCCCACAGATCCTCACAGATCTCCACCCCCACCACCAGGTCGGGCATGGTGTCGCAGGCCCAGATCTCCCTGTCCCATATGCTGACCTGCTGGCCGCACAGATTCAAGAGGACATCTAGGTCCTTGCCGGAGGTGAACCAGCGCCCCTCGTAGAACTCCCCATAGTTGGGGACATAGGTCTTGGGCACCAGGCCCAGGATCTCCCCCTTGTGGATGACCGCCGCGCAGTTGTAGAGCTTGCCGTCCCACGGATTTTTCACCGGCAGGCCCAGGGCGGTGAGCATATCCAGGTTCTTGGTGGCCTCCAGCACGGTGGCCAGGCCCTCCTCCGCCCCTTTCAGCAGGGTGTCCTGGAGGAACAGGTCGCCGCAGGTGTACCCGGTGAGGCACAGCTCGGGCAAGGCCAGCACCCGCACCCCCTGCTTGTCGGCCTCCCGCATGAGGGTAAAAATCTGCTCCGCATTGTAACGGCAGTCGGCCACCCGGATCTCCGGGGTGCCGGCGGCCACTTTGACAAATCCATCTCGCATGGCAAAGCGCCTCCTTATGGCATGGCTGATTGGTACCATGATACCCCAAATCGGCGGAAATTGCAATGACGACCAGGCCGCCGGGGCCCAAACGGGCGCCGGCGGCCTGACTGTTTTTCTGTTTGGAGGCGCTCAGCCCAGCTTTTTGGTGAAGTCGGCCATGGCCTCGGAGATCTTCAGCTGCTGGGGGCACACCCGCTCGCAGCTGCGGCAGCCGATGCAGGCGGAGGGCCGCTTGTCCTCGGGCAGGGCGCCCACCGCCATGGGGGCGATGAAGCCGCCGCCGGTGAAGGTGTGCTCGTTGTAGAGGGAGAGCAGCTTGGGGATGTCCAGGCCCTTGGGGCAGTGGTCCACGCAGTAGCGGCAGGCGGTGCAGGGGAGCACTTGGCCGTTCACCATGCCGCCGGCGATGTCCAGCAGGGCGGACCGCTCGGCATCGGTGAGGGGCTTGTCGGTCTCGAAGGTGTCCAGGTTGGCCTCCAGCTGCTCCTGATTGGACATGCCGGAGAGGATCACGGTGACGCCGGGCACACCCTGGAGGAAGCGGAAGGCCCAGCCCACGGGGCTCTCGCCGAGCCGCAGGGCGCGGAGCTCCTCCGCCTCTTCATCGGTCAGCCGGGCCAGGCGGCCGCCCCTCAGGGGCTCCATGACCCAGATGGGGATGTTCCGGCGGTTGAGCTCGGCCGCCTTGTCCCTGGCCTGCTGGAAGTCCCAGTCCAGATAGTTGAGCTGGAGCTGTCCGAACTCCATGTGCTCCCCCACCGCGTCCAGGAACTTCCGGATCACCGGCAGGGCGCCGTGGGCGGAAAAGCCCAGGTGGCGGATGCGGCCGTTCCTCTTCTGCTCCAGCAGATACTCCACCACCCGGTTCTCGGGGTCGAGGTATGGCTCCACGTTGCGCTCGTACACATTGTGGAACAGATAGAAGTCGAAGTATTCCACGCCGCAGCGGCGCAGCTGCTCCTCAAAAATGGCCTCCACCTTGTCGGCCCGGATGTTGTCCACATCGTAGCCGGGGAACTTGTCTGCCAGGAAGAAGCTCTCCCGGGGATAGCGGGACAGGGCCTTGCCCATCACCACCTCGGACTTGCCGCCGTGGTAGCCGTAGGCGGTGTCGAAGTAGTTGGCCCCCCGGGCCATGGCGGTGTCCACCATCCTGTCCACCGCGGCCTGGTCTACATGCTCATCCCCGCCGCCGGGCAGCAGGGGCAGGCGCATGCTGCCAAAGCCCAGCTGGGGCAGGGTCAGGTTCTGAAATTGCTTGGTAATCACAGGCATACACTCCTCTGGTTTTGTGATCCTCATTTTACTACATGAAGTTGACTTTAGGTCAAGAGCTTTTTGCAGGTAAAATGCCGAAACGCCCCGGCCTTCCGGCCGGGGCGTTTCGGGTGTGTGTGTTGTGCAAAGGTGTTGGAGAGGGATAAGAGAGGAATTGGTTTGGGAGGATGGTCTCACGTTCGATTCATCTCTGAATCTGGGTATATCATACCCAGTAAATAAGGCTAAATCGTGTCTTTAATGTGAATAAACTGTAAATATCAGTTTTGGTGGGAAATTTCCCGGCACCGCCGGCGGAAACTGTCCCCTTGACTTTCCCCGCCGGGGGTGATATAGTACCTCTGTCAAACCGGCAAAGACGGAGACGAACCCGCACAGCGGCGGACAGAGAGGGGCGCGCACGGTGGAAGCGCCCCACGACACGCGGCGGCTGTACCACTCCCGAGCCGCCCGGGACAACCGGGCCGGGGCTTTCCCGTTACAGAAAGACACAAAGCGGTCAGATGTCACGCTGCACGCCCTCCGCGACGGCCAACTGCTCCACGCTCCGCCGAAAATGCCGCCGGGCTTCGCCCGACCTGTTTTTCGGTCTGCGCGTGTCACTGTTGTCCTGCTCCCGGGCGTCTCCGCGCTTCTGACAAGCAGGGTGGAACCGTGGGACGTATGACGACGCCTCACCCCTGACACACTCAGGGGTGAGGCGTTTTTTGCTTTGCCCCGTCGTCGGTGCAAAGTCCGCACCATTCGCGGCCCCGCTGCGCGGAGCCTCTCATTCCGCTCCCTTGCACCTCCTCTCCGAACCGAACCCGCTGCGCTGGGCTTCGGTTCGGTTTGGATGGGGGAGCCAGATTTAGAAAGGAGTCAGGCATCATGTCCGAAGAAGTGAAAAACAGCGAATTTACCTTTGAGAACCCCGAATACCGCCAGACCTACTGGCACACCTGCTCCCACATCATGGCCCAGGCGGTGAAGC